>JAANMX010000436.1_pt1 | contig 55740 bp, 47 predicted proteins | sample 7279681 | NCBI WGS metagenome assembly JAANMX01 (sample SAMN14094542, study PRJNA606508) | bioreactor metagenome | isolation source: A lab-scale SPAN reactor treating ammonium-rich wastewater day 351 | place: Ireland: Galway | collected 2018-01-01
CCTGGCCGACATCAGTCTGTGCTGGCGCCTGTTCGGACCCTCGGTCCGTGCCCCGTGAGTCATTCGTGTCCAGCGCAGCTATTTGTGGGTAAGGCCAAGGTGCTGATCACGGGGGAGACAGGGGTTGGAAAAGAGGTCGCCGCGCGTGCCATCCATGTCCGCTCGGGTCGTCGTAACGGCCCTTTGATTTACCTGAACTGCGCGGCTCTCCCCGAATCGATCGCCGAGAGCGAGCTGTTCGGGCACACACGAGGCGCATTCACCGACGCACGCGAGCCACGTGCTGGGAAATTCGAAGTCGCCAACGGAGGCACGTTACTGCTGGATGAAATCGGGGAGCTCGCCCCCTCACTGCAACCCAAACTGCTGCGCGTCCTACAGACCGGCGAGATCCAGAGGCTCGGATCGGACGCCGCCGTCAGAGTCGATGCACGGGTCATCGCCGCAACGAATCGCAATCTGCCGGCGGAAGTCGATGAGGGACGCTTCCGTGCCGATCTCTATCATCGTCTGAACGTCTATCCTCTGCACATCCCACCACTACGCGAGCGTCCAGCCGACATCGATCTGTTGTGTGGCTTTTTTCTGGACAACGCTCGCATCCGCCTGGGCCTGGGACCGATCCGCATTGCGGCCGAGACGCGAGCCGTGATCCATAACTATGACTGGCCGGGAAACCTCCGGGAGCTGGAGCATGTCCTGCTCCGAGCCTCACTGCGCTCTGCAGGAATGCGTCGTGGCGCGGCGGTGGTCCTTCGCCCGGAACACCTGGGAATCCTGGCCATGGCAGGGGTGACCTCTCCGATCACGCCTCCCCCAGCCGAACCGGCAGACAACATCACCTTGCGACAGGCCACTGACCGGCTGCAACGCCGGCTCATCCGTGAGTCTCTGGCCCGAGCCAACGGGAGTTGGACGATGGCTGCCAGAGAACTGGGCCTCGATCGTGCGAATCTCCGCCGATTGGCGCGTCGCCTCGGTGAAGCCTGAATTTCCCCGGTACGAGGAGCGTTGGGAACCAATGCCCCACCCCTGATCGGATGGGGGCCGGGTCATTTCAAGAGATTCGGGCCGGTCTCAAAACGTTCAGACCGGATCCGACGGACCAATCCGTATCAGAAGATCGGCAACTCCGCTGAAGATAGGGCTCATTCGTTGCCCGAACATCTGGCTCTGATATTTGCGGCGTATGGCAGATACAGAGCAAAGATACATCCTGGCGATCGATCTCGGCACGGGCGGCCCGAAGGTTGCCCTTGTGTCGGCGTGGGGCGACGTCGTTGGCCACGAAGTCGAGCGCACACGCCTCGATCTCCTGCCCGATGACGGTGTAGAACAAGACCCCGACGACTGGTGGAATGCCATCTCCACAGCAGTGCGCCGGCTCCTCGGGCGAGGACTCGTTTCCACGGAGGCGATCATTGCCATCAGTTGCACCGCACAGTGGTCAGGCACCGTAGCCGTGGATGCTTCTGGTCGCCCCCTGATGAAGGCGATCATCTGGATGGACGCCCGCGGTGCAAAACACGCCCGGCAGATTATCAGCGGACCCGTGAGAATTGCGGGATTCGATCCACGCAAATTGCGCAAGTGGATCCGGATCACCGGCGGCGTACCCTCGCCCACGGGCAAGGATCCGCTCGGCCACATCCTGTACCTGCAGAACGAACGCCCCGACATCTACCGTGCCACACACAAGTTCCTAGAACCTGTGGACTACCTCAATCTGCGGCTCACCGGAGTGTTCGCCGCATCGTATGACACCATCACTTTGCACTGGCTCACCGACAACCGCGACCTGTCGAACGTACGCTATGACGAGACACTCATCTCCATGTCTGGCATGGCCCGCGAGAAACTGCCCGATCTACGCCCTACCGGAACGGTGATCGGTACCATCAGGAAAGAAATCGCCCGCGAATTTGGGCTCCGTGAGGATGTCCAGGTCGTAACCGGCACACCGGATGTCGAATCCGCCGCAGTCGGCTCTGGAGCAACACGAGATTATGAGCCGCATCTCTACATTGGCACATCCTCCTGGTTGACCTGTCACGTGCCCTTCAAAAAAACGGATGTGCTCCACAACATGACGACACTGCCTGCGGGAATACCGGGACGCTACTTCGTTGCCACCGAACAGGACGTCGCTGGCGCTTGCCTCACCACTTTGCGGGACAAGTTCTTCTTCCCGGACGATGCCCTCTCGTCTAGCGCTGCTCCAAATGACTTTTTCGAGCGGCTCAACGAACTTGCCGCCTCCGTCTCACCTGGAAGTGACAAAGTGTTGTTCTTCCCCTGGCTGAATGGAGAGAGAACCCCCGTCGAAGACCACCACCTTCGCGGCGGTTTCCTCAATCTCTCGCTCGCTACGACCCGTGCACATCTGGCAAGGGCCGTGTTCGAAGGTGTTGCACTCAATACACGCTGGATGCATCGGCAGGTGGAACGTTTCCTCGGACGTCGTTTCGAGGCGATCAACTTCATCGGTGGTGGCGCCTCCTCCGACCTCTGGTGCCAGATCCATGCGGACGTGCTCGACCGCCCAATCCGCCAGGTCCACCAACCTCGTTTGGCGAATGCCCGCGGTGCGGCATTTCTTGCCGGCCTGGCGCTCGGCCATCTGAAGGTGGACGACATCCCGCAACGTGTGAAGATCGCGGCCACGTACCACCCGGTTGCCGGAAACCGGCGCCTGTATGATGAACTCTTCCGCGAGTTCACAGGTGTATACAAACGAAACCGCAAGATGTTCGCGCGACTCAACGCCTGAGACACTGGCAGCACCTGCTCGGGGATGTCGATTCATCCGCGGTTTGGCGCTAAACGCCCAGCCCATGGAGGGGCACGAGGAACTGCGGAGCTTCTGCTGGGTGGTACAGGCCCAGGAACGCGGGCATCTGGAACTCAACCAAACGTCACTGCGAGTACGGACCTACGATTCATGACACACAAACGACTCCCAGAACATCACCCGGTGCCGGTCAGCCAATCCGAACTTTCGGAGCTGATCGAATTTGCCGGCGAACTCGTCGATGCCTCTGGCGGGGTGATCCTGCCACACTTCCGTCAAAGGCTCGCGGTCGACAACAAGGCTGCAGGAGCAGCGTATGATCCGGTGACCGTCGCGGATCAGGCTGCCGAAAGGGCCATACGACAGTTGATCAAGGCACGGTATCCTGACCACGGGATCTTCGGTGAGGAGCATGGTTATGAGGAAGGAACACGCGGCCTCACGTGGGTCATCGACCCGATCGACGGCACACGCGCCTTCATTACGGGAATTCCGCTCTGGGGTACGCTCGTCGCCCTGCACGACGGACGAAGTCCCATCTTCGGCGTCATGGACCAACCGTTCACCCGCGAACGCTTTACCGGCAGTCTGAACGGTTCGTCGTTGCGCACATCACAGGGCGTTTCGATCCTGCAAACCCGCCCCTGCGCAAGCCTGGCAGAGGCACGTCTGCAGTGCACGGATATTCTGATGTTCAACACGCCCGAGCGGACCGTATTCGAGGAATTGAGTACCCAGGCGCGCCTGACCCGGTACAGCGGAGATTGTTACGCGTATTGCATGGTGGCGCTCGGCTGTATCGATCTGGTCGTCGAGTCCGGTCTGATGCCGTACGACGTGCAGGCGCTGATTCCGATCATCGAGAACGCCGGCGGCGTCATTACGAACTGGTCCGGTGGCGAGTGCAGCAACGGCGGCCAGGTCATTGCCGCTGGTGACCGTCGCGTTCACGAACAGGCCCTGCAGATCCTCGCGTCCGCGGCGGTTTGAAGTAGTGGATATATCATCTGGTTCTTCTGCGCCGGTTGGGGATATACGTTCGTTTCTCCAACGCCGGTTGCATCTCCTGCTTCCGATCGATCCGAAAACTCCGTCATCTCCGTGTGTCCCTATGCACGTACGTCTCGTACGCGCTTGTCGACAAACACAACCACCACCGCCAGGGCGATGATGATGAAGTTCATGATGTACGGAGCACGTACAGCGTACGCGTACAATGCGGTTCCCAGCATGGGTCCGAACACATTGCCAATCACCGAGATTCCACCCAACAATCCGGCAACCGATCCCTGCTCGTGGGCTTCCACAACGAGAGACGAGGCAGCAGCAGCGCCGGGCCGTAGCAGTCCGATCCCCAGGCCGAGGGCCACCAGCGCCACGATGAACACCCAGAACTGCGAGCCGATGACGAAAAGCGCGTAAGCAAAAGCCATCGAGCATGCCCCCACTCTCATCATCAGTTTTGCCGCAGGCCGGAAGCGCTGCACGATGACAAGTTGGGCAAACAATCCCGATACCGCCAGCAGCACAAAGCCGACGCCCGACAGACGAACGGTATCGTGCGCATCGAGGTGGAGCATATCCTGAAAGAAAAAGGCCAGTGTGATGACCGTCGTCGCGCGCACCGCCTGCAACGCGGTAACGACGGCAAGAAACGGCAGAACACGACGATCCAAAACCGCCAGACGCGGTGGCCGGATATACTCAGTGTGCGGCAAGCGCCTCTCTTCGGGAAGGAAGTTCCAGATCGTCAGCGCACTTACAACCGCCAGTGCCGACGACAGATACAGGGGTGTCAGCAACCCGACAAAGGCCAGCGCTGCACCAATTCCAGGGCCAACCGTCTCCCCCAATCCCATTGCTGCACTGACCAGGGCGACACCTGCCGTGCGTTCGGTCCGGCTCGTGCGATCCGCAATATACGCCTGGGCTGCCGGGCCTGTTCCTGAGCCGATGAGGGCAAAGATGCACCGCGCAGCAATCATCAACGGGTAGACGACCACTGGGGCGAGCCAACCGGAAATACCGAACCAGATCACCGTCGCCAGAGATGCCATCGACAGGGCGAAACCGAGCAATCCAATCAGAACGATCTTACGCCGGCCCGCTACGTCACTACGCCGTCCCCACCATGGGCTGATGAACACCCAGAGTGTGGCCGAGGTCGCAAAAATGGTGGACACCTGGAACGGAGAGATACCGATCGTGCGTGCGGCCGGCGGCAGAATCGAAAAGAGCATCGACTGTCCCATGCCGACGCAGGCCAGGCATACAAACAACAGTGCGAAAGCACGGCGCTGATCGGAGGGCATGGAACGGGCAGATGACAGCTACAGCCGGCGCTTCGCGGTTCGGAAGGATGATGCGGGCCTACAGGCAGAGACAGACGCCGCTTTGCAGCTCACTTGCGACCGCTGGGGATATCCTTGAATGGCATTCCCTTGTCCGCACGGATCTCCGACGGCAGACCCAGTACGCGCTCCGCAATAATGTTGCGCAGGATCTCATCGGTTCCACCGGCCAGCCGCAAGCCGGGTGAACCCAGGTACAGCAATTGCCAGATACCCTCGTCGGGGCTCGCTTTCCGATCCATCATCGAACCGGTTGCGCCCTGCAGGTCGATGGCAAACGACGCCATCTCCTGGTAGAGGGGCGCACCCACCAGTTTTCCGATCGAACTTTCAGGCCCGGGGATCTGCCCCTGAGAAAGTGCCGTCTGGGTCCGATAGCTCACGTACTGCAACCCCTTCTGCCGAATGTAGAAACGAGCCAGTCGCTGGCGAACACTCGCGTCTTCGATGACTGGTTTTCCGTCTCGGCGGACACTTCGCGCCAGATGGATCAGATCATCGACATCCGGACCACCGAGGCCACCACCGATGGAGTGCCGTTCGTTCATCAACGTGGTCAGGGCACATCGCCAACCATCATTCACGTTACCGACGCGATTCCGATCGGCCACACGCACGTCTGTGAAGAACACTTCATTGAACATCGACATACCGTTGATCTGCTTGATCGGTCGGATTTCGATACCCGGGGATTCCATATCGACGATGAAGTAGGTCATGCCACGATGTTTTTCCGCATTCGGATCGGTGCGCGTGACAATCATGCCCCACTTCGAGAACTGAGCGCCGGTCGTCCAGATTTTCTGGCCATTGATGATCCAGTCATCGCCATCGCGAACTGCGGTGGTACGCAGGCCAGCCAGATCCGATCCTGCTGCCGGCTCGCTGAAGAGTTGGCACCAGATCTCCTCACCACGCAGCATCTTCTTGAGATACTTGTGCTTCTGCTCGTCAGTCCCGTGCACCATGATCGTAGGACCCAGCATGCCCTGGCCGATGGCAAAAATGTTTGGCGGGATACGAAACCGCGACTCTTCCTGCCCCCAGATGACCGCCTGGATCGGCGTGGCACCACGGCCACCGTATTCCTCGGGCCATGTGATGCAGGCCCAGCCGGCATCCGCCTTGCGTGCCTGCCATTCCTTTGCCTTGTTCACCAGATCAGAATCGGCACGCTCCTCAAAGCTTGCGGCACGTTCATTCGGCCCTAACTTTTCGGCATTCGCCTCCAACCAGGCTCGTGCTTCGGCGCGAAACGCCGCTTCTTCGGGGGTATCGTTGAAATCCATGGGAACCTCGTCGTTTCGTTATGCCCTTATCCTTGTACGTCCAGACGCTCGATGAGTCGTTCACGCCAGCGATCGGCACTGCCAAAAACAGCAGAAAGCCATTTCGCCCGGCGATAGAAGAGATGGCAGTCGTATTCCCATGTGAAACCGACGCCACCGTGCATCTGCACCATCTCTTTGCCGGCCAGATCGAAAGTCTCCGTGGCACTCACACGCGCACCGCACGCAGCAACCGCCAGTTCCTGTGCATCGTTCTCCAACGCCCATGCTCCGTAGTAGCAATTCGATCGCGCCAGCTCGATTTCGACGTACAGATCGGCCATCCGGTGTTTGAGTGCCTGAAACGATGCGATCGGCCGGCCAAAAGCATACCGCTCCAGGGTAAACTCGCGGGTCATTTCGAATGCACGCTGTGCGCCACCCAGTTGCTCGAAGGCCAACAGCACGGCGCCCCGATCGCGAACACGTTGGATCGCATCCCAGCCGCAAGGCTTCCCACCCAACCATTCGGCTGGCGTATCATTGAATCGCAAAGAGGCCAGTGAACGGCTCGGGTCGAGGGATTGCAGTCTCTGTCGTTTCACATTGCTGTCATTCAGGTCGACCAGGGCCAGACCCACGTCCTTCCCGCTCTTTGCCGTGATCACGGCAAGATGCGCCGAGCTGCCATCTGGGACCGGGAGTTTCTTTCCACGCAGTTTGCCATCCTGCAGGCTCGTGCCCGGTGCTTTGATCCCCGGTCCTCCTGATTTCTCCGTATCGGCAAACGTACCGATCGCCTGTCCCCTCGCCAGTCGAGGTAACCAGCGCTCCTTTTGTTCCTCGGTCCCGGCAAGCAGAATTGCCTCGGTGGCCAGATACGCGCTGGAAGAGAAGGGGATCGGCGCCAGAACACGACCCAGTTCCTCCGCCAGGACAACCAGTTCAAGCCGCCCGAAACCAGTGCCACCGTACTTCTCGGGAATCGATGTTCCCTGCCAACCCAACTCTGCGGTCGCCTTCCAGAGTGTGTCCGAATACTCCTGTTCCGATTCAAGCACCGCACGGCACAGGCTCAGAGGCGCATGTTCCGAAAGGAACTCACGCGCCGTCTGACGCAACAACTTCTGATCGTCGGAGAAGTCGAAATTCATAAGCCTCCCGGAATGTTACGGATGGGTGGTGTGATTGATCGGCGTCTTACAAACCAGACGCCATCCCCGTCAACCGGCCAGGCACTCGATCATGCATCGTAGACGCGCCCCTTCCAGCGCGTGCGCGTACCTCTGTAGTAACGCCAGGCCGATGAGACCGTCATCGCCGTGTAGAGAGCTGCGGCAAGAGGCAGGGTGAGCGCCCAGGAGCGATGACAGCCGAGGTGGCGCAACATGGGTAGATACGTCCACGCCATACCGGCGTAGGCGAGAAATCCCCAGAAGGCAGACCACCCCGTACCGCACAGGAACAGCACGAAAGGCAAGAGAAACACGATCCCCAGACCAACCACACAACCAAGAAGCGCGGCGGGATTGTAGTACAGTTGGGTGTAGGCGCTACGTGCGACCATGTCCCAGATGGGTCTGAGCGTCGAGTAGCCTCGCGTGGAGTTCACCCCATGCGCATAACCGAGCCAGAGCCGTCCACCCGCACGCTTGCATACGTCACCGAGGGAGACATCGTCGATCACAGCATCGCAGATCGACGTCAAGCCACCGATCCGTGCCAGGAGTTCCCGGTTGACCAACATGCAGCCACCCGCTGCGCCGGCCTGTACCGAACGGTCATCGCCGATCAACCGGAACGGATACAGTGCAGCGAAAAAATAGGTGAAGGCGGGTATCAGAAGCTTCTCGAAGAGGGTCTGGCAGCGCAGCCGCGCCATGACAGAAACGAAATCCCGCTGCCGATCTGCCGCTGTAGCGAGCAACCCCGCAAGCACGTCCGCATCATGGCGAATGTCAGCATCTGTAAACCAGATCCAGTGGGCCCCCAGTTCGATCGCACGTTCGTATCCCTGCTGTTGCGCCCAGACCTTTCCCATCCAGCCTGCCGGCAGCTCGGCACCCCGCAGTACGAGAAGCCTGGCTTCCGCTCTGCACTCACGGGCAAGGCGTTGCGCCACCTCGGTGGTCCCATCGTTGGAATGATCATCCACCAGGACCACGCGAAGATTCGGATATGTCTGGTGCAAGAGGCATGGCAGGGTTGCCGGTAATTCTCCGGCCTCATCACGTGCAGGTACGACGGCAACGACCAATCCATGATCGTCATTTCGCGCCGGATGAAGTACCGGTTCGATTCGCCAGCGGCGTCCCCACACGGCGTAACCAAGCCATCCCAACGCCAGCAGTGCCGCCAACCACATCATCCAGGTGCGGGCTTCTGGCAGATCGAAGGTGGAATTGGAATAGGCGCGGGTGGATCGGTAAAAGCTGTCTCAGGATGAACGGCGGAACCAATCCACTCGAATCCCCCGACGTGTATCGCGTTCGTCTCGGCAATCGCGAGATCATCCTGATTGCCACGGCACATGTCTCCCGCGAATCGGCTGTGCTGGTGCAGCAAGCAATCAAAGCCGCCCAACCCGACAGCGTCTGTGTCGAACTGGATGAAGCCAGACACGCTCAGCTACGAAACCAACAGCGCTTCGAATCGCTGGATCTGAAACAGGTCATTCGGCAGCAACAACTCCTGCCGCTTCTCGTCAATCTGCTGCTGGTCTCTTACCAGCAGAAACTCGGGGGAAAGCTGGGGGTCCTCCCCGGGTCCGAATTCATCGCTGCCATCGAAGAAGCAGAACGCCAGAACGTTCGGGTGATGCTCTGCGATCGTAACATCAAGGTGACCTTGCGACGCGCCTGGGCTGCACTGACCTGGCGCCAGGAGTTCATGCTCCTCGCAGCGGTTCTCGGATCGGCCTTCGAGACGCCGGACCTGACGGAAGAGGATCTGCGTCACATGAGAGAGCAGGACATCGTGACGCGGCTCATCGAAGAGTTGGGTCGAGAATTGCCGGGGCTCTCCACGGTGTTGATTGATGAACGGGACCACTACCTGGCGGAACGGATTCGGCAAGCGCCAGGCGATCGTGTCCTCGCCGTTGTCGGAGCCGGCCATGTCAAAGGAATCCTGCAGGCACTGACATCGGACCACACCGTCGATCTGGCGTCGCTTGAAACGATCCCACCATCGTCTGCCGTATGGCAATGGCTGGCGTGGAGCATGCCAGCGGTGATCATTGCAGCCATCGCCTGGATCGGATGGCAGCACGGTGTCACGGAGGCGGGCAACAATATCCTGTTCTGGGTCCTGATCACGGGTGTGCCCAGCATGCTGGCCACCCTGCTGGCGGCCGCACACCCGCTCACGGCGCTGAGTGCCCTGGTCAGCGCACCGATCACAACACTCAGTCCCATCCTCGGAGTCGGCTACATTGCCGCTTTCGTCGAAGCATACGTTCGTCCACCTCGAGTCTACGAGCTGAGAAATTCGGCACGAGACGTATCATCACTGCGCCAATGGTGGACCAATCGTCTGCTCCGAATCCTGTTGGTGTTCGTCCTGAGTTCGCTCGGCGGAAGCGCCGGTATGCTCATCGGAAGCGCCGAGATCATACGAAACCTGTTCCGTTGAAGCCTCGGCAGGAAAGGCCGGGTTGCGGCGTATACCGTGGGTAAACTGCTCAACGGGATATTTTACTTTCTCGCCGGACAAACGCGGCAAGAAGGACTGTCCGAGCACGCTCGTACGGCGGGCGTGCCGTTACCCACAGAAAATGTGGCTGCCGCTCGCCGTCCGATCGAGCCAACGAGCACCCGAAAACCCATGCCAGCTCAGAGCTCGCTAGACCTCGTCCCAGAAAAGTTCCGCGTATTTCATCAGGTCGACCCGATGGCGCCGGCATAGCGGACCCCGAGCTTCGGCTGGCAGGAGTGCACCACAATCCAGACAGAATCGCTGAGCTTTCGGACCTCTATGTTTCCTCATCACAGACCTCCCCTCTTCGGGCGGCTCAGGCAAGACGTCGCGCACCGTACGTCTCGGCACGAAGCTCTCCCGTCGTCAGATCGAGGTGGATGCCGGTGGCAATCTCCACCGTGGTTCGCAGGCGTGGCGCCACGATCCGGCCCAGACCGAACGGCCGGCAGTCCCACGCCATACGCGTGGCGGAAAATGGCATGCGAACCCGGATGCGCCGAGCAAAACCAAGCCTCTTTTCCATCGCCAATGTCTCCTTTCCTCGGAAAGGTGCCGTTGCACTCAGCGTGCCAGACGAACGGGACACACCAGGGATCACACCCGGCGGCTTGTTGTGTACGAAATGAACCCAGAGGCACCACATCCTGGGATACAGAGACGAGCCGGGCGCACTCAGTCAGACTACACCGGCGGATCCACCTCCGTGCTTCTCCCGAATTTCAGGCTGGTGCGGCGGATCGTCTTATCAGGTGCGCGGTGTGTCTTGGCAGGATGGGGGAGGACGCACGGCAGGCTGGGGTTCGACCTCCGACACGGCAAGGGATACTTATGGCCACGGATACCGGTCGTACGGGAAATCCCGGCATTCCTCGAACTTCGAGTAATCCGCGGGAGTGAGATCGCGTTCCCACTCGATCACCTCGTGATAAATCACACATCGCATCCGAGGTCCGGTCACACGGGGATCGGCAGCCAGTGCCGCAAGAACAGACTCACGGGTCACGTTCTCGTTCGACATCCGCAGGCCACCCCCCGCGTGGGTGTCCAGGACCATGAACTTCGGTGTTTCCGGCAAAGCGCCATCCCAGGCCGTCCACTCCGGCAGCCGGCCATCCCGGCCACGCCCCGGAGAACCGGTATAAGCAAACTGAGCCCAGTACGACATCATATCTGCGCTGAGTTGCTGGCGACCCGCTTCGTTCTTCGCAGTGAAAATCATGTTGGCTGCGCGCCCGAGATCGAAATGTCCGAAGACGAAGGGAATCTCGAGGCCATGCGCCGCCCCCAGCATCATGGACAGATCGGCGCCCAGCAAATGGGGCTCTTCATCCCAGTCGAATCGATAGACAAACACGGACGGTCCCTGCACACGCTCCATCGCCATTGCGGGTTCGTCTGCACCACGTGCCTTCCAGAGTTTGGAGAGGTATTCCGCGGTGAGATTGTACAGGCGCTCGTCGCGCACACGTGGAATGATCCACAGCCACCGCCGCACCCACTCGGGCGATGGGAACATGAATAATTTGTTCTCGTCACGATTGGTGCCCGCGATAAACGGCACTTCGTTGTAACCACCTTTGCGGCTCAACTCTTTCAGGGCATGACCGCTGGGAAGAACCGTTCCATCACGGAATACGAGTGGCATCAGGATCATGCCCGTCGGCGAGACGTCATAGCCCGCAATGATCTCCTCGGCGCTCTTTCCCCGTAGATAGCGAGCCTGCTCCGCTCGCGACAACGAAGAAAAATAGAGCCGTGCACCATCACGGTCTTTTGCTGTCCTGTCGTGCTGCAGCAGACGCAGCGCCATCTCGCCCGAGCTATGGAAAGATCCCGGGGCAGTATCATCTACGAGGTTTTCCGCATCCTCCGGGGATGTCAAATGAGTGCTGCCGCTCTGGGCAATGGCTCGATGGAACAGCCCGTGTGCCAGCGGCGACAGCAACATCGTGTAGACATTCCGGCCGCCCGCCGATTCACCGAAGACGGTCACGCGATCCGGATCTCCCCCGAAAGCCGAGATGTTCTCCCGTACCCAGCGCAACGCGGCGATGATATCGAGTGTGCCGAAGTTACCCGAAGCATCCGCATTGGAGGCCCCTTCACGCAAAGAGGCATGGCGTAACCAACCGAACGGACCGAGCCGGTAATTGAATGAAAGCACCACCACTTTATGTGTGGCGGCCAGGTTGCCGCCGTTGTAGAAACCCCCATCCCCGATGCTGTTGCCGCCGCCGTGGATCCAGACCATGACCGGCCAGCGATCTTTTCCTTCCGGCACATGTGACGGATCGACACGTGGCGCCCATATATTGAGAAAAAGACAGTTCTCCTGGCCCACCACTTGACCGCTTTTCCCTGCCACGCCGCCAAACGGGCTGGCATACTGAACGCATGGCGAACCGGGGATGAGGGCCTCTCGAACACCCTCCCACCTTGCGGCTCTTTGCGGCTCACGCCAGCGCAAATCACCAATGGGCGGCGCCGCATAAGGGATACCGAGCCATGTATGGCTATCGTACTCGCCACGGAACCCGACCACGGCTCCCACCGGTGGGTTACGCTGACTATCGGGATCGACCGTACCTCGTGACCGCTCCGCCGAACGGCACGCAGACAAGCTGGCGAGCACAAACATGAGGACACAGATCTTCCGCGAGGACATTCGAACTCCCTTCCGACTGCCGGCGACCTCCCGACATACACCACATCGTATCGCGGGGAGAAGCGCCCCGATCCTTGTAAACGCGGAGGATCACCGGCGGATCAGCGGGTTGGATCGGCCAACGTTCGGAAAAGTCTACCGGGGACACACGGCTTGCCCTTCCCCATGCCACTGACCTAGTGAAGCAGCATGCAATCGATCCCCCGGCACGGCCGTTCCAAAGAAGAGGTTTTCGAAAGGCTCGAGGCGTTCCGCGCCAATGATGTGAAATGGCGTACGGGCCGCACCTGGGCCTATGTATACGACCCGGGTCCCGAGGCGGAGGACCTCATCAAGAAAGCATACATGATGTACCTCTCGGAGAACGGCCTCGACCCGAGCGCTTTTCCCAGTGCTCTCCAACTCGAGAACGAATTGGTGTCGATGGCGGCCTCACACCTGCAAGGCGATGAGGAAGTTGTGGGCAATTTCACGAGCGGTGGGACGGAGAGCATTCTACTGGCGGTGAAGACCGCGCGTGACTGGGCGTGTGCCAACCGCCCGCACATCACTGAGCCGGAGATCCTTCTCCCGGTGACCGCCCACGCTGCCTTTCAGAAAGCAGCCCATTACTTCAGCGTAAAACCAGTCCTGGTGCCCGTCGACACGACGACGTTCAAGGCCGATCCGGTTGCGATGCGCAGGGCCGTGACGCCGAACACGATCCTCATCGTCGGCTCGGCTGTGTCCTATGCGCATGGTGTCGTCGATCCAATCCGGGAACTCGGTCAGATCGCGCTCGAACACGACATCTTGCTGCATGTCGACGGCTGCATCGGAGGGTTCCTCCTCCCCTACTTTCGCCGCCTCGGAGCACCGGTACCCGACTTCGAATTCAACGTGCCGGGTGTCACTTCGATGTCGATGGACTACCACAAGTACGCCTTCGCAGCGAAAGGCGCCTCGATCATCCTCTACCGCAACAAGGAGTTGCGCCAGTACCAGATTTATACCTGTGCGACATGGACCGGCTACACGATCATCAATCCGACGATTCAGAGCACAAAGTCGGCCGGACCCATGGCTGCGGCCTGGGCGATTCTGAATTTCATGGGCGATGACGGATATCTGGAGATCGCACGCCAGGTGCTCGACGCAACACTGCGGATCGTTGACGGGATCGAAAAGATCGACGGGCTACGCCTCCTCGGCCGTCCGGAGATGAACCTCATCGCGTTTACCTCGGATAGCATCAACGTCTTCCATATCATCGACGAGATGAAAGAACGCGGCTGGTACGTGCAGCCACAGCTCGGCTCCTACGGATCGAAGGAAAACATCCACCTGTCGGTCAATCCTGCAAGCGTCAAATGGGTCGATGAAATGCTCGAGGATCTGCGGGCCTGTACGGAGATCGCCCGGCAAGCGCCACCCGATCCCTTCGCCGAATCCCTCAAATCGATGTTGGATGGCATCGATCCAGCATCTTTGACGGATGAGATGCTGGGTCAGATGCTCGCGATGGCGGGGATTCAGGGCACAGGACTCCCCGGCCGTATGGCCGGTATCAGCGGAATCCTGAACTCGTTGCCACCGCAGCTCTCGGAAAGGTTACTGAAAACATTCTTCAATGATCTGTACCGTTATCCAGCCACACCGGCCGAATAGTCACGACAACAGAGGAGCAATGCGGACGTTCGGCCTCCGTCGTCGAAGGAACTGGATCGGCTGGAACCCGGAAACGTCTCGTTGTCGAAATGATGAAAAAACGGGGTTTCTGTGCCACACCGTCTACGTTGACAGGACGGGGCGATTGGCTTAGCTACACAACTCTCCGATGCGGGCGTAATTCAGCGGTAGAATGCCAGCTTCCCAAGCTGGACGTCGCCGGTTCAACCCCGGTCGCCCGCTTTTTCAGAAGCTCCTGATTTACCAGGAGCTTCTGTCGTTTCGGGCGCGGGCATTTTGACTCGATTGGTGCTCTCGGGGCGGCCCTGGTGCCGGTTGGTACGTCTTTCTTCTGCTTTTCTGCGGCGCAAAGCCGCTTTAAAGCTTCGAATGTATGCACCGATGCCAGGTACGCAGTGGGGCATCATCTCGTACACCGGAGCCGCTACTCTTCGTCTTCGGGGGAAAACGCACGCGGGCGTTGTTCTCCTTTGCGAAGACCTTCGACTTCACCGGGTTCGACTCCGTGAGCCCGTCGGCGATCGCCACGTTCAAGATGCGCCGAAGAAAGCTTCATCTGACAGGCTGCTCCTGGATTCTTCGAAGCCGCCAAAGGCATCGTTCACGATCTTCTCGATCAGCGCTACTTCGTCATCGCGGAGCTTCTGGAATTCGCTTTGACGGCGCCTCGAGGGCAGACGGCCGTGGTTTTGCCGGATGAACATGACGAGGTCCTCTGCGAGACGGTCCGGCATCTCAACCGCATCCATGATGCGCCGGAGAGCCTCGTCGTGGCGGCGAAGGTAGTCAATCTCGCGCGGCAGATCGTCTTCAACCGTGCGCCGGACGCAGGTAAAGAGAAACTCGGCCGCAGCCGTGCAGTCGAAGTATCGGTAGAGGTCTGCGGTATCGTTGAGGACCTCGACGTTGCGGTCGGCTGTCGGACGCCAGTCAATGAACGGCAGCAGTGGCCCTGAGTGCGCTTGTAAGGTGTGCCGGTAATCGTCGATGCGATCAGACATGACCGACGAAACGGGAAAGACCATGCCTGGCGGCGTGAACCTGCGCTCGGCGAGGACGTGATGGATGAGGCAGCGGTGCAGGCGTCCGTTCCCGTCCTGAAACGGATGGATATAGACGAAGCCGAACGCAGTGGCGGCGGCTTGCAGTACGGGGTCCATGCCGCTGTGTCGCATCCGGTCATTCGCCTCCAGCATGCCGCGCATCAGGTCCTGGAGATCGCCAGGGCGCGCGCCGATAAATTCCGGCAAAGGGTCGCCCGTGTGGTCGCGTTCACCCAGAAAGACACCGTCGGGCCTCAAGCCCGCATGGATGAAGCGCGTATCCTCGATGAGCACCCCGTGCAGGCGGAGGATCTCCGACAGGGTCAGATCGTGCTTGCCGGCCTGCAGCACGGCGCGGCCCCACCGCTCCAGCCGATTGCGCGGCGCACGCTCTCCTTCAATCTCGAAGCTCGCCCGGCTGTCTGCCAGCAACATGAAACTGGCCGCGCGGGCGATGAGGTGAGCGCCAGTACGCCCAACAATGTCCCCTGCTTTGGCTGCAAGGTCCAGCTCGAGGAACTTTTCCAGCGCCTTCGTGCGCCGGATGACAGGACAATAGCGGGCGTTCCCGAGCAGATTGTCGCGCACGCGGTGCCGCTTCGAGAGTTGCGGGCTCGATGTGAAATACGCATTGGGATCGAGGAGATCGACGATGGCGGTTGCGCGGCCGGCGTCCTCGGCATCCAGCATCCGGCCGGTCAGCATTTCGTAGAGGTACCACGCCCGCCGCAGTGACGCGCTTTTCGGCACGCCGCGGGCGATCGCCTCAAGGGCTGGCGGCGGCAGGGACTCGAACACGCGTTTGAGGACAAGCAGGTCGAGCGGTTCATGGCGCAAGGCGAAGTTGAGATGGTCAATCAGGTCGTCGCCGGGCCAGTACCGTTTGTCGAAGACCATCCAGGGCGCCTCGACGCGAAGACTGCCCTTGACGAACTGGCTTGAGACGCAGGATCGATGGCGGACGGGTGCCTGGATGCCGAGCCGGTGTGCGAGCGCGGCTGAGCCCGCCAGGCGAGCGGCGGGCGGGAGGTTCTCGTCCCGGAAGGTCGAAGGCTGCTGATTTTTTGAGGTCATGATCGAGTTGGTCCTTACGGAGGTCGAAAATCGTTCATTTGCTAGTCGGCGGGTCGAAAACGACCATAAGACACTCCTTAGTCGAAATCCAGCGTTTTCCGTCGAAATACGTCATTCGAAGGCGCTGAGGGTCGAAAGGTATTACAGAAGCACCGGCACGACGTGTTACCTGGTGGGCCACGGTCCTAACGAAAGCAAGCGGGATGGCGTGCATCGAGAATGTTGAACCGGCGCAGAAGGCTTCCATACAAGATAAGCTCCTGGAGAATCCAATAGGCGCCAATCCGAAAGTGGCCGGCCTTCTTCCGCCACCCCCGCAGCAGTTGGCATAACACTCGCAAAATTTTGAACTTGCCGTCGACCAAAGCAGCTTAACAGGAGGTCGTGAAGACCATGTTGCTCGGGAGTAGAACGAAGATCGAAGCTATGATGAATGTTTTTCGACGATGCGTAGGGAAACTAAATGAGAGGGCCAAACAACTGGAGGACGAGGCCCGGACCATGAAGGAAGGAGGCCGCCGTAGATTTCGTGAAAGCGGCCCTGAAACGATCGGGGTCTCGTGCTTGTGACCCTGCACCAAACTTGGTAGCGGACGAGAGAGGGGTATCGGGCCATTCACAAGGATCAACTCCGCTTCGGAGTCCTCTGCGTTCTTCTCTACGTCGTTCTGTCCTGGGCCGTTCGCTTCGACATGCGCAACGGCGCACAGATAGCCTCTCTCGTTTTCCCCCTGGACACTTTTTCCATGTATGCTCAGCCGCCGTCCGACCGGGTCAGTCACCTCCTCGTGCGCACAGCAGACGGTCAAACACACCGGGTTCTCTCCTTTCGTAGTTTCCAGTGCTCTGAACCCATTACCGTTGACGGCGGAAGTTGTTCGGAAAGCCGCGGGATTCCGTACCATTTCGCAGACCTGGTCCACTACATTCAGAACCACAGCGGCACGGGAACCGAGGACGCCGAACTGATTACCCGCACCTGGCAGATCCGCCGGGGAGAGGCACCTGAAGTCGCCGGCGACTGTGTGATGGCGACTTGCAAGGTGAGCCGGTGAAGCCCGCACCCCGGCTGAGTGGCACGTGGTTGCGACGAACGATCGCATTCGTCGTCGCCGTGGATCTGCTGTCGTTTTACGTCTTCATTGGTCAGGCGCAGAAGGAAGCACTGACAGATGGGTTTGTTATTTCGCCCGTTGTCGGATTTCTCGCCGAACCAACGATTCGGCTGACCCTGTGTGCAGCGGGACTCATGGCAATCCTTTTCTTTGCACGGCGCCCGGGGCGGATCGGTGCAGGCAGCGCCGCGCTCGTTTCTTTGGGGATCTTATCGACCGTCCATGCACATCTTTTCGGCTCACCCTGGAGACACCTTTTTTACGGCGGACTTTGTCTAACCGGCTGGCTGGCGGGCCTGGTGGTCACACGGAGGCATGGCGGGGAGACAGATGAGTCCTACGCCGTTTACGGTGCCATCGCCCTGCTCGGAACTGCGTATCTGAATGCAGGCATCAGCAAGCTCGCCTACGGTGGACTCGATTGGTTGAGCGGATTGCCGATCCAGGCAGTCGTCATCGCTCAGGATGGCCTTGTGGCCGATGACATGACGTCCAGCCTACGCTCCTGGCTCGTCTCGACGCCAATCGCTGCGAGCGCGCTTTGTGTGGGAACGGTTCTGTTCGAGTTGGCCGGGCCATTGATGCTCATCGGACAGCGTATCCGGATCATCGTTGCAGGCGGATTGATCGCCATGCACTCGGTGATCCTGCTCCTTACCGGTATCCTTTACTGGGAATCCATGCTGTTTCTTGGCACGGCTGCAGCGTTCGGCGATCTGCCGCGCAGCTCCGTCTCCGGAACAAGGCCGATTCTCCGTCGCCGCTGGTTTTCACCGGCCGTGGTCCTCCTCATCCTCTGTGGCGCACTGGCGATCCGGCATCAGGCGATACGTCATGAAAGTCTCGTCGCGTCCCAAACCAGCACCCAGCCGCCACCGCGATCGGAGCCGACTCCGCGTCTGGAACAAATCGGTCCATTTTCAGTCGGGCAGGACCTCGGCGACGGCTGGAAGATCGCCTCATTGGACCGGACCGTGAACTCGGTGGTCGTTGGTGTGCAGGGTGCACCTGGAGTGAGTCGCTTTGAGATTACATGTCGGGAGACTTCCGACAGCAGCCCATTCGATCTCGGAAAGGCCCACCTGTTCTACTCGCGTGATCTCGAATTCGACGAGATACGTGAGGTCGGGCAGACGTTACGGGCTCGGCTCGAGGAGGTATCCGAAAACGATGTCTGTGCGACCATCTCTCGGTGGCTCGCCAGGTAGGCGTCTGGATGATGACAGGACCAGAGAGATACCGGCAGGTGCGCCGTAAATCACGATTACAAATTGCGACGGAACATGGATACATTTGTAGTATTTCTAATGTTGACTTGTGTACGGCAGATCGCATACCGGTAAAGTTGGTTTTTGTCCGTCAATGGCATATTCGGCTGGGCGCTCGTCTTACAAGATTTCGGGAAGTCACCTGTCCGAAGGCCTCGGTAGCTCTTGTGACACAGGAGAAATCCAGTGAAATCTATTACACTTATAAGGCCGGCATTCGTCTTACCGGCCGGTAGCTATGGGGTAGATGTGTGTCCGCCTCTCGGACTGGCCTACGTGGCAGCGGCCTTTGAATCCGCAGGACTCCACGTCACCGTCATCGACGCCGTTGGAGAGGCCCCACTCGCCAAACACAACGCTGCATATCCTGGACTCGTTGCGCGCGGTTTGTCGGTTGAAGAGATCCTTGCAAGGATTCCGCGTGACACGGATGCCATCGGAGTTTCGGCCATGTTTTCCATCGAATGGCCACACCATGAATTTCTCTGCCAGGAAATCAGCAAGATATTTCCGGATACACCACTCATCGTTGGCGGAGAACATGCGACGGCGTGCTGGTCGTACCTGCTCACGAATCCCGCCATTACCATCTGCGCCCTTGGAGAAGCGGACGAAAGTGCATTGGACCTGGCGGCCTGGATCAAGGGTGAGCTTCGCCTGGAGGAAATTTCGGGGATTGCTTACCGCCGCGACGGGGTCCCCTATGCGACTCCTCGTCGCTCACGAATCCAGTCCGTGGATGAACTCCCTCTCCCAGCCTGGCACCTGATCCCGCTCGAGCCCTACCTGAGCGGTGGATTCGCGTACGGTGTCGACCGCGGCAGATCCATACCCATGATGGCAACACGCGGCTGTCCTCATCAGTGCACATTCTGCTCGAATCCCCAGATGTGGACCCAACGCTATTTCGTGCGTACGCCCAAGGCTGTAGTGGACGAGATGGAACTCTACGTCCGAAAGTACGCAGTCCAAAATGTCGACTTCCATGACCTGACAACCCTGCTCAAACGGGAGTGGGTCCTTGAACTGTGTCGAGAACTGGAAGCACGGGAACTGGACATCACATGGCAATTACCCAACGGGACTCGTTCGGAGATTCTCGACGAGGAGCTCCTATCGGCCGTCATCCGTGCCGGTTGCAGAAATATCGCCTACGCAGCAGAATCGGGATCCCCTCGAACCCTCAAGATGATCAAAAAGAAGGTCGATCTCGAGAGGATGAGGCACTCACTTCGAATCGCCGTCCGCCTGGGTTTTGTCGTCCGTGTCCACCTGATCCTGGGGTTTCCAGACGAACGGCGTAGTGACCTGTACCAATCTCTCTGGTTTGGTCTGAAGACCGCCTGGGACGGGGCTGAAGACGTGCTCCTATTCCGATTTGCTCCCTATCCGGGCAGTGAGATTTACGCCCAGCAACGACAATTGGGGAACCTACCCGAATTGAGCAACGATTATTTTGCTTCTTTGGCCTTCACCAGCCTTTTCAATCGTAAATCTCTCTGTGCCGCATCAGGGTTTGAGATTGGCATCTATCAGTTCTTCGGCATGGTATTCTATCTCCTTGTTGGATTGACACGCAACCCATCACGGATCATTCGAGCGGTCCGTAATGTACTCGCGGGACGGAGTGAGTCTGGATTGGAAAAGAATCTTCTGAGTCTGTACAGAAAGACGCCTTTCCCTCGATGGATCGGCAACCGGCAATGGAAGAAACCCAGCGCGATCTCACCACAGCTAGTCGTGTTGCTCTCCTTTTACGCAACGTGATGGGAATGCAGCCCATGGTAGACCCCTAGCATCTGCAATGTGAAGCATGATAGAAACGCCTGGGGTACGCTGATGGTTGGGCAGGGAATTTTCGAGTCGGCACTATTCCGGATAACGAGGATGATTGAACGAAGCCTTTCGCTGCCACAGCGTCCTGTTATGCAAAAAAGAGTCGCAGGCAACAGGCGCCGCTCATCACGGAACACCGGCGTTTTCGTGAGATAGCGACGGGACCGAGTGGGACAGAGAGTCGCCGGTGGTCAAAACGGGCAGCGATAAGGACGATCCATGCGCGTCACATTCGTGACCAGCGGTCTCGAGCACCTCGGTGTTGCCGCATTATCGGCTTTTCTCAAGACGCACGGGGTCACGACCACGCTCGTGTACGAACCCAAACCGTTCTCCTCCAACAGTGGTCCGGACAGTGCGTTTCTTGCACGCTGGCTGGAGCCTACGCCGGAACAGACGGCAGAGCGCATTGCCGCAACACACCCCGATGTCGTTGCGTTCAGTTCCTACACCATCACCCACCGATGGTCGGTCGACGTGGCGCGTGCACTCAAGAAGATGATCCCCGTACCCATCGTGTTTGGCGGAGCACACGTCAGCGGCGTACCAGAAGTGAGTATTCGTGAGACGGCGATCGACGCGATCGTTGAAGGAGAGGGAGAGGGCGCGCTGCTCGATCTACTCAACTGCGCTGAAAAGGACCGTTTCGGGCGTCTGGATATTCCGAACGTATGGTTTCGCGATCAGGGAGAACCACGGCGCACCCCGGTCCGACCGCTCATCCCCGATCTCGACACACTTCCCTGGGTCGATAAAGACATTTTCTACCAGCACATCCCGGAGTTCGAACGGGAATTCTATGTGATCTCTCGCCGTGGGTGTCCGTTCCGCTGCAGTTTCTGCGAGTACAGCATCTTTCCAAAACAATATCCGGGTGAAAAGCCAGTGCGCCGCCGGTCGGTAGAACATTTGATCGGCGAACTGCGCCATTGGAAGGCACGCGGCCGCATCCGTAAGGTTTTCTTCTGGGATGCCATCTTCACGCTCGACCTGCACTGGGTGCGTGAGTTTGCCGAGGCCTACCGCCGTGACATCGGTCTGCCCTTCGAGTGCTACTCGCACCCACACGCCATGTCACGTGACATGGCACAGGCTCTGGTCGATGCCGGCTGCAGCATGGTGCGGATTGGAGTTCAGTCGGTGAACTCGGAAACACTGGCCGATATGGGACGCAAGGGAGACCGGGAACGGGTAGAAGCAACCGTCGGTTATTTGCGGGAGGCCGGAATCAACTATTCACTGGACCACATCCTGGGACTTCCCGGAGAGGGGCCAGAAGACCAACGGGAGGCGTTGCGTTTTTATAATGAGGTTCGTCCGGCGCGCGTCATCGTGCACTGGATGACTTACCTGCCTGGAACTGTGGCACTCGATCGGGCCCGCAAGGAAGGCCTTCTCTCGCCCGAAACGATCGACAATATCGTGAACGGGAGGGTGAGCGAAGGATTCGAAGCACCGCGTCTCGTCGGACCCGGTTCCCACAAGGAAGCACTCGACGAGATACGCCACCTCGAGGTACTCTTCGACCTCCTGCCACTCCTGCCACGCCGCACCATCGATTGGCTCATCAACAGTCGCAGCTATCGATATGTGCCGCGCGGGATGGCGGTACGCCAGCTTCTCGCCCTCGCCCTGGCCCTGGCAGGGAGTTCAGCAACGAGGGAAAGGATCTTCACCATTCTACGAGCTGCAGCACGCGGTACTTTGACGGCAGCGCGACGCAAACTCGCACCTCTTCCACGTCAACCGCTTCCAGCCAAAATCGAGGTGATGGCGTCTCATCGATTCAGCATGTCCAACATCGAACATCCGAAGTCTGATAAAACTCCGCCACCAAAAAACAATTTATCCGCTACCGGCCCGAAATCGGAGGTCTGAGTACAACACAGAATCGGGCACACCCGACGGCCAATGGATTGGAGGTATTTTGTCTTTCACACAGGGAACGTCGCCATGGCATCTTGCTGTGGGATGGGGAGCGGCTGAAACGACGATTCCGGTCATTGATCCACCAGAAGTGGAAACATTTCGGCGAGAATATCTTGCACAGAGTCGTCCGGTTGTCCTACGTGGCCTCTCTTCTTCCTGGAAAGCGGCGCACGAATGGTCGATTGCCTCACTGAAAAGGCGCTTTGGGAACCGGCGAGTGCCCCTGGCCCAGGCAACCAACGGATTACTCGAATATGCTGAAGGCAAGGGAATGAAGTACAGGGACCTGCCACTGGCAGAGTACCTGGACACGATGGAAAGAGACGGTTCGCCACCACGGCAATTCCTGACGGTGCGCCCACAGGAGTACTTCCCCGAGCTGCTCGAGGAAGTGGACACACCACCCTACTGTCGTGTTGCCCGCTATCGCGATTACCGGGTGTCCGTAGGTGTCGAGGGCGTGACGACACCTGTACACCGTGAATTCACCGGAAACTTCTTCACCGTCATCAGCGGAGAGAAAGAACTCGCCATGTTCCCTCCCGATGACTCGAAAAACGTCTACGCATTCGGCTTTTTGTCGGGGATTCCCCATCTAGCCGCCGCCAATCCCTGCGAGAAAGATGTCGCCAGGTTCCCACGGATCCGGCAGACTCGACCACACCGGTGTATGGTCGGCCCGGGAGATGTGTTGTTCATCCCTCGCGGCTGGTGGCATGCGGTACGCACGAACACCGAGACAATCGCCTTCAGCGGTTGGTGGGCCGAAGGCGCCTGGAGTCTGGTTCTCCGTGCAGCCCAGGGGTACAAAAAAGTCCTCGGCATCCGAACCTGACTCGTACCTCCGAATGCCGACCTTACCCGTGCAAAACCCAGGCTTTCCCCGGCAGTCAGGAAGCCAAAAGTGGTGGTTTCTACTCAGCACACTCTGCTTCATCGCAGGTGCGGCCCTGGCGATGTCTTTCCTGACTTCTTTTTGGGGCAGGTCGGCGGAAGGCGTGTTCAGAGTACTCTTGGTGGGAACGATCTGTGGGCTCTTTTGGCTCGGTAGTTTTTGGAGGTATGTTCCCACATACGGGCGCCGCTACGTCGGATGGCTATGCTTTCTGACAACTCTGGGGCTTTACGGAATATGGGGATATATCGCCCTCGCCTTCGGGATTCTCCTGGGATGGACGGTCTCGGTCGGAGTACGGGTCGCGGTCGTTGCGATTGCAATGCTTTCTCTGACAACAAGCCTCCGACTTCGTCGCGGATTTCATATTCCACCGGTGCTCCCCCTGGGAATCTGGATCGCCGCCGTTCTCTCCGGCTGGCTCAGGGAAGAGAAATTGCTCCGTTGCGATGACTATCTCGCACTGAAGCCTCCCGTTCGAGTTCTCGTGCCAAGCGATCCAAATCTGGCCTCGTGCAAGCCAGGTGAAATCCGGCCAACTGGTAGATACCCAAGGACAACCTGGGAAGCTCCCGACCAGCAACGGTTCATCTTCTCGACACAGGGGGATTCGGCGAACGAAGGGGTGACGGGGGCATTTTGTGAGAGTCCAGCAGAAGGGACCGACCGGCCTCACTGTGTGGGGCCACGTTTGAACAAGTCCCAGGGGCTCATCGAGATCCCGGACCGGAATCTGCTCCTCGGATGCCAATGGGGCATCCCAAATCCCGATGGGAGCATCGGCAGCATTATTTTCGAGTTTCCGAGAAACGGACCACTTCAGATTCTTGCCGAACACAGGTTCGAGGAACCATTTGGTGATGGAGTCTATGAGCCACGCAATTCCACCGTCTATCTGAGCAGCGACCGGAAAAACGGAACGTTCCCCTTACACCTGCCATCCTTTGAGTTTGGTCCAGTGATTCCCTTCGATGTCACCGGGGGCGAATTCCGATACAGTACTGAGTTGGGCGAGGGTGTGATCTGCGGTAACGGTATCGGGACTGCCATACGCGGTGCTCCATTTTCAGCGCGCCATTTCATCTCCGGCGGTGATTCGATCGTCAAACGTCTGTCTTCCGCGGTCCATCGTCTGACATCTGGCGAGCTTCCAACGATCGAAACAGTCGCCGAATCATGGGGTTGTGATTGGGATCCTGCGACCCGGAAGGTTTATTCAACTGTACCGAACCTCGGACTCCTTGATCGGATCGACTACGACACGGGCCAGATTGAAAAGCGCTGGTTTGTCGGCCCGGGCATGCGTTCCGTCAGTTATGATCGGACTCGCAAACGAGTGTACTTCACAGATTTCCTGCGTGGTGCCGTGCTCGGCCTCGATGAAGAGTCAGGGCAGGTGTTTGCTCGCTGGTTCGTCGGCCGGTTCTCGCGGGGTGTGAGTCTCACCCGTGATGGAACGGCACTTCTGGCAAGTAGCAACCTGGGGATTGTCCGAATTCCACTGGACGAGACGCCGCAGGAACAATCCTCTCCGCAGCCATGACATCGCCGGTGAGGAATTGGTTGCTCACCGGTCCTCGGTATGGGCACCCCCACCAAACCGCAGGAAGAGCCGCTGGCTCGCATGGCCCATCAGGCTTCGGTTGCTTCCCGTTCCAGAGCAACCAAAACGGCTCCTATGATGACTCAGCCTGTGTGGATTGCGAGTACAAATCGCCATCGACACACGGCACACCATCTTGTACGTTGTCCAGATGGGTATTCACAACGAACGTCAGATACAGGGTTTTGCGGCGTCTCTTTCTCTGCTCCTTCTACTGATTTTCTCCGGTCCTCCTGTCGCCGACGCAGCAGCGACCCCACCCGCACAGAGGGCCCAGACAGTAACGACGAGCACACCGGGTAGCGGCACCTCCGCAACACCATCCGCTGGGCCTCCTACCGCCACAGCAACTGTTTCCGAACGATGCCAGAAGATCATCGACTCGGTCGCCGCGGGCAAGAGCGCTGCGGAATTGAAGATTCCCATCACCAATGCCGTTCGTGAAATCATTCAGTGCCATGCCGTCAAGCTGAAGAAAGAATCTCTCTGTAACGGGCTTCCAAACCCGGGCGATTGCCGTACCAACTACAAGTTCTGGACTGACGCGCGCACTGCAAAAGGAAACTGGCCGGCAGTTTTCTCCAAAGCACTGGGCGCAGGCATGTGCCCTCCATCCGAAAAGGGATGTGATAAACTCCTCGCAGCAATCGCAGCACAGGATCCATCGAAATGCACAGCGGAGTGGAATCCAATCTGCACGGCTCTCGCCACTGCGGACCCGTCTCATTGCGACAAAGACGATGGGGATTGCCACCACATGGCGACGATGTTGAAGCTGTTGAAGGCTGGAGGCCTGGACCTACTCGCCAAGAAGGGTACCGACACAGATAAAGATTTCGTAGCCGCAGCCCTGGGACGACCTGATGCTTGTAGCCACGCGATCAAGACGTTTCTGGCGGAATGTAATGCCCCACCGGCGGTGGAGTCGTCGGACAACACGGCGAGTACGACACCTGTTGCGGGGGCCACGCCGCCGGGAACGACTTCCGGCGCAGCGCCAGCGGCTCCGGGAACACCCCCCACCCAGTAGGCAAAGTGAACTGCTCTACAAACTGGATGCGGAGACAATACATTTTTAAATCTATCATTATCGCGTGTCCTACAAGATGCTCTTGACGCATTCATTTTACGCAGGATAGTGGTGGACCAATGCAGTCCACGATGCCCCGTAGTTTTCAAACGATCTGTGATATTTGCCTGCGCGACGTACCTGGGTCGCTGAAGATCGAGGGCGACGACGTCTTCCTTTGCAAATCCTGTGAGGAACACGGCGAGCGGCAGGTGCCGATGTCACGCAACGGCAAGTCCTACCTCACCTTCGATCGGCACTACCACACGGTATTTCCACCTGAGGAACCGCCGCCGAACACAGTAGACACCTATTTCTTTACCACGAACCGGTGCAATTTAGACTGCTCCTACTGTGTGGTTGAAGCGAACAATTACGATTACTTCGGCGATTACGAGATTCCCCGGTTTGCCAACCACCTGAAGACCTATCAAGGACCAAAGGTGAGTCTCATCGGCGGCGAGCCGTTCAGCCATCGATCGATGTTCGAGTTCCTGCGCCTCATCGAGGAAAGTGGCAAGACCGCCGTGTTGTATACGAACGGGTTGGCCCTGGCTGATGAAGACGTCGTTCGGCGAGTGATCGACGTATCGCGCCGGCGCTGCGAAATCCGCATGACCTTCGAAGGTTTTGCACCAGAACACTATTCGCATTTCGGCGTATCACGAGTACGCGAGCGCAAATTGGCTGCTCTGGAGAATCTGGCAAAGTATGGGATTCCTTCAACGTTGGGGTACACCATCGAACCTTCCACGCAGCAGAGCCAGGACAGACTTCGGGAGAAGCTGCAGGAAGTGATCAAGTATGCAATGGAACAGGACTTCGTCCGCGGACTGACTTTCCAGGCCACCGCCGCCCTCGGAGGAATACGCCACGCAAAGCCCGATGACATATGGTCTGTGGATCGGGTGATGGACGAAATCGTCGAGGCATCTCCGGTGCCGATCGCTCGACGCGATGTCTATCTGGCACAGCGCCTCGTTCACCTGACTGCCCGGCTGTTCAATCTGCCGCTCTGCGCATACGTCCAGACTGCTGTCTTGTTCCGGGCAGGAAAGCGCTGGGTTGGACTCGACCATTTCTTCAACTGTGACAAACTGGAGCGGCGGCTCGACGTGCAACTCGATGAATGGCCGCGGACGAGCCGCAGGCTCCTTCGTGCCCTGGCGGCGGACGCTCTTGCCTGTGCCTACCCAACTCGTGTTCCGTCTCTCGCCGGATTTGGGCTACGGATGCTGCCCGTCTTCTTGAACCGGTATGACTTCGCCAGCATTCCGAAATCGATCCTGCCACTCATCTCGATTTCGGTTTGCGATCGTTACAATCTCGACTCGCATGTGGCGCGGCGTTGCGAAAAGATGGTCCACTCGAGAGTCGGGGGGCAAGAGATCATCGAGTCCTGCAGTGAAATGACGATCCGGCAAACACGCGAACGCGCCGCCGTCGACCAGGCAAACAACGGATCCTCGCACTGACGGACCCGTGGACCGTCCGATCAGTGCGAGCCCACCATGTAGGAGAGCGTGCGTAATGCAAGTGTCGCATCACGCCACACTGCGCCCGGGAGCCAACGGCCACGGGTCCGCGCATAGTCCAGCACGAAACGCGGTGACAGATAAAATTTCCGATAAAGATCTCTCTGATCAAAATCGAGCGAAGACACATCGGAGGCTCCACCGGCAAACTTATTGCTGAGCCGCTTCCAGGTCTCGTTTCCACGTTCACCACGCGCCATCGGATAGGCAGCGAAGCGATGACACTGAACAAGTTCGGGGCGGAGATCGTCAAGCAGGCGCCAAGTGGCGTGGCGCTCCTGTTCCGTCTCCCCGGGCGCTCCTAGAATCACGTATGCCACCATCCATATACCGGCGTTGCGAATGGCAGTGGCTGCAGCACGTGTTTGCTCTACCGTGATCCCTTTGCGTAAACTATCGAGCACACGCTGTGAACCGCTTTCGATCCCCAGGCACAGAGTGGAACAACCAGCCCTCCGGAGGAGAGGGAGAAGTGCGGGGTCGACATCGTCGACACGCGCATCAGCCAACCAGGTGAGCTTCAGACCACGTCGTAAGATCGATTCGCAGAGAGCAGCAACACGATCCGACTTGCGGAGAAAATTGTCGTCATTGAAATAGACGACATTCGCACCAAGCGACGCGACATGCTGTAACTCTTCGGCAACGGCCTCGATATCCCGCACCCGATAGGGAAGGAACCGCGAGCGCATCTCGACGGGTGAACAGAACGTGCATGCGTGTGGGCAGCCACGCGTAGAAAGGACGTACGCACAACGCAAACGACCACGGTGCTGAAGTGGATAGGCAACCGTATACCCACCCGCAAGCAACTCGGCATGTGGCGGAATCGGCAATGCATCAATATCGGCGATAGGTAAAGCCGGGATCGCCGCACGCACACCCGGTGCATCATTTTCCACCCAGCCCGGCGCTGTCGGCGAGCGGCCGGCCCCAAGCGCATCCACAATCTCGCCGATCCAACCTTCGTATTCTCCGCCCAGAACTCCGGCAACGGAACCATCCTCCAAGATCCCAGCCGCTCCCGATTCTGCCGGTGGCCCTGCGGCAACGACAACGCCGGCGAATGGTCGGACTCGGCGCGCCAAGGGCACAATCTCTCCCAGGTTTTCGATCCTCGCATCCAGCACGAGCACATCGGGGCGACTCTTCCGGATGCGGCCATCGAGGGAGACCGACCGACTCGTCGGGGCGGCCGTATCGATAAACTCAACCTGATGTCCCAGCTTCCGCAGCACTGAAGTTGCATAGGCCGCCCTCAAGGGCGGTATGGCGTGGCGCGGGTGGCGATGTTCGGAGCCGAGAGCTCCCAGGTAGGCGACAGTGACCTTCATGGTCAGATTCGCCCCAATGCCCGATCGAGCGCTGCAATGACAGACTCTGGTGTCACTCCCACGTGAATCGGGAGATAGAGACCTTCACGTTCAGCGCGCTGGGCCACAGGGTCCTGTCTGCCCACGTCGTCTTCGATCGACCGCATCCACGTCGGCTGTGTGTCCTGTCCCTCGTCGAGCAACACTCGACGGAGTTGGTCTCGCCGGTGATGAAGGAGAGTCACGAAGAGCGGGTGATCGCCCGGATCATTCGCCTCCTGATAACGCAAATCTCGTTCACACAATGCCTCGCGTATCGCAAATGCCGCTGCACGGCGGCGACAACGCTCCGTAGCAAAGCCATTCAACTGCCGCAGCGCCAGCCTGCCCACCGTTGGTGGAGGTTGCCGAGTTACCGCTTCTGGAACTCCTTGACCCTCGTCTTCGAACAGACGAGTAGGGAGGTCCACTCCAAAACGGTCGAAAACCCGAATGACGGGATGAAGGAAAATCGGGTACAGTTTTGGATGGGTGGCGGCTGCAATCCCCAGCTCGAGAAGCGCCGAAATAAGCAGGCGTGTGCGTGAGGGAGGAGGGAGCGTAGCGCGGGCCGTACGCACCGCGGCAGCCACTGCCGGATCATCGGTTACCACCAACCCACCGAACATCGTGTTGATATGTTTCCCCTTGCCAAAGCTGTGGATCGCCGCATTCCCGTAGGAACCGACCGGACGGCCATCGACTTCAGCCCCTACGGCGTGAGCAGCATCTTCGATGATGACGACGTGCGCAGGAACCACTTGTGAGATCTCGGCCATGGGCGCCGTGACCCCTTCGACGTGGGTGGGGATCACCGCTCGTGTCCGAGGCCCAAGGGCTGCAGCTACGGTATCCCCGGTGACCACGAGACGGCGTTCACACACATTCGCAATCCGCAACTGGTAGCCAAGCGCGCGCAGAAAACCAGGAACGCACGGCGCCGTGTAGGAAGGGACGATAATTTCATCCCCTGGACGGCAGCCGGCATGCGCCAGCAATGCGCCCAGACCAGCGCGCGCCGAACCCACCACAACGGCCTGCTGAACGCCAAGCACCGCGGCTGCAGCAGATTCGAACTTCTCCAGACCATCACTTTTCCTGCCCAGCAGTGAGGTGACCGTCTCACTGGACAGCCCAGGTACCGCGGTCGGTCGCAATCGCGGAGTTGGCGATAACATCGACATTCGTAATGACCTGCCCAAGGTCCTGTGGATACACGCCTCCGTGAAGTCAGTCAATTTGCGAACATCGAGGAGGTGATTCCCCTGGGCCAAGCGCAACCACGCACAGCACCGTCCCCCCCAGACTATCCGCTCGATGCAAAATCGATCAGATTTTCACCCGCGGGGATGGACGAATCGAAACCTCTCCTTCCTGGCCACTTTCAGTCCCCCAACTCCACCGATGGACGAATTCTCCAGACCTCGAGGACCGGCTCGTTGTTCCGGTTCGTAAACACCATCTTTCGTTCGGCATCTGCAACGATGAGCATTGCGCGTGCGATCCCCGGCTCATCGAAATGGCGCGATTCGATCCGGTTCTGCCCAACCGGGAGAAGAACGGTCAAGGACGTTGTCGAATCGCGCCCGCGCAAGATCTCTCGCCAAACTTCGACAAGGTCGGGATCTGGGGCTCCGGCTTTTGACCGCCGGAACATTGGGTAGACGTACACCGGGCGAACTTTACCACCGGAAAGCATCTCGTAGGTACCCACGGCATAGAACGTCACGACAATGGGGCGCAGTTCACCGTGCTCCATCAGCCAATCGGCAGAAGCGCGCTGGACATGAAGATCGAATAAGGCGTTTGCGGCTCGTGAAAGATCTTCAGAGAACCCGCGTTGGTCCCAGAAATTTGCACCCACAGGTAAGGCACAAAGGAGTAGTGCCCCCCCATAGGCAGGGAGGAGCCGATTCAGCCATCTCTGTGCACACCACTCGAGAAAAGCGGCAACAGCCAAGCTGTGCAGAGGCACCAGCAGCACGAACTGGTAATCACGATGTTCGCGATAGAACATTGCGACAAAAGCAAAGACGACCAATGCCACAATCAACATCTGGAACTCGATTCGCTGCCGTCGGGAACCTGGTGAGGCTGAGCGAACAACGAGCCATCCGAACGTGCACACGATCAGCGCAATTCCAAGATAGTTTTGCCGTACGCCTTCGCCACGTACGATCTCGCTGAGAATCCCGCTCCAACTGCCGAGATATTGAAAGAAATTCAGACTGGTTGCGGGAATAACGTCGGTGGTGAAGAAGTCCGTAAGGAAGCTCAATCGCCGCCCGACCTCCCGCACGGTGGACGGACCCGCCACTGCAAACCCAAGGATCGGGAGGAACAACGGCAGAACAGCAAGGGTCGGCCGTACCAGGCATCGAATCGAAGGTGGCCGCCACCCCGCCAGCAACGCCGCCATCAGGATTCCCGAAAGAGGCCATAACGACGTGATCTTGGCTGATATCGCCAGGCTGGCAACAACAACGGCAAGCCAGAGCCATATGTTCGCACCACTTCGCACAAAGCGGAGGACTGCCTGCAACACAACAACGGCACCGAACGACGGCAGACTCTCGTCAAACCGCGCCCAACTATACATGAAGACAAACGGCAAGCTGGTTGCAGCGATGGCTACGCTCATCAGGCCGACCCTTGGCCCCAAGCCCAGAAGCAATGCCAGGTCATACAAACACCACAGCAGGAGCAAACCGAACAAGGCGTGCCAAAGACGCGCCGCCATCAAGGGGGAAAGGCCCGTGGCACGCATCGCCACTCCGCCATAGGAAAGGTGATTCGTCATGTACGGCTGGTTCAGGACGGGCCATCGTCGATCCGAACCAGGCTCCAATGAAAGCCGCGGCAACCACGGCGAAATGACAACGAAAGATGCGATCTCATACGGCTGGGGATTTCCGGCGACGTCACGGAGATCGAGTGGGGTCAAGACATAGGGCACAACCTCTTCGTAGTTTGCCCCGAGGAGTTGCACAGTCTGCGTAACGAGCAAAATGTAGGCGACCGACAAAACTGACAGCGCCGCCGCGCGTCGCAGGTTCATGGAAAACCCGGGCTGGATACATCCATCACAGCCCGTTCAGCCGTAAGCTCGTCCGAAACCTGAATGGCGGGATCGGACGACGATCGGACTTCAGCCACCAAGACCCGTCGCCAATCCACACGAATAGACACGGTACAGCTACTGGAATCGACGGCACGAGAGATCAACCGCATCGAATCCAGGAGTCGGCACGACCCACTCGCAATGGTTCAAGCAGACACCACGGTATCGTTTAGCGCACAGACTTATCCACCAGATCCGACCAATCCCTCGAACGACCGTCGACGACTGGCACCAGCGCATCCGCAAGCTGTTCGATCTTGCTCTTGTCGGGAAGTGGGTCGTCTTCGGCGATCTCGAGGTAGCGCATACCAAGCGGGCCTGCCGTGCGAAAATAGTTCTCACCCTCGCGAGCCCGTGACAGGAGAAGCGTCTGTTCCGGTAATCCTTCGTGTTGGAAACGCAGAAGAACCCCCCCACTGGCCGGACGCGCTTTTGAAAAGGTCCAACCAGCAACCGTCCCCGAACCAAGCAGTTTGCCAACGATATCGCTCGTCTTCTCGCTCACCGCAGTCAGTCGTGGGTCATCCCAATCGACACTGAACGGATCACTGGCGAAAACCTCACTGGGTAAGTCGGCATAACTAAGCGCCTGCACATAGTGGTAGGTGATATTGCTCTGGAAGGCATTCCCCACGAGCAACTCGTCTTGCACCGTGGCTGCAGCCTGGTCATCACTGAGCACCTTACTCCCGTACCAGAACTGAAATCCGGCGATGGCTTTGTTGACCAGAGCATCGTAGCGCTCACAGTACGCACGACAGACCTCCGGGGTCCAACCGGTTTCATTCAGGATCGTCGCAACCTCGATCGCCTTGTTGACCGCAAGGCCGGTACCGACAGAGTAGACTGGATCGGCAAAACAGTACGCATCCGACAGCAGAATGTAATCCATCGTTGCTGGCACGCTCGACGAACGCGCGAAATTGTTGCGGACGTGCATGCGATTGTAGGGGCTACTCCCATCCATGACCCGGCGTCGCAACTGGTAGTTCGGTGCAATGTTGGTACTGGTGATCGCTTCGTACTCCTCACGACTCACCTTGCCGTGTCGTGACACCACGCCGTAACTCAGCAGTTTCTGATCGTACAGCGGAATCTGCCATGTCCACATGCCTTCTTTGATCTTCGTGAGAATCGTCGACATACCCGGCCGCCAGGCACGTGTCTCCTCTTCGGCCAGGACACGACGGTGCTGGTAGCTGTAGCGCAACCAGCTCACTCCCCGATCCTTCAGGGAGGAATAGAATCTCTCGGGCTCGTTTCCTTCGATATCCCAATAACTCCACGTGGCATAGACGGGCCACAGCAAACGGGTCTTCTTCAACAGATTTGACAGGACCATGTTCGGCCCCGAACAGTCGATGATTTGCTTCTCGACCTGGTACTCCTCGTGTTCCGTGCGGACCAGCTTGTGTTCGAGATCGACACCGATGACGCGTTCAGGACGGTACACGACACCCCATGCATCCAGCATCACCTGTTCCATTTCCGTGCGTGTGATGTGCATGGCTCCTTGGAGCGCGCCTTCTGGCAGAGGGAACGACGCGGCGCTCAAACCATCGATGAACGTCGTCCCGTACTTTGGCGAGAACGAGGGACACTCGCGCAAAGCGGGCAGAAGTTCCCGCAGTGCAGGATGACGGAAATGTTCTGGAATGATCGACTCACCGATCTTGTACCGTCCCGGTTCAGCTTCGAGCACGACGGTCCGGTCATTCTTGAGGAAATGCCTCAGGGTAATGCCCGCAATTCCACCGCCAATGATAAGGTAGTCGACCCGTTCCATAATTCCTCCAAAACTTCAGTCAGAGTTTGCCCGTACACTCATCATGGATCACGCGACAAGCGTCCCCCCTACACTGCGGTCCGAGTGACTGTCAACAGGGGGTGCACGTGACCAAGTCTATCGAGGACGAGATACCTCATCAGCACCAAAATCTCACGGACTATTCCCCGACTGGGACCGGTGCCGACAGGAGCAGCCAAGCCTTTGTCGCGATTGATGGACCAGTGGCTGCTGCATCCAGGATATGGACACATGACATCGACAATGAGGCATCAAACATCGAGTCTCACCCGGAGTCCGATCATGCGAATCACCGCCGTTCCCTCATCTCGTCGGAATGGCAGACGATCATCCTCCTTTCGTGTATCCCGCAATCCTCGTCTCACTCAACCACTGGCCGCCACAACGCCAGACCCGCCTGCCAGAATCTCGGCCACCCGCTCGGCGGCGCGACCATCCCAAAGCGGCGGACAGCGGGGAGCGGGAGTGTCACCGTCGAGGATCCGCTGGACTTCGAACGGGATCCGTTCCGGCCGGGCACCAATGATACGGTTCGTACCTTGGTGAACGGTCGCAGGCCTCTCGGTCGTGTTCCGTAACGTCAGACACGGCACTCCGAGAAACGTTGTCTCTTCCTGCACACCGCCCGAATCGGTCAGAACCAGTCGGGCACGGTTCATCAGGGCCAACATATCAAGGTATCCGAGGGGTGACGTCACATGCACGCCCCTCAGACTCCCAAGTGCCGTTCCAAAGCCGAAAGTGTCGATTCGGTCACGTGTGCGTGGATGCATGGGAAAAATAATCGGCAGATGACGACTGATTTTGGCAATGGCGCTGAGAAGCGAGCCAAGGATACCGCGTTGATCGACGTTGGATGGACGATGCAGAGTGAGAACCCCATAGAGCCGGGATATTCCGAATTGGGCTGCAGGATTCCGTTGGACTGCTCTCGGCCAGAACCGCACCAACGCGTCGATCATCACATTGCCGACGTGGAAAATCGAGGCAGATGGCCGGCCTTCACGCTGGAGATTTTCCACACCGCTCGTCTCGGACGCGAACAGGTAATCGCTTATGGTGTCGACGACCACCCGGTTCAATTCCTCTGGCATACTACGATCGAAACTGCGCAAACCTGCTTCGATGTGCGCCACCGGAATCCCCGCCGCAGCCGCAGCCAGTGCTCCCGCAGCCGTCGAGTTGACGTCACCGACAACGACCACGAGATCGGGGCGCAACTCCACCAGAACCGTCTCCAGCTTCGCCAGCATGTGTCCCACCTGAGCAGCGTGACCACCACTACTGGGATCCAGAACGACATCAGGATCTGGTAACTCGAGCTCTGTGAACAACCTCCCCGACATGGCGGGATCCTGGTGCTGTCCGGTGTGAACCAGCCGTGGAACGAAAATATCGGGCCGTGATTGCTGCGCCCGAAGGACAGCGGCCATCTTCACCAGGTTCGGACGTGTACCGACAATGTTGACGACGCGCAGCACTCGCTCAGCGCTCCACGACGCCGCACTGCCACAAACTCTTGTTGGCGGCTACCTCGAGCGCGACACTGTGGTCGACCGACATCGCGTACATGGATGTCCATGTATCCGCGCCCACTCCGCGATGTCAACGCGGGATTCGTCGAACCCCTCGTGCGGAAACCGGAAGAACGCTCCTCCGTCGTCGTACGGCGGCGGAGGAGCATTTCCCTACCAGCCGACCGAAAGACCCAGGGTCACGAACAGACTGTTGTGATCACTGCCAATGGCCGGTGTGCTGTCATATTCATCCAACAACCCGAACTTGGCGCTGACCGGATCGATCAGAGGGACGTACAACGCAAGTTCGTTGCGCATCAGATAGTCACCGGTGAAATCGTCGACCGCCGGGAGATAATCGACACGCCAGGTCACCAGCGAACCATAGGGAAGGTGGTATCCGGCCTGCGCGCCGATCGCGACGCCGAAATAATCGTTGTCAGTCGCGGGGAAATAGGTCCCGTCGACCGTCCCACCAAAGTAGCTCTCATACACCCAGCTACCACCGATGTCGGCCTGCAGAAAATTGCGCCGTGTCTCGTCCAGCTTTTCTTCCCAGAACGTGTAACCGACACCGAGTTTCGGCACGCCACGGATACTGAGACGTTGGATTCCGTCGTACGTCGCATCGCCAGATGCGTAGCCGTAAATGCGCTCGGTAAAATCGTACTCACCACGGACGGCGCCGACCGCCTTGTCCAACGTCGTTACCGTTGGCTCTCCCTTGCTCTTCTGCGTACCATAACGGTAGTCGGCTCCCAGGATGAGGCGGGTCGGCCCCTGGCTGCGGGTGGCTTTCAATCCCAGGACGAAACCTGTGGTGTCCGTCGTTGCCTGCTGCGCATTGAATCCGACGTCGAAATTTCCGTGCCAGTACCGCCACGCGCTACGCATACGATCACGACACGAAAGCCCATCGCCACTCAACGGGCTGGCCAGAGTGATCGTGCTCGGGTCGATATAGGCCGACCCCACCCGGAGCTTCCCACCGGACATTCCCGTCACCGGGGCATCCAACTCGGCCCCGTCACCGTGCAGAATCTGAAACGAAGCCTCCGTTCGAAGGTCCTCGATATCCTCCCACTTGATTGCCAAACTGCCCTTGCCGTACGCCGGATCAAAAATGATCCCGCCTGAGTTCAGTGATTTGACGGCACCCTTGAGCACAGTCCCCTTCGATGTCACCTCGTCGGCATGCACTGCCATTGCCGAGACAACCAGCAGACCTGCACCAAGGGCAACAAATCCCCGACGGAAAATTGATCGGTATGACTTCATTCTAACCCCTTTCTGCATAGACAATGTTGTCAATTCCTTTCGGATGAGCCGATAACTCTGGCCAACCGGCATCCGGTGGTCAGGGCGTCGGACACCAACGCAACACCAAGGTCTGGACGCAAGAGGCAGGTGTCATCTTCCCGTCTGTGAGAGACTCCAGCCCTGTCGCTCCAGCACCTCGATGCCGTCAAAAACCCGAATCCGATTCTTTCTGCAACGAAGGAATCCGGTTTCAGGGTTGCCGTCCCATCGCACCCACAGGACAGTCCTGCAATGTGCCACGGGGTGAAGGCAACGTGCGCGCAATCGACGGACTCACTCGTCCAGCACGAAAATCAGGTTCATGTGGACCCGGTACTCCTTGATTTTCTTTTTTTCGACACTGGCACGGATGCGTGTCACCTCGACACCGGTGATCCCGTGCAACGTCTTGTGTGCCCGCTTGAGACCTTCTTCGATGGCTCCCTCGATGGTTCCTGCGGAAGCTACGATTTCACTGATGCGCCCTGTCGCCATTCCGAGTCGACTCCTTTCCCTTCATCCATCCACCATCTCTTGACCGACATGCAAGCCACGTGAAAAGTCGTCGCCGTGCGTTCCCCACAGCCGGCAAATCGGAACCTCGCGTGACTCACAAAGCAACGCCATCCGAGCGAACACTCCGGACCGACGGGTCGAGCGAGGACGACAGACATCCGGACGATCGGTTGCACCGCGGTTTATCGCTGACCGACGCCGTCATGCTGTGCGTGTCGTCGGTCATCGGGGTTGGAATTTTTCTCACACCGGGCACCGTGGCCGAGTTGCTGCCGCACCCTGGTGTGTTCCTTGCCGCCTGGCTGCTGGGCGGCCTGCTCTCGCTTGCCGGTGCGTTAGCCAACGCCGAGTTGGGCGCCATGTACCCCCACGCCGGAGGAGATTACGTTTACCTGCGTGAGGCCTACCACCCGATGGCAGGCTTCATCATCGGTTGGTTATCCTTCTTCGTGATCTATGCAGGAACCATAGCCACGCTGGCCGTGGGCTTCGCCGAAGGACTCGATCGTGTCATTCTTATTGACGCTTCTGGAAAAACGATTGCCGCCGTCGTCGTCATCATTGTCACCTCGGCCGTGAACTACGTCGGCGTCCGTAGCGGCGCTCGTTTCAACAACCTGACGGGCGCAATCAAATTGGTGGCGCTCGCCGCCGTGGCGATTGCTGGGCCTGTGCTTGGTTCGGGGCAAATCGAAAACCTGCGTCCCCTCGTCAGCGGTGCGACGGCGGTCCCCTTCTCCGGGCTCGGCCTGGCGCTATCGCCCATTCTGTTCAGCTATCTCGGCTGGAACGCCTCTGTTTATGTCGCCAGTGAAATCCGCGAACCAGGACGCAACGTTCCCCGGTCCCTTTTTCTCGGACTGCTCCTCTGCACGGCAATCTATCTGATGCTCAACGCCGTCTACCTCTACGCCCTACCGATCGAGACGCTCCGCGGTCAGGTGCATGTCGGTGAGGCAGCAGCACGAGCTTTGTTCGGTGACCTCGGCGGTTCGATCACGGCAGCGCTCATCCTCGCATCCATTATCGGCTGCCTGAACGCAACCATCCTCGTAGGACCTCGCATCGCGTACGCCATGGCACTGGATGGCTATTTCTTTCCCGGAATCGATCTCGTACACGACCGATATCGCACGCCACACATGGCTATCGTGGCACAGGCCCTGACGGCCATTGCCCTGATCATCGTGCTGCAAAGCTTCCCCAGCGTTCTCGACTACACGACATTCGCCATTGTGCTTGCCACGATGGCGGATACCACGGCGCTGTACGCACTGCGGTGGCGCCGTCCACACAAGCGACGGCCCTACCGGGCGTGGGGATACCCGTTCGTCCCGGCCCTCTATTTTCTGGCCAATGGCTTCATCGCCAGTGCGATGATGCGGGGTCGGCCAAAGGAATGCGCCATTGCTCTGGCTGTCACCGCCACGGCACTCCCTTTCTATGTGTGGTTCCGTCGTGGTCGGGCGTGAACTCCAACCCGATCGTGTTGCCGGACGACCCGGAAGGTAATGAGTAGCCGCTCTGCCACTCGGATCAACCTCCATCACGGAGGCGGACACGTTGCCCATCACGCAGGGGACGATCCGAAACGATCACCAGTTCGCCCCCCGACAAGCCCTTTGAAATCCTGATCTCATCCCCAACGCTACCGGCGCTCTCCACGGGTCGTTCCTTCACCCGGCCGTCCTCGTAGACCCACACGAGGGCCTGGCCGGAATCATTGCGACGTAGCGCGCTACTGGGGATCGAGACGATGGATTCCGCCGCTCCGTTCGGACCGGCTTTCGGCTCGCTCAAAAAAGTGATCCGCGCACTCATGTCGGGAAGGAGTTTCTCATCCGGATTCTGGATCCGAACTTCGATGCGCAGCGTACCTTTCTGGCGATCGACTTGCGGATAGAGCTTGACGACTCGTGCATCGTACTTTGCATCAGGGTAGGCATCGGGGATTACACTGGCGGGCTGTCCCATGTGGACGCGATTCAGATCGGCCTCGTTGACATCGACCTGAGCACGCATGTCCGTCAGATTGGCCAGGCGGATCAGATCACCGGAGCCAGCAAAACCTCCAGGTACGGCAATCTCGCCAACCTCCTTGCTCTTGGCCAGGATCACTCCGTCGGTCGGCGCTCGCAATACAGTGTAATCGAGGTTTACTTTCGCCTGCTCCACTTCGGCTTCGATCTGGCTGACCGTCGCCCGAGCCACTTTGGCCCGGTTCTCCTGGATGTCCAGTTCCTGTCGCGACGCAACACCCTTGTCGAACAGAGTGTGGATGCGCCGGAGATCCGCTTCGGCCAGATTGAGATTTGCTCGTGCCAGGTTCAGAGACGCTTCGGCGCGTGCCGCGGCAGCGCGATAGTCACGATCATCGAGTTGTACCAGAGGATCTCCCTTGAGAACGCTCTGCCCCTCCTCGACAAAATAGCGCTCGATCCGACCGGGGACACGTACGCCGATCGAGACATAGCGATCTCCCGTGACGACATAACCCGAACCTGAAAGAACCGGGAGCGGGCCAGCCTCGACCGCCGATATGCGGGTGGCCTCCGCGACGGCAACCAGGACGGGAGCTCCTTGCAGCCTCCAAAATGCCACACCTGCCGCGGCAACGATCAATCCAATCCACCAGAAACGGCGGATCGGGTTTCGGCGTGAACGACGTGGCGGCGCGTCACGGTCGATCCGCAGCGAGGCCAATTCCGCTCGCAAGCGGTCATCCGGTCCAGTGGACGAGGTATTCATGGAGGGCTTGATTACCACACCCGAGAGATCGGGGAAGCGTGGGCAGCAACGGAAACTGGGGGGACAATATGGATCACATTCGCTGCGGCCATACGCTCTTTTGCAGAATCAGCAGCAGTTTTTCGGCACAAGACTCTCATGCCTTTCGTAGGGCCTCGATAGGCCGCATGCGCGCTGCACGCCAGGCGGGGCCGAATCCTCCGATCAGGCCGATCAGCCCAGCCAGAACCAGGGCACCAGCAAAATCTGCTGTACCCAGCCGCAGAGTGACCACGTTTGTCGTGAACGCTGCCGTGCCAAAGGCAATCCCTCCCAGGTACCATTGTAGAGCGATGGCCAGCAGCAGAGAGACAACGACACCGATCAGAAATCCAACACAGGCAAGAAGCATTGACTCGATCTGGAACGCGATGAGAATCGCTGCTCGCGAAAAGCCCATCGCCCGTAGGGTTCCGATCTCTGCGGTGCGTGCCTGTACCGCTGCATACATCGTATTCGATGCGCCAAAGCCGGCACCAATCCCGGCGAGGACAGCAATCCCCACAACGAGTACATACAGGGAATTCGCCGACTCGGATTGCTTCGTGTAGTAGTCGGATTCGCGTTGTGCCTGGAGGGCGTAACGCGGGTCCGCTTCGATGCGTTTTTGCAGGTGGACGAGATCACCCTCCGACCGGGCCCGAAATCGTACCCCCGAGTAGGGAAACGGACGCTTTGCATCATTCGCCAGTTCACGGACGTCTACCCAGACCTCGCTCTCGAACGAAGAACCGGCCGCCTCGAAGGTTCCCACCACGGTCCAACGCCCACGACCGAACTCGAGATGGCTGCCCAGGGTCGTCCCTTCGTAGCGCCCCCCTACACCGACACCAACGATTGCTTCCGCCGAACTCAGGCGGAACATCCGTCCGGCAACGATTTTCACCGTATCGTGAACTTCCAGTGCCATTGGCTCCACGCCGCGGACGAGCACATTGTCTCGTCCCCCATCGATGGTTCGAAAAAACGGTTGCACCACGAGTTCCGGCGACACGAGCGGCTCGTCTTTCGCATTGCGCACGATACCATCGGAATAACGGATCGACTGATAGACCTCCTGCTGCAACTGGCTCATCCCGTCATTGTCAGACCCTTTGCGCATGACCACGACGTTGAGCGGATGGCCCGTTGCCACCAGGGTGTGCTTGAGACTGGAGATCAGCCCCAGAAAGAGGCTGCATGCCACCACGACAAGGGCGATGACGCCTGCCGTCATCACCGTACGCCCCGGGCGGGCACGCAGATTTCGCAGACTGTAGGAGAATGGCAGCACGGCTCAGTCCAGACGCGCCCGATCCATGTCAGAAGATCTCATGCAACGACTCCACCACCGGCTTACGTGCCGCGCCATAGGACGGTGCTACCCCAGAGAGGATTCCTACGATCAGCGAGAGGAAGATACCTTGAACCACAACGGGACCCGTAACGATAAAGCTACCGAGCGGACCCAGCGTCGGAATGAATCCAGCAAAAGCGCGCAACCCTTCGGTAAAGGCCATCGCCAGCCCGACACCGGCGAGCCCGGCGAATGACGACAGTAGCACCGCTTCCGCCAGCAAAACGCCGAAAATCACACGCCGCCCAAAGCCGATCGCCTTGAGCATGGCAATCTCGCCGGCCCGCTCGCGAATTCCCATCGATGCCGTGTTCGCAGCAATGAAAACGATGCACAGGGAGACAAGACCGGTCACCACCAGAATGATCGTGACAAAGCCCTTGAGCGTTCCCAGGAAATTCCCAAAGAAACTCTTTTCTGTTTCGGATGCCGTCTCAGCTTCGCTGTTGCGTGACATATCATCGATGGCCTGCATGACCCGATTGACATTCTGCGGATCATCGATCCGCGCCCAGATCATGCCAACGATGCTGAGTCCCTGCCCCCGCAACGAGATGAGTGCCTCGTCGAGATAGGTGCGGTGGAACCAGAACAGCGGAGAGCGGTCATTCGGAATCTCACCAACGACACGAAAATCGAGTGCCACCGGCCAGAGATTACTCTTGAGTGTGACACGATCGCCGATCTTCCACCCATATTTCAACATCGTCTGCCGGCCGACGATGGCTCCATCACGGTAGCGTTGAAAATCCTCGAGTTGGGATTCGGGAATCCGATAGTCGGGATAGACATCTCCGACGGCATCCCCATCAACGGCAAAGCTGGGGAACGTCACGCGTCCCTCCTCTTCGAAGGTACCGCCGAACCAGGTCATGCCACAGGCGGCCACCACACCCTCCACCTGACGTACCTTACGGGTGAAGGAGAACGGCATCACGTAAACGATGCCCGCACGGTTATGGATGGATATCCGCGTATTACTGGCGATGTTGTTGAGAAAGGCATCGAGTCCCGCAGGCATGGTGAGAAGGAGCATGACCAGCATGACGGCAAGCGCGACCGCTCCTCCCGTCAGAGCGGTACGCAGCTTGTTGCGCCGGAGATTGGCAAAGACCAGACCTGCGTACTTCACCTGCCCGCCCTCACCGCATCGGGTATCGGTCCACCCCGGGCAGCCATCAGAATCGCCTCGTGCGCACGATCCGCAGCCTCACCCTCCAACAGTAATCCCTTGTCCAGATGGAAAGCCTGATCCACGAAACGCAAGGCACGTGGATCATGGGTGACCATGACCACGGTCTTGCCAAAATCTTCCTTCAGCTTACGCAGAAGGCCCAGAATCACCTCGGCGTTCCGTGCATCGAGGTCACCCGTTGGTTCATCTGCAACGATCAGATCCGGATCCGTCACGATGGCCCGGGCAATCGCCACCCGTTGTTGCTCACCGCCCGAAAGCATACGCGGGAAATGCCCGAGTCTGCCCTCCAGGCCGACGATTCTCAGCGCCGTCTCGGCCCGCCGCATCCGTTCACCTCGATCGAGGTGGGTAAGCAATAGAGGCAGTGCAACGTTGTCGCGAGCGCTGAGGACCGGGATGAGGTTGAAGAACTGAAAGATCAATCCGACATGGCGAGCACGCCAGTTCGCCAGTTCATCCTCGGTAAGGTCGTTCAACTTCTGCCCGACGACAAAGATATCTCCGCTGCTGGGCCGGTCGATCCCCGAGATGAGGTTCAGCAGGGTGGATTTGCCCGAACCGGATGGACCCATGAAGGCCACGAAGCGCCCCGCCTCGATATGCAACGTGGCGCGATCGAGCGCATACACCTCATCCACGCCGCGCGTATACACACGGGACACGTCACGGATCACGATCAATGGCTCCACCACACGACTCATACGGCCGACTGTACCCGAGCCGGAAGTCGCGGCAAAGTCATGTGAGACAGGGAAGAACACAACTCCGAAGAGTTGGGACTCACACAATGCGCTATTGCAACACGGCCTTTCGCGCTACACACTGACCGTACCCATCATGGATCGGCTGAAATCTCCCCATACCGGACCACGGGAGTGGGTCATCTACGACGAATATTCGCGTTGCCCGTACCTGCCGGGAGAGGTGGCACGGTTGCCCCTACGGCTGCCCACACGCCCCCTCACACGAGCGGCCATGACGGATCGTTTGAGGGAGGGCGACCGCCGGCAAGGAATATTGCTGTACCGCCCCAAATGTCCGGGCTGCCGGGCCTGCGAAGCGATCCGGATCGACGTTGCAGGCTTCCGTCCAGATAGGACCATGCGACGAGTCTTCCGTCGCGGTGAAGAGTGTCTCGAAACGAGGCTCGGTGCTCCGCAACTCACCAAGGAAAGGGTCGCCTTGTACAACCGACACAAGGTCGAACGGAACCTCCTGGTCGGAGACGGCCTTCTGGACGCGGAGTTGTACAGTGAATTCCTCGTCGATAGTTGCGGTGAGTCTTTCGAGCTGACGTACCATCGGAACGGCCGGCTGGTTGGCGTTGCCATCTTTGACCGGGCCAGTGAAGCACTATCCGCCGTCTACTGTTTCTATGATCCTTCCGAGGCGCATCTCAGCATCGGAACTTATTCGATTCTAAAGCAGATCGATCTGTGCCGCCGCTGGGGACTACAACACCTCTATCTCGGTCTCTTCGTCAGGGGCTGCACCACGATGGCATACAAAACCCGCTTCCGCCCGCAAGAAAGGTTGATCGAGGGAGTGTGGCAGCGGTTCGATTGACGCGAACCCGACAGGCAGAACCGTATGTCCCAAGCGAACGATCGCGGCTTCAGCGCCTCCGGCCGAGAATCGCCCGCAACAACGGTGTCGTCATGAAGGTGGTTCCGAGTGCCATCAACACCATCATGGTAAACAGTCGAGGGGAGAGCACACCGAGGTCGAGTCCAATATTGAGAACGATCAGTTCCATCAGACCCCGTGTGTTCATCAGAACACCCAGGGCAGTCGCCTCGCGCCAATCCGAACCGGTGGCACGCGCCGCGACTGTCGTACCGCCAAACTTACCAACGCAAGCAGCCATGATGATTGCCGCACAGGCGATCCAGTCCGAAGCCGACGCCAACAAGCCAATTTGCGTGCGCAAGCCGCTGTAGGCAAAGAACAAGGGCAACAGAATGACCACGACCAGCGCTTCGAGACGCTCCATCAGGGTGCGCGTCAAAATCCCCCTCGGCAGGATCGCTCCGAAGACGAACGCTCCGAACAGCGCGTGGACCCCGATCAGTTCCGTTGCCCAGGCCGATAGCAACGCCAGTACCAGGACGGCAGCGATCACATCATGCGAGACGAGGCCAGCGGCGTTGAGACGATCATCGAGCTTCGCGATCAGGGGGCGGACTCCCCTCCACATCACAACGACATACACCGCAGCAACAAGAGTGGTGGCAAAGGCAGAACTCCAACCGGAACTACGCACCATGGCAACGACGAAGGCAAGTACACACCAGGCCGTGATGTCATTGAGGGCGGCACACGCAATGGCCAGTGCCCCCTCGCGTGTGCGTAGCAACGATTGTTCGGCAAGAATGCGAGCCAGGACGGGAAAGGCGGTGACGCTCATCGCCGATCCCATGAACAGGCAGAACACGGGTAACGACACTCCGGGGCCGCTGAACTCTGCAAACAGTTCAACGGCGAGCAACGTGCCAAGCAGGAAGGGAACGGCAATGCTGCTGTTCGATACGACAAAAGATGTACGCCCACGGCCACGGAGGAGTCCGAAATCAAGTTCCATTCCGATGATGAACATGAACAAGAGCAGCCCGATGAGACTTACGGTCTGCAGCACCGGTAACGAGTTGGAAGGAAAAAATGCACCAAACACATCGGGTGCCACCCAACCCAGGAAGGATGGGCCGAGCAGAATTCCAGCGATGACCTCGGCAATCACCATCGGCTGGTGCAACCGCCGCATCACCCGGCCGATGAGCCGGGCCACCACGACGATCGCGACAATCTGTGCGAGCACCCGTGTCAGAGGGTCGTGAATCAGAAACTGCATGTCCCAGAGCGCCACACCGTCAAGCCGACTTCAAAGGTCACAACCAATACATTCCCCTCCCGGTTTGCACCGCGATGTCGCGCCCCGCTACCAAGTCCCTTTGGCCAAAACAACCTCCCCACCAGCAGAATCATACCTGGGCCCTTGCGGAAGGGAACCACTTGGTTACGGCTTGACGTCAGGGCGCTTCTTGCCGAGGTTGGTTCCGCACGGGAAGTTTCCCTTCAGACAACGAGACGGGCGATGCTGAAACTGGACAAATTACTGGAATTGTCGCGGAGTGAACAGACCGAAGTATTGGCACCTGCGAACGAACAACTGGAGAAACTCAGCGCCGTCGACCGAGTTCAATGGACCTTCGACAACCTCGAAGCTGAATTTGTCCTCTCTTCCAGCTTTGGCATTCAGGCAGCAGTCATGCTGCACCTGGTCACCCGGGTCCGCCCGCACACTCCGGTCATTCTCACCGATACGCAGTACCTCTTCCCAGAAACCTACCGTTTCATCGATGAGTTGACCAATCGGCTCGGGCTGAACTTGAAGGTCTATCGTGCGCCGATCAGTGCCGCATGGCAGGAAGCACGTTTTGGAAAGCTGTGGGAACAAGGTGTCGAAGGCATCGACAAATACAACCAGATAAACAAGGTCGAACCAATGCAACGCGCCTTGAAAGAACTCGCGGCGCGCACCTGGTTTTCTGGATTGCGGCGGGAGCAGGCCAACTCACGCGCTCATCAGCCCGTCCTCGCCGTACGGCGTGGTGTGTTCAAGGTACTACCGGTGGTCGACTGGTCCAACAAGGACGTCTTCTACTATCTGAAAAAACACGATCTCCCCTACCACCCATTATGGGATCAGGGATACGTTTCCGTCGGAGATGTTCAAACCACGGCCAGGTGGGAGCCGGGAATGAAGGAAGAAGAAACCCGATTTTTCGGTCTTAAACGAGAGTGTGGTCTGCACGAAGACGATGGCGAAAAGGGAGGAAGCGGAATCTGAGACAGATCGTTTCGACTACGGACCGGCAGCTCGGGTAACCCATCCCACCCTTACATCTCGTCTTCCTCAAAATCTCGAAACTCTCCACGCGCATAAGCCTCCATGACGGGGGATGATCCACCGGCCTTTCCCAGCAGGGCAAGACAAGCCACTGGCCAATGCTGCTCGTCAGCGGTTGACCTTTACTCTGTAACGTAGGACATCCAGAGGCAAGGAGAACCCATGGCCCTAAGAACTCGTGATTCGAAAGCTCCACCACCCGTGACCGAGCGCCGTAAGCCCACCTATGGAACTGCCACACGACTGGCGCGGCTCATGCTCGGTCTGGTCGAACGGCCCCACGGGTGGAGCTTCAGCGCCGTCCAGGACGAGCTTGGTATCGGCGAGAGGACGTTGATGCGCTACCTTGCCGCCTGTCGCAAAGAAGTCACCGATCGTTTCGGAAAGCCGATCGTTGAAGTCGTGCGCTACGACAAACGACGTCTCCTGCGTCTCGCACGACCATCGAGCACCAACAACGCCAACGCCTACGAGGTACTCTATCTTTATTTCGCGCTCTCTGTGTTTCAGTTTCTCGAAGGAACGGTCATCAAGGAGGGTATCGATCACCTGTGGGAACGTTTTTATCGCGGCTTACCAAAGCAACAACGCCTGCGTCTTGGTGATTTTCCGCGTAAATTCTATGTGGTGCCCCATGCCGTAAAAGACTACCGCCGTTTCGACGACATCCTCGACACGATTGTCCAGTGCCTCGTCTACCAGCACCGGATGATCGTGGATTATCACGGTCTGGTCGGGGAAGGTCGTATCCACGAGATCGATCCCTACACCCTGGCGATGTACCGCGGCGGTCTGTACCTGATCGGCTACAGCTACGTCTACCGGAAAGTTATCTACCTCGCCATCGAACGGATTCGCAGTGTCGAAAAGCGTGATGAAACGTTTTCCTACCCGGCACGCTATTCACCCCAGAAACATACCGAGGGTGTGTTCGGCATTTTCGATGGGCCCCCCTGCGATGTCGAGTTGCAACTCCTCAATAAGGAAACGGTAGCCTACCTCCGGTCACGCCGCTTGCATCCATCGCAAAAGTTCATCCCACAGTCGGATGGAACCGTACGCCTTACCATGTCGGTCCGCGGTACGACCGAACTCGTCCCATGGATCCTCAGCCATGGGCCGTACGTACGCGTCCTGCAGCCGCGAGAACTCCGGGATGAAGTGGCATCACTGCACGCACAGGCTTCCGCCCTCTATGCACGATCTCCGAGGAAGAGTCTCGGGCGTACCTCCAGGCGATCTCGGGGCGACACCCGAGCGAGTGAGATCCCTTGAGAGACCAGCCGGCCAAGAAAGACAAACGCGATCCAGATACCGCTATAGTTGCCGCGTTGCATGGAAAGGCGGACATGAACAGGGGACCCTATCGGTATTTTCGATCTTTCATTCTGCTCATCATGGCTGCGACCATCGCCTGGCACGGCAGGATCTACGCCGGTGAAACACGCAAGGTGATCCGCAAGGATCCATTCATCGAGGGCCAATACGGCGTCTACGAGAAGGGCCGGCGGACCGGCACGATTCGTCGTGATCCCTTCCTCAAGGACCAGTACCAGTACCGGGACAACCTCGGCAAAGAGACGGGAACAATCCGCAAGGATCCATTCATCTCGGACCAATGGAACATCACGCGCGATGGCAAATCCTCCGGCTCCCTGCGACAGAACCCATTCCGGGAGGATCGGTATGAATTACGAGACCGCTCGGGGCGGAAACAGGGCGAACTGCGCCAGTCACCTTTCAATAAAGACGAATGGCAGTTCGAGGGCAGAGATTGATCGCCCCGTAGGGTCTGATCCAGCCGGGAATTCCCTCGTTGTCCGGGTTGGGTGTGCCGCAATCCCCGGGGACCTCACTGGAGCCGCAGAATTCAATCCCGGTGTGGTGGTGCACAGGTGGGATTCTGCGCCACCTCATGTAAGGTCGCAGGGTCGTCGGTAAACATCCCATCCACACCAAACTGTCGTTGCCGGCACATCTCCGTCCGATCGTTCACCGTCCAAGGGTGCACCTTCAGACCAACCCTGTGAATACGCTCTACAAACTCTGCATCAACCAGTTCTTTCGGCGGCTGGACGAAGCGTGCGGGAGGCACGTAGTCGGCCAGCCCCTCCACTGGTAACAAAGAGAACTCCGCCAGTTCGCGTCCCGTGAAGGCAGTCAATGCTCCTGGTTCCATCCGGCGCACCTGATCGATTGGCTCGGAGACGAACGCCGCAAAAACGATGTCATGGAAACCACGCGACCGCCGAAAAGAGGCGAGAGCCGTGTTTACCACCGATGAACCGCGCGCCTTGAACTCGACAGAGAGAGGAGTATCGCCCAGAAGTTCCAATGCCTCGTCCAGAGTCGGTACCTTCAAACCCTTTCCCCGCCACGGGAAAGTCTGACCCCCATCGCGGGTAAAGCGATATCCCGCATCGAACTGCCGTAATTGCGCGAACGTCATCTGCCGCACCGCACCCTGTCCGTCCGTCGTTCGATCGACCGTTTCATCGTGTATCGCGACAATGACTCCGTCCGAGGTGGCGTGCAGATCCAATTCGATTACATCCGCACCTACGGCCAAGCCGTTCTCATACGCCACCAGTGTATGCTCGGGTGCCAGCCGTGCACCGCCCCGGTGTGCGATATTGAGAAAGCGTTCACTGGTAAAAACCGATTCGGCAATCGGTACGGGCACAGAATCCGTTCCACAACCGACTACGATTGAAGAAACAGCACCCAGAACTGCCCACAGGACTCGCCGTGAAACCGTACAATGGCTCTTTGTCACTCCATACCCCGATACATTGACCATGAACACTTCAAATCATATCGGGTCGTTTCTGAAAAGTTGTGGCAACTGCAGACAAATCCGGGCGCCTCGGTACTCGATCATGCGCCAGGCAGTTCTCGAATCGAGTCGGTAGAATACGCCACGTGAGGAGGGAAAATGGATCTCGGTTCCGGAACACTGGCTGACCTGGCACGGCTACGTCCCTACAAACGCCGGCGGCTCTCCTCCTGGGATCGATCGGGAGGCAATCTGGACGCGATTTTCATCGCACCGGGCGAGTGCCGGGTCCTCGGAGAAATTACCGGCGCCGGCTGTGTGCGCCACTTCTGGGTCACCCTGCTTTCATTGCCCGAGGAAGAACACGAACTGCGGCAAACCGTGTTGCGAATGTTCTGGGATGGAGAGACGAGCCCCAGCGTCGAGGTACCACTCGGAGATTTTTTCGGTATTGGTTTCGGCCTGCGCCGTAACTTCGTGTCGCTCCCCCTGCAAATGAGCCCACAGGACGGCAAGAGCTTCAATTGTTGGTTCCCGATGCCATTTGCCACGGGTGCGCGCTTCGAGATCGAAAATCAAGGCGCCCACCAGCGTCTGCTCTATTTCCATATCGATTACGAAGAACACATCTCGTGCGATCCCGATCTGGCCCGCTTCCATGCCTGGTGGAATCGTGTGAACCCAACCGCCGGCACGGCACGAGAGCAGGGATACACCCGCACTCATTATGGCTATACAGAAGAACGTCCGGCCGGTGCAGGTCTGGGCCTGTCAGGCCCATGGATCGAGTCCAACCTCACGGGCGAGCGTAACTATGTCATCCTGGACGTCGCCGGCACGGGTCACTACGTCGGTTGCAACCTCAACGTCGACGTCTTCGAGCGCCAGGTGAATGACTGGTACGGTGAAGGCGACGACATGATCTTCATCGACGGCGAGCCATGGCCACCCCGTCTGCACGGAACCGGGACGGAGGAGTACTTCAACACTGCGTTCTGCCCCACACAGGTGTACCATGCCCCTTACCACGGTATCACTGTTTACAGTGGCACCGAAGACTGGCCCTGGGGTGGCCGGAATTCGATGTATCGCTTCCATATCGAAGATCCGATCCGCTTCGAAAAGTCGATTCGAGTCACGATCGAGACGGGCCACAACAACGCGCTGGCCAACGACTACTCGAGCACGGCCTATTGGTATCAGATCAACCGCACCGCACCGCTACCACCACTTCCGCCGGTCGAAAAACGCATCCCACGACCAAACGCCACCGGATGATGACTCCACAAGACGCGGAATACACAGACGCTCCGTGTCGGGACCGATCAATTCCGGGTAGCGGCAGAATGTCCGCCCTCATGCCGCAACAGCGACCGGGGCTACGGGACTACCAGCGATCTTCGGCCACGGCAGAACCCGTTCCGCCGCCAGAGCCACATCCAACAGGAGAGCATCCGCATGATGCCGGGCGAGGACCTGCATCCCGATGGGTAGTCCATCGATGAAACCGGCCGGAATCGACGCCGCGGGGTTGCCATACACGTTCGAGACGATCGTCAGACCGCCCATGCTCAGAAGATCTGGAATATGCCGGGTGGCCCAATCCAGCAAACGCTGCGGCAGACGTGGGGAAAGGCCACTGATCGAGCGGAGGACAGCCAGTCCGCTACGCATGCCAAGGCGTGCCACTGGATTCATGAGGATCGTGTCGAGAACTGGATCGGGTGGCTTGCTCATCTGCGATTCGGCAGAGAAAGCCGGACCCGGATTGGTCGCGGCAATGACGAAATCGACCTCATCGAATGCTGCAGCCATCGTTTCGTTCATCTGCAGCCGTTTCCGCTCCGCGGTTGCCGAAGTGTAGAGGTTGTAGAAGGTCTGGCTCAGTCGCAATCCATCCTCGATGGCATAGGTGAGATCCCGTGCACAGCCGGGCCAACGACTGCCCAGGTCGGCCAGCAGCGTAGAGACGTTGCCCATCATCCATTCCGCTGTCAGGTTCGGAATGTCGATCCGCAGGTCCACCTGATGCATGCCGGTGGCCGCCGCCAGTGCCGCAGCATGCTCGCGGATCCGTTGCTCGACACCCGGCTCGAGAGTCACACCTCCCAATGCCGGTACGACGGCAAATTTACGGCCCTTGAGCGAATAGCTACCCAATCCAGCCTCCCAACCTCCTTCAGAGGGAAGACTCCACGGGTCACGCGAGTCGGCACCGGCACACACATCGAGATATCGCGCCGTGTCCCGCACGGAGCGTGCCAGGCAACCGAACACCTCGGTACTCGGCCGCGAATAGGCGCCTGGTCCGCGAGGAATACGCCCGTAGGTGCCTTTGAGACCCAAAAGGCCGGTATATCCAGCAGGAATACGAATCGATCCTCCACCATCGGCTGCCGTTGCCAGGGGAATGAGTCCCCCCACGACGGCCGCCGCACTCCCACCAGATGAGCCACCCACCGTGCAGCCGTGTCTCCAGGGGTTATGGGTCACACCATTCAGCTTGGTGACACTGATATTGAGACCACCGAATTCACTGGCTGTCGTCAAACCCACGAGTACAGCGCCACCACGCCGCTCCAACCTCTCGACTGCCGTACAGGTCCGAGTTGCAATGCGATCCTTGAAGACGAGGGAAGCCTTGGTATCAGGCCAACCCTGCACCAGATCGAGCTCCTTCACCCCGACCGGGACTCCACCAAAGGGCAGCGAAAGATCAGCGCGCCCGGCCGCTGTGCGGGCCCGTTGTGGATCGACGTATGAAAAACAATTCAGGTTGCTCTTCTCGATCGCCACAAGGGTCGCTTCGAGTTCCTCGGCGGGAGAGCGGTCACCCCGCCGAAAGGCTTCCACCAGAGAGCAAGCATCATCGGGCCATGGAGACATTGTCATTCCTGGACCATCTCATAGGACCACGGGATGATTCAACGCAGTACGGAGCAGATTTGCGCATCCCCCAGACCTCGCGGTTGGGTTCACGGCATCTCGGACCTTTTCCACACGAGGCAGATCAGGCGAACAGGACCACATCTGCCGGCATTTCGAGCGGTCGCTCTGATGGTGCAGGCGTAACCGCCGGATTTTCGTCACGGATCACCCCGTTATCATTCGCCCCTCTTCTGGAAATTGAATACGATCGACCACACATTGAGAAGCGCTTTCTCGCATCTCGCATCGTCTTTGCCAGGGTTCAGAGGGCCTCGCCGTGCTTACCCCGCACCGATTTCAGGTGCGTTTGCTGGCCTCCTGCTTCACACCTCGTGCACCATCCGAGTTGCGGTTCGGATTCGAGACAGAAAGTGGAGTGGTCGCACGTGGACTCGAACCACGGGCCTCCTGCATGTGAGGCAGGCGCTCTAACCGTCTGAGCTATGCGACCACACCGGTGGGACGACGCGACGTGGCTAACACCTGCAATCGCGCCACGCAAGAAGTGAGATTGAAACCAATTCCGAGACTTCTCTTCCCGCCACTTTACAGAAGAATTCTTCCTCAGAATCCACACACATCGCCCAATTTCCGGCCCCACAGAGCGGGGAGGAACCATGATCCAACAGGCATGCCCCAGGCCGCGCTTTGACGCACTGCATTGACTTTATGACGCACTGCGTTATCATGCGGGTGAGAAAGGAGGGTTGGTTATGGCTGCCAGGAAAAAAGTGGGTGTGCGACGCGAGTTCGTCGAGCAGGTCAGCGCCCTGCAGAAAAATGTGGAAAAGGGTTTTGAAGAGGCGCTGAAATTGCTGCCGCCAGCTCAACGCCGCACGGTCAAGGAGTTCACCAGGAACGTCAGGAAGGCACGCATGACCTTCCGCAAGCGGGCTCAGGGTCTCGTCAAGGACCTCAACAAGAGAGCAGAAGGCCTGGTGAAGGACGCGAACAAGCGGGCCGAAGCCCTGCTGAAGGAAGCAAACAAGCGGGCTGAGGCGGCCTTCAAGGGGATTTCCAGGCGAGGCGAAGGCTTCACCGTACGCGTCCGCAAACGCATCGACGGATTCGTGGCTCCTCTGGGTAAACGCGCTGAAGGCATGATGAAGGATGTCACCAAGCGCGCAGAGAAGGCCGGCGTACGCGTAGAGAAACGCGTCGAAGAATTCGTCATGCCAATCACCAGAAGGCTCGACCTGGCGACTCACAGCGAAGTCGAGATGCTGAGCAAACGGCTTGCGAAACTGGAGAAACGCGTTGCCATGAGTGCCAAGCGTCCGGTGGTGGTTCGTCCTCCGATTTCGGCTGCTTGAACCCGGACACGACTCTCCTCCTGACCCAACACGAAGAGGGTAACCCATCAGAGGGTTGCCCTCTTCGTCTTTGATCTTCAATTTTTCCACGACCTGCAGTCAGAACGACATCCCCACTGCAAGCGCGGTGGCAGGCCGGAGGCGGGGCACACCTCCCGGTGCTGCCCCCTCAGTGAGTGCGATCTTTCGACACACGTTCCGCGGCTGCCCGGAATTCCTCAGGGATCCGCACTGGACGCCCCTGCTCATTCAACACAGCGTGTTCCGTGTAGCCATCCGCGATCAACAGAGCGTCTCCACTGAGGATCTCGTACCGGATTCGAATTCGGGCACGCCCCAGTTCCCCCACTCCCGCACGGATCACCAATTCATCATCGTATTTCGCTGGCTTGACGTAGCGGCAGTGTGACTCGATGACGCCGAGATAAAGGCCCTGGGCGATATATCTCGGAAACGGATGCCCGAGCCGCCGAAACAACTCGGCGCGTCCGATCTCAAACAGGCGATAATACGATGCATAGTACATGATTCGCATCGGATCGCAGTCGGCAAAGATCACGCGATAACGGGCCACTTCGATCAGATCATCTCCAGACATGGCCGCCGTGGTAGGTCGGGTAGGAGGTCCCTTCAAGATCTCATCACCCCTGGAAGGAAAAGCAGTTCCCCAATTTCAAGGTTCGACCAGATCGTCCGGCGCGTACGAACGCAGAGTTCGAAAAAGCTCGCGTATCCGCCCGTTACCGGGAAACGTCAGTCGCCGGGTTGCGCCGGGGCTTTCACCCCGTCCCTCACGCCGCGCCCCACACCACGCCCTACGCCGGCCGTACCAGTACCGATATCCTTCACACCTTCACCAATCTTACGCGTCTGTTTGAATTCGCCTTTCGAACTCTCCCCGGTAAACACGTCACGAATCCCGCGGCCAAGATGACGGAATCCCTCACCGATGCGCTGTCCTCCGCGTTTTACACGATTCGAACCACCCTGAACCGTCGAGGGAACAGTCTCTTCCGCATGGACGGAGGCAACCATGGGCAGTGTCATGAGTAGCAATGGAAGCACAACGACAGACAACTTTGGCAGGCGCATGATCACCTCATTCCTTTTCGCGAAAGTCCGAATCGCTCGTGAAACACCACCAAAGCCAGTATCCTTTCCAGAAACGGGGAATGTACGGTTCCCAGGTGACTCAGCGTAACCGCTGCTTCTCACGACAACCATTGATGTGCATCGACCATCTTTTCCCGGATGGGAATGCCTGTCGGACAGCTTCCTTCGCACGGCGCTGTACAGTCCATGCACAGAGAAGCATTCCGGCTGAGCCTGGCGTACAGACGTCGACCCTCATTCTCCCAGTGGTAGTCCTTGTAGTACATGCGGTATCGCAGGATATCGTTGATCGCGAGATTTCCCTCACAAGAATCCAGACATTCTCCGCAGTGCGGCTGGCAGTAATCGCCCCTGATGAGTTGGTCATACCGTTCCAACAGCGCAACATCATCGGTTCTGAGCGGTGCACCTGACGCATAAAGGTACTCGTCGATCTGCTTCTGATTGTAGATCGAGATCACCAGGCAGGAAACGTTCTGATTCGAAAGGACCCAGCGAAATGCCGCTTGAGCGTAGCTTGTCTGTTCATCTCGGAAATCTGCCAGGTTGGTGTGTTTTGCCCCCTTCAGAGTTTTCATCGCCACGATCCCGATATCTCTGCTCCTGGCCCTTTCCAGGATGTGGCCGAAACTCGGCCACATCCCGAAATGATATGCCAGCATCATGACATCGAAACGCCCTGAATCGATCGCGGCATTCGCCACCTCCTCCAGGTTGGGCGTGTGTGAGCTGACACCGAGAAAGCGGACCTTCCCCTGTTGTTTCAGCCGGTCGAATGCCTCGTGAATGTTCGGCGCCAGGAGACGATCAACGTGGTCGCAGGCGTGGATGTGGATGAGATCCACATGATCGGTTTGCAGCCGGCGCAGACTCGCTTCGACAGCCTCGATCACTTTCGGAACCGGCGTCTCGTTCGGCAGGTGTCCATCGGATACACAGAACTTCGTCGCCAGAAAAATCT
>JAANMX010000438.1_pt1 | contig 55686 bp, 50 predicted proteins | sample 7279681 | NCBI WGS metagenome assembly JAANMX01 (sample SAMN14094542, study PRJNA606508) | bioreactor metagenome | isolation source: A lab-scale SPAN reactor treating ammonium-rich wastewater day 351 | place: Ireland: Galway | collected 2018-01-01
GTTCTTTGTTGCGCCGACTTTTACGAATCGCCGCTGCCGCAGGCAATAAGTCAGTAGAGGGGCGTGGTGCCCCGGGTGGACCTGCAAGGCAAGGAGATCATGATGGATCGGATCGGGCTGACGTTAACCCCTCACCCCCAAGCCCCTGACGCCGGCCCCCCTGGAATCAAATTTCCTATCAGTTCAGTTGAGCACCCCCGCGTCTTTTGCGTCGGCAACCGCTGTTTGTGCTGGTTTGTGAGCAGCGGCGCGGCATAATTGAGGCGGAGGTAGGCGGCACGTCCGCGCGGGACCAGGCCCTTACACGTCCACGCCCATGACAGGCCGCTGCGGCGGCCGCGGGCACGAGACTCGGTCCAGAGAAGGACGCCCGGCTTGGGGGCCGGGCCGACCACCGAGCATGACCATGCCTTCACGTCCCGCGCGGGGCCGCCCATTTCGAGGTGATCCCGCCGCCGCTCGGGGGAAATGGATCGCTGACGTGCGAATACGGGGGTGGCTGTGTGTCCGCTGCAAACCCATCTCGACGCGGGTGCCGTGCGCGAAATGGCCGGTCAGCTCGATCGCCGCATGCTGGCGAGCCAGCCGACAGTGATCGTCGACCTTTCGCGGGTGGAGGAACTCACCACGGCCGCACTCGCGGAACTCGTCGCCTTTCGTAAGCGCCTGCTGAGAGAAGGCTTCGACCTGGCGCTGGTGGGGCTGCACGGCCGGGCGCGAACGCTTTACGACGTCCTGCGCCTGGCCGGTGTGCTGCCCGCGGTCGGCGCGTGAGGCCCAGCCTTTCATGGCCCCGTGGCGGCCTGGACCAGGCGCGACGATGAGCATCTTGCGCTGCTGCGAAAGACTGTCGGCATGCTCGATCTGGGACGCCACCACCTCGTAATGACGCTGCAAGATGCTGGATGTAGATCGCGATGCCGCTGGCGAAAGTCGTTGAGCACCCGATCAAGCAGACGCACGACCGAAGCTTCGTCACGGTCCATGGCGTCTGGAAACTGCCTTTCCGAGCGTCGACGTCGTCCCGTCGCTCCAGGGATTTCTTGCAGCGGCTCCCAGGCCCAGCGGCCTTATGGATCCGCCCTTGCACGTTAGCGCCAACTCACCGGGACGGCCCGAATAACGCGCCGCCCACACGCACCACGGTCGCCCCCTCTTCGATGGCCACTTCGAAGTCGTCGCTCATCCCCATCGACAGTGTGTCAAAAGCGCCGCCTGCATGAGCAGCCAAGCCCGTGCGCAGTCGCTCAAACAAAGCCCGACAGTGGGCGAACGTCGGCCGGGCATCCTCGGACTTCTGGCCGCGCGGCGCCATCGTCATCAGCCCGCGGAGACTCAGACCCGGCTGAACCGCGATATGGCGTGCCAATGTCTCAGCCTGGTCTGGCGCGACGCCATGCTTGCTCGATTCCCCGCTGACATTCACCTGCATGAGCACCGGGATGGTCGCGCCCGGCACCGCCTCGGCGCCATCCGATGGCCCCATCGCCAAGTCGTTGAGCCGGTCGGCCAACCGCGCACTGTCGACGCTGTGGATCAACCACGCCGTCTCCGCCGCCTCCGCCGCCTTGTTGCGCTGCAGGTGACCGATCAGGTGCCATCGCACCCCCGCGGTCAGCCCCCCCGCCGCATACCCGCCAGGCCGCTCAACGCCATAGCCCGCCGCGGCCAGTTCCGCCGCCCGGCTCGTGAGCTGCTGGACGCGGCTCTCGCCCAGATCGCGATGGCCCAGTTCCACAAGATGCCGCACTTGCGTCAGATCGGCGTACTTGGTGACCGCGACAAGTTCCACATCGATACCACGACGCCCACTGCGCGCCGCCGCGTCGGCCATGCGTGAGGTCACGGACTCGAAGGCCTCTTCGAGCTGCTTGAGCCGATTGACCATCCGCGCAGGATATCCCATCGCCCGGCCCGGTGTCGATGGCGGCCGTGACCCGGCTCATGGGATGACACCACCGCAAGGCGCGGGGCGAAGTCCGCGGCGCGAGGGGAAGCCAGTCAGCCAGCCCGTCGTTGAGTGATCGGCTCGCCAGCGGCCAGGTCGGCGGCAACCGCCGCGGGTTGCGCCGCCAGGCGTCGCCGATGTCCGAACCATCGACCCGCGAAGAAAGCCGACGCCACCGCCACGATCACCAACGCTGTACCGAGTTGTCCGTTGCGGGCCCAGGCCACAGCCCGGTCGAAGTGATCGGCCAGGAAGTAGCCCGCCAGCACCAGCAGAGGTACGCTGACCACCGCGGCCAAGCCGTCGTAGACGAGCATCTTCCAGAACGGGACATGGAACGCCCCGGCCGCGAAGTACGTCGGCGTGCGCACCCCCGGCAGAAACCGAGCGCACAACAGGGTCTTACCGCTGTGGGCGCAGAATGCCGACCTGGCCCGCAGCAGACGTTTGGCCCCCACCATGCGCTGAAGCCAAGGCATCCGCTGGATCGCGGGCCCATAACGTCGCCCCAGCAGGTAAACCATGCAGTCGGCCCCGAGCACCGCCGCGAGAACCAGCGGCAACATGATCTCCAGCTTCGCGGTCCCTGCGGCGCACAGATACCCGCCGATCAGCAGCGGCAAATCCTCGGGCAGGGGCAGGCCGAATCCGCTGGCCAGCAGTGCGGCCACCACCCCCAGATATGAAAAATGCACGATCAGCGACGGCATGCGTATCTCCGGGCGCGGGTCCGAAAACGTCTGCGGGCACGCGTGTCGACAATGTCCTGCTATTTCGGCAAGCAGGCTGGTAGGCCGTGACAACTCCGTCGCCATTGCGGTGACAGGTCACCTCTGCGGGCCGGCTGTAACGCCAAGGCAAGTATTGTAGCGGTCTTGCAGCCCTCTGCCCGGCAACCCACCGCGGCCCGCGAAGGGCGCCCAGCCGCGGCCTGGTCATCCCGCGTCGGCGGTACGGATCCGACCGGCGAGCCACGCCAGGGCCTGGGCGCGATCACACACCAGGCCTTCAAGCTGGGCGTCATATGCTTCGACCAGCCATTGCCGGAAGGACGGACCAGGTCGCGCCCCCAGGTCGATCAGATCCTGGCCATCGACCAGCGGAGGCGGCGCGACCCCTTGGGCGATCAGGCTCGGCGCCTCGTCGCGAATGCCGTTCGCGATTGCCCCGGCCGAGTCCGCGAGGATTCTCAGACCAGGCATGCACGCCCGTGACCATCCGTCCGCCATCGCCAGGATCAGACGCCACGCGGACGGCCAACCTGCGGCCGCCAGCAGGCGTTTACGTGCGGCGATTGACATGGTCGGCCAGGACATGGCCAATGCGGTCAGCGCCAAGCTTGCCTTCAGACGGCGAGCCTGAGCGTTGTTCAGGCAAAGGGCCTCACGCCAACGCCCTGTATGAGTTCTCGCGGCGACGCTGATTTGCCTTTCAAGACGTTGAGGTGCCTGGTCATCCTGACCAAAGTCACCTGCTTTATCGTGAGAACCGGAACCGCGTTCACGGTCCAGCAGCCACGCCGCGAGCAGGGTTGGCGCGAAAGGCTCAGAGCCCGCCATGTGGCCGTGAACATCGATCGCAACCGCCACCTGTTCGTCAGGATGCAGCCGCGTCATCGAGGAAACCAGGTGCAGGTCAGCGGGATTGTGATCCGCGTTCAAGCATGGACCATCGAGCCTCAGTTGCTGAATGAGGTCAAGGCCCACAGATGGCGCCGGACCCTCAAGAATCCAGACGACCTCCTGGCCGATTCGCTCCCTGGCGATGCAGGACAAGCGAGCGGCGTTCGCTCGGATCGCCGCCGCCGTATCCGGCTCGACGCGAAACCCCAGCCGCGCCGCGAAGCGTACAGCCCTGAGCATCCGCAGGTAGTCCTCCGCGAATCGCCTGGCGGGATCGCCAATCGCGCGGATCAAGCCAGCCTCCAGATCCCGCCGCCCACCCACGAAATCGATGATACGGCCCACTCGATCATCCCCGCCGTCGACCAGCGGATCCTCGAAAAGCCCATTGACCGTGAAATCCCGCCGCCGCGCATCGTGTTCGGCATCGGTGAAGGTGACCGCATCGGGTCGCCGCCCATCGGAGTAACCCCGATCTTCGCGGAACGTGGCCACCTCGATGTTCACGCGCCGGCCGCGAACACGACGCGATACGAGCATGACGCCGAAGGCCTCCCCCACCGGCCGGGCGCCTGGGAAAAGGGCCTGGACCTGCGGCGGCCGTGCATCGGTCGCCACGTCGTGATCTTTGGGATCCAGACCCAGCAGCTGGTCACGCACGCATCCGCCAGCCAGGTACGCGACGTAGCCGGCTTCCCGCAACCGGACGATCACGGCCACGGCAGCCTCGCGGGATGCGGCGGATGCTAGGCTCATGGTCAGAGTGTAATCAGCCCGGCGACCGGCGGCACGGGGGCCGCGGCGTGCCTATGCACAGAGGTGATCCATGAGTGTGGCTCTGCCCTTTGTCGTGATCTGTGCCGCGATTGTCAGCGGGTGTGTGGGCCGCGCCGAGTTGGCTGAACGCGAACCGCTCGCCCCCGACCCGCCAATCTCGCCGCGTCACTATTACGGCGCGCCGCTTGAGCCGATCCGCGGCGTCCTCCACGGAGCCGGACAGGTGCATGTCACCGATGTGCAGGCCTACTGTGAGGCGATCGCCCCCTATCGGCCGGTCATCTTCATGGACTACTTCAACCTCAAGGGCGACGCCGCCCGACGACTGGCCCACACACGCAAGGCGCTGGCGGCGCTCCCGACGTACACCGTCGTGCAGTTGGGCTTGTCGATGACCTCCGACGGCCGGCCGCATCTGCACTACGAACATGAGGTGGCCCAGGGGCTGCATGACGAGAAGATCGATGCGTTGTGCCGCGAACTGGCGGCGCTGGGTGTGCCGGTCTACCTCCGCATCGGTTACGAGTGCAACGGATCATGGAATGGATATCAGCCGGACAGCTACAAAGCGGCGTTTCGGCGGATCACACAGCGACTGCGCGCGCATGGGGGATTGGAGTTGGCGACGGTCTGGTGTCCGCATCCGCACGAGGTCGAGTCCGCGATGCCCTATTACCCCGGCGATGAATGGGTCGACTGGTGGGCCATCGACCTCTTCGGCGCTCATGAGATTCCGACAGCCCATCCCCTGCTGGCGCTGGCGCACGAGCACGGCAAGCCCGTGATGATCGGCGAAGCCACCCCGTGCGGTATCGGCGTGCATGGGGGAAAGGAAAGCTGGTCGGCCTGGTTCGAGCCTTTCTTTGAATTGACCCGCACGAGCCCGGGCATCAAGGCGTTCTGCTACATCAACTGGAACTGGACCGAAACCCAACAGTGGGCCCAATGGGGCGATGCACGCCTTCAGGCGAACGCCGTGGTGGCCGGGCGATACCGCAAGGAGATGGCCCGGCCGCTGTATGTGCATGGCTCCACCGAAGCGGCTTTTCAATCGCTCCTGGTCAAGCTAGGCGCTCCCGAGACTCCCGACCATCATGGCCAATGATCGGGGCTGCCCTGCCGTGATTGTGGACGCCAACGAACCATCCGCCGAGGACGGATGGTTCGGCAGGTCCAGCCCTGACGGTGGGATGGTGAGTGCGGCGAAAGCTGTTCAGGCGGCCCGTTTGCCCGGGGGGGTGTCGCGGTCGTAGTCTTCGTGTTGGCTCTCAACGGCCAACGGCAGGACGAAATGGAAAGCCGCCCCCTGCCCGGGCTCGCTGTCAACCCAGATGCGCCCGCCCGCCTCCTCGATCAGTTTGCGACAGATCGAAAGGCCCAAACCGGTGCCCTTCTCGGCCGATTCGTGCAGGTTCATCTCCGCTCCCGTACTCGCACTCGGCAGCGTCACGAAAGGCTCAAAGAGACGATCACGTATCGACGGCGCGATGCCTGGCCCGGTGTCCGCCACCGTGACGTGAACTTCGTTCGCCTTTGTCGTAGCGCTCACGGTGAGCCGACCTGGACCACGCCCCATCGCTTTGCGGGCGTTGAGAATTAGGTTCAGCAGCACCTGCTGCAGGCTCAGCGGCGTCATCTGGACGCGCAGATCGGGGACGTCGACGACCAGATCGATCCCATCCTTGCGAGGCTCGCGGGCGAGGCAGGCGAATGTCTCGTCGAGCACCGCAGGGAGGTCAGCAGCCGTCGGCTGATCGGCGTCATCCTGCGATCCGAATCCCAGAATGGCGGCGGAGATCCGGGCCGCCCGCTCGGCACCAGACAGTGACTTCTCAACCGCCTTGACCAGCAGATCGCGATCTTCGGGCTGCGCCAAGGCGATCTGCCCATAGCTGATGATTGGCGTGAGGATGTTGTTGAACTCGTGGGCGATGATCGTCGCCAAGGTGCCAAGCATCGCCAGACGGTGCGTGTGCGTCAGCCCTGACTGCACAGCCGCCAATTGTGCTTCAACCTGCTCAAGATGCTCAAGCAGGTCGACGGCGTCACAAGCGTGCTCGGGCTGGGGCGAGGCGGCCATCGGATGCTCCTTCCCACCTCTATCGGCCGCCCACATGGAATCACTTGACATGCAAGACCGATAACGCTGCAAACGAGATAATGTTTAAGTTATTTATCAGCAATAACTTAGAATTTTACGCAGCTGGCATTGGAATTCCTGCGCGTCCCCTGCCAGGGGCAGATGCATGCCCATGCTGCCCATGTTCACATCGCATGGCTGGTGGGCTGACTCGGCTACGGCGGCCTTATGATCATGTGTTCCACGTGGAACTACGCTGCAATGCGGATTGCACGCCATGCCTGCGCACGATCAGCCCCTCCATCCAACTCATCTCGCGTCAGAACACGTTCCACGTGGAACCCGCCGCCGCAATACGATTCTTCGCCATATTGGGTGAAGCGATCCGCGCATCCGGTTTGGACTTGCTTGTCTGCCCGGTTACACTCACGCTACGCATGCTCTGATTCCTGCCCATTTGACACGGAGGTCGCCATGGTCGATCCCACCACCCCCGCCAAGAAACGACCGGCCCGCCTGGGTCGTGGCCTGTCAAGCCTCATGGCTCACCCCGTGAGTATTCAACCCCCTGCCGCCGCACTTACCGCGGCAAAGCCCACGACACATGCCGTCCCAAGCGAGATCCAAGCCGACCGTACCGCGGCGCCCAACGGCACAGGCGGGTCGCACGACCCCGAGGGGTTGCGCTATGTGCCCGTCGACCTGATCTCGCCCAATCCATTCCAGCCGCGTGAGCATTTCGATGGCGACTCACTCGACGCCCTAGCTGCCTCGATTCGATCCGAAGGCATGATGCAGCCACTGGTGGTCCGTCGCAGGCCACAGGACGACGGCCAGCCCACACGCTATGAATTGGTCGCTGGTGAGCGACGCTGGCGGGCTGCGCAGCAGGCTGGCCTGAGCACGGTGCCCGCGCTGGTACGCAACATCAACGACGCCAAGGCGGCGCAGTGGGCCCTGATTGAGAATCTGCAGCGCGAAGACCTGAATCCGATGGAGAGAGCGGTAGCGTTTCAGCGCCTGATTGACCGCTTCGGCCTCAACCATGAGCAGGTCGCCGAGCAGGTGGGCGTCCAGAGGCCGACTATATCCAACTACCTGAGATTGCTAAGCTTACATTCCAATGTCCAGGACATGATTCGCCACAGCCTCCTTTCGGCGGGCCACGCCAAGCCGCTGGCAGCGTTATCAGACGTTGAGCTACAGCAGACTCTCGCCCGCAAAGTGGTGGCGGGGGGCTGGTCCGTGCGGCGAGTCGAACAGGAGGTGGCCCGTCTCACTTCGGCGGCCAGCGGACCGGTGGACACGAAAGCCGGCGGCCGCGAGCGACGCTCGGCCTTGCTGGCGGACCTTGAACAGCAGCTTGCCGATCAACTTGCCACCAAGGTGCACATCCGTCCCGGCCGCAAGAAGGGCAGCGGCACGTTGTGCATCGACTTCTACAGCCTCGATCAGTTCGACCAGCTCATGACCCGCTTCGGCCTGAGCACCGAATAGGGCGGATGATCGGCGAAGCGCAACCGGGTGCGCTGAAGAGCGGCAAACCCGCGCTGCCGCACGCGGACGCCGGCGGAACGAATCGCCTGAAAAAGCTGGGGCCTGGAAGGGCGGCAAGCCCGGCATATCATCCGGACATATTTGCCCCTTCCCTTCGCCCCCCTTTACCCCTGACACCTGTGTCGACCTCTCGACGACATGCAAGTCGTCCGCTCCTGCGCTGGCGCGGCTCGTGACGGCTTGCCTAGCGGGATCCATCACGTTACATTTATTTCAGTCATGACAGAAATAAGTGAAGAGAGCGTTGACCTCAGCCCGGTGATGGAGCGGTTCATTCTGCACTGGGGCGAGATGGGCGCGCGGTGGGGGGTGAACCGGACGGTGGCGCAGATCCACGCGCTGTTGTATCTCAGTCCCCGCCCGCTGCATGCCGAGGCGATCGCGTCCACGCTGTCCGTGGCGAGGTCGAACGTGTCCACCAGCCTGCGCCAGCTGCAGGAGTGGGGCATCGTGCGGACCGTGCCGGTACTCGGTGATCGGCGGGACCACTTCGTGACGATGGCCGACGTGTGGGAAATGTTCCAGATCATTCTTGACGAGCGTAAGAAGCGCGAGGTGGACCCGACGCTGGCGATGCTGCGGCAGTGTGTGGCCCAGGCCAAGCGTGACAGCGGCACCGACGCCCACGCCCGCGAACGCATGGCCGAACTGCTGGGGTTCTTCGAGTCGGTGACGGACTGGTACCGGCAGATCCGCAACCTGCCGACGGGCGCGGTGATCCGCTTTGTGAAGATGGGGCGCAAGGTGCGCAAGCTGCTGGGGGTGGCGTCATGACGGCCTCGCGGAGTCTTTCAGAACGTGTGACGCGTCGGCCGCGGGACGCAGCGCCGACGACGCACGCGCCGGACCTTATGAAGTCGGCCTCGCGCCCGATCGCGCACATCGATGTCCGCCAGGCGCTGGCCCTGCATGTCGGGTTGCCGCACACTGACGGGCAACGCTGGATCGACGCCGCTGGCGCTGGTGCCCGTCTCGAAATGGATCTATTCGACGGCTTACCCGTGGTCAGCTTGATCCGTCTGGTGGCGCGTGGGTGGTGGGTGACGACAGCCGGCCGTGACCTGCCCTGGGCGGCGGGCGACGCGGGCGGCGAGCTGGCGGATGACGGCGGCCAGATCTGGATCGGCGTGCGATTGATGGCGAAGCTCGACGGGCGACCGGTATGGTTAGCACTGGGAGAGTACGATTCACTCCCGCAGTCGTTTCTGGCCACGCCGGCCCTGGGCATGCGTGTGCAGCCAACGCGCGTGGAAACATGGGCTGCTCCCGATCGGTTCGCAGCAGCCTCAGTGTCACTGCCTGCGGAACGACTGGCGCGGTTCGCACTACGCCGTTCCAGCTTGCTGACGGCTGAATCCGGCGTGTTGCGGACGATCCACTTGACGTCCCCGGCGTTGGACTGGCGGCCGCTGGCGCCCGACCGCTGGCCGAACGCTTTGCTGGAACAGGCGGCCATGTCTTCCGCGGATCGATGGCTGGGGGCTCACGTCTGGGATGAGGCCGACGGCGCAGCGACGAATAATGGTCGCTGGACGCTGCACGCGCCCGTCTGTGCCGCCGGGGCGGGCTGCACCCGGGTGTGGGAGATGGACCCGCTCGGCGACTGACAGGCGGCCTGAACCCTCGGCGAGGGATCGAGTCGTCGCTACGATCAGAATCGGATGCCGCTCATCATCGACTGCTACAACCTGCTGCATGCCGACATGCCGCCGCTGCTCGCGGGGCTGGAGGAGGACCGGCTCTGTCGACTGCTTGATGTCAGTCGCTACCGCGCCGGGGCCATCACCGTGGTGTGCGATGGTTTGCCCAAGCCGGACCTGCCCAGTCGCTCCCCGGTGACCTCGGTCGCCCTGATCTACTCCGGCCGCGATCGGTCGGCCGACGACGTGATCATCGCGATGATCGACGCCGATTCGGCGCCGCGCCGGCTGGTGGTGGTCAGCGACGACCGGGAGATTCAGAAGGCTGCCCGGCGTCGCCGGGCGAAGGCGGTGGGATGTGGAGCCTTTGTGGGCGAGTTGCGCGCGCTGGCCGAACGCCTGGAGTCCGATGGAGGCGATGCACCCGATCTGTCCTGTTCGTTCGAGGGTGATGCGGCTCATTGGGCAGCGCTGTTCGGACTTGATCCGAATCAGCCGATCGACGCCCGCCCTTCGCGCCGGCGGCGGGTCGATAAGCATGGAGCGCCGCCGCCGTCCCATGACGACAAGACTTGACGGACGGGCGGTTTAAGCGTCCAATCGTCAATCCCGCCCCGATGGTCGCGGCGTGTATTGAATCGCTGAGCATGTCAACAGCAACAGGAAGACCCGTTGGACAAACCCATCTACAAGCGCGTCCTCCTCAAGATCAGTGGCGAGTCGCTGTGCAAGCCCGGCGGGTTCGGCATTGACGGCGACGAGTTGCAGGTGATCGCCCGGGAGATCGCGGCCGCGGCGCGGCTGGGGGTGCAACTGGCGGTGGTGATTGGCGGGGGCAACATCGTTCGCGGGGCGAAGCTGGCGGCCGACGGCCACATCGCCCAGGCGACGGCCGACTACATGGGCATGCTGGGCACGGCCATCAACGGGCTGGCGCTGAAGGAAATGCTCGAAACCATCGGGCAACCGGCCCGGGCGCTGAGCGCGATCAATCTCTCGGCCGTGGCCGAGACGTTCATCCGCGGCCGGGCCTTGAGCCACCTGGAAAAAGGTCGCGTGGTGATCTTCGTGGCCGGCACGGGCAACCCCTTTTTCACCACCGATTCGGCGGCGGCGCTGCGTGCGGCCGAGATCGGCGCGGATGTGCTGCTCAAGGCCACCAAGGTCGACGGCATCTACGACGATGATCCGAACGTCAACCCCCGGGCCAAACGGTTCGACACCATCACGTTCAGCGAGGCGATCAGCCGCAAACTGCGGGTGATGGATCTGACGGCCTTCAGCATGTGCATGGAACGCAACATCCCGGTGGTGGTGTTCAACATGAAGGAGCCCGGCCACATCGCCGAGGTGGTGCAGGGCCGGCCGCGCGGCACGCGGGTGCTTGTGGACTAGAACGGCGACGGCCCGAAGCGCCGCACGGTCAATCGGGACGGCGGGCTGGAAAGAAGGAGCTACGCGATGGACCTGGATGAAATTCAACTCGAAGCCGAAGACCACATGGACAAGGCGGTCGCCTACCTGAAAAACGAGTTGAAAGGTATCCGCACCGGGCGGGCGTCGACAGCGCTGGTCGATTTCATCAAGGTGGACTACTACGGCTCGCCGACGGACCTGCGTCAGCTTGCGCTCATCAGCGTGCCGGAAGTCAGCCAGATCGTCATCAAGCCCTTCGACCAGGGCAGCATGCAGACGATCGTGAAAGCAATTCAGACGTCGGGCCTCGGATTGAATCCGATGACCGAGGGCAAACAGATCCGCCTGTCGATCCCGCCGTTGTCGGGCGACCGCCGCAATCAGCTCATCGGTTCGGTGAAACAGATGGCCGAACAGGCGAAGGTGGCGGTACGCAACGCCCGCCGCGACGCCAACAAGCACATCGACCTGGCGGGCAAGGACAAGGCCAACCCCGTGAGCGAAGACGCCATCGAGTCGGCCAAGCACGAGGTGCAGGAACTGCTCAAGAAACACGAGAAGCAGATCGACGACGTGATCGAGGGGAAGATCAAGGAAATCGAGACGATCTGAGATCGATCGGCGGCAACGGGGGAGCGCGGCGCCGTTTCCCCGCACCCCCTTGCCGGGGAAAGACGGCGCGCCAGGGAGAGATCCAACATGCTTCGCCGTCAGCCCTCGCGACGCCTGCCGCCGGCGACTGCGTACCATGCCACACCGCTGGGCGTGGCCCTGTCGGTTTCTCTGGTCGCGGGGTTGGCCGTGATAGGCGTCTGGAAGCCTTGGGCTCTGCTGCTGATTCTGGCCCTTGGCTTGGCAGCCTGGATTGGTATTCGGCTAGAGACGCAGCGCCTGCTCCGTTTGGTGCTCGCCCGTCCGCGCGACTCGATCTGCACCTTTGCCCGTGCTTTCGACTGTCGGCAGGTCGATACCTGGATTATTCGTGCTGTCTATGAAGAATTGCAGACCGTGTTGCCTCACGGCGTGCGGCCATTCCCAATACGTGCGGAAGACCATCTGGAGTACGATCTGGGTATAGACCACGACACGCTTGAGGAGGTCGCGGAGGATGTCGCATCCCGCGCCGGTCGCAGCATCAAGAATGGTGAGCGCAACCCGTACTACGACCGGATCCGTCGCGTCATGGATCTGGTCTATTTCTTACACCACCAGCCCCGCCTGGATGGCGTTGAACTCGCGGCGGATCATCATGGGGAGCGGATGTGAGCAGTCTGGGTCGTGACTTGCGGATTGACGAGGTGATCGCCGGCGAGGCGCGGCTGTCGGGCGAGGGAGCGGTGCGGCTGTACCGCGAGGCACCGCTGCACGACCTGGGGCGGTGGGCGTCGGACATGTGCCAGCGCATCCACGGCAGCCGCATGCGGACGTACGTGATCGACCGCAACATCAACTACACCAACGTCTGCTCGGCCGCGTGCACGTTCTGCGCCTTCAAACGCGACCTGGACGAGCCCGACGCCTACACGCTCAGCGCCGACGAACTGTACCGCAAGGTGAGCGAGCTGGCGGCCATCGGCGGCACGCAGATTCTCATGCAGGGCGGCATGCACCCGGAACTGTCCATCGACTTCTACGAGGACATGCTGCGGCGATTGAAGGCGAAGTTCCCGGCCATCCACATCCACGGCTTCAGCCCGCCGGAGTTCGTGGAGTTCGTCGCGGTGTTCGAGATCGACGGCTACCCGACGCCGGGCGTCAAGCGCAGCCACGAGCTGCCCATCGACGTGTGGCGGGGCAAGCTGGAAGCGATCATGCGACGGTTGCAGGCCGCGGGGCTGGACTCGATCCCCGGCGGGGGCGGGGAGATTTTCGCCGAACACGTGCGGCGGCGGATCGGCATCGGCAAGGCCTCGGCGGCGCAGTGGCTGGAGGTGATGGCGATGGCCCATCGCCTGGGCATGTTCACCAGCGCGACGATGATGTTCGGCCACATCGAGGGCCTGCGCGACCGCATCGACCACATGCTGCGCGTGCGGGCCTGGCAGGACCGGGCGATCGAGCAGGACTGGCCGGGGCGGTACGTGAGCTTCATCGCCTGGCCGTTCCAGCGCGAGAACACGCCGCTGGGCCGTCTGCCCGAGTGGGACCGCGAGAGCGGACAAGTATTCCCCGGCGACGAGCTGGCGGAGCTGATCGCGGCGGGGAAGGTCAGCGCTCTGGACAAGGGCGCATGCGATGCGGCGGCGCCGCGGGCCGGCAAGGTCGCACGGATGGCCGGCGCGACCGAGTACCTGCGGATGCAGGCGATCAGTCGGCTGCTGCTGGACAACATTCACTCGATCGGCAGCTCGTGGGTGACGATGGGGCCGAAGGTCGGGCAGTTGGCGCTGTTCTTCGGGGCCAACGACATGGGCAGCGTAATGATGGAGGAGAACGTGGTCAGCGCTGCCGGCACAACCTACTGCCTGACCGAGGAGCTTTTGTGCAAGCTGATCCGCGACAGCGGCTTCGTTCCCGCCCAGCGTGACAACCGCTACAACCTGCTGCGCGTGCATGACGTCGACGGCCCGGATATGCAGGTCAGCGACTGGTCCACGCAACGGGCGCGCAAGCTGCACATCGAGCAGCGGCATGCCGCTGCGGAGGGTGAGACATCGAATGCCGTAACGCTGACAATTCAGAGCGACACGGCCCGATAGATGTTCGCGAGGTGGCACCGGGTATGGCGAGGACCTGCATGCATGCGGCGTGCATGAGATCGACCCGGTAGTGACTGTCGACAGGCGTGAGTAGAACGAAGCCTTGTCACAGCGAATGCGGGTTGAGATGAATATCCGTGTCACGCCCGGACGAGCGTGCGGAGCGTTGGCGCCAGGTATTGCCCGCTGCTGCCCAGCCGCACAGCCGTGCCCCAGTCCTCACCGCGGCTGCGGCGCCATGACTTCTCGCAGGCCTGCTGCAGAGCGCGCCCGTCGGGCAGGGCGGTATGTCTGCGATTCGCGGCAGCGAATTGACCGACGCGCTGGAGAATGCGGGCCGAGAGAACCAGATCGCGCAGGCGGTCGGCGTGGCGCGGGGCGCATCGCGCGGCGCGGCCAAGGTCGGCGATGACCGGCTTGATCTGTTGCGCAAGGACGGTGCCGCGTCGGGCGTGTTCGCGGTTGAATGCATCGCGGGCGCTGCGGCCCAGAACCATTGCGTCGTAGGCCCACGCATCGGGGGCCAGGTCGTGCAGACGGACGATGGCGGCCGCGCAGACGTCCGCGTCGCGCGCGGACAGGCCGAAGAACTCGTGGACGAAACGCGTGGCGAAATCGCGATCTTCGGCGGCGGCGGTGAAGAGGTGGCCGGCCAGAGCGATGGGGTAGTCCATGGCGCCCGGCAGATGGCGGAAGGGGCACCAGACCGTGTTGTCGGCGCCGATGACGCGGCCGGGTTGATCGGCGCGGCGGGCATGCAGCAGGGCGGCGGCGGTGAAGTGACGCAGGTTGATGAAATTGCCCGCGTTACTCACCACACGGGAAAGCCAGCACATCGTGGAAGGCGCGGCGATGACCTCGAAACCCTGGCGGCAGAAGAAAGCGATGCTGTGCCCCGTGTCTTCGGGGTGGTAGTGCCAGTCGAAGACAATCACATCGCGCTCGATGACATCGGGCACAGCCGAATGACGCAGCAGGTGGTCGCCCCACATCGCCGGCCGCTTGCCGAGACAGCGCGCCTGCTCGTGAACCCACGCGGCGTGTTCGATGAACAGCGCGTCCGCATCGGCGGTACTGAGCCTGCGATAACGGGGCAGGGCGGCGAGGTTCACCTCATCCAGACCCACATGCAACCAGGGATCGTCGAACACTTCAGCGACATCGGTGAGCAGATCGATCAGCAGGCGGCGGACCGCTTTCTTGCGCGGATCGACGGCGCTGAAGCCGGTGCTGGGAGCCGCCCCGAGGCGAGCGTGGCGCGGACAACGTGTGATGAAACGCGTATGCCCGAGGCATTCAATTTCAGGGACGACGCGCAGGCCGACGTCCGCTGCGGCCGTGATGAACGTGCGCATTTCCGCGACGGTCCAGGCGTTGTCGCTGGCGATTTCCGGATGCGAGGGCAGGACGATGCGGCAGCCTTCGTCGTCGGCGAAATGCAGATGGACAGCGTTGTAGCCCCACCGTGCGAGCCAAGGCAGCATATCCAGGTAAAACCGCCTGCTCTCCATCAGTCGAGCGGGGTCGAGCATGACCATGCGGTGGGTGAAGGCCGAGCGTGGGTGGACTCTTGCCATAAGCGCGAATTGTAGCGGCAGGCCGCAGCCGCGCCATCGCGGAGCCGCACCGGATCTGTGGTTTGAAGCCGCGGCCATTGACGTCAAGGCCGACCCGTCGTGCCGTCGCCGGAATCGCCGACGGTGCGCTTGAGTCTTGCCAGCAACTCGGCTCCCCCGGCCGCATGGCCCTCGACAGCCGCCGCCAGCAGCGCCTGCTGTTCCCGACGCGGCTGGCCAATCTTCAATGCCTGATCCACCAGCACCACCGCCGCGTCCTGACCGAAATTTTCGACGATGACGTCCGCCAGCGCGACCGCCTCGGCGTCTCTGCCCGCGCTGAGCAGACCGGCATAGACCTGTGCGGCCATGAACATGAAGAACTGCCGTACCCCCGCCTGCTGCTGCGGGCTCGCCAGAAGCGGATCGGCCGCTGTGGCCGTCGCCTGCGCCGCGATCTCACGACCCCGCACAACAGGGTCCGCATACAAGCGGCCGATCGCCGTGTAACGCCCCTGGCTCGCGAGCAGGGGTTCGAGCAGGGGGCCCGCGGACAAGAGCATGGCCTGCCCCGATCCCTCGGCGCCGCCAGCCGTCGTATCGTGCCAGGCGACCACCGACGCAATATCGTTCAGGACAGCCGATAACAGAATCCACTGCTGAATCTCGCGTGCGTCGGCGGTGCCCGCACTTATCTTCTGCATCAGTGCCGTCCGCCGCTCCGCGATGCGGTCGCGGGTCAGTGAATGGCCGCTGGCCAACTGCGAGAGTATTTCAAGAATCTGGGCGTGCGGCTGCCGCACCAACGCGTCACGGTAGTTGTCCAGGCCATCCCACATGGCCAACGCCCGATCCGACGCTTCCTGCACGCGATCACGCTGGAACAGCATCTGAATCAGCCGAAACTGGTCTTCCGCCTCACCACTCGCATCCGCCCGCTCGCGCAGCGCGTCCAGTGGCTGCACACCGCGCGATACCGGCTCCAGCCAGGTCAGCAGTCGATCCGGGCCGGCGAACCCTTCGATGCGATCGAACTCCCGGCCGTCGCGGAATGCGACCAGCGTCGGGTAGGCCATCACGTTCAGCCGCCGCGTGACTTGTGGATGGCGATCGGCATCCACCTGGATCGTGATCGCATGCTCGCTGAGCCACGCCACCACATCCACGTCGACCCACGTCGTGACTTCCATCTCCTGGCAGGGAGCACACCATGCGGCGGTGAAATCGACCACCAGCAGCTTGCCCTGTTGCCGGGATAGCTCCAGCGCCTGGTCAAATGTGAGATTCGCGAATACCTCGGACCTGGCTGCGGCCGAAGAAGCCAGCGCCATGACCAGACATGCGAATGCCGCAAGGCGATAGCGCGCCGAAAACAGCAGAGACAGACATGCGGGGATGTTCAGCATGGTCAATCCTTCCAGTCCATATCCCGACGCCCGAGTCATCTTTGACAGACTCAGAAGTCGCGACGGTGCAATGACTCTGCCCGGCTACGCGGATCGAGTGGACGCACGACCAGTATAGGTGAGGCCCGATGGCCATTTCACCCTCTCCACGGCAAGTACGATCGCCAGCGGCGCAGCCTGTGGAAGTGTAACCCGTGGCCAGGCCGATCTATTCGATCCGATCCATCGCCAGTTCGTGGGCCTCGTGGTAACGGCGGGCCAGGTTGTGCCAATCGAAATGCTCGCTGAAGCTCTCGACGTTGTTGCGCAGGGCCACGCGTTCACGGCGGCTGAGCTGGACGAAGCGGAACATGCGGTCGGCCAGGTCGTTGGCCGCATCATGGAAGCCGCTGTTGCGACGGCGGACGACGTGCAGCCCCTTGTCCTCGTGGTCGGGCAGAAGCTGCATGAGATAGGAGCCGAAGCCCGACAGATCGCTGGTGATCGCCGGCACGCCCAGGGCGATCGACTCCAGCGGGGTGTAACCCCAGGGCTCATAGTAGCTGGGGAACACCCCCAGGTGGCAGCCACGCACAAACTGGTCATAGTCCAGGCCGAAGAGCGGACTGGTAGTCGTGATGAAATCCGGGTGGTAGACGACTTTCACGCGATCATCGGCATGGTTCCACAGCCGGCAGGCACGAAGCTGGTTGAGAACTTCGTCGTGCTCATCATCCTGCAGATCGTGGGTCACAATCGGCGGCAGATAGTCGCGGCGCCAGGCCTGGATGGTCCGGCGCAGCCGCAGGCGCCAGTAATCATCCACAAGCTGATTGAGATCGGGAATACTGCCCTTGGACGCGGCGATCAGCAGGCGTTCGCCGATCTGATCCTTGTAAGCGTCGACGATCGCCCGAAACTCATCGAGCATCGCGCTTGAATGCAGGGCGCCGACGCTCAGGGACTTGAACGGACGGCGGGTGATGACGAAGAACACCACGGTGCGGTCCGTGCCCAGCGAGCGCATGCGATGATTCAGACGCGCCAGCGCCTCGACCGTCAGGTCCATGCCCTTGTTTCGGTACTCGTATCGTCCGGAGGTGAAGAAGTAGACCGTCTTTTCCAGATCGAAGCTGTAGGATGGGAAAAAGTGCCCGACGGTGAACTGATGGATCCGCTCCTTGTAGAGTCGGTGCAGATTCTGGAACTCGTGGATGGCGGCGAACCGCTGGATGTTCAACCCGTTGGGCAGCAACACCTCGGGCGCGCGGCCGACCAGGTGGCGGCATTCCTCGGCCGTCACATCCGAGACGGTGGTGAAAACGTGCGCTCCGTGCGCCGCAGCCCGCTCGATGCGGTACTGCGGCTCGATGTTGTAGCGCCGGGCCTCGGCGTCGGCGTCGTAGAACGGCAGATGGTCGTAGAACCCGTGATCGTTCATGGCCAGATAGCGCCCTAACTGCGTCGCGTGGGTCGTGAACACCATCGCCCCCGGCCAGTTGTCACGCCGCAACATCGGAATCGCCACCCCGCCCATCCACTCGTGGAAATGAGCCACGATGCGTCGTCGCGAAGCTTCATTGTCCGCCAGTACGCGCAAGTAATGCCGCACCGCTTCGCCGAAAGCCACACAGTCGTTCAACAGCCGATCCTCGGCCGGCGTGGGGATGTGGTGATCAGCCCAGAGAAAATATTTCAACTCGTGGAGCCTGCCGAACAGATCGCCGTAGTGCATCAGCACGACATGAGGCCGCCCACTCACCAGCCACCGGCCGAACTCCGCCCGAATGCCCATGTCTCGCAACTGCTGCACCGCCCGCCCGAACGGCCCGACCAGCGGGGCCGGGTCGAACTCAATCGAGGCGGTCTGGTGGTTGTAGGGCCCCACGAGGCAATAGCGACTGCCCCAGCGATCGCCCATGCTCGCAACTTTTGACCGCAGCACCTGATAGATGCCGCCCACCTGGTTGCAGGTCTCCCACGACACCTCGACCAGCAACGGCTCGCTGCGGCGGGAGACGACAGCCGTCGCGGCCTCCTCGGCGGGAGCCATGTCCGCGCCGACCGCGTCAAGATTCACCATGTCGCCGGACAAGTCCTGCTCATGGCCGGACGTCGCGCGCCGCCGATCGGCGCGCATGGCGTCCCGCGGCCGACCGGAGGGACGCGATGGGTCAGAAGCTGATCGGGTGGAGCGAGCCATGAATGCTTCCGCCAGGTGGTGACGTCAGAGGTTTGAAGAACCGCGGCGCGTTCGCATGCCGAATTGTAATTGGAGCCGCCGACACGTCCATCGGCCCGTCCTTGACCACCGACTTGCACACTTGCCTCCACTTGGCATTCTCGTCTGGATGAAGAACCACCGCCAGCGAGTGACCGACCGCGCCCATCGGTATGCATGGCTTTGCCTGCACGCCGTGTTGATGGTGGGTCTTGTTTCCTGCGCAACCGTCCCTGGCGAACGTGGCGTCGAGCCGCCGGCACGTCACGCCTCCGAGGTGTGGAACCTGCCCCTGCCCGACGATGTGCCATTCGACCAGCTTTCCCCCATGGCCGCACTCGAAGACCCGCTGCGCTGGCCCGATGGGCGACCGGTCGCGGCCGACGACTGGCCACGACGGCGCGAACAACTGGCCGCACGGGTCGAGACCTGGCTTGTGGGCACCGCTCCGCCCGCGCCCACCAATCTGAAGGTGACGCGCGTGAAAACCGGTCAGCGTGATGGACAGAGGTTCGAACGCTATCGCTTGGCGTTCGGCCCCGGACGTGCGGCCAGGTTTCACGCCACACTCATCTATCCAAGGCATGTCCCGGATCAGCCGTTGCCGGTGATCGTCGTCGCGGGAGACTGGTACGCCCACCTCGCCCAGGCCGACGCAGACGGATTCCTGCTTTGCATGCTCAGCATTCAGGATTGGGATGACGAGTCGGCGGCCTACGCCGATCTGTTCGGCCCCCACACCTGGGGCGCCCTGCGCCGCCGGGCCTGGAGCACCAGCCGCGCGGTCGACTGGCTTGTAACCCTGCCGCAGGTGAACGACCGGCACATCTACGTCGCCGGCGCGTCGCGGCACGGCAAGCACTCCCTGATCGCCGCCGCGTTCGATCCACGCATCGCCGGCGTGGTCAGCATCAGCAGCGGCAGCGGGGGAACGATTCCCTACCGGCTCTGCGACGGCAGCGTCTTCGGCGAATCGATCGAGATCCTCACCCGCGGCTTTCCCGACTGGCTGCCGGCCCACCTGGCGGCGTTCAGCGGCCGCGAGCAGCACCTGCCGGCCGACAACCATCTGCTGCTGGCGCTGATCGCCCCGCGGCCGGTCTTCGTCAGCACCGGACTCTACGACTGGGTCGAGAGCACCTTCGCCATCGAACAGGTCGATCGCCTTGTGCGGCCGGTGTACGCCCTGCACGGGCAGGCGGGCAACCTGGTGATCCGCTACCGGGCAACGCAGCACGATCCCGAACTGGCGGACGTGAATGAGTACCGGCGTTTTCTTCGTCTGCTGGCCGAAGAGGGTGCGACGCCGCAGACGCTGGCTGGGCAGTTTCCGTTTGAGCCGATCTTTGATGCGCCGCCTGCGACCGCTGCTGAAGATGCGCCGGCCGCCGATGCGCCGCTGCCGCAACGCCTGGATTGGCTGCTGGGCGAGAGACCGGCCTATGAACCCATGCCCGTGCGCTGGGGTGAAGGCGAAACTGATGCCGAGGAAGCGATGCTCGTTCGCCACTTCCCCAGCCCCCCGCAGAAGCAGCGGGTCACCTTCGGCCCGGACATCCGCGGCAACCTTTATTTCCCAACCCTTGAAGACGCTGGCCGCGAGGATCACAGCCTGCCGGCAATTGTGTTCCTCAGCCCGCTGCATACGGCCAGCGGCTATACCGGCACGTACCGGGCCGGCGACATCGCACACCTGGCGCTGACCCGCAGCGGGGCCGCGGTGTTCGCCTTTGACCCCATCGGGACAGGCGCCCGCCAGATCGAGCGCCGCGGATTCTACCAGCGCCATCCACGGTGGAGCCTCATGGGCCGCATGGTCGCCGACGCACGGCATGCGCTCGACGCCGTGTCAACCCATCCGGCGATCGACCCCCAGCGTGTCTACCTCGTGGGCTATGCGATGGGCGGCATGACGGGATTGCTCACCGCCGCCTCGGATGCTCGACCCGCCGGGGTCGTGTCCATCGCGGGCTTTGCCCCATGGCGCACAGACACGGATGCGGCTGCGACCGGCGGCATCGCCCGCTGGTCGGATGTCTACGGCTGGTTGCCGCGGCTGCACGGGTATACCGGCAGCGAAGTACAGGTGCCGGTGGACTTTGACCAGGTCATCGCCGCCATCGCGCCGCGGCCCGTGCTGGTGATCGCCCCACGGTACGATCGGCATGCGCCGGTTGAGCAGGTGCATGCGGCGACAGCCCGCGCCCGCGATCTGACCGGCGGCGAAGGAGGCTGGTTGACGCTGCTCGAACCCGACGACTGGAACCGCCTCAGCGACGCGCGACTGGCGGAAACGATTGCGTGGGTGCGTCGCACGGCCGGCGTCGGCGCCGCTCAACCGTAAGACCGTCCGTCTGAATCCCGTGGCTCGTTCCACAAGAGGATGTCGCCGAGGGCATCGGGGCTCTGAAGGCGGTGCTGCCTTGCACTACGCTTTCTTCGCCAGCGGCGCAAGATTGTCGTAGCTGATCGTCGCCGACCTGATCGGATCGCCGTCTATCCACTCACGGTCCTGTTCGACGATCAGATGCTTGACCCCCGCAGCCGGTGCGGCCTTGAGCACCGCCGGCAGATCGACGACGCCCGTACCGACCTCGACGAACTGCTGCTTGCCCTGGCCCTTCGTGTCCTTGATATGCAGCAGCGGCACGCGGCCGGCCAGCGACTTCATGATCTTCACCGGATCCCGACCGCCCCAGACGGCCCACATCACGTCCAGTTCGAAGCCGACGGATGGATCCGTCTTGCCTGTGAGAATGTCGTAACCCATCGAGCCATCGTCAAGCCTGGCAAATTCAAAGGCGTGGTTGTGATAGCAGATGCCCACACCCGTGCCCGCAAACTTCGCCGCGGCCTGCGAAAGCACCGCGGCCGCATGCGCGAAACCCCTGGGGTTCTGCAACTCCTGCGCCAGGTAGGAAACAGTCAGATAGTGGTAGCCGAACAGTTTCGCCTGCTCGAGCATCGGCTTCGGATCGCCGTCAAGACTTTTCAGATCGACGTGCGCGCCGATGGCTTTGAGGCCCAGGCTGTCCAGCAGCGCCTTGTAAGCCTCGGGCGAGCGATCCCCGAAGCCAGCCAGCTCCACCTCGCGGTAGCCGATATCCGCCACAGCCCTGAGGGTGCCGGGCACGTCCTTGGCCAACGGGTCGCGAACGGTATACAGTTGCAGGGCGACAGGCAGTGACATCACGAACTCCTTCAGTGGACCGGCGCCGGCCGGCGGGGTGCTGCGGCGGCGAGTCTACGTCCGTGCCCAGCGGAAGCAAGGTGCCTCATGGACCAGCACACGCGGTTTTCCACTTTCCCCTTGGCCATTGCGCTGGCCGTCATGGCAACGGGCCTCGCATGCGGGCAAGACGACCGCGATGGCGCCGCCCCGCCACCCACCGCCGCGACGCAACCGAGCACCGAGCCCGCGACGCGACCGGCCTATGGCCCGCAGCAGACGCCCGAGCCGCAGCTGACGCGGGCCAGTCCCTGGCTGACGCCCGACGAACGTGATGAGTTCTACGACCTGGACTGGGACGTGCTCGACCACACGGGCCGGGCCCTGAACATGCGCGAGCTGGCCGGCCAGCCGATGGCGGTTTCGCTCATCTACACGCGGTGCCCCAACCCCAATATGTGTCCGCTCATGACGGTGCTGATGGCCGACCTGGAGCAGCGGCTTGCGGCCGCGGGGCTTGCCGGTCAGGCGCGACTGGTGCTCATCAGCTTCGATCCGACCACCGACACGCCGCAGGTTCTGCGCCAGTACATGACCGCCCGCGGCATCGACTTCTCCAGCGCGATCGGCATCATCCCGCCCGAGGAGCAGGTAAAGCAACTGGTCTGGGAGTTCGGCACGGTCGTGTCGCCCGTGGCTGGCGGCCTGCTGGGGCACAGCATCGACATGTTCCTGATCGACGCCCAGGGACGCTTCGTACGTTATTACACCGGCAATGTCTGGGACAACGAGCTTGTGCTGGCCGACCTGCGCCGGCTGATCGAAGAGGGCGGTCCAGACGCGACGACCACCCAGCCGACCACCGTGCCCGCGACGACACAGTCCACGGGGGCCAAATGACCCCTCCTTGATGCGTCGTTCCGCGCGGCCGGCGACGTCCCCCCATCAACCGGCCCCTGCGATCGGGCGGTCAAGCCGGTGAATTGAGCACCTGCTGGTAGTGGCGGATCATCGCCGTCCGCGTCACCAGACCCAGCACGCGCATATCCGCATCGACCGCCGCGAGACTCGAAACATCGTGACGGGCGAAGCGGTCGAGCACGGCTTCGAGCGTGTCGTCCCGGGTAACGGTGGGCAGGTCGGTGCGCATCACGTCGTCCACGATCATGAGCGGCACCGCTTCCTGCTGCAGCAGCGTCGTGCGCAGATCCTCGCCGACCACCAGCCCCAGATACACCCCGGCGCCATCGGTAACCACAAAGTCAGCCGTGCTCTGCAGGTGGGCCAGGTCCAGCAGCCGCTGGGCCGGCTCCTCGGGATGCACCGCGACCACCGCCTCCAGCGGAACCTGCGACACATACAGACGCCGCAGCACCGTCAGATCCGACATCAATCCCATGCGGATGCCCCGCTCGCGCAGGGCTGCAGAATAGATGCTGTCGCCCTGGAGCACCTGCGAGATGGTGGTCGCCAGCATGGCCACGAGCATGACCGGCAGAATGAGCTTGTAGTCCTGGGTGATCTCGAACACCATCAGAAAAGCGGTCAGCGGACAGTGCACGCAGCCAGCCAGCACGCCCGCCATCCCCGCCAGGGCGTAGGTCGCCGGGGCCGCATGCGCGAAGCCCGGCACATGCGCTACCACCAGGCCGAACGCCCCGCCCAGCGTCGCGCCCATGAACAGGCTGGGGGCGAAGATCCCGCCCACGCCGCCCGATCCCAGCGTCAGGCTTGTCCCGATCAGCTTGCAGCCGCACGTGACCAGCAGAAACAGCACCGTCAGGCTTGTCGTCGCGACCACCGGGCCGTGGGCCGCATATGACATCGGATCGAAACACGTCTCGATCACCGGGTAACCGTTGCCAAAGAAGGGCGGCGCATCGTAGCCCTGGACCACCTCGCCGAAGGCCAGCATCATCAGCAGGCCCGTCACGCCCAGCAGCAGGCCGCCCATCGCCGGTCGCAGCGCGGCCGGTAGACGGCTGCGCTGCCACAGGTATTCGCTGGTGTGCAGACTGCGCGTGAAGGCGAACCCCAGCACTCCGCACAGCGCGCCCAGCATCGCGTAAGGAGCAATCTCCCGGAAGGCGAATTCGTATTGCTGGATCGTCGCCGGCACGCTGAACATCGCCTGGTTGTGGCCGAGCACCGCCTGCGACGTCGCCACTCCGAAGACCGCCGCAATCACGATCGGCATGAAAGTCTTGAGCGAAAAATCACGCAGCATCACCTCGAGCACGAACAACACGCCCGCGATCGGCGCGTTGAAGATGCTCGCCAGACCCGCGGCCGCCCCGCAGCCCACCAGCATGTTCATGTGTTTGTGGCCCACCCGCAGGACCTGGCCGACGACCGAGCCGAGCACCGAGCCGATCTGCACGATCGGCCCTTCGACGCCGGCCGACCCGCCCGAGCCGATCGTCAGCGAGCTGTTCACCGCCGTATAGATCCCCTCCCGCAGCTTCATCTTGCCGCCGCGGCGGGCCAGCGACTCGATCACATCGGGAATGCCGTGCCCGGCCGGCTTGCGGGCCAGGTAACGCTGAATCAGCCCGACCGCCAGCGCCCCGAGCATGGGCAGAAGGGCAATGCGCAGCCACGATGGAGCCAGACGATCATCCGCCAGCCGCTCGAACAGCCGCTGGTCCGACCATTCGACCATCATGTCAAAACCGATGGCCGTCAGCCCCGCCAGCACGCCGGTCACCGCCGCCAGCGGAATCAGAAACCAGTCGCCGGAAAATCCCAGCCGCGCCAACCCTCGCCGCAAGGCGCCCTGAACACGCAGGGCCGCAGTCCCGGCGCCGCTCGCGCCGTCGGGCGAAAGCTCGTCAGATGGACCATCAGGAGGCGGGCTGGAGTTGCCGCTGTTCACGTCGCATCACCGCCGAACCAGGCCATGGGTGGGTTGGTCACGTCGATGAGCACGATCTTAGGCCAGACCCGCCTTCGATGCGCGACGAAGGCGTGCATCCGGGCCCTTCCTTCAGCGGCCGCGGCACAACGCATCAGCGACCTGACGGTATCGCCGGTAGGGGCCCTCGTAGAGCCGCTGACGCGCCCGGCTGGGACGCACGATGATCGGCTCACGTCCTGCCAGGCCCACACGCGCCTTGGCCATGGCATTGATCGCCATCGAAGCGCTGGCGAAGCCGCTCGCCTTCCTGCCTGCCGCCAACACGCCCAGGATCGCCGCCCCCAGCGCCGGTCCCTGTCTCGACGGATGCACGACGACCTTCTGACCGAGAATGTCGGCGTAGATCTGCACCAGCAGCGGATTGTGGTGGGGCAGCCCGCCCGTGGCGACAAACCGGCGCAGCGGCACCCCGCCCTCACGCAGCAGCTCCACAATCCAGCGCAGCCCGAAACCCGACGCCTCCAGCAGGGCGCGGTACAGGTGTTCCGGCCCGTGCGCCAAGGACAAGCCCACCAGCGCGCCGCGCAGCGAACCATCCATCAGCGGCGTGCGACAGCCATTCATCCAGTCGAGGCACGTGACGCCCGCGGCCCCCGGCTCCAGCGCCGCCGCCTTTTCGTTGAGGGCCGCAAAGTCCCGCCCCGTCAGGCTGCGCAGCCAGTCGAACGCGTCGCCCACCGCCGCCTGCCCCGTCTCGTAACCGAAATAGCCCGGCAGAATGCCGCCCTCCACCACGCCCGCCACGCCCGCCACGAGCTTCTCGACGCGGCTGTTGAGCATGTGGCAACTGGACGTGCCCATCACCATGACCAGCGTGCCCGGCTCGCCCACGCCCGCGCCCGGCACGCCCGCATGTGCGTCGATGACGGCCGCACTCACCGGCGTGCCCTCCGCGAGGCCGAACTCGCGGGCCATCGCCGCGCACAGCTCGCCCGCCGCCTGTCCCGGCGCGAGCATCCGGCCGGGCATCTTCCGCGCCACCACATCCCCCATCCGCGCGTCCAGGGCTTCGAAGAACGCCCGATCCGGATAACCCTCGGCCGCGTTCCACATCGCCTTGTAGCCCGCCTGGCAGGTCGAACGCGGCAGTTGGCCGGCCGGCGTCTGGCGACCCGCGCCCACCAGTTGCCACACCAGCCAGTCGCCCGCCTCCAGCCACACCTCCGCCGCCTCATACACCGCCGGCGCACGCTCCAGCGTCTCGTAGATCTTCGGAAACAGCCACTCCAGGCCGACGGTCCCCCCGTAACGCTCCAGCCACGGCTCCTGACGCTGCCGCGCCAGCGTGTTGAGCTTCCGCGTCTGCTCCACCGCGCCGTGGTGCTTCCACAGCTTCGGCCATGCGTACTTCTCACCGGCCCACCGATCGACCTGACACAACGGCGTGCCGTCGCGCAGGGCCGGCAGCATCGTGCAACTGGTGAAATCCACGCCAATGCTGATGACGTCGGCCGCCTCGACCCCGGCCTGCGTCATCGCCGCCCTCGTGGCGCTGGCCGCCGCGTCCAGCCAGTCCTGCGGATGCTGAAGCGCGAACAACTCAGGAAGCTTTTCACCGCTGGTCGGCAGGGCGTCGGTGATCTGGCCGTGCCGGTACCGCGCCGCCGCCGAGCCACGCTCGCGACCGGTCAGGTCCACGAGCAGCGCCCGCACCGATTCGGTGCCGAAGTCCAGTCCCAGGGCTGTCCGCAATGCTGATCCGCCCATGCCGCCACACCATCCCTGCCCATACCCCGCGGGTCAGGCTGTCTCACCAGCTTCCGCCGCCGCACGCCTGGTCTGCGCCTCGTGCCCACCCGCCGCCTCCGGGCCGGCCAGCGATCGCGCCCAGGCGATGCCCAGCACCGCTCCCAGCGTGCCCGCCCCGATGTAGTGCAGCGGCAGCGCCATCACCCAGGGCGCCAGCGCCCGCCGGTAAAGATCCGCCTGCGCCGCCGACATGTCGACATACGTCAGATAGCCCCCGAGGTACCCCGCCAGACCCACCAGCATTGGCGCCGCCACGATTCCCAGATCCCCCCCCTCGGCAAAGGCCGTCCGCCCCGCCAGGCCCGCGACCGCGAACGCCACGATCAACCCGCCCACCGCCTGCTGTGGATCCGGATCCCGCAGCAGCAGAAAGCCCACGCCGCCGCCCACCGCCGCCGCGATCAGCGCGCCCCCGACCGTCGGCCAATCCAGCCGCCGCAACAACCGCGCGCCATCCCGATCCGCCAACCGCGCCACAGCGACTACCACCCCGATCCAGACTGCCGCCAGCACCGCCAGTTCGCCCGCCATCGCCAGGAACACCGCCCGACTCTCCGCGCCACGCAGCAGCGCGTCGGCGCCCTCGCCCTGCAATCCGCTGGTCGCCAGCAGCGCCGCCGCCGCCGCCCACGCCCATAGCCGACCCGCCAGAGCCACGACCCCGCCCAGCAGCAGCGCGCCCGCGACCAGCCCCGCCATGCGGCCCGCACCCGGCGCCGGCCCGGCCCAAGCCCCCAGCACCACCGCCGCGACCAGGCCCGCCGTCCCCAACGCTCGCCGCATCACGGTCCCCATAGGCCATGCTCCTGATTCGCCCCCGCACCGGGCCACGAACCGGCACTATAAACCCACGTCGCCGCCCGCACACCTGCCGATCCCCGCCGCGACGCCGCTGTCTTATTGCCGGCAGTGTCCTTTCGCCTGCGCCCGGCCCGGGTCGGCCGTTTGTCTTGACAGCACCCGGGGTACCGGTATCCTCACTAGTGGACAGTTGCTTCACGGTGCCGCGCTTGAGATGGGTGTATGCCCCAGGTCGGACGCTGGCCGCCAGCCCCGATCACCGTGAGGATGCTTGGGTCGCGACGCGTTTTGTCGAGCACCACATACCTGCCATTATTCGTCCAAACCGATTCGACCCGCCTCGACGACGCTGACAAGACGCCCCGCCAACCGCATCCCACCGCCCACCCTCAGCCCGCCGCAAGCCCCTTGGCTCGAAGTGCATGCCCCGCGCATGACGGCTTCGTCGCCAGGAGGCTTCCCGGCAGCGGACGCCGCCCTCATAGGCGTCACAAGCATTCGCCTTTTCTTCGTGAACCGTATGTGCCGGCACGCGGCCGAGCCTCGCCCCAGCGCTCCGGACGTGCGGTGCGCCCACCGGGCCGGCGGGACCGATGCCGGCCAGGCCTTCCGACGTGCGGCCTGACGCCCACGCGGAAAGCCCTGCGGCCAGAACACCATCGAACTTGTTTCATCCATCTGTTTCAGGAGCTTCAGCCATGCGACGCAAAGCCTTCACCCTTATTGAAATGCTCGTGGTGATCTCGATCATCGCGCTGCTCATCGGCATCCTTCTACCCTCCCTCGGCGCGGCCAAGAAAAACGCCTCCCGCATGGAGAACTCGACCCGTATCCGCGGCATCCACCAGGGCATGGCCACCTTCGCCAACGGCAACCGTGACAAGATGCCCGGCATGACCAGCAACGGCGGCATCGTCCAGAACGGCACCAACCCGGATACCTCCGAGACCAACGACAGCGGCGACGGCGACACCGTCCAGGGCCGCTACGCCATCATGCTCCGGGCCAAGCTCTTCAGCCCCGAGTACATCATCAGCCCGCTCGATTCCAACCGTGAGAAGTGGGCCCCTGGCACCGACTTCAAAACCACCGTCTACGAAAAGAACTACTCCTTCGCCCTGGTCAACATCCATAAGCCTGATAGCCATAAGGGGCCGCACTGGTTCCGTCGCGAAGAGTGGGGCGGCGGCAACGTGAATGCCCGGGCCATCATGGTCGCCGACCGCAACACCGGCCAGGGCGCCGAAGAAGCTCTGGACGACCCCGATATCGCCACCAGCTACCACAACGGCAGCAAGTGGGAAGGCTCCCTGGTGTGGAACGACAACCACATCAGCTATGAGAGCAAGCACTATGAGTTCGAGACCCGCTACGGCTCGGGCCCGGAGAAGGCGACCTACGACGAGACGACCGGTCTGGGTCTCGACAATATTTTCCTTCAGGAAACCGACAGCTGGGCGCAAGGCTCCAACGGTGTGCGTGCCGTGGACGCTCTGATGGTCCACTGCGACTGGGCCGTCGCGGATGAAGCGACGAAGACCGGCGAGTCATCCTACACCAACGCCAAGGACTGCAAGTACTGATGACTCCCGCGTGTCGCGGCCTTTGCGACCCGACACGCCATCCGGACCAACCCAAGGCCGTCCCCCTCGCGGGACGGCCTTGTTCTTTGCACCACTAGAGCCATTTGCGCGATCTGTGGCCTCATGGGAGGATGTGGTTTTGGAACCGGCACGGAGGCCCCGGCATGGCGTATTCCACGGACTTTCGACTGAAGGTGCTCTGTTTCATCGACCGCGGCGAATCCGAAGCCGCTGTCGCCCGCCGGTTCGACATCGGCGAACGTACGGTGCGACGCGTCAAGCGGCAACGCCGGCTCACCGGTGATCTGGCGCCACGTAAGAGCGGACCTCGAGGGCCGATCAAGCTGACGGCGGCCGACGATGCATTGTTGCGGCAGCAGGTGCGATGCAAGCCGGGCGTGACGGCCCGCGAGTTGATCCCGATGCTCAGCGTCGAGGTGGCGATCTCGACGGTGTGTCGTCGACTGAACAAGCTGGGGTTGTCTTTGAAAAAAAGTCGTTGATCGCCGCCGAGCAGCAGCGTCCGGACGTGGCCGAGCGTCGCCGCAACTTCCAGATCGCCCGTCAATTCGTCGAACCGGCACGCTTTGTGTTCCGCGACGAATCGGGCGCGCAGACGAACATGACGTGGCTCTACGGGCGCGCCCCGGTGGGCGAACATTGCTTCGACCACACGCCGCACGGGTATTGGAAAACGTCGACGATGCTCAGCGCGATCCGGCTCGACGGCGTGATCCGCGACGCGACGGCGGTGTTCGAGGGTCCGATGAACCGCGACACGTTCCTCGCCTACACCGAATACCACCTGGTTCCGGTCTTGCCGCCGGGCGACGTGGTGGTGATGGACAACCTCTCGAGCCACAAGGACGCGCGGGTGCGCACGCTGATCGAGGCGGCCGGCTGCGATCTGTGGTATCCGCCGCCGTACTCGCCCGATCTGAACCCCATCGAGAAGCTGTGGTCGAAGGTCAAGGCCTGGCTGCGTCGCGTGATGGCCGCGACCTTCGAGGGACTGCTGACCTCGATCGCTGACGCCTTACGCGCCGTCGACGCCGCCAATGCCGCAACTACTTCACCACATGCGGATACGGCCAGAAATGATGGGAATTGCTCTAATTCACGGACGCCATTCGCTAACTTGACATGAATTTTATTTACGATATCATTATTTTTGTATTTTTATCTTTCTTCAACTCTTTTACAAAGGGTACCTCATGTCATTCTGGAATCCGCGCACCGGTAGTCGCAGACTTTCTGCGACTTTCATGCTCTCCACTATTTGCGTCTGTGCATGGTGGGCGCCGCCCGCCTATGCCGTGACGCGATTTCTTGAGCACGATGCTAGTCCTATAGAGGTGGCGCGCTGGCTCCCCGGTTATTCTGGCTATGAGGAGTTCGAGGGAACGAGTTTCTTCCACATGATTAATTGGATTCCAAGCGCCGAGATCACCCACCAATGGAGAACTGACGATCTACTCGTGGGCGAGTTTGATCTTTACAATAATCGGGCCATCCTTAAGGACACCTCCGGCGGGGCTGCCGCATCAGCCGTTGACGCCTACAGTCTGACCATCTATGGCGATCAGGAGCTGTGGCTAGCTTCAACAATTGCGCAGGAGGGGGGTACGGAAGGTGTTGTAGTCGATTTTGATGACGGCGTGCTGGACGTCTTTACTGATCTCCGTGTTGGTGCCATTGACGTGTTCACGCCGTCAAGCGGCGGGAGCACCCGTTCTTCTGAAGGGCACCTCATCATCGAGAACGCAGCCGGCCAGTATCTCAGCGTTCTTGTGCATGACGACCTACTAGTTGGAGTGGGTGCCGGCGTCCACGGCGACGTGAGTTTCTACCATACGGCTCTAAGCCTTGACATGCCTTGGTACTACCGGCATGCCGATCTGGATTCTGAGATTCTTATCGGGTCAGGAAGTTCAGCCGTCGGTTCATTCCTGATCGAGGGTGGTTCACTGTCTGACGGTACTGATCCGGGTGTAGGCCACGTTACAGTCGGCCACGACAGCGGACACGGCAGCCTCACGCTCTTGGGTACCGGTACTGGCCACCAGAGCCGGCTCATTGTCGCCCACGACGTGGTGTTCGGCGTCGCAAGCGGTGAGGCGAGCGGTCTTATCACTGGAGTCTCCAATTCGTCGAGTCCGACCGCGAGCCATCGTTCGACTCTCGTCGCGGACCGTTTCGGCATCGGCGGCGACTTTGGTGCAACACCCTCCCCAGGCACAGCGACGGTAGAGGTTTCCAATGGGGGACTTCTTCATGCCGAATATACAGGTGAAGGACCGGCACTACTCGTCCATCCGAATGGAACGTTGACCGGTGGCGGAGCAAATTTGCTTAATGCATCGTGGGCAGACATTATTGGTTCAGTCGAGAATCAAGGGCGCGTAGAACCCTCCGGCACTCTGACTATCGATGGCACCTACACAGAGACTACGGCAGGCGAGTTGGTCGTCAGTATTTCTGCTTTCGGTATGCGCGGCATTGGCAGCGGTACCGGCGATCGGCTTGCGGTTACGGATGGCGCAACGCTCGCTGGTTCATTAACGATTTCTTACAGTGGTGGCGCGCCTGACGAGGATACGGAAGCTGAAATCCTCATCACGGATGATCTGACCGGCCGTCATCCGGTCTCCTATATTACCCTCCCAACCGGCCTGGATGACTTCTCCGGCCAGCACCTGGTCGTGACGTATGACACAGCCAATGATCGCGTGTTCGCCACCATCGTCGGCAAAGCTGGTGACCTCACCGGTGACGGCTACGTCAATACAGAGGATCTTAATCCCTTCCTTCAGGCCTTGACGTCCGGGCGGGCTACCTACGACGCAGGCTATGGGGACACCTACGGCACGAGTTATTACCGTGCTGACATCAATGGCGATGGTCAGGTCAACACAGAGGATACGAACCCGTTTATTGCCCTGCTAACGGGCGGTGGGCAAGCGGCTGTTATTCCTGAGCCGGCCGCCATCTGGACCCTCGGCCTTGGACTGCTGGCGGCGCATCGCCGGCGGCGATAGCTCACTTCAGACACGTCAACACCACAGTCCAGCAGGTCCGCCTTGCACAAGGCGGACCTGTTTTCTTTTGCGCGACCAGGCGCATCGCTCGATCTTGACGCCTCGGCGGCCTTCGGATATCCCTTATCCATGAAAGCCGCACCCGGATCCCCCGTCAGCGAAATCGCCGCTTCATCCGCCGTCGAAACCAAAATCGTGGCTGAGGGCATCACCTTCGACGATGTCCTGCTCCTGCCGCGCTACAGCGACTTCGCGCCCGCCGACGCCGACACCTCCACCCGCCTGACGCGGCGCATCGACCTGAACATCCCGCTGCTCTCGGCCCCGATGGACACCGTCACCGAGGCCGCCCTCGCCATCGCCCTGGCCGCGGCCGGCGGACTGGGCATCATCCACAAGAACATGTCCATCGCCGACCAGGTGCGCGAAGTCCGCAAGGTCAAACGCTCAGCCAACGGCATCATCACGGACCCCGTCACGCTCCCGCCCGACGCGCCGGTTCGCGAGGCCCTGCGCCTCATGAACGAGCAGAACATCTCCGGCGTGCCCATCACCGAAAGCGGTAAGAGCAACGGCAAGGTCGTGGGCATCCTCACCCGCCGGGACATGAAGTTCCTGCCCGACGCCGACCAGCCCATCCGTGAGGTCATGACCCGCGAGCGCCTGGTCACCGCGCCGCCTGACACCACCCTCGAAACCGCCCAGGCCATCCTCTACGAGGCCAAGGTCGAAAAGCTTATGCTCGTCGATCCGGACATGCGTCTGGTGGGCCTCATCACCATGCGCGACATCGACAAATACGAGCAGTTCCCCCACGCCTGCCGCGACGCCCGCGGCCGATTGCGCGTCGGGGCGGCCGTCGGCGTCCACCAGGATGACCGCATCGAAAAACTCATCGCCGCCGAGGCCGACGTCCTGGTCGTCGATACCGCCCACGGCCACAGCCGCAACGTCGTCGACACCGTCCGCCGCATCAAACGCCAGTACGACATCGACGTCATCGCCGGCAACATCGCCAGCGCCCAGGGCGCCGCCGACCTGATCGCCGCTGGCGCCGACGCGGTGAAGGTCGGCATCGGGCCCGGGTCCATCTGCACCACCCGCGTCGTGGCTGGCGTGGGCGTGCCGCAGGTCTCGGCCATCATGAACGCCTGCCAGGCCGCCGATCCCGCCGGCGTGCCCGTGATCGCCGACGGCGGCATCCGCCACAGCGGCGACATCACCAAGGCCGTCGCCGCCGGCGCCGCGGCCGTCATGATGGGTTCGCTGTTCGCCGGCCTCGATGAGTCGCCGGGCGAGATGGTCATCCACATGGGCCGGCGCTACAAGAGCTACCGCGGCATGGGCAGCGAGGGGGCGATGGTGCAGGGTTCGGCCGACCGCTACGCCCAGGCTGGCACACCCGCCCGCAAGCTCGTGCCCGAAGGCGTCGAAGGTCGCGTACCTTACCGCGGATCGCTGGCCGACTTCGTCTACCAGCTCGTCGGCGGCCTGCGGGCCGGCATGGGCTACTGCGGCACGCCCTCCATCGCCGACCTGCGCCGCGACGCCCGCTTCTGCCGCATCTCCGCCGCCAGCCTCGCCGAGAGCCACCCGCACGACATCACCATCACCAAGGAAAGCCCCAACTACAGCGTCGAATACCGCGCCGAAGACTGACCCTTGCCGCCACTTTCACCTCACGCGACTGCCCAGGTTCAGCCGGCGATCGCAGATCGCGGCGCGTCGTCCCTCCGAGGCGCAGCACCCATCGCCGCGATACCCATCCGTTGCCCGCCCACGCCGCTTGCCGATACACTATCCAACCGCCACGCGGGCGTAGCTCAATTGGTAGAGCGTCAGCCTTCCAAGCTGAATGTTGCCGGTTCGACCCCGGTCGCCCGCTTTGGACATGACCACTGCATCTCGCTCGGGTTGAGATCCGACGAATACGGCGGCAGGAGCCACGCACGCGCGTCGACCACGGTCGATGACTTGTGGCTGGAGGGGTTGTCCATCACCACCATGTCGCCGGGCCGCCACGCCGAGGCCAGACCCTGGTGTTGACGCCGCCGCGGACCGCGGCGCGTGGGCTGATCTCGAACCCACCCCGCGCCCGAGACCCTCGACGCGTCGCGACCAAAGGCCGCCAACACCTTGCGACGAGCCTCCAACGATGTGGCCACCCCCGGCTCCTTGAAAAGAAAAACCACCTCGTCGACCATGCGCATCAATGGCGCCAATTGCCCCGAGGCGACCATAAATGGCGAACGTGAGGATGCAGAGGCTGGTTCCCGGCGGGCATCAGACCGCCTCTCGGCTGCGACCGGACGAGCCGACCAATCAACACTCCGTCATGATCTGACTACGTCGGGCGCCGCTTCGTGGAGGTTCGACGGACGCGGCGGTCATAGCGCGCGAGATCGGCCTGCGTGTTGACCTGCCAGCACTCGGGCCAGTCGGACGGAAGGGACAGAGAGGCCACGCGAAGATCGCTTAACAACCGCTGCATGCTCCACTGGCCGCCAACGAGTTGCCGGGTCACCCAGGTAAGACTCGTTCTCGCATAGAGTGCCGGCATGGGCTGCCAGTGTTCGGAGCGAAAGGCGATCGCATCACGATCAGTCCCACGGGCGTCGAGCAGCCGTCTGAGCCATTCGGGCCGTATCACCACCGCATCGCAAGGGCAGAGCAGTAACCAGATCGAGCCGTTCGGTAGATCAGTCAGGGCCGTCTGCAACCCGGCGAGCGGGCCCCGGTGCGGGCTCAGATCCGCAATGGTACGAAAGCCGAGGTCTTCGTATTTGTGAGCGCGATCGGCCACGACGGTCACGCTCGATGAACACGTCTCGATCATCGACGCCACGTGGCTGAGCATGGGACGCTGGCCGATCATGGCTCGGGCCTTGTCCCGGCCAAACCGGGAACTGCGTCCACCGGCGAGGATGTAGGCCGGTACGGCGTTCATGGGGAAATGGCTCGCCATTGATCGAGCCTGTGAAGCGCCGCGGTAAGCAGACAGCCGAGAAGGAACCCGGCGAGCGTGCTGCAGGTTACGATTCCCACCACCATGGCGACGACAATGATCCGCGACCGCCCACTCATGCAGTCTTTCGCTGCGCGAGCGAGTGTGAATCCCGCGCTGATCACCATGATGGCAAGGATTGACACCGGATAGTGTCTGAGCGTGGCCAGCAGTGTCCCGCCAAGCAACAGGCCCACAACGATCTTCATCGTCCCGAGCATGACGACGCTGCCGCCGGTTCGCGCCCCGAAGCGATACTGGGCCGCCAGGCCACCGGCCCCGTGACACATCGGCATGCCCCCAAGCGGTACACAGCACAGATTCATGAGGCCAACGCTCGCAGCCATGCGCCGCGGCGGGATTCCTCGGCCCGGAAAGTAGTCATGACTGAGGGCACAGACGGCGATCACCGAGTTGAGCAGCGTCAACGGCAATTGGGCCAGGGCGCCGCGCGTCAGCCCCGTCCACCATTCGTCTGGCGTCGGCATGACGAAGTGAAACCGCGGCCACGTGAAAGACTGGACGGGGGATACGTCCTTTTGCTGGAAACCGACGAGAACAAAGCCGGCGATGAAGACATACAACAGAACAGGCTGCTGCCGACTAACCCACAGAGCCGCCGCCAGCCCGACGACTGCCGCGATCAGCCAACTGTCCCACGCGAAAACAGGCAGCGCGCCCAGCCACTGGAATCCTTTCCATGCCAGCTTGACGCCTACACCCGCCTGGATGCCGCGGACGACGGGCTTGGGGATGGTTCGGGCGACCCAATCCACGCCGCCACCGAAGGTCAGCACCATGACAGCCAGCCCCGTGATCATACCGGCTGAAGCGATCGCCCCGGCACCAAGACTTTCCGCAATGGCGACGGCGGCAATCGCCTTCATCGGCTGCACGGGTACCGGCTGACGGAACCAGATGCCGGTGGTGATGTTCATGAGGCCGGCAAAAATGAAGATCAACCCGATGTCCATGCCGCAGATCAGTGCCATGGCCGTGGATAGTGGCAGAAACGTGCCAAGATCGCCCAATGAACCGGACAGCTCGCGCAGGTTGAAGCGCAGCGGCTGTTCACGCCGCATGGCGGTGGTCGGCCAGATGCCGGCGAACGAGAGCGACAGGCGGGTCATGTGGCGGCCTTGTCATGCGGGGTGTTTCCCGCGCGCCGCACGATCGGGTTGCGTCCATCATCTTTCACCTCACCGCGCAGCGTTTCAATGGCGTGCGGCAGCACATCGAGCAGCGCGCCAAGCGATTCGGTGGCTCCCCGCTGCGATCCGGGGAGGTTGATGATGAGTGTTTGACCGATGGTCCCCGCTTCGCCGCGCGACAAATAAGTCCTGGGCGTGTTTGCATAGCAGCGCAGACGAATCAGTTCCATCAGGCCATTGTGGCGGCGCTCGATGACATCCAGCATGGCTTCCGGCGTCACATCGCGGGGCGCCAAGCCGGTGCCGCCGGTGGTCAGGATCAGGTCCGGGCGGGGGCTGTCCATTGCCCATGTCCGCAGTTGTCGCGCCAGTTGATCGCGTTCGTCGGGAAGGCACGCCGTTGCCACCACTACGGCCTTTAGCTCTCGCCGCGCTAACTCGACGAGCGCAAGGCCGGATGTGTCGCACGTTTCACCCCGCGAGCAGCGATCACTGACGGTCAGCACGGCCAAGCGGATCGGCGTCATGGGGATTGCTCCATGGGGGCGCGGTAATCGCCGTTGCGACCGCCGGACTTCTCAACGAGATGCACGGACTCGATGATCATGCCCCGGTCAATGGCCTTGCCCATGTCGATGACGGTGAGAGCGGCGACGGTGACAGCGGTGAGGGCCTCCATTTCCACGCCGGTTTTCCATAAGGCGCGTGCCTCAGCCCACAGTCGGACGCAGCCGTCGCCGAGAGAAGCGTGCACATCGACGGCGTCCAACGGCACCGTGTGACACAACGGGATCAGCGCATCGGTTCGCTTGGCCGCCTGAATCCCGGCCAGTCGGGCCACCTCGAGGAGATTTCCTTTGGCCAGTTGATCGGATGCGATCGCGCGGGCCAGTTCGTCGCTGATCCGTACCCGTGCCTCGGCAACGGCACGACGGGAGGTCAACGCCTTGGGCCCGACGTCCACCATGCGGGCGTGACCCCGTTGATCCAGATGGGAGAGCTGCTCAGCCAAGGGTCAGGCTCCACCGATAGAAAGGCCATGGTCCGATGCCGCACCGGCCGGCGGGGATCTCAACGAAGCCATCACTGCGGGCGGTGCTGATCATGTCACCCGAACCCCGTGTCGGCACGAGTTCGGCCCGTCCCGCACCCACCAATCGAACGGGACGCGACCAGTGCAGCGCGAGCGTTCGATCATCAGGATTCACGATGGTTACCGCGGCAGTCGCGATATCGGGTACGCCGCAGCCCGCCAGACGGCGGAGGACGGGCGCGGCGATACGCCGTGCGGTGGTCACCACCGAGCCTGGATTGCCGGGCAGGCCGAGCACCGCCTGCCCAGCCGGTCCCACAGCGCCGAGCACCGGCTTGCCCGGTCGGATCGGCAGTCGGTGGAATACGACGGCGCAATCGAGCTCCCTCAGTACCGCGGGAACAAAATCGTAGTCGCCCATGGATACACCGCCGGTCAACAGCAGGGCGTCGCTATCCCTCACCGCCGTCACGATCACCTCGCGCAGACGCGTGTGGTCGTCCGCGACATGGGTAACTCGCTTCCAGTGAATCCAGGGCTGTGCCGCAAGAAGCGCTTCCAGCGCAGGTCCATTGCTGTCGCGCAGCTGCCAGGGTTCGACGGCCGCATCGACGGCATGAACTTCATCGCCGGTGACGATCACCGCCAGGCGAATCCGCTGGTGAACCGTTGGGCGGCTGACACCAAAGGCGGCCAGCGCGGCCGCGACGGTGGGGTCGATGATCGTGCCCGCCTCGACGATGGTGGCGCCTCGTTGGCCATTCTCGCCGCGCCTGCGAATGTGCTGGCCCCGCTTCACCTCCAAACCCAACGGCAGACCGATGGCATGATTTCGTTCGTCGACCTGCTCGCGGGCGATCACCGCATCGCACCCCACAGGAACAGGCCCGCCGGTGAATATCCGCAGAGCCGCGCCGACGGGCATTGTCAGCGGCGGCCTGCCTATTAACGCTTCGCCGGTGACAGGAAGCAGCGGGGGGCCCAGGTCGCAAATGCGCACGGCATAGCCGTCCATGGCGCTGACGTCGCAGGCGGGACTGTCGCGATCGGCGCGGACCGCGGTGGCAAGAACCCGGCCGGTCGCTGAGGCAAGTGGGATTGATTCCACGGCCAGAGGTGCCAATCGGCCAACCATCGCGGCGATCGCGGCTGCCGGAGTGTCGAAGACCATGGGCGGCCCTTGCACCTGCATGCTCATCACTTGGCCTCCTGCATCTGTTGGGCCGCCACGGAGCACTTCCAGATCGGGACAACCTGCTTCATCTGGTCGATGTACCAGTCCGCGGCAATCAATCCCTGCTTACGATGCGCCGACGCGATGCGCAACCGGAACGAACAGGCGAAGTTCGGGACGAAGCCACGACTGTGCTCGACGCGCACGGCCAACAGATCGAACCGACTGACGGCCTCCCGGGCCAGGCGTTCGAGTTCGCGCTCAGCCATAGGATCGTATGTGTCGTACCGTAACCCACGGATCGGAACTTCCTGCTCCACCGGTCTCACCACGCCTTCAAACACGAGCATCGCGCCGGCTCCATGGACTGACCATGACGTCGCCGTCGGCAGCGGTCCGTCTCGTACTGCCACCTGAATCATCATCCGCCACCCACCAGTCCCACCACCGCCAGTTCGTCCGCCTGGCGAATCGCGAAATCGGATCGGACGTATTCCCAGTTCACCGCCAGTCTCGCGGCCCGGAGCATCTGGCGCAGCACCGGCCGCTCCGCAGCCAGACGCGAAAGCACCTCGCCCGCCGTGGGCTGGGCACCGTCGGGAAAATCGAGTTCGACCGAGGGCGCCTCAACGGCATCGGCGTAAGGCCCGAATAGCAGCACTTTCATCCTCATGACGGGTCTTCCGTTTCAGACCGGTCGCGTGCAAATTGTTCGTGAGCCCAAGCCCAGGCCGCAACGGTGCGGGGGAATCCCACGGTATTCATACCCTCAACGATCGCCTGCTCAATCTCGCCGATGGTCGCACCGGCCTGTGCAGCTTTGCGCACATGAGCTCGCAACGCTGACTCCAACCCCGCGCCGAGGCAGATGCCGATTTTGACCAACTCGGTCGTCTTGGCATCCAGATTCCCCTCGGCATTGACGGACTCGGCGATTCGTTCGTGCGCCGCCGCCAGCTCCGGGAAGCGCCGGGCGAATTGACGAAACGTGCCTGGGAGCTTCCGTGTCGCAATGGGACGATCCTGTGTTTCCATAGAAGGCTTACCCTCCGAGAACCGTCATCGTCGTGAAGCCGCTGGCCGGGTGTTCGCGGGCCTTGAATTGCAGGCAGTCCACCAGCAGGCGGTCAAGGTGCTCACCATCAAAGCGAGGCGTCAGCGCCGCCGCGAGGTTGCCCCGGGGCTTATCCATCAGACAGGGGTACACATCCGCCGCCGCAGTGATCCGCAACCGGTTGCACGTTGCGCAGAAGTTGCAGCTCATCGGTGTGATGAAGCCAATGGCCACTTGCCGCCCATCATGCAGGCGGGCGCAGAACCGGCGGGCGGAATCGTGGTTATGCGCAATTGGCTGCCATTGTCGTACGATCGGCGCCAGGCGATCCCGCATGACGCGTTCGGAGATATATCGCTCGGCCCAGCGGTCGGCCAGTGGGCCCATGGGCATCAGTTCGATGAAACGGATCTCCAGCGCCCGCTCAGCGGCAAAATAAACCAGGTCGGGCAACTGCCTGTCGTTCTCACCAGCCACGACCACCGTGTTGAGCCGGATCGGACACAGGTCGACCGCCCGTGCCGCGTCGATGCCGGCCATCACAGAGTCCGGGCCGCGAACGCCAGTCATGCGATGAAACGTCTGGCCGTCAAGGGAGTCCAGCGACACATTGATGCGATGCAATCCCGCTTGGCGGTAGGCCGCGGCATGCCGTGCCAGCGTCAGACCGTTGGTGGTCATGGCCAGATCGCCAAGGCCATCCAGCCGTGACAGTCGTTCGATGATCTCGATCAGATCCGGCCGAGTGGTCGGCTCGCCCCCGGTCAAACGCACTTTTCGAAGCCCCCACCGTTGCACGAGATGACGGATTAACCTTTCAATAATCGGCGGCGACATCAAGGTTTCCGACAGTGAATCATGCAGTACGTTTGGCCGACAGTATGTGCATCGCATGGGGCAGGCCCGCGTGAGCGACAGCCGAAGATACCCCACGCGTCGACCGTCAGGGTCGATCAAGCTGCGAGGCGAGGTGGCCACACAGCGTCGTAACCTCATGGGGGCGGCAGGGTTCACGCGCAGCTCCCCTCGTCGGCCGACCGGACCCGTGGATAAGGAACCGTCTGTTTTTGCTTCTCTTGAAGCTTCGCACGCTCGTCGGGCGGTACGGCGAATTTCAGAGTCTTTGGCAGCACACACCCAGAACGACCCGGAACGCAGCTCGTTCTGAGACGTCGACACAGATCTTTCTGCTCGTCAAAATGCGGACACGACCAGGATGACATTCCAATCTCTCCCGCGGCGGGCGGATGCGGCACCTTCAACAACTTGGACACGCGGCGCATTCGTCGCCAATCGGTTGCGAATCGACCTGTGGGGCAATAATCCGCCGACACGGCTCGACGCCGCTGATCGATCGGGCCACAGCGACCCAGGCCCGCATCACTTGCGTCACCCCGGCCAGCGCGTCCAATGCCTGGCGATCGCTCTCCTGGTCGGCCACCAGTTGTTCGATCCGGCGCTCCATGCAGCGTCCGAAGGTCGGCATCCACCATGCGACGTGGTCACGGACGAACGCCCCGAGCGCTTCGCGGCAGGTGGATGCGTGCGAAGGATCCTGCGCGGCGGCGTACTCCAGCTTCAGTAGCAGAAAGGCGACGAATTCCAACTCCAGGCTCACGTGGTCGTGCCGCTCGGGATGTCCGCTGTCCGGCTCAAGCCCAAAGGCGCGATAGAAGCCGGCGATGTCGGCCAGTTGATGAGCGCGGTACGTCGGGTCTTTCCAGTGGCAGTACTCGGTCTCATAAGGCGGACATTGTTGTGAGACCAGCAGGCCGAAGGCGCGCTGGTGGGCCGTCTCGCGTTCCACGGACTCGAAGGCAAGCCAACGGCACAGAGGCTCGACGTCGACATCGGATGGCGGCAGTTCCCCAAGTCCCAGATCCGCCGATCGCGAGTGCGCATGAGACTCGGCGAGGGCGTACCAGCTTTCGCGCAAGATCTGTCGCTGGTCACGGCTCACCGCGGCTGCGCGCCTTGGGTCCGTCAAGGCGGCGGCCAGGGCGCTGGTGAACAGCCGAAGAGCGGGGATGTCGGTGGCGGGCAGGGCTTGTGACACGTCAATCCTTCCGCTTAGATGCTGTTGACATGCAGCGCCGCGGGGCGTTCGTATGTCGGTTCTTCGACGGTCGTGCGTACGCACTCGATGTTGAACTTGTTGAAGCCGATGACGGTGTCGTTGAAAATCTCCTGCGTCTTGCGTGTGCCGTCGGGCATGGTGACTTCGATCTCCGCAACTTTCTCGCCCTCTATCACCTCATAGCGGAAGATGATCTGCTGCGTGGTGCGGAACAGTTGCAGGACGTTGAGCAACTCGCGATCGGGACAGGCGTATTGATTGATCGCATCCTGGACGCCGGGGCCGAACATCTGCGTCAGATACGGCCGGGGAACCCAGCGTGGCGGGATGTAGTAGCCGTTGGGCTCGGTGCCGAACTGAGGGTAGAGCGGCAGAGCGATCTTGCGTTCACGAACCAGGTAATAAAGCGGGTTCCAACGGTCAGCTTGCCACTTGCCGTCGTCGGTGATGGGCACCAGCCCCTGTAAGCGAATGCGTCCCGGGCAGCTTGTCATACAGCGTGTTTCAATGGGTTCGCCATTGGGGCTGAGCCGAGGGTCCTTGCCCTCCAGCCTCGGATAGCAGGCGACGCACTTCTCGCTGGTGCCGGTGGTTGGACGGTACATGGCTTTCTTGTAAGGACAGGCCTCGACGCATTTGCGATATCCCTGGCACCGTTTCTGATCAATGAGCACAACCCCGTCTTCAGGCCGTTTGTAAATCGCGCCCCGCGGACAGGCGGCGAGACAACCGGGATAGGTGCAGTGGTTACACAGCCGTTGAAGATAGAAAAACCATACCTTGTGTTCGGGCAGTTGCGTGGAGCCGCCCCATGTACGGTCCCGCCACATGTCGCCAATCGCGGTCTCCTCGTGGATGTTCGGCGAAGTCCATTCCTCATCGGTCGGCAGGTAACCCAGGGCGCGCTTGGGGCCCGTCTCGTCGTAATGTTTGTCCACCGCCTCAAAGATAGTCTTGCCATTGAACGTGCCCAGCGGCGCTTCGGATGACTTATCCCCCGCGCCGCTCCATCGTTGACCGCCAGGATTCGCCGCTTCAAGCATGTTCAGCAGCTTTGCGTCCCAGTTGTGCGGATAGCCGCCGAACGGTTTGCTCTCGACGTTGTTCCAGTACATGTATTCCTGGCCTCGTGAGAACGTCCACGTGCTCTTGCACGCCATCGTGCAGGTCTGGCAGGCAATACATCGGTTGATATTGAATACAAAGGCGAACTGCCACCGCGGGTGTGTTTCCTCATAGGGGTATTCCATGGTGCGCCCGAGTTGCCAGTTGTAAACCGAAGGCATGGTGTCATTCCTCGTGTGCGTTGGTTCAGGAAAGCCCCACGGACAGATGGACGGACTGCACGTCGCCGGTATGCTCACGTGTGCGATGGTGAATTGATCCCACGCGGGAGATCACCTCATCGAGTAAGGCGTCCATGGCCACATCACCCAGTGTGCAGCGGGCGGCGTGAAGCGCCTGATACATCGGCGTCCTAGTCATTTGGACCAACGTGTCCGCCGACGTGCCCAGAAGCAGCAACTCTTCAAGCATGCAGGTGGCCATCAGCGCGGCGTCACCAGGCACCACGCCGCCTTCGAGCGACATGGGATGGTCCGGCTCCGCAGGCCGGTCAGATGCGCACGCGGGTCGGAGGCTCCCGTCGGGGAAAGGGTGGTCAGTAGCCATAATCGTCACCTCCTTGTTCCGCGGCTGGGGCGCCGACGATGGTCAGCATGCCGGCGAGATAAGCCAGGTTCTGCGAGCTCGTGCCCGTGGGCCCATAGCCGGTGGTAGCTGGAGCCCAGACGCCCTTGCCTCCCAAGCCACCATCTTCCGCCTTGGTGATGCGGATCAGCGTTTCCTTCGGGACCGTATTCACCGCATGGTTGTCCACATCGAATCCAAATGTGAAGCCCATGTCGCCGGTCTTCTTATGGAACAGCGTGTCGAGCTGGTGCATCGGAGGCAGCCACCCGCGCGTGATCGACTGATGCGAGCCGTAACGGTAGCTGGCCTGATAACCGGTATCGGCGGCCAAGGCCCGACCATCCGCGCGCGTCTCGTGTGCCTTGACGCTGCGCTCCGACGCGATCCAGCCGGTATGTTTCATAATGGTGAAGTGCGGCGGCAGCGCAGGATTGATTTTCACGCGCACCATGCATCGAAATGCGCGGTCACGAAATGCCTTACCATTCTTCTGCCAGCCTCGAAAAGGCCTATCCAACGGATTCGCATCGATCCAGACGTAGTCGCCGGCTTTCAATCCCATCGCATCGGCCGCTTGTGGACTTATCTGGATCTGCCGGTCCGCCACACCGGGAGCCCGCTTGTCGCGCCGATATGGATCACCGTGATTGCAGGACCATATCCAGTTCCAATCTACAGTGGACCAGGAAGAGTGCGTGGAATGTCGGCTCTTGGGGGTGGAGCAGAAATACTGAAAGCCCTGGGTCCAGAGGGGATTGGTCGTCTGCTTTGCCTCGGCCCATGGCATCTTGACGTTGCGCACGCTGCGGAGGTCCGGATCGGATTCGTCATGCGCGATGCCGTAGCCGTTGGGGCGAATGAAGGGACTCGACGACACGATCACATTGGGCATGTAGGGCGTCGCCTCGACGCCCTCGCGATGAACAATCAGATTCTCGCCGTACTCGATCGCCTCATCCAGGTCACAGTAGGACGCGAGACGCCCACAATCAGTATAAAACGGCAGGCTGTCGTGAATCTGTTCATAAAACGCGACCCGCGGGTAGGTCCGGAACAGAAACATGGCCACACCCGGCGCGCCGCCGTACTCACCGCGCTTGATTCGATCGATCTGGTAGGGGCCCTTCTCCCCACGCGTCGTGATGCACGAATCGAGCACGCGCTGGATGTAAACCTCCGCTCTTTTCTCAAGGATGAATTTCCAGTAGTCCGCGAATCGTGGATCGCCGTGCTGGCGTGCCAGCGCCTGGCCAACCAATGCGAACACCATCGCGTCATCCACGCTGTCATACACCGGCTTGATGCCGTCGCCGCCCCAGACCTGAATGAACGGATTCGAGCACGAACCTCCCAGCTCGGTGTCTTGAAACTCCGCCCAGGAGTTCACAGGCAATACGACGTCCGCGTACTCGGCGCTCCCGGTCCATTCGATCTGCTGATCGACAATCATGTCGATCTTCGGCATGACGTTGACGATCAGTTCGTAGACCCACTTGGCCTGGTTGATGAAGTTGGCGTTGTTGTACCAGATCATCTTCGTCGGAGTGGGGATATGCGTTTTGCCCGTGAAGCACTTCTCTCCTTGCGGCGTGGTGACCTTCAGAATCCTCTCGCCGTAGCCCCAGTAGCTGGGCTCCTCATGGCCGGAACAGTGTCGCATGCAATGGTGATCGACCTTGCTTCTCTCATCAACCACGGGGGCGAAAGGATCTTCGGCGATGAACGCACCGATGCCGGGTCCGGCCCACGGCCCGGCCTGGAGCAGCGCGCCCTTGTAGTTACCCGCCCACGCAAACACGCCTGAACCGTGATGGCCGATGTTGCCCGTCAGAGCCATGAGCATGAAGCAGGCGCGGTTGTGCAGCGTCGCATGGAAGTAGTGGTTGACACCTTCTCCAAAATGGATCGCTGCCGGCTTGATGGTCGCCAGATCCCGGGCCAGGCGATGGATGATCCCGACGTCGGCTCCACAGATCTCACTGACCGTCTGTTCGTCGTAATCCCTGAGGTGGCGACGATACATCTCGAAGATCGTCATGACCTCGATCTTCCGGCCGTCGACGCAGTCGACTTCGAAGACCCCCTCGATCGCGGGGTCGAATCCGAGCTTGTCGCCGACTTCATCACGTGAGACGGCGATCGGCGCGCTATCCCGCGCGGACCACATGCAGAAGTCGCCGATCTTCTCACGCTGTTCATCGGTCAGGCCGTGAATCGTGTACGACGGGCCGGTGGAGATGTCCTTTGACTTGTAGCCCGGGATCACTTCCTCGGGGCGCAGGCGTTTGAGCGTGTCGGTGCGCACCAGAAGCGGGAAATCGGTGAACCGCTTGAGGAAGCTTTCGTCATACCAATTGTTGTCGATGATGATCCTCGCCACCCCCAGCAGCAAGGCCAAATCGCTGATGCCCGGACGCACGCCAATCCAATAGTCCGCCTTGGCGGATGGGGCGGCATATTCGGGGGCGATGTTGACGATCCGTGCGCCGCGTTCCATGGCCTCGATGAACCAGTGGCTCTCGGCCATCTTGTTCTCCACCAGGTTCTTGCCGATCATCAGAATGAACTTGCTGAAGCGCAGGTCGTTGAAGTCCATGTCCGAAGTCTGCAAGCCCGTGGCGAACGGCGTCCCGGGAGCCTGATCGCCGCGCCACGTGTACTCGTTCCAGGCGCGGCCGCCCACCGCTTTATCGGCGGGCACACCACGCACATGGTGATCGAGCAGACCGAACTGGTTGGCCAGACGGTAGATTCCAAACTTGCCCACCATGCCGTGAATCGGCAGGTTGGAGCCCAGCTTCATGGTGGATGTGCCGGCGCCGTTCCAGTGGGTGAGTAGATCGCGATCGTAGCCATCGGCCAGCAGACGACGCTGGCCGTCGTCGCCGCTGTACGTCGCTGCGATCGCGGTCAGGCCTTGGGCGACATAATCGCTGGCCTGTTCCCAGGACACGCGCACAAAGATGTCGTCGCCGCGATCATCGAACTTGTACTGCGTGCGCAGTTGCGGGTTGTCCGAGAGACTGGGGCATCCGTCGTCGACCCACTGTTTCCAGCCCTTGCGGAGCACCGGCCCCTTGAGCCGGTATGGCCCATAGACGCGGCGCTGGAAGGTGTAGCCCTTCGGGCAGCCGCGAGGATGCCAGCTCTTGGTGGCCCGGTTGCCATACATGTCGCCATAGTGGTCCACATCGTAATTCTGTTCGCTGCGGATCAGCACGCCATTGCGCACGAAACCACGCATGCGACACATGTGGGTGTCATTGGGGGCGCAAACCCAGGTGAAGGAACGGTCATACTGATATTGATCACGGTAGACCTTCTCCCAATCGCGCTGCGGGTAGTGGGCCAGTGGGTTGTCGATGCCGACCATCGGCTGCAGCGCCCCCAGCGCCGCCGGCCAGGTCCACAGGGCAGCGCCGGTCGCTCCCATAGCTCCAAGGAAGGTTCGCCGACTCACGCCCGGAGCAATGGAGGGTATGTCAGAATGTGCGGTCATCGTGAAGCTTCCTTTGCGGTCGTTGGGTCGTCAGCATCGACGGCCAGCCAGTGCCAACCGGAGACGAGTTTGGTGCCGTTGCGGTCGCCGGCCGCACCATCCCAGATCGCGAGGGCGAAGGGGATGGGTCGACGCGCGTTCAAATCGACGTCGCGATCCTCGGCGGGGTCGATCGTTCGGCTGAAGACCACCCGCCACGTTCCGTCGACCCAGACACCCTTGCCCATGACATGTTGGCCGTCGGCTGGCTGCAGCGTCAGGGTGCCGAAGCCGGCGGCGTTCGACTCGAGCACGGGTGAAAGCAGGAGCGCGGGATCTGACTTCGGATTGCCCTCGCGCCATGCGGGCACGTAGACGGGATCGTGTTCCGTGAGAGGCCCGCGCACGGCATGGCCATGCTTGCCGACGTAATAGTCCGCAGGTTCGCCCGCATCGGACAGGGAAACGTCGCGCAGCATTTGTCCGTCGGCATTCATCTGCCGGTCGGCGCGCCAATGCCAGAGGTTGACCGTGGGCTCAGAGCCAACCTGGCTTCGCGGCGCCCCCATCGTCAACGTGACGGGGTCGGAGCCGAGGCTGAACATGAGACCCGCGGCGTCCGTGAAGTCGTCCACGATCGATCCCGGAGCGTCGAAGGTGGAATCGGTCCATTGCACTAGAAGAGCGATCTGATCACCGTATCGCGCCGCACGGATGGAGGCTGAACGGGGCGCGTACTGACGTTGCCAAAGTGGCTGAACCGAGACGGTCGTGGGGTCTGCGGCAGACCATGCATCGTGTCGGGGATCGCACAGCGCTGAGGGGTCGCTCAGGCGGTAGGCCGTCAGTCTCGCGCCAGCCGCCTGGCCGGCGGGCTCGCGCGCGACCTCAAGACTGCGCACATAGGCGGTCATGGCCCAGATAATGTCCGTATCCGCGTCAACGCCTTTGATCGCCAAGGGCTGCTGCAACACCGCTGCAAAGCTGGGCATCGGCGTCCCAGGCACGCCCACCACAATCGTGCGATACAGGTCTTCATTCTTCCGGCCGGCCTTGAAGACGCCGGTCGTGAAATCAGCGGGCGGCAACGGATATCCCTGCGAATCCTTGAGCGTATGGGACGACGCGCCGTCCCCCTGTCCCGTAGGCCCGTGGCAGGCGCCACAGCCCAAAGCGTCATACACCAGCTTGCCTTGCCTGACCATCGCATCGGTCATCAGGGGCGGTGATGGAATGACCACCGGCTGACGTTGCGTCGGCAGCGATGCATTTTCATTTAAAGAAAGAGCATACTGCGCGAGGCCGGCGATCTGAGCCTCATCGAGCACGCGATCAAACGCGGGCATCGCGGTGCGCCCCACGCCTTCGCGGACAACACGCTGCACATCCTCAACGGTGGGCAACTGGTCACCCGGTGTGGACTTGAAACGATAAAGGCCCGAAGTGAAGTCGCGTGGCTTCGGATACAGCAGATAGGCCGCGGGCCCATCGCCGCGCCCGCGATCGCCGTGGCAGGTGGCGCAATGCAGCGCGTACAGGTCCGCGTACGATCCGACAGGTTGCTCCCCAGGGGACTGACTCGTTGCCGCGTCCTTCGCGACGGATGCAGCCACCCTGGTGGATGGTGGATCTGTTGCGACAAGGACCGAAGTTATGGACAGCCAAACGAGTGCACCGATGCCGAGCACGCTTGTCATGACACCGCGGTTCAGACGCGAAGGGCGGCGGGCCTCATTCATGACAGGTCTCCTTGCGAGCCAATGGTCACACGCGGCTGAACCGCAGCGCGGACTGCAAACCATGCCTGATTTCGATATTCACGGAAATGGAGGGATGGCCGCGGCTGCCGCCCTCGGCCGAGGCCGGGCCGGCCGGGCAATCTGCGGATGTCGGGCGATTGACCGTTTTCTGTCGCGAAATGCGGCGGCTGTGCTTTGAGCGAACAGAGGCAATCTGTTGGGCTGTGTGGGTATCGGCCGTCACCCCGACTCCCCCCGGGCCCCGCCCTCCTGGCCTGCGAAGAGATGGCATCCGCTTTAGACGTGGGGCCGTTGATGGGGCAGTACGAGACTTCACAAACAGGAGCCTACCGTCTCGCAATAATCAAGTCAAGAAACTATTGAAGCAAAGAACCATTATTTTACTTTTCGATAGATTCTCGCACAAGCGCAGCATAAACAATTGGTTACGTCTTATACAAGGATTGAATGCCGGTGCGAGGTCCGGTCAGATCGTGCTTCGCACACATCCCGGACGCTGGCTCGGTCGCCATCGGGTGTGGCCGGCACGGGCATGAGCATCAACGGCGTTCGAATCGGCCGCGAATCCGTGCCTTGCGGGCATCAATACACCGGTGCGTGAGGTAGTCCTTGAGCACAACCGCATGGCTGTTGGAAGGGTCGGTGGCGGCCGTCAGCAAGGTCAGCCTGCGGCGCAGGTCCAAACCGGCGAGCAGGGCCGCAACAGCCTGCCCGTTGGCGCTTAACTCGTCGTGATAGCGCCGGGTGAAAACCTTGAACTTGGACCGGTCGTGAGCGAACCACCTCCGCAGCGCCGCGCTCGGCGCCAGATGCTTCGCCCAGGCATCGATCTTCGCGCGATCCTTACTCAGCCCGCGCGGCCAGAGTCGGTCGACCAGGATCCGCACCCCGTCGGCCGAGACCGGCTCGTCATAAACACGTTTGACCACAACATGCATGGCGTGATCCGGTTCGCCCTCAGGTGGTACGCCGAGGCACGGTGCGACAACCGCCAACCGTCAGCGGCGTCGGCTGGGTGGCGTCCTCGGTACAACGTCTCTGGCAAGCGGCGCGTTCGCGATTCAGGCTTTCCAGCAACGCCTCAACATCAACGCCTTTCATGACGCATGCTTGACGTAGTGACACCTGGCTGGCCAGGGTGTGTCGCAGAATCGCATGTCGAATCAGATGGAAGCCGTGCTCAAGAAACACCGTCTCCAACTGCGGGTACCAGCTCAGCACCGCCGCCACGCGGTGCTCGGGAAGGATCCTCGGTGGAGGCGAACCCCAGTTCGCCGCAACCGGCTGTCTGTATCGCCCCAGACCGAGCATCATGGCGGCCATGTGGCAGGCCCACAACGCCAAGGCGGTCCATTCCAGCACTCCGCTGACGCCGACCATTCTGAAGAACACCCGATGCCAGTCGGTGCCAATCTGAAAGCTCACACGCAGCAGGCAGCCCACGTTCAGCAGCGCAAACGGCAACCAGAGCGCAGGCAGCTTCGACGGTTCGATGCCGCGCAGGGTCGGCACGACCTTGGCCGCCACGCCCACGATCATCATGGAGATGAAACCGACGGTTATGGCGTGACGGATCGCCCCGTAGTAGGCGTGGCTGAACTCAACGGCAATAAGCCACTGGTAGAACGGCAGCAGGAGCAGCATGGCCAGCGAGACCAACAGCCAAGCAAAAGCGGCACGGACAAATTTGCCACTACGCTCATGGTGCGTGACGACAGGCAGCGGGCGCCACAGCCGCCAGGGACCGATGAGCGTGAGGCAACCGATGGCCAGCATGGACCAAGGCAGTATCAGAGCGGCCGCGGTCAGGTGATGACCCGAAAAGCGATGAAGCAGAAACAGCACGATCTCGAGCCAGACACCACCCAGCAACAAGCTCAGCGCCGTCCAGCCACGTCGATCCGGAACTTCGGGGAGACTGAAGATCGCCGGAAACATGCGCATCGCCACACCGAAAATCATCAGCATCGCCATGCCGTGGATCTGCATGTCGCGCAGCGGCGCCTGGAAGGTGGTCACCTGATTGAGCATTGCTTGGCGGTCGGACGCATCCATCATCCGGGCCATGTGCCAACCGCCGAAAACCGTCTGGACCAGAAAAAACACCAACGCGGAGGCGACAAAGCCCACATAAGGACGCACAGGTTCATCGCTACGCGCATAGGCTGTCGCCATCTGCACGAGAAACACGACCACGGCACCCACCTCAAGAACCACGCCGCCAAGGTGCACCAGCCCCGCCCAGACGGTCGTGTCCAACATCATGGCGCTGCTGCGCGCGGTCATACCCGCGAGCATGGCCACCCACGCCGCGATCGCCAGCTTCGGGGCCGGCAACTCGACGCGCCACATCCGTGGAAACGCCTGATATGCAAAGCCCATGATGAACAGGCCGACCCAGCCCATGATCTGTGCGTGGCCGTGGGCGTTGACTTCATGCACGGTCGCGCCGGTGAACGAGCCGGCGAATCCGATTCGCCACAGCAGCAGGGCTCCCCATGCGGCCCCAGCGGTGAGCATGATCGCCATCGCGGACAGAAAGAAAGGACGGTAAATCGCATCGGCAAGATGCGGATGTCCGTGGGCATCGAGTTGATCACGGGCCTGTTGACGCGCCTGTGGATCAGCAATCACGCGCTGGATCTGCTCGATCAACGTGTCGAGCGCTACGCCGTGGGCGGAAGCGAAAAAGGACAGCGACTCAGCCGGGCCGTGCGCACCGCCGCAGCCACGCAGACCGTAACGGTCAAAGATCGCCCGCGTCTCGGGGTATGAACGAAAAAGTTCGGGCAGCGGCGTGTCGGGGTGGACCTGGACGTTGACGGCGGCACGGATGGCGCTCATCGGGAAGCGTCCTTATCGTGAATGTCCGCAGGGGTGCGGCGACCGCGGGCGCTACGCGCGCGAACCTCTTCAATCCGGCAGGCCTCCTTCTCCAGACGTCGAAGCGTATCGGCGTCAAGTTGCTGCTGCAGACGCTGGAACAGCTCGCGCTCCTCCCAACGGATGTGTTGTTCAAGCGTCTGGCCGATCGTGTGCAGCGTGGCTGGATCGGGATCGACCTCGCGCCGCAAGGCGCGGGCTTGACGCGCCAGATCGGTGAGCTCTTCATGCTCCCGCAGCAGACGCTGACGATCATCGTCAGCCAGCAGGGCCAGCAGCAGACGCTGCTCGTCGGCGAAGTGTTCGGCGATCTCGCGATCCCAGGCATCCACAAACTCGGCGACGGCCTTGCGACGGGTCACCGCATCCTGGTCGGCGGCTGACCGCAGATGGCGGGCCTGCACCAGGCCGACGTAGTGATCGCGGCTGAAAGGCGCCAGGGCCGCATGACGCTGCATCGGCGCGTGAGGAGAGTCCGTCATGGCTTACGCTCCGGCAATCTCAGAGCCCCGTGACGACGCGGCATCCCGCGGCGCCAGGGCCTCACAGAGCGGGCGCGAGCGCGCCGGCTCGTTGAGCAGGTCCGCGATGGTCGAGGCGCCGAAACCGGCTTCGATCGCCGCGACCGCGTCGTCGATGCGCTGGTGCATCGGACAGAGGAACCGACCATGTGATTCCAGACCAAGCGGACACGTATGGATCCGCTGCAACGGATCGATGGCGTTGAGTATGTCCAGAACGGGCAGGTCGGCAGGGTCGCGCACGAGCGTGAAACCCCCATGGCTGCCGCGCTGGGCCGCCAGGATGCCGGCCCGGGTCAGATCCTGGAGCACCTTGACCAGATAGCCCTGGGCCGCGTGCGTGCCGTCGGCGATTTCACGCGTCTTGCGGGCCCCGCCCGGGTTCTGCGCCAGCCAGACCACCGCCCGCAGGCCATATTCACAGGCGTCGGATAATAATTTCATGGCCTTCCTTCCACATGCCTTGTTGACGTCAGCTTACCGTACCGCTATAAACAGGTCAAGTTTGTATTCAAGCATTGAAGCGTGACTCTGTTGCGATCCAACCTCAACCCCGCAGCCCGCTGGTCAGGAGACCCCCCCATGCCCCGTCGGTCCTACTGGAAGCACTGGGTGGCCTTTGCCGTGGTCATTGTCGCTTCCTTCGCCACGCTCGGTTACTACGGCACCGAAATCTATCGCAAGGCCCCTCCCTATCCCCAGACGGTTCGTTCCGAGGCTGGCCAGATCATCCTCACCGATGAACGGATTCTCACCGGCCAGGCTGTCTGGCAGTCGATCGGCGGCCAGCAGCTCGGCAGCGTCTGGGGTCACGGATCTTACGTCGCTCCGGACTGGTCGGCCGACTGGCTGCATCGCGAGATCCTCTACGTCGCCCAGCAGTGGTCGCGGCAGTCCTACGGCAAGGCTTTCGCCGACCTTTCGCCAGGCGAACATGCCGACATCAAGACGCGACTGACAGCCGAGTATCGCACCAACACCTACGATCCGCAGACACGCACCCTCACCGTCTCCAACGCCCGCGCCGCGGCGATCGATGCGGTGGGGCGGTACTACGCCGCCATCTTCGGCGACGCCCGGAGTTTTGATGACGATCTGCTTTTCCTGGCCGACGGCGGTATGACGCCCGTCCAGTTGCGCGACGCCTACGCCATCCCAGCCAACACGATCAAAGATGCGGATCGACAACACGCGATGAACGCCTTTTTCTTCTGGGCCGCGTGGGCCTGTGGCACGCAGCGGCCCCAGGAGGCCGGCGACGCGGCGCTCCAGATGGTCTCGGCCGCACCCCTCACGCCCGCGATCACCTACACCAACAACTGGCCGCCCGAACCACTGATCGATAACCGCCCGGCCGGCGCCGTGGTCGTCTGGTCAGTGCTCAGCTTCGTACTGCTGCTGGCGGGCATCGGCGCCCTGGCCTGGTTTTACGCGGTGCTGCGCCGCAATGAAACCGAACACACCGACCTGCCCGACCACGACCCTCTGCTGGCCCTCGCGCCCACGCCAAGCATGAAGGCCACGCTCAAGTACTTCTGGGTGGTCGCCGCCCTCATCGTCGTGCAGGTGGGCCTCGGAGCCGTCACCGCCCACTACGGTGTCGAGGGCGAAGGATTCTACGGCCTGCCGCTGGCCAAATGGCTGCCCTATGCCGTCACGCGAACCTGGCACACGCAACTGGGCATCTTCTGGATCGCCACTGCCTGGCTGGCGACCGGACTTTTCATGGCCCCGGCGGTGTCCGGCCACGAGCCGAAGCTCCAGCGCGCCGGCGTGAACCTCCTGTTCGTCTGCCTGCTGCTGATCGTCGTCGGCAGCCTGTTCGGCACCTGGTACTCCACGCGCCAGACGATGGACCTTGGCACCAGCTACTGGTTCGGCCACCAGGGCCTGGAATACGTGGACCTGGGCCGGTTCTGGCAGTGGTTCCTGTTCGTGGGACTGTTCGTGTGGCTGGGCCTCATGACACGAGCCATGTGGCCGGCCTTCAGACAACCCGGCGAACACAAGAACCTGCTGGCCCTGTTCCTCATCAGCTCCCTGGCGATCGCCGGCTTCTACGGCGCCGGACTCATGTACGGCCAGGGTTCGCACTTCGCGATGATCGAATACTGGCGCTGGTGGGTCGTGCATCTGTGGGTCGAAGGTTTCTTCGAAGTGTTCGCCACCGTCGTGATCGCCTTCCTGTTCACCCGCATGGGGTTGCTGGCGACGGGTTTGGCCACGGCCGCGGTGCTCTTCAGTTGCACCATCTTCCTCTTCGGCGGGATCATCGGCACGTTCCATCACCTCTACTTCACCGGCACCCCCACGGCCATCCTCGCCCTCGGGGCTGTGTTCAGCGCCCTGGAAGTCGTGCCCCTGGTGCTCATCGGCTTCGAGGCATACGAAAACCTGTCCCTGTCGCGGGCCCGACGCTGGGTGGGGGCCTACAAGTGGCCCATCTACTTCTTCGTCGCCGTCGCCTTCTGGAACCTGGTCGGCGCGGGCCTCTTCGGCTTCCTCATCAATCCGCCTATCGCCCTCTACTACATGCAGGGCCTCAACACCACGCCGGTGCACGGGCATACCGCCCTGTTCGGCGTCTACGGCATGCTGGGCATCGGGCTCACGCTTTTCTGCCTCAAAGGCCTGACCGTGCATCGCCGCTGGAAGACCGGCGTCCTGTCCTTCGCGTTCTGGTCGATCAACCTGGGCCTGGCCCTCATGGTGCTCATCAGCGTCCTGCCCGTGGGCCTGCTGCAGACCGTCGCCAGCGTCGAACACGGCATGTGGTACGCCCGCTCCGCCGAGTTCCTCCAGCGCCCGGGCATGGACACGCTGCGCTGGCTGCGCGTGATCGGCGACACCGTCTTTGCCGTGGGCATTCTCGCGCTGGGGTGGTTCATCGCCGGCCTGCACTTCGGCTGGTCCGTCGGCAGCGAACGCGACGAGCGGGCCGGCCTCGAACAGATCGACTCCCTCGACGCCCTGCGTTGAGCTTCGCCTCGTGGAACACCTGAACTGCGTCTGCATGACACAAAGGAAAACTCCGATGACAACGTTACTCGACGCCCACCGAACGGTCGGCGACATGGTCAGAGAGCGTCCAGCCCGTTCCCGCGTCTTCGAAAACCTGAAGATCGACTACTGCTGCGGCGGCCGACTGCCCCTGGCCGAAGCCTGCGCCAAACATCAAGTGGACGTCGATGACGTCCTGCGGCAGATCGCCGTCCTCGACGCCCAGACCGACGCCCAGCACGACGCCGCGGTCCACGCGGACCAGATGAGTCTGGGGGAACTGGCGGACCACATTGAACAGACGCACCACGCCTACCTGCGCCAGGAGCTGCCGCGCCTGGACTTCATGACGCGCAAGGTCGCGGCGGTGCATGGCGACCGCGAGCCGCGACTGCGCGAAATCCGCAGCGTCTTCATCGCGTTCCAGGACGAACTGCTGAGCCACATGATGAAGGAAGAGCGGATTCTCTTCCCTCTGATCCGCCAGATCGAGATGAAACAGGGGGCGGCAGAGTTCCACTGTAGTTCCATCGCCCATCCCATCGCGCAGATGGAGGCTGAACACGACATGGCCGGCCAGGCGCTGGAGCAGTTCCGCACCCTGACCGACGACTTCACCCCGCCGCACTGGGCCTGCAACACCTTCCGCGCCATGTTCGATGCCCTGGGGGAACTGGAACGGGATATGCATCAGCATGTCC
>JAANMX010000439.1_pt1 | contig 55662 bp, 47 predicted proteins | sample 7279681 | NCBI WGS metagenome assembly JAANMX01 (sample SAMN14094542, study PRJNA606508) | bioreactor metagenome | isolation source: A lab-scale SPAN reactor treating ammonium-rich wastewater day 351 | place: Ireland: Galway | collected 2018-01-01
TCGTCATGATGCCGTCGATGGAATGACCGGGTTGGGCGGGTCCCCCGGGGGCTTCGCGGAGGGAGGCGGCTCGAAGGACGAAGGCAGGTCGGAGGGCGAGGCCCCCGCCATCGAACCGGGCACCGCAGGCAACACCCTGGGCGGCGGTGTGAGCTGGTGGATGGGACTGGGTGCGCACCGCGCCTGGGATGCGGCACGGCGCCACCGGCGCGCCGGCCACCCGCCCAGCGCCGATGCCAAACCAGCGCGCGAACTCAGCCGCACCGAGCGGCGCGCTCGCGTCTGGCTGCGCAAATGGGGGGCCAAAACCTGCTTGCTGAGCTGGCTTCCCGTGGTGGGCGACCCGCTGTGCGCCGTGGCGGGGTGGCTCCAACTGCCGTTCTGGCCCTGCATGGTGTACATGGCCATCGGCAAGTTCTTCCGCTACCTCGTCATGACGGCAGCGCTGCTGCACTTCATGCCTGGCCACCTGAATTACTGAGGCAGCAGGCGCTCCCAGTCCACGGGCCGGGTCGTGTCCACATGCACGGCCAGCGCTTCCTCGTCGATGGATAGCGGCCGGGCCGCCGCCCATTGCGATTCGAGTACCCGCACATCGGCCTCGGAGGCATCGCCCCCGGCCTGCTGGCGGGCGCGCACGCGCTCGCGCAGCACGTCGAGCGGCGCCTCGAAGCACAGGATGCGGCAGGGCACCCGCAGCTCACGCGCCAGCGCGGTGAACCGCGCCCGCATGGCTGGGTTCAGAAAGGTGGCATCGACCAGCAACGCATGGCCTGCCAGCAATGCCCCGCGCGCCACCTGCGCCAGGCGCTCGTGCGTGCGGCGCGAAGCATCCGCCGTGTAGATGCCGCCAGGCACGGCGCTGCTGGCATCCTCTGGCGCCAGGCCGAACAGGCGCTTGCGTTCCACGTCGGCGCGCACGCGCACCATGCCGCGCTGGCACACCAGCGCCAGCGACTGCGTGCTCTTGCCCGATCCCGAGAAGCCGTGCGCCAGCCACAGCGCCACCGGCCGGGGCCGGGTGAAGCGCAGAGCCAATTCCAGGTAGCGCCGCTGCTCCTGCAGGCAGTCGGCGCGCGCATCCCCCGTGGTCTGCGCCAGGCGCAGCCCCGCCACGCGGGCCCGCACCAGGGCGCGGTAGACGCGGTAGTAGTCCAGCACCGGCAGGCCCGCATAGTCGCCGGTGCATTCCAGCCAGGCGTTGAGAAAGCGCCACGCCAGGTCGGCGCAGCCGCGCGCCTCCAGGTCCATGGCCAGAAAGGCGATGTCGGCCACGCAGTCGATCCAGCGCAACGCGGGGTTGAATTCGATGGCATCGAACAGCTGCGGCGCACCGTCGATGAGCACCAGGTTCGCCAGGTGCAGGTCGCCATGGCATTCGCGCACCCGGCCTGCGTCCAGGCGCTGCGCGAACACCGACGCCAGCGCAGCGCCCTGCTGCTCGCACCACTGCGCCACCAGGCCGAGCAGCGGCGCAAGGTCCGGTGCATCGGCCGCCATCCTCTGCAGGGCAGCCAGGCAGTCCTGCACCGGGGCGCGCACCGCCTGTGCCGTACCCCAGCCCTGGCTGGACAGGGCCACGGCCGCATCGCCATGGAAGTGCGCCACATGCCGCGCCAGCGCGTCGATGTGCGCGGGTGTCAGCGCCTGCCGCTCCAGCGCCTGGCTGAGCAGCGCAGCCTGATCAAAGCGCCGCATGCGCACAGCGGGCTCGGCATTTGAAGGTGCCTCGTCCAGCGGCAGCAGGCGCAGGTCCGCCGCCGTACTGCCCACCAGTGCCACCAGACCGAGGTAAAGGTCGGGCGCAGTGCGTCTGTTGATGCGCAGCTCCTCCGCGCAGGCCACGCAGCGCAGCGCCAAGGTGCTGAAATCCAGGAAGTCGAGCTTCATCGGCTTCTTGAACTTGTAAACAAATTCCCCCGCCAGCAGCAGCCACGAGATGTGGGTTTCGATCCATTCCACTGCCTCCACCGGGTGGCCAAAGGCCTGCGGACATTGTTGCAGCGCACGCAGGCGCCGCTCGGCGGCGGCGTAATCATTCATCAAGGCGGCATTCAACAAGACATGCTCCCATTCCATTTCCAAATCATTCGTGTCTAGGCGCGAAGCCGCAGACAGTGCTGTAGCACGGCAAGGCGAAGCAACAACGACACGGGTGATTTAGAAATGGAATCAAGGCGCGCGCAGCCGCACGCGGCCACCATCGGCCAGCGCGGCGGGCGGGTACACCACCACCTGCGCGCCCGCCTGCAGCCCTTCCTTCACCCAGGCGTGCGTTCCGCCGCGCGCCTCCAGGACCACGGGCACGCGCCGGGCACGCCCTTCATCGACCACGAAAACGGCCATGCGCGGTGCAGCGGGTTCTGCGGCGGGTGGCGCCGAACCGTTGACGACGGGCAGCGGGAACAGGGCACTTACGGGCACCAGGGTGGCGCCTTCGGCCTCGCGCGTGAGCACGCGCACGACCACGCGGTAGCCGTCACCCAGGGCGGCCCACTGCGCGGGCGGGCTGGTCAGGTCGATCAGCACGTTCACGCGCTGCTCTTCCACCCCCAGGGCCGAGACCTTGGTGAACGCGGCCGGCTCCACGCTGCGCACCCGTCCCTGCAGTGTGCCGGAGCCACCCCAGCGCTCGATGCGCACGGAACTGCCCGGGCGCACCTGCAGTGCATCGGTGGACAGCAGCGGTGCCACCACTTCGAGTTGCGCAGTGTCGCCGACCTCGACCAGCACGGTGCCCAGCCCCACCATGCCCTCGCTCGCCTGCGCCACGCGCAGCACGCGGCCCGCCACGGGCGCGCGCACCTCGAAGGTCCGCCCCCCCGCGGCGCTGCCCGGGCGCTGCACCACGTCCAGCGCGGCACGGGCCTGGGCCAGGTCGGCACGCGCCACCTGCTGGTCCTGCCCGGCCAGGTCCACGTCCTTGCGCGCGACTTCCACTGCCAGGCGTTCTGCGTCGAGCCGCGTGGGGGCCACAAAGCCTTGCTGTGCCAGTTGTTCCGTGCGGCGCAAGTCGCCCTGGGCCTGCGCCAGCACGGCGCGGCTGCGCTCGCTGCGCACGGCGGCGCGCTGCACTCCGGCCTGCGCGGCTGCCACGCGCGCCTGCTGCTCGCGCAGGCCGCGTTCGTCGAGCAGCGCGGGCAGGGCCGGTTGAATGCGCGCCACCACGTCCCCGGCCTGCACGGCGTCTCCCTCGCGCAGGGCCATGCGTTCGAGCCGCCCTGCCAGCGGCGCCGAAACGGCGTAGCGGTCGCGCAGGCGGGTGCGGGCATCTTCATCAATGCCTGCCTCGAAGCGCCCCTGCACCACGGCAGCCACCTCCACCTCCTGCGGCCTCGGGGCAAAGGCCCAGGCCAGCAACGCGCCCAGCAGCAGCACTGCCCCCGCGCCCATCCACACCGTCTTTTTCTGCATTGCCAGGTTCCCGCCTTGTTGATTCAGCCTCATTCACGCGTCTTGAGCGCACCCACCATGTCCAGCCGGTCGATCTGCCGGCGCACCACCAGCGCGCTGGCCAGGCCCGCCGCCACCACGCACAGCCCGGCCACGGCATAGGTACGTGCGCTGATCACCACCGGGAACAGGAACTGGTCGTTCTTGAGCAGCTCCACCAGCAGGTGCACCAGCCCCCAGCCCATCACCATGCCCAGCGGCAAGGCCAGCGCGATGCCGATGGCCAGCTCGCCCAGCAGCAGGGCCGAAACCTCACCCCGCGTGAACCCGAGCACGCGCAGGCTGGCCAGCTCCCAGGTGCGCTCGGCCAGTGCGATGCGCGCATTGTTATAGACCACGCCTATCGCGATCACCGACGCAAACAGCGTGAGGATGGTGCTCATGATGCGCACATTGCGCGCACTCACATCTTCCATGTTGCGCAGCAAGGTCGCCTTGCTGAAAGCCCCCGCCACGCGCGGCAAGGCCTTGGTCGCCTCCAGAAAGCGGGGCTCGGAGCCCGGCTCCAGCGCCACGGCAAACTGCGAGGCCACGTCACCCTCGTGCAGCCAGCGGTTGAGCGTGGCGCGCGGCACGTAGGCGTTCAGCCCCATCATCTCCCGCACGGTGGCGTCCACACGTACATCCAGCGTGCGCTGGCGGCCTTCGAGCACTTCCACGCGCACCGTATCGCCCACGCGCGCGCCCAGCTTGGCAGCGAGCCGGTCGGTCAGCAGCAGACCTTCACCGTTGGGGCGCACCTGGTGCCCGTCCACGTCGATGATGCGCTGCAACTGGGCCGTGGGCGCCACGCCCTGCAGGCCCACACGCTCGCTGCGGTGGCCATACAGCAACCGCACCGGCACCGAGCGCCCCGGTTCGACACCAGTCACCCCGGGCAGGCGCGCCAGTTGCAGGCCAGCCAGCGCATCGATCGGCTCGACCATCCACACGTTCACGTCGCTGCGCATCGACAGCTGGAAGGTGGTGTCCACGATGTGGTCGATGGCATCGCGGAAGAAATTGCCCATGACCACGATGGCCACGGCCGCCGCAGTGCCGCCGATGGTCAGCAGCGTGCGCAACGGGCGGCGCTCCATGTTGCGCAGCACCATGCGCAGGGCCGCAGGCATGCCGCGCACCCCCAGGCGTTCGAGCACCGTGCGGCGGTAGTTTCCCGGTGCGGGCGGGCGCATGGCTTCGGCTGGAGCCAGGCGTACCGTGGCGCCCACGGCGCTGAGCGTGCCCAGCAGGGCCGTGGCACCGGTCACACCGCCGCCCACCAGCAGCAGCCAGGGAGCCGTGTGGTGCACGAAGACGGGAAAGCGAAAAAACTCGGCATACAGCCCCGTGATCAGCGACCCCATCCAGTGGCCCAGCAACGCGCCCAGCACCAGGCCCAGCAGCACGATAACCGCCACCAGCTTGAGGTAGTGCCCGGCAATGGTGGCATTGGCATAGCCCAGCGCCTTGAGCGCGGCGATCTGCTCGCGCTGCGTGGCCACCAGGCGCGACAGCACCACATGCAGCAGGAACGCCGCCACCGCGAGGAAGATGGCCGGCAGCATGGTGCCCATCACGCGCTGCTGCTGGATTTCGCTGTCCAGCATGGCGTGCGAGGTCTGGTCGGCACGGCCGTGGGCGTCACGCCCGCCATACGGCGCGAGCAGGCGCGAGAGCGCGTCCAGCGCCGCCGGCTCCGAGGCCTGGGGTGCCAGCTTGATGGCCACACGATTGAAGGCCCCCTGCATGTCATAGGCCGCCGCGAGGGCCTCGCGGTCCACCCAGAACACGCCAAACCCCCGCATGTCGGGCATGCCGGCCATGCCTGCAAAAATGAACTCGGGCGAGAGCGCCGTGCCCACGATGCGCAGCTGACGGCGCTTGCCATTGACCAGCGCTGTCAACTCGTCGCCCGGGCGCAGGCCGCGTGCGCTGGCAAAGCCGTCGGAGACCAGCGCATCGATGGCCGCCTCGCTGCGCCCCTGCCCGGTGCCCGCCGGCTCCAGGGCACGGCCGGTGTGCACGATCACCCGGTTCATGCGCGGCGGCTGGCGCAGGTCCACGCCAATCAGCTGACCGATGATCGGATCGGCCAGCCCCGCCATCTCGACGCGCACCACCTGCTCCACCGTGGTCTGCACATCGGCCACACCCGGCACGCCGCGCAGCACCTCGGCCAGCGCCAGCGGTGCACGTTTGACCACGGCAAACGCATCGGCGAAATGCCCCTGGGCATAAAAGCGGTCGCGCGCGATGGCCAGCGAATCGACCGCCGACAGGCTGGAGACAAAACCGCCCAGGCCGCTGGCCACCACCAGCGCGATGGTGAGCGCCTGGCTCCACATGCGGCGCAGGTCGCGCAGAAGCTTGCGGTCGAGGGCTTTCACGTTCGCTTGCCTCTGGACAACATCACCACGACAGCTCCGACGGCGACACGCGATGCGCATTGCGCTCCACGCGCTGGATGGTTCCGTCGCCCAGGTAGACCACGCGGTCGGCCATGGCGGCAATGGCTGCGTTGTGCGTGATGACCACCGCCGTCGTGCCCAGTTCGGCATTGATGCGGGCAATCACCTCCAGCACCATCTTGCCGGTCTGGTAGTCGAGCGCGCCCGTGGGCTCGTCGCACAGCAGCACCTCGGGGCGCTTGACGATGGCGCGCGCAATGGCCACGCGCTGCTGCTCACCCCCCGAGAGCTGCGCCGGAAAGTGGTGCTGGCGCGGCGTGAGCCCCACCATGGCGATGGCCTCGTCGATCGGCATGGGGTCGGGCGCGATGTCGGTCACCAGCGCCACGTTTTCGCGCACCGTGAGGCTGGGAATGAGGTTGTAGAACTGGAACACGAAGCCCACGTGCTCGCGCCGGTAGGCCGTCAGATCGGCCTCGCTGGCGCCGGTCAGCCGGTGGTCGGCGAACCAGACATCGCCCTCGGACGGCACATCGAGCCCGCCCAGGATGTTGAGCAAGGTGGATTTGCCACTGCCCGAAGCGCCCAGCAGCACGATGAACTCGCCACGCACGATGTCCAGGTCCACATCGTGCAGGGCGCGCACATCCACCGCGCCGGTGTGGTAGGTCTTGCCCAGTCCCCGTGCGTGAAACACCGCAGGGGCACCGGACTGCCCCCGCAGGGGATCGTTGTCGGAGAGGGGATGCATGCAATCAAGCCTTGGTTGCCGTACCTTAGAACGTGTTTACGATCTCCCAGGGGTCGCGCAGCGGTCTTTGCGGGATGGGATGCAAGGCGCGGTGCGCAGTGGATAGCCCGGCTATCCACCAGCGCCGAAACGCCGCAGACCGCCCGCAAAGGCCACTGCCCTTTGGGTTGGAGCGAAATCGGGCGATTGGACGCCCCGCCTGCTTGCATGGGCACCGGCCCATGCGGCGCATCCGAAGCATCCACTCATTCCGATTGCGATCCAACGCGGCCCCTGCGAGATCGTAAACACGTTCTTACGCCAAGGCCTTGCAGTGTGGCCGCTGCTTGATGCGTGTCAACCGCTCCCATCAAGGAAACCGCAGGCAGGCGTGGGACGCCACCGGACCCGCGCGCATTTGCTATTCAATCGATAGCTAGGAGCGCAATACAGACGGCTAAAAACGCCTCATCAAGCCTTGGAAGGCCACCGGCTGGCATCCCGCATCGGAAAGCCTGCGGGGGCGCCCGGGACAGGCATGTCGGAATCCTCGTCCATGAGGGACACCGTGACCGAGGGATCGCCCTTGCGCACCGGCTCTTCCACCACGACCTGGTTGCGCCCCCCTTCCTTGGCCATGTACATCGCCGTATCGGAGCGCGAAAAGAACTCCAGCACCGATTCTCCAGGGATGTACTGCGTCACGCCGATGGACACCGACACCCGGCTCTGGAGCAGCCCCTTCCAGGGATGCGATTCGACCTGGGCCCGGATGCGTTCACAGGTATTGAGCGCGGGCAGCAGCGACGTGGCCGGGAAAATGAGCAGGAACTCCTCTCCGCCATAGCGCCCGAAGAGATCGCCCGCCCGCACGTTCTCCTGCGCCACGCGAGCGAACGAGCGCAACACCTCGTCGCCGCCCAGGTGCCCCAGTTCGTCGTTGATGCGCTTGAAATGGTCCAGATCGATCACCGCCAGACACAGGGGGATACCGGTTTCGTCGGCCAGTTGCTTCTGTTCTTCCAGGGCAGCGACGATGTAGCGGCGATTGAAGCAGCCCAGCAGCGTGTCGCGCTGGGCGTCTTCCTGGATGTTCTTGAGCTTGCGGCTCGCACGGTGCAGGATGCGGTGGAGTAGTTGCACCTTGCCGATCAGATACACAAAGGCGGGCATGGCCACCGCCAGCGACACGAAATGGAGCAATTCCAGCTTCAGCAACGCGTCGTTCTGCTGCTCCGCGTAATGCAGCGCCATGACCAGGGCGTACCCGGCCAGCAGGCCGAACACCAGCAGAAACGCCTTGCCGCGCGAGATCCGGTACATGCCATACGCGACGGCCACAAAACTGAAAGGGGCCAGCAGAATCTGCATGACCGGGTCCAGATAGACCAGCAGCAGCATGCTGGTCAGGGCCGCCACGACGATCGGCAACTTGAGCCGCTTCTCGCGAAACCGCAAATGCGTGCCGCTCCTGAACAGCCAGAAAAACGCCGTCACGAAGAAAACGATGCACCCCAGGAGCACATACAGGGTGCTGGTTCGCACCATGCCCAGGGCGTGGAAAACCACGGCAGCCAGCAGGAACAGGCCGATCAGGCCCATGACGATCAGCCATTTCTGCGCATTCGTGTGTTTGCCCTTGAGCCGGCTCGCATCCGACTGCCTGCGCGCACGGTGAGCGACCTCTGCCGACGAATCATCAAATTCCATGATGGCGTCGGTCAATGGGAAAACGTCCGTGCTCGAGAACGACGGTTTTCCACGTCCAAAAAACAGGGACATGATGGTGGCGGCACCCATAGGTTTTGAACGTGTGAAAGAACAATCAGTCGTCAGGAAAAACCGGCAACATCTCAGAAAATTTCAGCCCATGACCGCCCCACCGGGCCGACAGCAGAAAACACACGGCCTGCGCACCTGCCGCAGCACCCGCTGGATGCACCGCCTGTTACATTTTCTCCTGAAAACCTCCGCGAAAGCAGGCAGAAAGGAAATGCAGACCCCGGATTTTGGCTCACGCCAGGATCAAGGGCTCCGTGCGCCCGGACGCCCCACATAGGTAAACACGGCATCTTACGGAGAACCACCCCCGGTCCACTGCGGGTTTTCCAGTATGCCGCCGTATCGCCGCTGAGCTGCATCGGTCCCCTCAAACAGGCACGGCGCGGCGGCGCACCCACCAGCCTTCGAGCGTGTACACCAGCAGCGCAGCCCAGATCAGCACGAAGCCCGCCAGGCGCGAGACATCGAACGCCTCGTGGAACAGCCACACGCCCAGCGCGAGCTGCAGGCTGGGCGCGATGTACTGCAGGATGCCCATGGTGGCCAGTGGAATCCGGCGTGCACCCGCCGCAAACCATAGCAACGGGATCGCCGTGACCGGACCGGCCAGCACCAGCCAACCCAGGGTGGAGGCATCCCCCTGCACCAGCGCGCCCTGCCCCTGCCAGGCCCATACGCCGAGCACGGCCATGGTCACAGGTGCCAGCAGAACGGTCTCCAGGGTCAGGCCTTCCAGCGCACCCAGCACAGCCACCTTGCGCAGCAGGCCATAGAAACCGAAGCTGAGCGCCAGCACCAGGGCAATCCAGGGCAGCCGCCCGGTCAGCACGGTCAACCACAGCACACCCGCGGCGGCCACGGTCACCGCCAGCCATTGCCCGGGCCGGGGCCGCTCGTGCAGGAACACATAGCCCAACGCCACATTGACCAGCGGGAGGATGAAGTAGCCCAAGCTGGCATCGACCACATGGCCGTTGTTCACCGCCCAGACGTAGGTCAGCCAGTTGGCCGCCAGCAGCAGTGCCGACAGGGCGAAAGCGCCCAGCACTCGCGGCTGACGCAGCACCTCGCGCATCCACGCCCACTGCCGGCGCATCGCCAGCAGGGCCAGCACGAACACCAGCGACCACAGCGTGCGGTGCAGCACCACTTCGAGCGCCGGCACAGCGGCCACCTGGCGGAAATACAGGGGGAACAGCCCCCAGGAGAGGTAGGCCAGCGAGGCGTAGACGATTCCGGTGTTCATGGATCAACCCAAGAAACGCAGCGGGTACCGCTGCACTTGCCACGAAAAAAATACGGCCGCCCCCCGCGCCTCCACCAAGGTGCGCCAGGGGCGGCCGGACACTGGCGCAAGCGCCAGCGCGCGGGGTCAGACGTTGAACAGGAAGTTCATCACGTCGCCGTCCTTGACGACGTATTCCTTGCCCTCGGCGCGCATCTTGCCCGCGTCCTTGGCGCCCTGCTCGCCCTTGTATTGGATGAAGTCGTCGAAGGCGATGGTCTGGGCACGGATGAAGCCACGCTCGAAGTCGCCGTGGATCACGCCTGCAGCCTGCGGCGCGGTGTCGCCCACGTGGATGGTCCAGGCGCGCACTTCCTTCACACCCGCGGTGAAGTAGGTCTGCAGGCCCAGCAGCTTGAAGCCAGCGCGGATCAGGCGGTTCAGGCCCGGCTCGCTCTGCCCCATCTCGGCCAGGAACATGTCACGGTCTTCGTCGCTCATCTCGGCCATTTCGGATTCCATCTTGGCGCAGATGGCCACCACAGGCGCATTCTGGGCGGCAGCGTATTCCTTCAGGCGATCGAGCAGGGGGTTGTTCTCAAAACCGTCTTCACTGACGTTGCCCACGAACATGGCGGGCTTGGCCGTGATCAGGCAGAAGGGCTTGAGCAGCGGCGCGTCTTCCTTGCTCACGGGCACGGTACGGGCCGGCTTGCCCTGGTCCAGCGCCGCCTGGATGGGCGTGAGCAGCTGCACCAGCTTGGCCGCTTCCTTGTCGTTGCCGCTCTTGGCGGCCTTGCTGTAGCGGTTGAGCGCCTTCTCGACGGTGCTCAGGTCCGCCAGGCACAGCTCGGTCTGGATGACTTCGATGTCCGAGATCGGATCGACGCGGCCGGCGACGTGGATCACGTTGTCGTCTTCAAAGCAGCGCACCACGTTGACGATGGCGTCGGTCTCGCGGATGTGCGCCAGGAACTGGTTGCCCAGGCCTTCGCCCTTGGAGGCGCCGGCCACGAGGCCGGCAATGTCCACGAACTCGACGATGGCGGGCACGATGCGTTCGGGCGTGATGATCTGGGCCAGCTGCTGCAGGCGCGGATCAGGCACCTCCACCACACCCGTGTTGGGCTCGATGGTGCAGAAGGGGTAGTTCTCGGCGGCGATGCCGGCCTTGGTCAGCGCGTTGAAGAGGGTGGACTTGCCGACGTTGGGCAGGCCCACGATGCCGCATTTCAGGCTCATGGCAGGGCTTTCTGGTGTTCTGGGGGAAAACCTTCGATTTTACGGCCCCCGCCCCAAAGTCCCGCAGCGTCAGTCAAAGCACAGGTCGGCGGCGATGGCCTGGCCCACGCGCAGCACCTGGCCCGCACCCTGGCGCACGATGGCATTCATGCCGAAAGTGATGGCGCCAGCCAGCCGCTTGTCCTGGCGGTAGGTGCGCAGGGTGTCCCCCACGGCAGGGTGGCTTAGCGCCGTCGCCGGGTCGATGTCGGGGATCGGGCAGCGTGCGCAGGGTTTGACCAGTTGCAGATGCACTTCCTGCCCCGCGCCCGTATCGATGCGGACCCTGTCCACACGGTCTTCGTCATGCGCCTGCATCCCCGCGAACACCACGTTGGGGCGAAAGCGCTCCATGCCCACGGTGGCATGGCCTGCAGCCTGCAGGCGCTGGTTCAGGTCGTCGAGCGAGGCTTCGCTGGCCACCAGCAGCGGAAACCCGTCGCTGAATCGGTTGGGGGCCTCCAGCCCCCCGGTCCAGTCGCTGCTGGAGAGGCGCCGGTGCGCCGGATCGAAGCGCACCAGGCGGCAGGGCTGGCCCAGAAAGGCGCTGAACCAACGCGCTGCGGCGTCGCCCGTGTCCCAGGCGGGCACGGTGTCTTTCCACACCGTCACGGTGGCGGGCACCGGTGCTGCGTCGGCATCCAGGCGCAGGTCCGGCATGCCCGGGGCCCGCAGCACGAGCGCATCCCCCGCGACTTCGGGCCGGACCAGCGCCATGCGCGGCAGCGTACGCTGGGTCAGGAACACGCCCTGGGCATCGACCACCATCCAGGCACGGTCGGGTTCCAACCCGGCTTCGGTCAACAGGGCTTCGCGCACCTCGGTGCCGGCGCAGGATTTCACGGGATGGACGAACAGGCGCGCAATGCTGCCCTGCAGGTCGGATTCGGGGTGAAAGGTCACGGTCATGGGCTCGCTGCGTGAAAACGGGAACCCGAAGCATACCGATGGCCCCATGTCCGGAAGGCCCGGGGCGCCCTCCTACAATCCCCGGATGGCGCAATCCTTCGATATCTGTATCCGCGGCGCGGGCGTGGTCGGCCGCACGCTGGCGCTGCTGCTGGCACGCGAGCGGCTCCACGTCGCCCTGGTGGCCAGCCCCGGCCCGGCCAGCCCGGCCACATCCGACGTGCGGGCCTATGCGCTGAATGCCGCCTCACGCCAGCTGCTCGAATCGCTGCGCAGCTGGCCCGACGCCCAGCACGCCACCCCGGTGGCGCACATGCAGGTGGCGGGCGACCAGGACGGCGAGGTGCATTTCGACGCCACTGCCCAGGGCGTGCCCGCGCTGGCCTGGATCGTCGATGTGCCCGCGCTCGAAGCCCGCTTGGCTGAGGCCGTGCGCTTCCAGCCCCAGGTCGAAGTGGTGCAGGCCCCGGTGGCCGCACCGCTCACCGTGGTTTGCGAAGGCCGCGCCAGCCGCACGCGCGAGGAATTCGGTGCCGAATTCGACGTGGCCCCCTATCCCCACCACGCCATTGCCACGCGGCTGGCGTGCGAGAAGCCCCACGGCCAGGTCGCCCGGCAGTGGTTCGCGCCCGATGGCAGCATCCTGGCCTTCCTTCCGCTGGATGGTGAAGGCGGGAGCGCCGTGGCCGTGGTCTGGTCCGTCGCGCCGCAGCAGGCCATAGACCTGCTGGCCCTTGACCCGGAAACCTTTGCCCAGCGCCTGCAGGCCGCCAGCCAGGGCGCGCTGGGCGCATTGCGCACCACCAGCGACCGTGTGGCCTGGCCGCTGCAGCAGGCGCGGGCACGCCACTGGTGCGGCGCCCTGCCTTCGGCCACCCCCGCCAGCTGGGTGCTGGCGGGCGACGCGGCGCACAACGTGCACCCTCTCACCGGCCAGGGGCTGAACCTGGGCCTGGGCGACGCGCAGGTGCTGGCGCGCGTGCTGGCCGGGCGCGACACCTGGCGCAGCGTGTCCGACCTGCGCCTGTTGCGCCGCTACGAGCGCGAGCGCAAGACCGCCCTGCTGCCCATGGGGCTGGCCACAGACGGCCTGCAGCAACTGTTCGCGCGCCCCGAAGGCCCCTGGCAGCAACTGCGCAACTGGGGCATGAAGGGTTTCGAGCGCAGCGGCCCCCTGAAAGACTGGATGGCCCGCCAGGCCATGGGAACGCATTGACGCGCCCGCACTCCAACGGGCTGGCCCTCCTGTGCTGCCCCACCCGACACCCTTGACGAGAACACCATGCAACTGATCCCCTCCCTGCTGGCCGCCGCCGCGCTGACCCTGAGCCTGTCCGCCACCGGCCAGGAATCCGCCATCCGCAAGTCCCTGGCCGAGCGCATTCCGCAATTTGAAAAAATCGACGAAATCCAGGCCACGGCCATGCCCGGTCTGTACGAGGTACGCATCGGCACCGACCTGTTCTACACCGACGCCAAGGGCAACTACCTGATCCAGGGCGAGCTGTTCGACACCAAAGCGCGCCGCAACCTCACCGAAGACCGCATCACCAAGCTGACCGCTGTGGATTTCGCGGCGCTGCCACTCAAGGACGCCTTCACCATCGTGCGCGGCGACGGCAAGCGCAAGCTGGCCGTATTCGAAGACCCCAACTGCGGCTACTGCAAGCGCTTCGAGCGCGACCTGCAGAGCGTGGACAACGTCACCATCTACCTGTTCCTCTACCCCATCCTGAGCCCCGATTCGGTCGAAAAGTCGCGCAACATCTGGTGCGCCAAAGACCGCGTGGCCGCCTGGCAGGACTACATGGTGCGCGACAAGACGCCCGCACCCGCCGCGTGCGACACCAGCGCCCTGCAGCGCAACCTTGCGTTTGGCAAGAAGTACAAGATCACTGGCACACCCACGCTGATCTTCACCAACGGCTCTCGCGTCCCCGGCGCCATTGGCGCCCAGGACGTCGAGAAGCGCCTGGCCGATGCGGGCAGCGAAGGCTGACGCCCTACTCTCGCTCCCCCCATCGCCCATGTCCGCACGCCGCACCGCCGACAGCCCGGTCCACTACCGCATCGAGGCCCCTGATCCGCACAACCATCTGTTTCACGTCACCCTGACCGTGGCAGAGCCCGCCGCGCAGCAGGAGCTGTCGCTGCCGGTGTGGATTCCGGGCAGCTACCTGGTGCGCGAGTTCTCGAAAAACCTGCAAAACCTGCAGGCCCGCCAGGGCAGCAAGGCGCTGGCGCTGCAGCAGCTCGACAAGCACCGCTGGCGGGTGGCCTGCCTGAGCGGAAAGCCGCTGGTGCTGCACTACGCGGTGTACGCCTGCGACGCGTCGGTGCGCACCGCCTGGCTCGACGCCGCGCGCGGCTTCTTCAATGGCACCAGCCTGTGCCTGCGCGCCGAGGGCCACACCGACCAGCCCTGCACACTGGAAATTATTGCTCCTGAAAACATAGCCGATAACGCACAATGGTCGTGCGCTACCGGCCTTTTTCCTTTAAAGGTGGATGCCCAGGGTTTCGGCACCTACCGCGCCGATGATTACGACACCCTGGCCGACAGCCCGGTCGAGATGGGCCCGTTCTGGAGCGCGCGCTTCACCGCCTGCGGCGTGCCGCACCGCATCGTGGTGGCGGGCGCGGCGCCGTCGTTCAACGGCAAGCGGCTGGTGGCCGACACCCGCACCATCTGCGAGACCGCCATCCGTTTCTGGCACGGCGAAGGCAAGCCGCCGTTCAAAAATTACCTGTTCATGCTGAACGTGGTCGATGACGGCTACGGCGGGCTCGAACACCGCAACTCCACCGCGCTCATCTGCGCCCGGCGCGACCTGCCGCGCACCACGCCGCCGCATTCGGGCGAGGGCTACACCACGCTGCTGGGCCTCATCAGCCACGAATACTTCCACACCTGGAACGTCAAGCGCCTGCGCCCCGCAGAATTCACCCGCTACGACTACGCGCAGGAGAACTACACGCAGCTGCTGTGGTTCTTCGAGGGCTTCACGAGCTATTACGACGACCTGCTGCTGCGCCGCGCCGCCCTGCTGGACCACGGCGGCTACCTCAAGCTGCTGACGAAAACCATCAACCAGGTGCTGCAGACCCCCGGCCGTGTGGTGCAGACCGTGGCACAGGCCAGCTTTGACGCCTGGGTCAAGTACTACCGGCAGGACGAAAACACGCCCAACGCCACCGTGAGCTACTACACCAAGGGCGCGCTGGTCGCCCTGTGCCTGGACCTCACCCTGCGCCGCGAGGGCCGCACCACGCTGGACGCTGTGCTGCGCAGCCTGTGGCAGCACTGCGCTGGCGGCCCGATGGACGAGGCCACCCTGCGCGCGGTGCTGCACGAACTGGGCGGCCGCCCGTTCGATGCCGAACTGGACGCCTGGGTGCACAGCACCGCCGAACTTCCGCTGGAAGAACTGCTCGGCGCCCATGGCATTTCCGTGAAGCGGGAAGACGCACCGACCGCACAGCGCCTGGGCCTGCGCGTGAGCGAAACCGGCGCAGTGCAGATCAAGACCGTGTTGCGCGGCGGGCTGGCCGAGCAGGCCGGCATGGCGGCGGGTGACGAATGGATCGGCATCGAAGCGCAGGGCCAGGGCTGGCGCATCGGCAAGCTCGACGACATCGCCCTGTATGCTGGCACTGAAAAAGCTGTGACGGCGCTGGTGGCGCGCGACCGGCGCCTGCTGCGGCTGCCGCTGGCTCTGGAGTGGCCTGCCCCCACCGGCCGCAAGCGCGGCGCCGGGCGGCCCGCCGCCGACACCATTTCGCTCGGCGTCACCGATGCTGCCCAGGCCGCCCGCTGGCTTGACGCGCACTGACCAGCCCCGGCGCTTGGGTATAGTTTCAAGGTTTTGTTACAACGACAGGAAGACACCATGGCCTACGAAGTCATCGAAGTACGCACCGAAGCCGAGAAGGTCGGCATCATCACCCTCAACCGCCCCAAGCAGCTCAATGCGCTGAACGACCAGCTCATGGACGAGCTGGGCCAGGCGCTCAAGGCCTTCGATGCCGACGCAAAGATCGGCTGCATCATCGTCACGGGCAGCGAAAAGGCCTTTGCCGCGGGTGCGGACATCACCGCCATGGCGAAATTCAGCTTCGCCGATGCCTATGGCGGCGACTTCATCACCCGCAACTGGGAAACCATCCGCACCATCCGCAAGCCTGTCATCGCCGCCGTGAGCGGCTTCGCGCTGGGCGGTGGCTGCGAACTGGCCATGATGTGCGATTTCATCATCGCTGCCGACAACGCCAAGTTCGGCCAACCCGAAATCAAGCTGGGCGTGATCCCCGGCGCCGGCGGCACGCAGCGCCTGCCGCGCGCCGTGGGCAAGTCCAAGGCCATGGACATGGCCCTCACGGGCCGCATGATGGACGCCGTGGAAGCCGAGCGCTCGGGCCTGGTCAGCCGCGTCGTGCCCTTCGACAAGCTGATGGACGAAGCCCTGGGCGCCGCCCTGATCATTGCCGACTTCTCCCAGCTCGCCGTGATGGCCGCCAAGGAATCGGTCAACCGCGCCTTCGAGGGCACGCTGGCCGACGGCGTGATGTTCGAACGCCGCCTGTTCCACTCGCTTTTTGCCACCCAGGACCAGAAGGAAGGCATGGACGCTTTTGTGAACAAGCGCAAGGCCCAGTTCACGCACCAGTGATTTTTCTTGTTATATAATTTGAGGCTTGCGGTGGTATAGCTCAGTTGGTTAGAGCGCAGCATTCATAATGCTGATGTCCCAGGTTCAAGTCCCGGTACCACCACCAAATTGAAAACCCACCCTGGAAACACGGTGGGTTTTTCTTTGCCCGCACCACACTCCGCCCCGGCCCGCTGCAACCCGGACCCTGGCGTCGCCCCTCCCTACGTAACATCCACAAGCCACAGGCCTGCCGCTTGGAGGACACTGTCCGGGGTCGCGCAACCCTCCCCGGGCGGCGCATGCCACCCACCAGTTGCCCGGCCCCATGCTTCACGGCAGGGGGCCAGCGGATTTTCCAGGAGATACCGTGTACAAAAATCTTTTCGTCCCCGTGGATGGTTCTGAACTGTCCCACCGCGCCATGGACGGCAGCATTGAACTGGCCCAGCAACTGGGCGCCACCATCACGGGGTTTGTCGTCGAACCCGATCTGCCGCTGTCGGTAATGAGCAACGACGCCCAGACCTCGGCCGAACGCATCCAGCGCCACGCATCGAAAAACGAAGCCCACGCCAAGTCCCTGCTCGACCAGTTTGCACAGCGCGCCCAGGCCGCCGGGGTGGGCTTCGTCGCATCGCATGTGACGGCCTATTCGGTGGACCAGGCCATCATGGACGAGGCCGAAAAAGCAGGTTGCGACATGATCGTGATGGTCACGCACGGCCGTGGCCCCATTGGTGAATTCGTGTTCGGCTCGCACACCAAGAGCATCATTGCGCGCAGCAAGCTGCCCGTGCTGGTACTGCACTGACGCACATCTGCACACAAAGGCCTCCCGCACCGGGAGGCCTTTTGTTTTGCGGCGCCCGTAGAATCGCGGCTTCAGCCCCTGGATGTACACCATGAACCGCTGCCAGCCCTCCCCCCTTCCCTTGCGCCCGCGCCGGGCCACTTTATGGCTGGCCGCGCTGTGCGCCGCTGCGGCCCTGACCGGTGCGCCCGCTGCGGCACAAGGCACCGTGCAGGGCTCAATGGGCGGCATGCGCAACTTCCCTGACGCAGCGCTGCGCGGCTCCCTGGTCATCACGGCAGCGTCTGAGGCCGAGATCAACGGCCGCACCGTGCGCATGGCGCCGGGCATGCGCCTGTTCAGCCCGCAGAACACGCTGGTGATGATGCACACCGTGCTGGGCCAGCAGTTCACCGTCAACTACCTGATCGAGAACAGCACCGGCATGCTGCTCACCGCCTGGATTCTGAGCAACGCCGAGGCGGCCCAGAAGCGCGCAGGCAGCGACAGCGTGCAGCGCAACTTCACCTTCGAATCCGACGCCACCCCGGCGCGCTGATTCTGCGCAGCCGGTCTGCGCCACCCCTGCCCGGACCGCTCCCAGGCGGGAGCCGCGCATGACGCCCCCCTTTCCCTGAGAAATTGCCATGGCCAAAAAAGTCTTCATCAAAACCTTCGGCTGCCAGATGAACGAGTACGACTCGGACAAGATGCTGGACGTGATGCACGCCGCCGAGGGCTACGAAACCACGCAGGACCCCGAGGAAGCCGACCTGATCCTGTTCAACACCTGCTCGGTGCGCGAAAAAGCGCAGGAGAAGGTGTTTTCCGACCTGGGCCGCGTCAAGCACCTCAAGGAGCGCGGTGTGAAGATCGGCGTGGGCGGCTGCGTAGCCAGCCAGGAAGGCGCTGAGATCATCAAGCGCGCGCCCTATGTGGACATCGTCTTCGGTCCGCAGACCCTGCACCGCCTGCCCGAGCTGCTGCACGCGCGCCAGCAGCAGGACCGCCCGCAGGTGGACATCAGCTTTCCCGAGATCGAGAAGTTCGACCACCTGCCTCCCGCGCGCGTCGAAGGCGCCAGCGCCTTCGTCTCCATCATGGAAGGCTGCAGCAAGTACTGCAGTTACTGCGTGGTGCCCTACACGCGCGGCGAAGAGATGAGCCGCCCCTTCGACGACGTGCTGGTGGAAGTGGCGGGCCTGGCCGACCAGGGCGTGAAGGAGATCACCCTGCTGGGCCAGAACGTGAACGCCTACCGGGGCCCCATGGGCGACACCAGCGAAGTGGCCGACCTGGCCTTGCTGCTCGAATACGTGGCGGACATCCCCGGCATCGAGCGCCTGCGCTTCACCACCAGCCACCCGAACGAATTCACGCCGCGTCTCATCGACGCCTATGCGCGCATCCCCAAGCTGGCCGACCACCTGCACCTGCCGGTGCAGCACGGAGCCGACCGCATCCTCATGGCCATGAAGCGCGGTTACACGGCCATGGAGTACAAGAGCACGGTGCGCAAGCTCCGCGCCATCCGCCCCGACCTGGCCATGAGCAGCGACTTCATCGTCGGCTTCCCCGGCGAGACGGAAGAAGATTTTGCCAAGATGATGAAGCTCATCGACGACATCCACTTCGACAACTCGTTCAGCTTCATCTTCAGTCCACGCCCGGGCACGCCCGCCGCCAACCTGCACGACGACACGCCACACGAAGTCAAGCTGCGCCGCCTGCACGAGCTGCAGGCCGTCATCAACGGCAACATCAAGCAGATCAGCGAAAGCCTGGTGGGCAAGGTGCAGCGCATTCTGGTCGAAGGCAGCTCCAAGCGCGATGGCGATGAGCTGATGGGCCGCACCGAATGCAACCGCGTGGTCAACTTTGCCGGCCAGCCACGACTGGTGGGGCAGATGGTCGACGTGACCATCACCGAGGCCAAGGCCTACACGCTGCGCGGCGAGGTGCTGACACGCGCCCCGGCCTGATGGTCCACTTCAAAAAAGTGAGCTGCTAGCGCATGTTCCATCAAGTATTCAGAATGTTTTGCATCTGAACTTGTTGATATAAAAGCGCAAGCAGCTATCAATTAAAGAGCAGCCGCCACGGCACAGCGCCCACGAAAAAACCGGCTTCACGCCGGTTTTTGCTTTTCTTTTGATAGCTGTCGGCGCTTGCTGCACAAGCGCCAGAGGCCAAAAACACTCAAAGATTAGAACGGCATCTTGGGCATGCCGCCGCCCAGGCCCTTCATGCCGCCCATCTTCTTCATGAGCTTCATCAGGCCACCGCCCTTCATCTTCTTCATCATGTCCTGCATCTGCTCGAACTCCTTGAGCAGGCGGTTGACTTCCTGCACCTGCACACCGGCACCGGCGGCAATGCGCTTCTTGCGCGTGGCCTTGATGAGTTCGGGCTTGCGGCGCTCCAGCGGCGTCATGCTCTGGATGATGCCTTCCTTGCGCTTGATGTCCTTTTCGGCCTTGTCCATGTCCACCTGGCCGGCCTTGGCGGTGAGCTGGGCGGGCAGTTTGTCCATGAGGCTCGACAGGCCACCCATCTGCTTCATCTGCTGGAGCTGACCGAGGAAGTCGCTCAGATCGAAGCCGTCACCACTCTTGACCTTGGCAGCGAGCTTCTGCGCCGCCTCCATGTCCACGCCCGCAGCCACCTGCTCGACCAGCGCCACGATGTCGCCCATGCCCAGGATGCGGCCCGCATGGCGCTCGGCGTCAAACACTTCCAGGCCGTCGATTTTCTCGGACACCCCGGCAAACTTGATCGGCGCGCCCGTGATCTGGCGCACCGACAGCGCCGCGCCGCCGCGCGAGTCGCCGTCCAGTTTTGTCAGGATGATGCCGGTCAGCGGCAGAGCTTCCTTGAAGGCCCGCGCGGTGTTGATGGCATCCTGGCCCTGCATGGCATCGACCACGAACAGGGTTTCAACCGGGTTCAGCGTGGCATGCAGGTCCTTGATTTCCTGCATCAGCACTTCGTCGATGGCCAGGCGACCGGCGGTGTCGACCAGCAGCACGTCAAAGTAGTGCTTTTTGGCGTAGTCCAGCGCGGCCACGGCGATGTCGTGGGGCTTCTGGTCGGGCGTGCTCGGGAACCATTCGGCGCCGGCCTGCTTCGTCACGGTCTTGAGCTGCTCGATGGCCGCCGGGCGGTACACGTCGCCCGACACCGTCAGCACCTTCTTCTTGCGCTTCTCGATCAGGTGCTTGGCCAGTTTTGCCGTGGTGGTCGTCTTGCCCGCGCCCTGCAGGCCGGCCATCAGGATCACGGCGGGCGGCTGAGCGGCGAGGTTGATGTCGCTCACCCCCTCGCCCATGGTCGCGGCCAGCTCCTTGTTGACGATGCCCACCAGCGCCTGGCCCGGTTTGAGCGAGCCCAGCACCTCCTGGCCCAGCGCCTTTTCCTTCACGCGGGCGATGAAGTCGCGCACCACGGGCAGGGCCACGTCGGCTTCGAGCAGGGCCATGCGCACCTCGCGCAGCATGTCCTGCACGTTGGATTCGGTGATGCGGGCCTGGCCGCGCATCTCCTTGACGAGGCGCGTGAGTTTGTCGGTAAGGGCGGAGGCCATGTCAGATATTCCGGGTAGCCCGCACGCGGCGGTGGCGGGAGGGGGTTGCGCCAGGGCGCTGGCCCTGGGCGAAAGGTAAACTGTGCAGCATGATTTTAGCTAGTAGCTCCCCCGTCAGTCTGCTGCTCGCCGTTGCGGCCGCCGTGGCCTATGCCATTCCGGCCGTGGCCGCACGGCAACTGCAGGACCGGGGCGCACGTGCCGCCCTGTGGCTGGCCTGGGCGCTGCATGCAGCGCTGCTGGGCTGGAGCATGCTGGAAACCACACCCCGCTTCGGCTTTGCGCCCGCGCTGTCTGTCACGGCCTGGCTGGTGCTCACGGTGTACGCCATCGAACACCAGCTCTTCCCGCAGTTGCAGGCCCGCTGGGCCCTGGCGGCGCTGGGCAGTGTGGCGGTGCTGCTGGCCCTGGTGTTTCCGGGCCAGTCGCTGCAGGCCTCCACCTCGGCCTGGTTGCCACTGCACCTGGCGCTGGGCATTTCGGCCTACGGCCTGCTGGCCGCCGCCGTGGTGCATGCAGCCCTGATGACGCGCGCCGAGCGGCGCATCCGCCTGGCGGTGGACCCGCACAGCGGCATGCCCCTGCTCACGCTCGAACGCCTGACCTTCCGTTTCGTGACCGCCGGTTTCGTGCTGCTGACGGCCACGCTGGCCGCCGGCATGCTGTTCAGCGAAGCGCTGTACGGCCGCGCCTGGCGCTGGGACCACAAGGCCGTGTTCTCGGTGCTGTCGTGGCTGACCTTTGCCGCGCTGCTGCTGGGGCGCAAGCGTTTTGGCTGGCGCGGGCGCAGTGCCGTACGCATGCTCTATGCGGGTGCCGCGCTGCTGCTGCTGGCCTATGTGGGCTCGCGCTTTGCCCTGGAAGTGGTGCTGGGGCGCAGCGCATGAAATACCTGGTGTTGCTGGTCGTTCTGGTGCTGGGTTACGCATGGTGGCGCGGCCAGCGCCGCGCCGAATCACCGCCTCCCCGGCGCCCCACGCCGGCGGCCACGCCCCAGGACATGGTGGCCTGCGCCCACTGCGGCGTTCATCTGCCCCGTTCCGAAGCCCTGACCCACGGCCCGCGCACCTATTGCTGCGCCGAGCACCAGCAGGAAGATGCTCACTGACTCCCTGCCTCCCGGCAGCAGCATGGCCTCGCTGCCGCTGGCCATGGAAGACACCCCCTTTCTGCGCCTGTGGCATGGCTTTCTGACCGGCCGCGTCATGGTGGCCCTGGCACTGCTGCTCTTGCAGGCCCTCGGCCAGCTGATCAACCAGAACGGCCAACCCGTGGTGCTGGCAGTCTGCCTGGCCTACTTCATGGCGGCCGTGGTGGTGCGCGTGGCGGCACGGCATGCGCCCCCTGCGCCCCATGCGGGGGTGCAGTGGCTTCCCTCGATCGGGGTGGACCTGGCGGCCATGGCCGTGCTGCAGTTGCTGCACACCGGCAGCCTGAACTTCACCCCCCTGTTTGGTCTGCCCATCCTGATGGCCTCGGTGCTGGGCACGCTCACGCTGGCCCTGGGCACCACGGCCGCTGTCACCCTGCTGCTGCTGAGCTGGGCCTGGTGGCTGGGCCAACTGGGCGTCGAGGGCGATGCCGCGCAGCGCTATCTCCAGGCGGCACTGACGGGCACCGGCTACTTCATCGCTGCGTTCCTGATGCACCAGCTTGCCTCGCGGCTGGTGCGCGAGCAGCAGGTGGCACAGCGCAGCAAGGTGGCTGCCCTGGTGCAAAGCCAGGTGAGCACCCTGGTGATCCAGAACCTGACCGACGGCGTGCTGGTGGTGGACGAGGAATTCACCGTGCGCATGGCCAACCCGGCGGGCCTGACGCTGCTGGGCTGCACGCCCGGATCCCTCCCGCCCTTCACCCTGGCCCAGACTGCGGCGTGGCAGCCCATGGTGGCGCTGGCAGGCCTGTCGTTCCAACAAGACCAGCCGCAGGTGGCCGACGTGAACCTGCTGAGCGCCAGCCAGAGCCCGGTCGGGCTGCATGTGCGCACCTGGCTGACCTCGCCGCGCCATCTGGCGGCCGGTGTGCCCGGTTTCCGCCTGTGCGTGATGTTCCTGCACGACCTGCGCGAAATGCAGGCCCGGCTGCGCACCGAAAAGCTCGCCGCCATGGGCCGCATGTCGGCCGCCGTGGCGCACGAGATCCGCAACCCGCTGGCGGCCATCGTCCAGGCCAATGCCTTGCTCGATGAAGAGCTGCAGGACCCCACGCAGAAGCGCCTGACGCACATGGTGCAGCAGAACGCCGACCGCCTGGCCCGTATCGCCGAGGAAATCCTCGACATCGCCCGGGTGCAGCACCAGATCAGCCACGCCCCCGCCGCCACGCTGGCCCTGGACGACTGCGTGGCCCAGATCTGGCGCGACTGGAGCGGGCACGACCCGGCGCGCCGCCAGGCCGTGGTGACACTGGACGCCGCACAGGTCCAGGTGGAATTCGATGCCGAGCACCTGCGCCGCGTGCTGGTCAACCTGCTCGACAATGCCCTGCGCTTCATGGGCCGCGAGCCCGATTCGCTGCAGATCACCACCCGCATCCACGCTCCCGGCCAGGCTTTTTTGCAGGTCTGGAGCGACGGTGCGCCCATGGACCAGTCGGTCGAACGCCACCTGTTCGAGCCCTTCTTTTCTTCCGAGAGCCGCTCCAGCGGTCTGGGCCTGTACATCTGCCGTGAGCTGTGCGAACGCCATGGCGCCGCCATCAGCTACCAGCGCGTGCACCGCCCTTGCCGCCGGGGCGACGTGGCGGGCAATGCCTTCACCGTGAGCTTCCGCAAGGCCGGCCGCCTGCAGGAACCGGCTTCCCTGTTTGACACCATCGTGGTTTGATATGTCCATGAACGCCCCTGCCGCATCCATTCTGGTGGTCGACGACGAGCCCGACCTGCGCACCCTGTACGAACTGACCCTGCTGCGCGAGGGCTACCGTGTCGAGACCGCCGCCACGCTGCTGGAAGCCCGCCAGCAGCTGCAGGCCAAGCGCTTTGACGTGGTGATCAGCGACATGCGACTGCCCGACGGTTTCGGCATGGAACTGCTGCACGACCTGCGCGACCAGCAACGGCGCGAGCGCTGCGTGGTCATGACGGCCTACGGTTCGGCCGAGAATGCGGTCGAGGCACTGCGCTCGGGCGCCTTTGACTACCTCACCAAGCCGGTGGACCTGAAGCAATTCCGGTCGGTCGTGGCGTCTGCCGTGCAGGGCGGCGACAGCGTACCGGCCCCCCGCAGCCCGCGTGCGTCGTCCAACCGCAACGGATCGCTGGAGCCTGGCGAACCCTGCAGCGCCTCGCTGGACCGTCTGGTGGGCGAGTCCGAGGCCATTCGCACCGTCAAGCTGCGCGTATCCAAGGTGGCGCGTGGCATGGCGCCCGTGCTCATCCGCGGTGAATCCGGCACCGGCAAGGAACTGGTGGCACGCGCACTGCACGCCAGCAGCCAGCGCGCCCACGGCCCACTGGTGGCCGTGAACTGCGGTGCCATCCCGGAAAACCTGCTGGAGGCCGAGTTTTTCGGCGCACGCAAGGGGTCGTACACCGGCGCTACGCAGGACCGGCTGGGCTATTTTCAGGCGGCACAAGGCGGCACCCTGTTTCTCGACGAGATCGGCGACCTGCCCCTGGCCATGCAGTCCAAGCTGCTGCGCGCCATCCAGGAACGCAGCGTGCGCCCGTTGGGCTCCACGCAGGAGGAGACGGTGGATGTGCGCATCGTCAGCGCCACACACCACGATCTGGCCGCCGCCGTGCAGGCGGGGCGCTTCCGGCAGGACCTGTACTACCGGCTCAACGTCATCGAGATCTTCATCCCGCCCCTGCGCGAACGCCGCGAAGACCTGCCCGCCCTGTGCCAGGCCCTGCTGGCACGCATTGCCCAGGAATCCGCCAGCCCCGTTCCCCGGCTCACGCCCGAAGCGCTGGCGGCCATCGCCACCCACCCCTTGCCCGGTAATGTGCGTGAACTGGAAAACCTGCTGCACCGCGCCGTGGCCCTCAGCGACGGCGACGAACTGGTGGTGGAGCCCGCCGGCCCTTCTGCGGCCGACCGCGCCTTCGACACCCCACCGGCCACTGCGCAGACCCCGCGCAGCGCGCCCGCGCCGGTGGCCGACGGCATCGAAACACTGCCCCACGACCTGCAAGCCTGGCTGGACCAGCAGGAGCGCGACATTCTGGTGCGCGCCCTGCAGGCCACCCACTTCAACCGCACCGCCACGGCGGCCCGGCTGGGGATCAGCCTGCGGCAGATCCGCTACCGCATTGCGCGCCTGAACATCACCGCACCCAACGACGACCCGCATGCCGACGCAGAACCCTGAGCCCGCAGGCCATGCCCCCTGGGTGCAAGGCTGGCACGGCGGGGCGCGCCACATGGCATCACCCAACTTCGGCCCCCGGCCCGCGCAGGCCTGCGTGGACCTGATCGTGGTGCATTCCATCAGCCTGCCGCCAGGGGAATACGGCAGCCAGGCCGTGCAAGACCTGTTCATGAACCGCCTGGACTGGGATGCCCATCCCTACTTCCAGAGCATCCGCGGCCTGGAAGTATCGGCCCACTTTTTCATCGAACGCGACGGCACGCTGTGGCAGTTTGTCGACTGCGACCAGCGTGCCTGGCATGCGGGTGCCTCCAGTTACCGTGGACGCAGCCAGTGCAACGACGACTCCGTGGGCATCGAACTGGAGGGGCTCGAAGGCGAGACTTTCGAGCCTGGCCAGTACCGTGCACTGGCCGCGCTGTGCGCCGACCTCGCCCGGCGCTACCCCATCGCCCACATCGCCGGACACGAGCACATCGCCCCCGGACGCAAGGCCGACCCGGGTGCTGGTTTCGACTGGCCGCGCCTGCAGCAAGCCCTGGCCTGGGATGCGCGGTTTTTTCCGGACGGGGTCCTGCCCATCCAGGGCTGATATTTCGCCGGCGCATCCTGCGCCTCCACGCTCGCCGCCCCCATCCTGACGCCGCCCGCCTGTGCCCCCGAGCGCCGCTCCGGGGCCGCGCAGCCCTGCGCGCGGCCGCCATCCTGCAGCCAGCGGCCAGCAAGATGCGGCACACCTCGATACACTACATATAGTGTTTGACACAGCAACTCAACTGTACCTATAGTGTGCAATTGATCGACATCAATCGCACCTTCAGACACCCGGGCACCCTGACAACCTGCCCGGCACGATTTCCCGACCACACCGAGAGGACGCCATGCACGCCACCGCGAACATCCACACCACGCCCCTCGCGGGCTCCACCATGGCGCCCACCGCGCCCATCGCCCAGCCCACCACTGCGGCCGAGCTATCGCACTACCAGATCATCCGGCGCAACGGTGCCGTGGTGCCATTCGAGCCGCAAAAGATCGCCGTGGCCCTGATGAAGGCCTTTCTGGCCGTGCATGGCACGCAGGGTGCCGCGTCGGCCAGCGTGCGCGAGACGGTGGATGCACTGACGAATGCCGTGGTGCGGGCCCTCATGCGCTCGCGCCCGGCCGGCGGCACCTTCCACATCGAAGACGTCCAGGACCAGGTCGAACTGGGCCTGATGCGCGGCAGCCACCATGAGGTCGCACGCGCCTATGTGCTCTACCGCGAGCGCCGCGCACAGGAACGGGCCCGCCAGCTTGAAACCCAGGCACCGCCCATCCCGGCGCTGCATGTGGTCTATGCGGGCCAGCGCGTGGTGCTGGACCTGGACCGCCTGCGCGCCCTCATCACATCGGCCTGCGCCGGGCTGGGCGCCGATGTCCCGGCCGAACCCATCGTGCAGGAAACCCTGCGCAACCTCTACGACGGTGTGCCGCTGGAGGAAGTGCACAAGGCGTCCATCCTGGCCGCGCGCACGCTGATCGAGACAGACCCTGACTACACCTATGCCACGGCTCGCCTGCTGCTGCACACCATCGCGCACGAGGTGCTGGGGCATGAGGTGACACCTGCGGAGATGGCGCAAAACTATGCCGAGTACTTCCCGCAAGCGATCCGCAAGGGCGTCGAGAACCAGTTGCTCGACGAGCGCCTGTTGCAGTTCGACCTGCCACGCCTGGGTGCCGCGCTGAAAGCCGAGCGTGACCTGCAGTTCGACTACCTCGGCCTGCAGACCCTGTACGACCGCTACTTCCTGCATGTGCGCAAGACGCGCATCGAGCTGCCGCAGGTGTTCTTCATGCGCGTGGCCATGGGCCTGGCATTGGGTGAAATTGACCGCGAAGCGCGCGCCATCGAGTTCTACGAGGTGCTCTCCTCCTTCGACTTCATGTCGAGCACGCCCACGCTGTTCAACAGCGGCACGCTGCGCTCACAGCTCTCGAGCTGCTACCTGACCACCGTGCCCGACCAGCTTGACGGCATCTACGAGTCGATCAAGGAAAACGCCCTGCTGTCCAAATACGCCGGAGGCCTGGGCAACGACTGGACGCGTGTACGCGCGCTCGGCAGCCACATCAAGGGTACGAACGGTGAATCGCAGGGCGTGGTGCCCTTCCTCAAGGTGGTCAACGACACCGCCGTCGCGGTGAACCAGGGCGGCAAGCGCAAGGGCGCCGTCTGCGCCTACCTGGAAACCTGGCACCTCGACATCGAGGAATTCCTGGAGCTGCGCAAGAACACTGGCGACGACCGCCGCCGCACCCATGACATGAACACGGCCAACTGGATTCCCGATCTGTTCATGAAGCGCGTCATGGAAAAAGGCGAGTGGACCCTGTTCTCGCCATCCGACGTGCCCGACCTGCATGACCTGTTTGGCGCCGACTTCGAAACAGCCTACGTCGCCTACGAAGAGAAAGCGCGGCGCGGCGAGATTCGCCCCAACAAGACCGTGCAGGCCACCGACCTGTGGCGCAAGATGCTGACCATGCTGTTCGAGACCGGCCACCCCTGGATCACGTTCAAGGACGCCTGCAATGTGCGATCGCCCCAGCAGCATGCCGGCGTGGTGCATTCCAGCAACCTGTGCACCGAGATCACGCTCAACACCAGCGATACCGAAACCGCCGTCTGCAACCTGGGCTCCATCAACCTGCGCCAGCACCTGAAAAATGGCGGTATCGACCATGAGAAGCTGCAGCGCACGGTCACCGTCGCGATGCGCATGCTCGACAACGTCATCGACATCAACTACTACGCCGTGAAGAAGGCGCGCGACGCCAACCTGCGCCACCGCCCGGTGGGCCTGGGTCTCATGGCTTTCCAGGATGCACTGTACGAACTGCGCATTCCCTACGCCTCGCAGGAAGCCGTGGAGTTTGCCGACCGCTCGATGGAAGCCATCTGCTACTACGCCTACTGGGCCTCCACCGATCTGGCCGCCGAGCGTGGTCGCTATTCCAGCTACCGCGGCTCGCTGTGGGACCAGGGGCTGCTGCCGCACGACACGATCGACAAGCTGGTCCAGGCGCGCGGCGGCTATGTGGAGGTGGACCGCTCGGCCACCCTCGACTGGGACGCGCTGCGCAGCAAGATCGCTCGCGACGGCATGCGCAACTCGAATTGCGTGGCCATCGCACCCACGGCCACCATCTCCAACATCATCGGCGTGGACGCCTCCATCGAGCCGAGCTTCGGCAACCTCTCGGTCAAGTCCAACCTGTCGGGCGAGTTCACCGTGATCAACCACTACCTGGTGCGGGACCTCAAGCGCCTGGGCCTGTGGGACGACGTGATGGTCATGGACCTCAAGCACTTCAAAGGGTCGCTGCACGCCATCGATCGCGTGCCGCAGGACACCAAGGCGCTGTACGCCACGGCGTTCGAGGTCGAGCCGCGCTGGCTGGTCGAGGCTGCGGCGCGGCGCCAGAAGTGGATCGACCAGGCGCAGAGCCTCAACATCTACATGGCGGGCGCCTCCGGCAAGAAGCTCGACGAGACTTACAAACTCGCCTGGGTGCGAGGCCTCAAGACCACCTACTACCTGCGCACGCAGAGTGCCACGCATGTCGAGATGAGCACAGTGAACACACGCCAGCTCAACGCTGTGTCGTCCGAGCACAGTGGCGGCGCAATGGCCGCACCAGCGGCATCGCAAGGCGATACGGCGGACAGCGTGCCAGCCACTGACATGCGCTTCTGCGCCATCGACGATCCATCGTGTGAGGCCTGTCAGTAAATCTGCGCGCGAGGCGCGCTGAAAAAGCGGTCTCGCATGTGTATTCAAGCAACAAAAATTCGCAGCGCAGTGCGCAAGCGCTTTTCATTTTGCAGCGCTGCTTCCATAATCCGAACACTGGAAAAACCATGCTGACCTGGGACGAAGAAGTCACCTCCACATCGCAAACATCATTCGACGGCGGTCTGCAAAAAAACCGCTCGGTGGAATCGGCGCCGCCATCTTTCCCTCTTTCCGGTTTTCTGCCCCCCTCTTCTGCGACGCTCGCCACCCCTCACCCCATAGCTCCCGATTCAGGAGCAGCCCGCCAGCACCGCGTCAATGCTGCCGACAAGCGCATCATCAACGGCAAGACCGACGTCAACCAGCTCGTGCCGTTCAAGTACAAATGGGCCTGGGAAAAATACCTCGCCACCTGCGCCAACCACTGGATGCCGCAGGAGGTGAACATGACGCGCGACATCGCGCTGTGGAAAGACCCGCACGGTCTGACCGAAGATGAGCGCCGCATCATCAAGCGCAACCTTGGTTTCTTCGTCACCGCCGACTCACTGGCCGCCAACAACATCGTGCTGGGCACCTACCGCCACATCACCGCGCCCGAGTGCCGCCAGTTCCTGTTGCGCCAGGCGTTCGAGGAAGCCATCCACACGCACGCCTACCAGTACATCGTCGAGTCGCTCGGTCTCGATGAAGGTGAGATCTTCAACGCCTACAACGAAGTCCAGTCGATCCGCGACAAGGACCAGTTCCTGATCCCGTTCATCGAAGCGATCATGGATCCGGCCTTCCACACCGGCACGCCCGAGAACGACCAGACGCTGCTCAAGTCGCTGATCGTCTTCGCCTGTCTGATGGAGGGCCTGTTCTTCTACGTGGGGTTCACGCAGATCCTGGCACTGGGCCGTCAGAACAAGATGACCGGTGCCGCCGAGCAGTACCAGTACATCCTGCGCGACGAGTCCATGCACTGCAACTTCGGCATCGACCTGATCAACCAGCTGAAGCTCGAAAACCCGCACCTCTGGACCACGGAATTCAAAGCCGAGATCAACAGCCTTTTCCGGCGAGCCGTCGAGCTCGAATACCGCTACGCCGAGGACACCATGCCGCGCGGTGTGCTTGGCATGAATGCATCGATGTTCAAGGGCTACCTGCGCTACATCGCCAACCGCCGTGCCACCCAGATCGGCCTCGAACCCCTCTTCCCGAACGAAGAGAATCCATTCCCCTGGATGAGCGAGATGATCGACCTGAAGAAGGAGCGCAACTTCTTCGAAACCCGCGTCATCGAGTACCAGACCGGTGGCGCGCTCTCCTGGGACTAGTGCCGGCATCACTCCATGCAACACCTCAACACGCTCCGCCCCCACAGCACACAGCCATGCTGCTGCGCGAAGCGTTCCCGTATTCATGGAGATGGGACGAACCCCATCTCCATGAATCGCTCCTTGCCCAATGCAGGCGTGGAGTGCTCTTTGCCCACTGACCCAAGGAGAAAATGATGGCAACTGCGAAAAAACCGGCCGCCAAGAAGGCTGCCCCTGCGAAGAAGGCTGCGCCCGCCAAAAAGGCCGCGACACCTGCTAAAAAAGTAGCGGCTCCCGCTAAAAAGGCTGCGGCCCCTGCGAAGAAGGCAGCTGCACCCGCCAAGAAGGCTGCGGCCCCTGCGAAGAAGGCAGCCGCGCCCGCCAAGAAGGCTGCGGCCCCTGCGAAGAAGGCCGCTGCGCCCGCCAAGAAGGCTGCGGCCCCTGCGAAGAAGGCCGCTGCGCCCGCCAAGAAGGCCGCTGCGCCCGCCAAGAAGGCTGCAGCTCCTGCGAAGAAGGCAGCTGCGCCCGCCAAGAAGGCTGCGGCCCCAGCTAAGAAGGCAGCCGCTCCCGCCAAGAAGGCTGCGGCCCCTGCCAAGAAAGCAGCTCCCGCCAAAAAACCTGCCGCAGAGAAGGCACCTGCCGCCCCTGCTGCACAGACCACGCTCAACCCCCAGGCTGCGTGGCCCTTCCCGACGGGTCAAAAACCCTGATACCCAGCCCCGGCTGTCGTATCCAACCCGGTGCATTGCACCGGGTTTTTTTATGTCTGTCGCGGTGGCAGCCCGTCAGGGCATCAATGCGGCGGGGTCGAAATCGAGCGTGTAGTTCTGCGGGCCGCGTGCAGCAATCTTGAGCGCGCCCAGTCGATTGCCCAGCCCGGCGCACTGCACCAGGGGCCAGCCCCGCTCCAGGCCGAACAACAGCGCACCGCGCCATGCATCGCCACAGCCCGTGGGGTCGACGATGCCGGCAGGTGGGGTAGGTGGCACCACCGTGCGGACACCATCCACCCAGACTTCGCAGCCCTGCCCCCCCAGCGTGACCACCAGGCCCTGCACCTTGCGCGAGAGCTCTGCCAGGCCGAGCCCCGTGCGTTCGCAGAGCATCTTGCCCTCGTAGTCATTCACCGTCACCCAGGTGGCCTGTTCGACAAACCGCGTGAGTTCTTCGCCCGAGAACATCGGCAGGCCCTGGCCCGGATCGAACACGAAAGGAATACCGGCGGCCTGGAACTGGGCGGCATGTTCGATCATGGCGTCGCGGCCATCGGGCGCGATGATGCCGACGCGGATGTCCGGCACGCTGCCATCGATGCGGTTGGCATGGGCCTGCATCATGGCGCCGGGGTGGAAGGCAGTGATCTGGTTGTTGTCGCGGTCGGTCATGATCATGGCCTGTGCGGTATAGGTGTCGTCCACCTGGCCCACACAACGGGTGCTGATCCCGAGCGACGCGAGGCGCTGCAGGTAGTCCGCACCGTCGCTTCCCAGCATGGCCATGGGAACGGGCTCACCGCCCAGAAGCTTGAGGCTGTAGGCGATGTTCCCTGCGCAACCGCCATAGTCCCGGCGCAACCCCGGCACCAGAAAAGACACATTGAGAATATGCAACTGGTCGGGCAGGATCTGCTCGGCAAAGCGGCCCTCGAAGGTCATGATGGTGTCAAACGCCAGAGATCCACAAATCAGTACAGCCATATCAATCGTTCATTCCGGCACAAGGCCATTTCAGGGGTAAAAAGCGAGCACCCGGTAGCCGGTAATGCGCGTGCTGCCCAGGTTCACGAGCAGGGAAGCGGCCAGATTCCATTCACCCTGCGCGGACAGTTCGGCAGGGGCGGCCATATCCTGCGGTGTCAAGACCCGCCGCAGCACGGGCTGGTCCTGGGCGTCGGTCAATGTCAGCTCGACCGCAGGCATCTCCACACGGGTTTCCGAACGGTTCTTGAGGGTCAGGGAAAACTGGTACTGATCGCCCTTGATCTTGTGGAACGTGGAACCATCCACAATCACCGCAGAAATCTGCCGGTACGGCCCGACATCGCAGTGGAGGGGGCCGCACAACTGCTCCAGCGCGGGGCGCAATGCGGGCCATGTGGCGGCGATCCACCGGCGCTCCTGCACGGCCACCTGCAGCAGCAAACCGCAAAGCAGCATCAGGCTCAACAGAAAAAGGCCGAGCCGTATCGGCGTCTTGCGCCAGAAGGCCTTGCGCCGGGCCGCCCGCACAAAGGACAGCTCTCCCGCCAGCGCATCCGCACCCGGGTCCGTGTCTGGCGCCGATTCCAGCTGCGGTGCCGCGGGCAGCTCAGGATCCTGTGCCGCTTCCTGGGCTTCTGCGCTCATTGCGGCCGGATCGCCCGATGCAGCGTCAGCCCTCCCCCCTTCGCGCCAAGCAGCCCCCCCGTCAGGCAAGGACGGCGCAAGGGCGGCATCCTCTGCCTCGGCAAGACTCCGCCTCTCGGGCTCCTGCTCTGACACAGAAGCGGGCTGATCAGGCTCCGGTGACCCATTGGTGCGCCTGGCCAGCACCTCGTTCAAGGCCTCGCGCAAGGCAAGGTCCGCCGGCGTGTCTTGCACCGCAGGGGCTGCCACGACCTCCCGGGGAGCCTGATCCAGACCAAGGTCCATACCCGCATCGCCGTCTTCGAGCACCGGTGATGGCAGTTCATACCCCGTCGAAGGGGCCTTGGGGACGGGCTCTGGAGCGAATTCGATCGCGGGCCATTCCGTCACGGGGGTCTGTGCCGCAGGCGTCTCCACCGCCGGCAGACCTGAGGGATCCACCCACGCCAGGGGTGGCAAAGGTTCCGACATCAGGCCCGGCATTTCCCGGTCCCGGGACATCGGCACAGGTTCAGCCACCAGAAAGGCGGGCACCGTGGACTCAGGGACCTGAAGAACCTTCGTGTCCCCGTCGGCAATGGCAGGCTCGGGCGCCTTGTCGGCCTGTGCCGGGGCAGTGCGGGCAGCAAACGTGCCCCAGGCCCGCGCGGGAGGTTCGGCGCGCGGCACAGGCTGGGGCGGGGGCCGCATTTTGTCCAACGCCATGTCCGGCATCAATGCCGGTGGCTGGGATGGCTGCAGATGGGCCGAAGCGTCAAAAACCTGCTGGCAGTGCCCGCAGCGCACCCACCCTTCGGAAATGCGCAACTGGTCTGCAACGACCTTGAACATCGTCGCACAAGACGGACAGCGGGTGATCTGGCTCATGGGCTGTGCATTGTAGGGGCGCCTCGCACTGCGGGCCGCTCCCGATTCAGCGCATGGCAGTCATCAGAATCCAGCCATCCTCGCGGTCCGCCACCGAGAGCGAGAGCCACGGGGCATAGGCTTCCTGCAATTCCTCGGCCTGGCGTTCCAGAATACCGGCCAGCACCAGATGGCCGCCGGGGGCCACATGACCGCACAGCAGTGGCGCCAGCACCCGCAGCGGCGTGGCCAGGATATTGGCCAGCACGGTCTGGTAGCTGCCGCTCGCCTTGTCGGGCAGACCGGTCTGCAGCTGTACGCCATTGGCCTGCGCATTGAGCGCAGCGGACTCCACCGCAGCCGGGTCGATATCGACAGCATCGATGTCGGTAGCACCAAACTTGGCCGCACCGATGGCCAGGATGCCCGAGCCGCAACCGTAGTCGAGCACGCGGCCCAGCGCCGCGCCATTGCCCTGACGGGCAATCCAGCGCAGGCACATGCGCGTGGTCGGGTGCGTGCCGGTGCCAAAGGCCAGGCCCGGATCGAGCCGGATGATGGTCCTGGCCTGGGCCGGCGGCTCATGCCAGGTCGGCACAATCCAGAAATCCGGCGTGATGTCCACCGGCGCGAACTGCGACTGCGTCAGCCGCACCCAGTCCTGATCGACCAGCGGCACCAGTCCGGACACCTCGCATCCCTCGAAGAAATCCTGCACGGCCAGCAATTGCTGCGCCTCCTGCGCGGCCGCTTCGGTGCCAAACAGCGCCACCACACGGCTGCGCTGCCAGCCCGCACGGGGCGGCGGCATACCGGGTTCACCGAACAGCGCCTGCTCGGCATCGGTCTGTGCATCAGCGTCTTCCACAGAGACGCTGAGCGCATCCAGCGCTTCCAGCGCGTCGCTCAGGGCTTCGACCCGGTCTTGCGGGCACAACAGGCTTAATTCATGCATGGCTTCGTGCCTCTTGGGATAAGCAATGAAAAAGGGCGCTTTCTGCGAGCGCCCTTCCGGTGTTTCAGCGCTGGCGCTGCGACAACCACTCTTCGAGGTAGTGGATGTTGGTTCCGCCATCCATGAATTTGGCGTCCACCATCAGCTCGCGGTGCAGCGGTATGTTGGTATTGATACCCTCCACCACGGTTTCCGACAGCGCCGTGCGCATGCGCGCCAGCGCCTGCTCGCGCGTGTCTCCATGGACGATGATCTTGCCGATCATCGAGTCGTAGTTGGGCGGCACGAAATAGTTCGTGTAGATATGCGAGTCCACACGCACCCCCGGCCCGCCCGGCGCATGCCACTTGGTGATGCGGCCTGGCGAGGGAACGAACTTGTACGGATCCTCGGCATTGATGCGGCACTCGATGGCGTGGCCCCGGATCTCGATCTGGCGCTGGGTGAATGGCAGCTTCTCGCCCGCCGCCACCATGATCTGCGTGCGCACGATGTCCACGCCGGTGATCCATTCGGTCACCGGGTGCTCGACCTGCACGCGCGTGTTCATCTCGATGAAGTAGAACTCGCCGTTCTCGTACAGGAACTCGAACGTGCCCGCGCCGCGGTAACCGATTTTCTTGCAGGCGGCCACGCAGCGGTCGCCGATGCGGTCGATGAGACGGCGCGGAATGCCCGGTGCAGGCGCTTCCTCGATCACCTTCTGGTGGCGCCGCTGCATGGAGCAGTCGCGCTCACCCAGATAGACCGCGTTGCGGTGCTTGTCGGCCAGGATCTGGATTTCGATATGGCGCGGATTCTGGAGGAATTTTTCCATGTAGACCGCAGGATTGCCAAACGCTGCTCCCGCCTCGGCCTTGGTCATCTGCACGGCGTTGACCAGGGCCGCCTCGGTGTGCACCACGCGCATGCCGCGCCCGCCGCCGCCGCCCGCCGCCTTGATGATGACGGGGTAGCCCACAGCCTTGGCAATGCGGCGGATCTGTACCGGGTCGTCGGGCAATTCGCCGTCCGAGCCTGGCACACAGGGCACACCGGCCTTGATCATGGCCTGCTTGGCCGAGACCTTGTCGCCCATGATGCGGATCGACTCGGGCGTGGGGCCGATGAACTGGAAGCCGCTCTTTTCCACGCGCTCGGCGAAATCGGCGTTCTCGGACAGGAAGCCGTAGCCGGGGTGGATGGCTTCAGCGTCGGTGACCTCTGCCGCCGAGATGATGGCCGGCATGTTGAGATACGACAGTGGCGAGGGTGCGGGCCCGATGCACACGGCTTCTTCGGCCAGCTTGACGTACTTGGCGTCGCGGTCGGCCTCGGAATAGACCATCACGGCCTTAATGCCCAGTTCATGGCAGGCGCGCTGAATCCGAAGAGCGATTTCACCGCGATTGGCAACGAGGATCTTTTTAAACATGTTGTTTGTCCACAATGCGACGCGATGTGCGCAGCATATAAAACTGGCGCGGCCCAGGCCAGCGACCGCCGCGCAAGGGCCGCCCCGCAGCGCTGGCGGTGTCCCCTTTCCCGCAGAGCGCAGCACTGCGAGAGAAGGGGGAAGCGGCGAAGCCGCTCAGGGGGTTACTCCCTCTCATTCGATCACGAACAGCGGCTGGCCGTATTCCACGGCCTGACCGTTCTCGCCGAGGATGCGTGTGACGGTGCCCGTCTTGTCGGCTTCGATCTCGTTGAGGATCTTCATGGCTTCGATGATGCAGATGGTCTCGCCTTCCTTGACCTGGCTGCCCACTTCGACGAAGGGCTTGGCACCCGGACTGGCGGCGCGGTAGAACGTACCCACCATCGGCGACTTGACCACATGGCCTGCAGGTTCGGCCGGTGCGGGGGCCGGCAATTCGGCCACGGGTGCCGACATCGGCTGGGCGGGGGCCTGCGCCATGGGCGCGGGAGCGGGTGCATACTGCTGAACCACAGCGCCGCCACTCTTGACAATGCGTACCTTGCCCTCGGCCTCGGTGATCTCGAGTTCAGAAACGTTTGACTCGGACACCAGGTCAATCAGGGTTTTGAGTTTGCGCAAATCCATGGGTGCTCCAACAGCTAAAACTGAACAGGGCGCGAATTTACTCCAATTTCACGCTATTTTGTTCTTCGCTCGGCAATTTTCATCAATCGATCGCAACTGCATGGCTCAAGAGGCTGCAGGCAACGCCCGGTCAGACCAGTCGGGACCACTGACGCAGATTTTCGGGGGTCAACTGCCCTATTTTACGGTGCAAGATGCGCCCATCTGCAGCGAACAGCACAGTAAAGGGCAAGCCACCGCCCAGGTTGCCGAGCGAACGAGAAAGCTCGGTTCCACCCAGCCCGGCCATGGCCACCGGAAAATCCAGGGGCGTCTTCTCCATGAAGGCGCGCACCGCAGAGGGCTGGTCCACTGCTATTCCCATCACTTGCCAGCCATTTGCCGCATTTTCGCGGTAAAAGGTATTGAGTAGCGGCAACTCGGCAATACACGGCGGGCACCAGGTGGCCCAGAAGTTGAGCAGCAACGGCTTGCCCTTGAAGGATGCCATGGCCACGGTGCTTTGGTTCGGCGACTCGAAGGACCGATCCCAGAAGGCGCGGCTGGCATCCGACTCTTCAGCGAACGGATGGGTGCGCCACCAGGCCCAGCCAGCACCGGCCAGCGCCGCCCCGGCCGCCACGGCGGCATACCACCCCAGATAACGGCGCCGGGAACCCGAGACAGCGTCGGAAGGGGTCTCGGAACCCTGCGGGGTGCCGGATTCGCCTGGAGGGGTGGGCAGATTCGTGTTCACAGTTCAGACTCCAAAAGCTGGCGTACGGCCGCCATATCCCCGCGCGGCGCACGCCCGCGGGCATCGCGCCGCAAGGCACCACGCAGATCATCCAGGTCGTACACCAGAAAATGCACACCCACCACCAGCCCGAGTTCACGGGAAAACACACCCACGCTCAGCGCATCGACCGGCTTGCCATGCAAGCCCTGAACGGTCGCGGGTTCGTAGTCCACACCATGGTCTATCAACGCTATTTCTGCAGATTTGGGGTCATCACAGAACAATTGCAGATATACATCAGACAACCGGGTGGCGGTGCCATTCCAGACGGCGCCGCCCAGGTGCGGGCGAAAAACGGCCATGCGCTCCATCCAGGACAGCGCCAAGGACCGCAGCGCGCGCAACTCGGCGGGCTGGCTGTCGGCACAGAACAAGGCAATGTGCTCCCGAACAGCCTCCTCCACCAAGTCATTGTCGGGCAAAGGCGTGCGGGACGGCGCATCGATCTGCTTGAGGGCCCGGCGTTTGGCCGGGCCGTACTCCAGCCCCTCCTCGACGATCAGTCGGGCTGCGGTCTGGGCAATCTCGGTGGCAAGGGTGCTGTGCATGGTTTACCCGCATTGTGACCCGAACAGCAAGCCCAGCCACCCCAAAACCCCATCAGCCCTGTCTTCTGCAGGCCCTTGATCGGGACATCCCGGCGCACCGGGCCTGCCAACAACTCTTTTTTTGATAGCTGCTTGCGCTTACTGCATAAGCCGTAGAGGCCAATTTTATCCAAAAACCTTAGAATCTACCCCATGCATATACACATTCTGGGCATCTGCGGCACATTCATGGGCGGCGTCGCCGCACTGGCGCGCGCCGCAGGCCACAAGGTGACGGGCTGCGACGCCGGCGTCTACCCCCCCATGAGCGACCAGCTGCGTGCGCTCGGCATCGACCTGATCGAAGGCTACAGCGCCGACCAGATGCAGCTTGCGCCCGACATGTTCGTGGTCGGCAACGTCGTCAGTCGCGCCCGGCTGACCGACGGCACGCCGAAATTTCCACTGATGGAGGCCATCCTCGACGCAGGCGCCCCCTATACCAGCGGCCCGCAATGGCTGGCCGAGCACGTGCTGCAGGGGCGCCATGTGCTCGCCGTGGCGGGCACGCACGGCAAGACCACCACCACGTCGATGCTGGCCTGGATTCTGGAATGCGCCGGGCAGGAGCCCGGTTTTCTGGTGGGCGGCGTACCCCTCAATTTCGGCGTCTCCGCACGCCTGGGCGCCGCCGCGCGCCCCACGCCGGGCGCGGGGCCTGGGGGCGCGGCCCCGCTGTTCGTCATCGAGGCCGACGAATACGATACTGCGTTCTTCGACAAGCGCAGCAAGTTCGTGCACTACCGGCCGCGCACGGCCGTCCTGAACAACCTGGAATTCGACCACGCCGACATCTTCGACGATCTTGCAGCCATCGAGCGGCAATTCCACCACCTCGTGCGCACCGTGCCGCCTTCGGGCTGCGTGGTGGCCAACGGCCTGGAAGAGAGCCTGGCGCGCGTGCTGCACCAGGGTTGCTGGAGCAGCATGAGCAGCTTTGGCGCCGTGGTGAGCGACTTCAGCGCACAGGGCGAGCCCGGCGCCTTCGATGTGCTGCACCATGGCCAGAGCGTGGCGCGCGTGGAATGGGTGCTGACGGGCGTGCACAACCAGCTCAACGCGCTGGCCGCCATCGCAGCGGCGCACCATGTGGGCGTCCCGCCCGCAGAGGCAGCCGCCGCGCTGGGGCGCTTCCAGAACGTGCGCCGGCGCATGGAAGTGCGCGGCACGGTGCGCGGCATCACGGTCTACGATGATTTCGCCCACCACCCCACGGCCATCCGCACCACGCTCGACGGCCTGCGCCGCAGCGTGGGGAAAGATGCGCGCATCCTGGCGGTGTTCGAGCCGCGCAGCAACACCATGAAGCTGGGCACCATGAAGGCGCAGCTGCCCTGGGCGCTCGAAGGCGCCGATCTCGCTTTCTGCCATACGGCCGGGCTGGACTGGGACGCTGCCGCCGCTCTCGCTCCCGTCGGTGCACGGGCGCAGACTGCCTCCACCATCGACCAGATCGTGAAGCAGGTCGCCTTGGCCGCCATGCCGGGCGACCATATCGTCTGCATGAGCAACGGCTCGTTTGGCGGTGTGCATGCCCGGCTGCTGCAGGCCCTCACCGCACCGTGAAAAAAGGCCGCTGTCGAGCGGCCTTTTCCAATAAAACTATCAATTCAATAGCTTACAGCGCTTACTGGTAAAGCACTGGAGCCATTTTTTATTAGAAATTGACGGTCATCGACTCGACATCGATACGGATCACGGGCCGGGCCAGCGCACCGCTGGTCGCACGGGCGAAATCGGCCAGCCAGGCGCGGTCGCCGAGCAGCTTGGCGCCGGCGGCAGCGGCCACCACGAGCACCTTGTCGGCCATCAACACCTTGCCGCTGGCGCGCAGAGGCTCGCATTCCATGCGCGTGAATTCGTTGTCGAGCCAGCGACGCGCGTCTTCGTTGGACATGGGCTCGACGCCATCGAGTTCAAAGCGGAATTCCTGGCTGGGGTCCAGGGTGACCGTCACAACGCTGTGCATGAGATGCCTTTCTTTTTCAGATAGAACGTACCGCGCAACCGTGCACGGCACAGGCCGCTAGCTTACACCGCCGCACGCCCCCTGCGCGCCTTGACAGCCGCAGCCAGCTCGGCCAGCGATTGCAGGGAGTCGTCCCAGCCCAGGCAGGCATCGGTGATGCTCTTGCCATATTCGAGCGCGTCGGGCACATCTTTGCCCGGGGTGAACTTCTGCGCACCGGCGCTCAGATGGCTTTCGATCATCAGACCAAAGACGCTGCGCGAGCCGCCCGCGATCTGCGCCGCGATGTCGCGCGCCACCTCCAGCTGCTTTTCATGCTGCTTGCTGCTGTTGGCGTGGCTGCAATCGACCATCAGCGTGGCGGGCAACTTGGCGGCCTCCAGATCCTTGCAGGCGGCGGCCACGCTGGCGGCGTCGTAGTTGGGCGCCTTGCCGCCGCGCAGGATGACGTGGCAGTCCTTGTTGCCCTTGGTGTTGACGATGGCCACCTGGCCATTCTTGTGCACCGACAGGAAATGGTGTCCCCGGCTGGCCGACTGGATGGCATCTGTTGCAATGCGGATGTTGCCGTCGGTGCCGTTCTTGAAGCCGATCGGGGCCGACAGCCCCGAAGCCAGCTCGCGGTGCACCTGGCTCTCGGTCGTACGCGCACCGATGGCACCCCACGAGATCAGGTCGCCGATGTACTGGGGCGAGATCACATCGAGGAACTCGCTGCCTGCGGGCACACCCAGACGGTTGATCTCGATCAGCAGCTGGCGTGCGATGCGCAGGCCCTCGTCGATGCGGTAGCTCTCGTCGAGGTAGGGGTCGTTGATGAGGCCCTTCCAGCCCACGGTGGTGCGCGGCTTCTCGAAGTACACACGCATGACGATCTCCAGCGTGTCCTTGTACTGCGCACGCACGGACTGCAGGCGCCGCGCGTAGTCCAGTGCGGCGGCCGGGTCGTGGATGGAACAGGGGCCGATGACCACGAGCAGGCGGTCGTCCTTGCCGGCCATGATGTTGTGGATGCTCTTGCGGGTCTGGGTGATCAGCGTCTCCACCGGCGTCCCGCGGATCGGGAAGAAGCGGATCAGGTGCTCGGGAGGGGGCAACACAGTGATGTCCTTGATGCGTTCGTCGTCGGTCTGGCTGGTTTTCTCGACGCTTTGGTACCAGGCATCGCTCGCGGAAAGGGCTTTGGCAGTCATGGGTTGCTTTCTCTCGGAAGGTTTGAAAAAAAGGGCTGGAAAAACAAAAAACCGCCGGGCTTTGCAGCGTCGGCGGTTGGGTGGGAAGTGTTCAGGTGCTTGCGCGCTTGCCTCTCATCCGCCAGGGACCGAGAACCAAAACCAAAAGTAAAACGCGCTGTGCAATGGCATGGATGCAATGTAGCACACTCAAAAGAGGCGCCATCAGCCGCGCAGGGGCTGCGACGGCAGGGCTTCAGCGGCGTAGCCTCTGCCACCAGCCCATGACCCGGCCCCAGGCCCCGGGGGCCGGGCGGCGCAGCGCCGCAGGAGGCTCGCTGAGCGACTGCCCGCCCTGTTCGTACATGTCGATCAGCAGCATGCCCTCGCCCAGGGTGCGCCAGGCCAGCAGTTCCATCCGGTCAAACCCCGCACCTTCGCGCGAACTGCGGTTTTCCAGGGCCTTGTGCCAGGCATCGACCGCCTTGCGCAATTCACGCAGGGCGCTCTGGTAGGCGCCAAACTCGTACAGGGCGTGCCATGCAGAGTCCACGCTGGTCAGAAAAAACTGGTGGTCCCGCACGCCCTGCGCCAATGCGGCAGCGCGGCGGGTGATCTGGGCCGTGTCCTTGCGGGCCCGGCGTGCGCGCACGGCCTCGTCAATCGCCTGCGCCAGAGCCCCGACGCTCTCGCGCATCTGGCGCGACTCCTCGCCCGCCACGCCATCCCGCAAAAAACGGCTGATGTCTCCAAACGAATGGATCGTCTGCAGTGACATGGAGCGCGACTCGGCCATGCGCGCTATTGTGCGCCGCCATGCGCGGTTTTGCGCAACAAGAACGCACTGCTGGCCAAGCGGTGGCGTGGCCCGACAACACCTGCAGGACACCCGGCGGCACGCGTCCTGCCAGGGCCCTTTCAGGCGGTGCCGCCCACCGTCAGACCGTCGATGCGCAACGTAGGCTGGCCCACACCCACAGGCACGCTCTGGCCTTCCTTGCCACAGGTGCCCACGCCGCTGTCCAGGCGCATGTCGTTGCCAATCATGCTGATCTTTTTCAGCGACTCGGGGCCGCTGCCCACGATGGTGGCGCCCTTGACCGGGTACAAAATCTTGCCGTTCTCCACCCAGTACGCCTCGCTGGCCGAGAACACGAACTTGCCCGAGGTGATGTCCACCTGACCACCACCGAAGTTGGTGGCGTACAGGCCCTTCTTGATAGATGCGACGATTTCCTGCGGGTCCTTGTCGCCCCCCAGCATGTAGGTGTTGGTCATGCGCGGCATGGGAATGTGCGCATAGCTCTCGCGCCGGCCATTGCCCGTGGGTGCCACGCCCATCAGGCGGGCGTTGAGCGCGTCCTGGATGTAGCCCTTGAGGATGCCATCCTCGATCAGGACGTTGCGCTGGCTGGCATGGCCCTCGTCGTCCACGTTGAGCGAGCCGCGCCGGTCGGCAATGGTGCCGTCGTCCAGTACCGTCACGCCCCTGGCCGCGACGCGCTGGCCGATCCGGCCGCTAAACGCCGAAGACCCCTTGCGGTTGAAGTCGCCCTCCAGCCCGTGGCCCACGGCCTCGTGCAGCAGCACGCCGGGCCAGCCCGGGCCGAGCACCACGGTCATCTCTCCTGCGGGCGCCGGGCGCGATTCAAGGTTGACCAGGGCGGCATTCACCGCCTCGTCCACATACTGGGCAATCTGCGCATCATCAAAATACGCCAGACCGAAACGGCCACCGCCGCCGGCCGAGCCCATCTCGCGGCGGCCGTTCTGTTCGGCAATCACCGTCAGCGACAGGCGCACCAGGGGCCGCACATCGGCTGCCAGCGTACCGTCGGCACGCGCCACCAGCACCACGTCGTATTCACTCGCCAGGCCCGCCATGACCTGGGCCACGCGCGGGTCCTTGGCGCGGGCGAGCTGCTCCACCCTCTCCAGAAGCTGCACCTTGGCCGTGCTGTCGAGCGAAGCAATGGGGTCGATGCCAGGATAGAGGCTGCGGCTGCTGGCGATCTTGCGGGGCGCCACGCGCACCCGGCCCGACTGCGCGGCCGAGGCGATGGATCGTACCGTGCGGGCCGCGTCAAGCAGCGAGGCTTCGGAGATATCGTCGGAATAGGCAAACGCCGTCTTCTCGCCGCTGACCGCGCGCACACCCACGCCCTGGTCAATGGAGAACGAACCGGTCTTGACGATGCCCTCCTCCAGACTCCAGCCCTCGCTGCGGGTGTACTGGAAATACAGATCGGCATCATCGACCTGGTGGGCCCGGATGTCGGCCAGCGCCCGCGCCAGATGACTTTCATCGAGGCCGAACGGCGCCAGCAACAACTCGTGGGCCACATCCATGCGCTGGGTGGTGGGCTTGCGCTGGGGAGCGGCAGTAGAGGAGCTGAAGTTCATCGGGGCATTTTAGGCGCCCTGCCATTCCCGCCTGGGCGCATGGCCAAGTCCGACAGGCTCCTAGAGCATCGGCCGGGCGTCCTGGGTGGGCTGGCGTTGCGCCCGGGCGACGGACATCAGGATGCCCAGCGCCAGCCCCAGCGTGACCATGGCGGTTCCGCCATAGCTGATGAACGGCAAGGGCACCCCCACCACGGGCAGCATGCCGCTGACCATGCCCATGTTCACGAACGCATAGGAGAAAAAGATCATGGACACGGCCCCCGCCATCAGGCGGCCAAACAGGGTTCCCGCGCCCATGGCAATGGCCAGGCCACGCCAGACCAGGAACAGAAAGCACACGATCAGAAAAACATTGCCCGCCAGGCCGAACTCTTCCGAATAGGCGGCAAAGATGAAGTCGGTGGTGCGCTCCGGTATGAATTCCAGGTGGGTTTGCGTACCCGCCATGAAGCCCTTGCCGAACACCCCCCCCGAACCGATGGCGATCATTCCCTGGATGATGTGAAAGCCCTTGCCCAGCGGGTCGCGCGTGGGGTCGAGCAGGGTGCAGATGCGCTGCTGCTGGTAGTCGTGCAGGATGGGCCAGCGCACGCCGTCGGCGCACCAGGCATCGCCCATGACCACCAGCACCGCAATCCCCGCCGCGCCCAGCAACACCGGGGGCAGCACCAGCTTCCAGGGCAGTCCGGCAAAGAAGATGACCGACAACCCGGCCGCCAGCACCAGCAGCGAGGTGCCCAGGTCGGGCTGCTTCATGATCAGGCCCACGGGCACGGCCAGCAGCAGGCCGGCCACGGCAAAGTCGAGCGGACGCAATTGCCCTTCGCGCCGCTGGAACCACCAGGCCAGCATCAGCGGCATGGCAATCTTGAGAATTTCACTGGGCTGGATGACGATACCCACGTTGACCCAGCGCTGCGCCCCTTTTTTGGTGATGCCAAACAGGGCCACCGCCACCAGCAGGGCCACCCCCACCCCATAGAGCGGAACGGCCAGGGCCATGATGCGCTGCGGCGGCACCTGCGCCACCAGGAACAGGATGCCCCCGGCAATCAGCATGTTGCGGCCATGGTCGGAAAAGCGCGTGCCATGGTCATAGCCCGACGAATACATCGCCAGCAGGCCTGCGGCCGCTAGCAGCAACACCAACCCGACCAGCCACCCGTCAAACCCCCGGAACAGGGGCAGGATGCGCTGCACGAGCGAAGGCTTGTCAAAAGTGGTTCCCATGGCGCAATTATCGGGCGTGCTCTGCAGCACTGCCCGCCGGCCCGCCGGTCAACCGGCCTGGCGGAACGCCATGATCGCCTGGTTGCGCAAGGTGCGCAGCAGACCCAGGGCCTTGTCATCCACGGCAATCCCACCCGCGCGGGACTGGTCGGCGTAGATCAGGGCGAAGGGACGGCCCTTGATCTGCAAGGGCAACAACAGGAACGTCGGCGCATTGAGATTCTTCTGATACCAGTCCGGCAGCCGCTCCTGCATGCGCGGCTCGGTGGCATCGTTGATCAGCGTGTCGGCACCGCGCAGGCACACCGCGGCAAACAGGTCGCCCGGCACCTTCAGCGGCACCGCCATGGCGCGCACGGCCTCCTCGCTGCCCTCGCCCAGACCGAAGCGGCCGGTCATGATGTCGGTCTTGGCGTCGCGCAGGCAGAACACCATGCGCCGCGCACCCAGGGCACGGAACATGGTCTCCAGAATCATGCGCAGGATGTCGTTGAGCTTGAAGTTCTCGACCATGGCATTGGTGATGTCCTGGATTCCGGCCGACAGCACCTCGGCCACCTCCGTCGGGGACGGCGCCATGCCGGCCTGCGTCTGCAACATCACGGGCAGCGTGTGGGTTTCGTCGGCGCGCAATTCATGCGTGGAGAGCATGTCCTGGATGTCCGGCGGCGCATCGGGGGATGTCGGCAACACCAGCAGGCGCGCTGCAGGCGTGCCCTTCTCCACACGCAGCTCCAGCACCTGCGCCATATTCACCAGTTTCTGGCGCGCCGCCAGGGTGGCCGCGCCAATGGCTTCGGGCGACATGGCCAGCGTGCGGGCGTACTGCGTGGCCAGAACCCGCAAGCCTTCTTCGGCCGGCTTGCGCTCGTTGCGCAGCAGGATGGTGGTGGCCTCGTTGGCAGCCCGCGCCACCCAGCGCAGGCGCTCAACTCCCTGTTCGGGCGGGCGCTGGGGCGGCGAGCCGTGGGGTTTACGAATGCAGCGCTGCAAGCTTTCGGGCAGGCCCCAGAGACGCGCCACGCCAGCCCCCAGGTCTTCCAGACCCAGTCCGAGCACCTGCATCGCGGCAGATTCATCGCCCCCCTCCACCCGCCCCGACGCCACCAGGGCGCGGATCTGGGCGGCCTCCTCGGGGAAATAGAACTCGCACAGCATGCGCCCCAGGTTCTGGAACATGGCGCCAATGAAGGCCTCCTCGGAACCCTGCCCGGGGGGGCACAGTTCGGCCGCCAGCGAACCCGCCATCATCGAGCGCAGGAACTCCTCGCGCATCTGGCTGGCGTGCTGCTTGTTCTGCATGTGGTCCAGCAGCACCAGGCTCAGCGCCATGTTGCGCACCGCGTTGAAGCCCACCAGGCTCACGGCACGCGAGACGGTGCTCACACTGCCCCGGCTGGCATGGGCAAAATTCACGCTGTTGACCAAGCGCAGCAGCTTGTTGGTCAGCGCCACGTCCTTGAGGATCTCGTTCGTCAGGTCGCTGATGCTGTCATCCTCGGAGGTGGCCACGCGCTGGATGCGTGCCACCGAGTCCGACAGCGCCGGAAAATCGCTCTTGTGCCGCATGCGCCGCAGCAGGAAGTCGAGCGTGGCGTTGCTCGCCGCCGTGGGCGCGCTCACGGGCGCCGCCCAGGCGCGCAGCGCATCGCGAAAATCGGCTGCCGAGGCAAAGCGCGCCGAGGGTTCGCGCGCCAGTGCACGCTGCAGAATGGCACGCAGGTTGTCGTCCACACCCGGCCCCAGGTCCGAAGGCAACGCCAGTGTCTCGTTGGCGATGCGGTACAGCGCCTGCCATGTGTCGGTCTGGTGGATCAGCGGGCGGCCGGTGAGCAGCTCCACCAGCACCAGCGCAGCCGAATAGATGTCCATGGACGGCGCGGGTGCGGCCCCGGCCGTGGCCTCGGGCGCCATGTAGGCCGGCGTGCCGCTGGCCAGCTGCGCATCGGACGGGCTGGCCACGGCGGCCGCCAGGCCGAAATCCATGACACGCGCATGGCGGTGCGCATCCACCATCACGTTCGAAGGCTTGAGGTCGCGGTGCACGATGCCTGCCGCATGGGCCGCATGCAGCCCGTCGAGCACATCGACCATCAGCGCCACGGCGTCGTGTGGCGCACAGCGCCCCTGCTGCGCCAGGTGTTCCGCCAGCGTGCAGCCGGGCACGTACTCGAACACGATATAGGGCTGGCTGCCCTGCACATCGGCCTCGAACACCGGCACGATGTAGGGGTGGGCCAGGCGCCCGACGTGACGCGCCTCACGCAGCCAGGTTTCCAGCACCGAGGCGTCCTGCCCCTGCATGGGCGGCATGAGCTTGATGGCCACCGGGCGCTGCAGGCGCGGATCCTGCGCCAGCCACACCGTGGCTTGTGCGCCCTGGCCCAGCACGCGCTGCAATTCAAACCGCCCCAGAAATGCGGGTTGAGCCCCCCCTCCCCCCATCACGAGGCGTCGGGCAGTGGAAAGCGGGGCAAAATCGGACATGACGTAAGGCGGCAAAGCGGGCACCGCACGGTGCAGCGACCCATGGGCGTATCTTATGCCCGCGCCAGACTTGCCGCACACCGCGATTGCACCGTTTTTTGCCCGCACATCCCGCCATGCGCACCACCCACCTTCTCTATCTGCACGGTTTCCGCTCTTCGCCCCAGTCTGCCAAGGCCCGCATGGTGGCCGAGCATGTGGCCAACCACCATCCGGCCGTGCATTTCTGGAGCCCGCAACTGCCGCCCTCGCCCCGCGCGGCCATGGCGATGGTCGCCCAAGGTATTGCCGAGTGGCCGCACGCCTCGATGGCGGTGGTGGGCTCGTCGCTGGGCGGCTTCTATGCCAGCTGGGTGGCCCGGCAGGCCGGCTGCCCCAGCGTGCTACTGAATCCCGCCGTGGACCCGGCGCGCGACCTGGCGCGCCACATCGGCGAACAGACGGCCTGGCACGACCCGCAGGAACGCTTCTTCTTCCTGCCCGAATACGTGGACGAACTCCGGACACTGGACCAGCGCGGCCTCCCCCCGGGCGGCCCCGAGCTGGCCATCATCGCCAAAGGCGACGAGGTGCTGGACTGGCGCGAAATGGTGGCGCGCTACCCCCGTGCGCAGCTGCGGCTGCTCGAAGGCGGCGACCACGGGCTGAGCGATTTCGCCGACCACCTGCCCACGGTGCTGGGCTTTCTCGACCTGGTCTGACGCCCGGCGCGCCCATGGGACAATCTCGCCCATGTACGCATTGTTTGAAGAAGCCGGCAAATTCCTGGCCGGCCGCATCCTCTCCGAAGCCGAGACGTCGGCCCAGATCGAGCTCGATTCCGGCAAACGGGTGAAGGCCAAGGCCGCCCACATCCTGCTCAGGTTCGAAAAACCCGCCCCCGCAGAGCTGATGGCCCAGGCCCAGGCCGTGGCCGCAACGATGGAACTCGACCTGGCCTGGGAATTCGCCCCCGAGGATGAGTTCGGCTTTGCCGACCTGGCGCGCGACTATTTCTCCGACAACGCCACGCTGAACCAGCAGGCCGGTGCGCTGTTCGCGCTCTACGAGGCGCCGCACTACTTTCGCCGCGCCGGCAAGGGCCGCTTCAAGAAGGCCCCGGCCGAGATCCTGCAGCAGGCCCTGGCCGCCATCGAGAAGAAAAAGGCGGTGATGCAGCAGATCGCCGACTGGGCCGAGCAACTAGGGCGCGGCGAATGCCCTCAGCCCATCCGCGAGCAGCTCTACAAGATCCTGTTCCGTCCCGACAAGAACGCGCCCGAATACAAGGCCGTGGTCGAAGCCAGCCGCGCAACGCACACCGCTCCGCTTGAACTGCTGCAAAAGGCCGGCGCCATCGATTCGAGCTACCAGTTCCACTGGAAGCGCTTCCTGTTTGACAACTTTCCCAAGGGCACGGCTTTCCCGGCCGTCACCGCGCCGCAGCCGCCCGAGGATTTGCCCCTGGCTCCCGTGCAGGCCTATTCGATCGACGATTCGCAGACCACCGAGATCGACGACGCGCTCTCCGTGCAGGGCCTGGGCACGGGCACCGTGGTGCTGGGCATCCACATCGCAGCGCCGGGCCTGGCCATCCAGCCCGGCAGCGCGCTCGACCAGCTCGGGCGAAACCGCCTGTCCACCGTCTACATGCCGGGCTACAAGATCACCATGCTGCCCGACGCGGTGGTGCAGATCTACACGCTCGACGAAGGCCGCGCCAACCCGGCCGTGTCGCTCTATGTCACGCTCGACGAGCAGTCCCTGGAGATCACCGCCACCGAGACGCGCCTGGAGCGCGTGCCGGTGTGTGCGAATCTGCGCCACGACCAGCTCGATCACATCGTCACAGAGGCCTGGCTGCAGGATCCGACGATTCAACATGAAAACACGCCCCATGCATTGCTGGACAAGCGTGAACAGCTATCCTTTTTGTACCGTCTGGCGCTCAAGCTCAAAGCCGGGCGCGAGCTGGTGCGCGGCAAGCCCGAAACCTTCAACCGCCCCGACTACACCTTCCGCCTGCACGGCAACGACGGCGCCGAGCCGCAGGGCACGGAGCAGGTCACCATCGGCACGCGCAAGCGCGGCGCGCCGCTGGACCTGATCGTGGCCGAAGCCGCCATCGTCGCCAACAGCACCTGGGGCCAGATGCTGGCCGAACACGGCGTGCCCGGCATCTACCGCAGCCAGGCAAGCCTGGCGCCGGGCGTGAAGGTGCGCATGGGCACCAAGGCGCTGCCGCATGCTGGCATCGGCGTGAAGAGCTACGCCTGGGCCACCTCGCCGCTGCGCCGCTACACCGACCTGGTGAACCAGTGGCAGATCATCGCCTGCGCGCGCCACGGCAAGACAGCCGCGCTGGCCGCACCGTTCAAGCCCAAGGACGCCGACCTGTTCTCCATCATCAGCAGCTTCGACGCCGCCTACAGTGCCTACAACGGCTACCAGGCGGGCATGGAGCGCTTCTGGACGCTCAAGTATGTGGAGCAAAACCACATCACCGAGCTCACGGCCACCGTGTTCAAGGAAGGCCCGGGCGGCAGCTTCCTGGTGCGCGCGGACGAGCTGCCGCTGGTGTTCCCGGTGCTGGGCGCACAAAACCTGCCGCGCGGCGCGCGCATCCGCGTGCGTCTAGGCGAGGTCGATGAGATCACGCTCGACGTGCACGGCACGCTGATCGAACGCCTGGACGACCCGCAGGACAGCAGCGACGACGGCCCGGTGGAAGACGCCGAGGACGACGAGGCCGTGGCCGGCCCGATCGCCATTGCCGTCGACGTGAACGAGCCCGAGGCCGGTGGCAGCGATAATTCGACCCCGTGAACATGGCCCCCACGCTCCCTCCCTTCGTGTGCTCGCTGCCCCCCGAGGGGGCCGCTTTTCATCTTGGGGCGGCCCGGCGATGAAAATGACCCCCACGCTCCCCCACTCCGTGTGGTCGCTGCCCCCCGAGGGGGCCGCTTTTCATCTTGGGGCGGCCCAGCGATGAAAATGCCTGCCTTCCTCACCCGCTTCAGCACGCTGCAGCTCACGCTGGGCGTGTCGGTGGCCGTGCATGCGGCCATCCTGTCGGTGCGCTTCATCGACCCTGAGGGCTTCAACCGCGTGTTCCAGGACACACCGCTTGAAGTCATCCTGGTCAATGCCAAGTCGTCCGAGAAGCCGGAGAAGGCCCAGGCCATCGCCCAGTTTTCGCTGGCCGGCGGCGGCGACGCCGAGAAAGGCCGCGCCACCAGCCCGCTGCCCTATTCGGCCCTGACGAGCGTGGGCGACGACTTCGAGGAAGCGCAGCGCAAGATGGATGCACTGCAGGAGCAGCAAACCCAGCTGCTCGCGCAACTGCGCAAGGAGATCGCCTCCCTGCCCGCACCCGATCCGCGCAAGCCCAGCAAAACCGCGGAACAGGCGGCGCAGGAAGAACGCCGCCGCCAGCTCGTGAAAATACTGGCCGAGATCGAAAAGCGGATCAATGAGGAAAACGCTCGCCCGAAGAAGCGCTACATCAGCCCCGCCACGCGCGAGGAGGTGTACGCCGTCTACTACGACGCCATGCGCCGCAAGGTCGAGGACAAGGGCACGGTCAACTTCCCCGAATACAGCGGCCGCAAGCTCTATGGCGAGCTGACCATGATCGTGACCGTGAACCACGATGGCCGCGTCGTCGCCACCGAGATCGTGCAGGGCTCGGGCAACCACCGGCTCGACCGCCATGCCGAGGCCGTCGCCCTCGCCGCCGGGCCGTTCGGCCCGTTCAATGCGGAAATGCGCAAGAAGGCCGACCAGATCGCCGTCGTCTCGCGCTTCAAGTTCACCCGCGACCAGACGCTGGAAACCAGCGTGAGGTAACCGCCGGAGCGCCGCCGCCGGGCGCCCCGAGAAGACACGTCCCATGACTCTTTCCGCACCCTCCCCCGATCTGTACTGCGTGATGGGCAACCCCGTAGAGCACAGCCGCTCCCCGTGGATCCACGCGCGCTTCGCCGAACTCACCGGCCAGGCGCTGGTGTACGAGCGCCGCCTGGTGCCGCTCGACGGCTTTGCCCAGGCGCTGCGCGACTTCGCCGCAGCGGGTGGTCGTAGCTGCAACATCACCGTGCCCTTCAAGCTCGAAGCCGCGCAGGCCGCCACGGTGCGCAGCGAGCGCGTGCAGCTGGCCGGCGCGGCCAACACCCTGAGCTTCATCGACGGTGCCATCCACGCCGACAACACCGACGGCCTGGGACTGGTGGCCGACATCGAACAGGGTGCCGGTTTCGCCCTGGCGGGACGTGACGTGCTGCTGGTGGGCGCGGGCGGCGCCGCCGCCGGGGCCCTGGGGCCACTGCTTGCGGCCGGGCCGCGCCGCGTGGTGGTGGCCAACCGCACGGTGGAGCGCGCGCAGGCGCTGGTGCAATCGCACGCCCCCCTTGCAGCGCTACAAAAAACAGAGCTATCAGCGCAATCAAATCAAGCGCTGGAGCACGATTTTGATCTCATCATCAACGCCACCGCGAGCAGCCTGGCCGGCGCCGAGGTGCCCGTGCCCGCCCGTGTGCTGCGCCCTGGCAGCCTGGCCTACGACATGATGTATGGCCCCGCCGCCGAAAGCTTCCTCGGCTGGGCGCGCCAGCATGGCGCGACGCCGCGCGACGGCCTGGGCATGCTGGTGGAGCAGGCGGCCGAAGCCTTCCGCATCTGGCGCGGCGTACGCCCGCCCAGCCCACAGGTGCTGGCCGAGTTGCGCACGCTGATGGCCGCACACTGACACCCCACGCACGCCCCGTCCCATGAAAGCCCTGCTACGCTGGATCGGCCTCGTCGCGTTCGCGGCGCTTGCCCTGGAGCTGTTCTTCGTGCTGCGCATCGCCGCCATGGCGGTGGTCAACCCCGAATCCACCACCTTCCAGCGCTCCGAAGCCTGGGCGCAGCTCGCCAGCGACGGCCCATTGCGCTGGCGCCAGCAGTGGGTGCCCTACGCACAGATCAGCGGCCACCTCAAGCGCGCCGTGATCGCCTCGGAGGACGACAGCTTCGTCAACCACGAGGGCGTGGACTGGAATGCCATCGAAAAGGCCTGGGAACGCAACGCCAAGGCCGAGGCGCAGATCGCCAAGGCCCAGGCCCGCGCGCCCGACAAACCCGTGCGCGCCCCCAAGATCCGCGGCGGCTCCACCATCACCCAGCAGCTGGCCAAAAACCTGCTGCTCTCGGGTGAGCGCACCCTCGTGCGCAAGGGGCAGGAGTTCGTGCTCGCGCTGGCACTGGAGCAGTTCCTGAGCAAGGAACGCATTCTGGAGATCTACCTCAACAACGTCGAATGGGGCCACGGCGTCTTCGGCGCCGAGGCCGCCGCACGCCACTACTACCGCAAGAGCGCCGCCGACCTGGCCCCCCACGAGGCCGCCCGCCTGGCCGTCATGCTGCCCGCGCCCAAGCGCTTCGAAAAAATGCCCAACTCGGCCTACTTGTCGGGGCGCACGCGCACGATTCTGGGGCGCATGGGCGGGGCGGAGCTGCCGTAGGCCGCCCCGGCCGACGCCTTGCTCATCGGGACGCTGTTCTGGCCTGGCGCACTCGTTGCATCAGCTCTTCCGCCAAGGGGTGCCTCAATCCGGGAAATCTGCGCGGACGGCCGGCGGGCCGGAACGCTACCTGGCGGCCGAAAACACAGGGCTTGACCAGAAAAACCGTCACCCGCTCAGGACTGCTGTTCACGGATGCCTCGGCTTTCAGGATATTCGCGAGATCAATGCGTGCCTGGGTTCCACCCTTCCGAACCAGTAGGTAATCACCAAGATCCCAGACTTCATCCACCATCCCCATCGTTGTGACACCCATGATCGCCGCCGCAAGACCGCCCCCAAAAACCAACGGGAACCAGTCCATGGCAGAAGGCCACTCACCGGTCATGTAGCCAGCCATGGCCAGCACGGCGAGACACGCACCCAAGACCATAAGCACCGAAGTTCTCGGTGTCACGACGGTCCCCGACGAAATGCGCTTCGCTGCATGCATGCGGTCACTCTCTTTCCCCATCGCCTATGCGGCGCAGCAAGGATTGTCACGCACTGCCGCTGCACGGCTCTTTCGGCCGCTTCCCTCGTCCAAGCTCAGTTCGTCAGCGGCAGCGCTGCTCCCATCACCGCGAACAGCACGCCGCAGCCCTGGTTGAAGCGCCGCCCCACGCGCCGCAGCCAGGGGCGCACGCGGTGCGCCAGGCTGGCGAGGCCGAACTCGACCACGCACTCGATCATGCAGAACGTGCCCGCCATCACCACGTATTGCAGCCACAGGCTGCGTCCCGGCTCGATGAACTGCGGCAGGAAGGCGCCGTAGAACAGCAGGGCCTTGGGGTTGGAGATGGCTGCGAGCAGCCCCTGGCGGAACATCACCGAGCGGCGCACGGGGCCGTGCTGGTCGTCGATCTCGGGCATGTCCAGCTGCAGCGGCGGGGCGCGCCAGAGCTGGATGCCCAGCCACACCAGGTAAGCGCCGCCGCCCCATTTGAGCAGCACCAGCGCGTCGGCCGAGGCGCGCAGCAGTGCGCCGATGCCCAGCATGGACAGGCCGATCAGCAGCGCGAAACCCAGGGCGCCGCCGGTGATGGTCCAGAGCGTGCGCCGGCGCCCGTGCAGTGCGCCGTGCGCCAGCACCAGCAGGCTGTTGGGGCCAGGGGTGAGCGACAGGCCCACCGACGCCAGCAGATACACCCACCACAGGGACCAGGCCATTGCTGCACTCCGAAAAGAACGTTCCAGACGCCGTGCAGTCTAGGCCGGCGGTACGCCATTGCCATGCTCCGATCTGGCTTATATTGCGACCGATCTGGACATTTTCTCACCTGCATGGCCGCGCATCCCTCCCCCGAACCGACGCCGCAGCGGCCCGACGTGCGCCTGCTGCTGCTGCCGCTGCCAGAGTTCACGCTGCTGCCGTTCGGCGGCTTCCTGGACAAGCTGCGCTTTTCGGCCGACGACGCGGACCGCAGCCGCCAGCGCCACTGCGCCTGGACGCTGCTGGGCCTCGACAAACAGCCCGTCACCTCCAGCAGCGGCGTGCGCGTGGAGATCGACGCCACGCCTGCCGATGTGGACTGGCGCGCGTTCGACTACCTGGTGGTGTTCGGCAGCCGCACGGTGGAAAAGTCCATGGCCCTGGCCTCCGCCTATGCGCCCGTGCTGCGCGCCGCCAGCCGCCACGGGCTGCCGCTGGTGGCCATCGACAACGCCTGCTTCCTGCTGGCGCGGGCCGGGCTGCTGCGCGGCCACGAGGTGGCGCTGCACTGGCGCCACGTGGCCGAGTTCCGCAGCGCCTTCCCGCGCATCGCGGTGCGCGGCGAACTGATCTACTGCTTCGACCGCGACCGCATCACCTGCGCCGGCGGCACCGCCGCCATCGACATGGCGGTGGAGCTGCTGGCGCGGCACTGCGGCCGGGCACGCGCCTGCAAGGGCCTGGCCGACATGCTGGTGGACGAGCCCCGCCACCCCGCGCACCCCCTGCGCTCGATGGAGGGCGACCCGCGCCTGGGCCGGCACCTTTCACGCGCCATCGCCCTGATGCGCAGCACGCTGGGCGAGCCCATGGGCATTCCCGAACTGGCGCGGCGCATCGGCATCGGGCGCCGCCACCTGGACCGGCTGTTCCAGGAGCGCTTTGGCGTGAGCGCGCACGAACACTGGACCCGGATGCGTCTGGAGCATGCGCAATGGCGCGTGCAGCACTCCCACCACAGCCTGGCGTCCATCGCCGGCGAGGTGGGCCTGGCCAGCGCCGCCAGCCTGGGCCGGCTGATGCGCCAGCACCTGGGCCAGAGCCCCGGCGCGCTGCGCGCACAGCGCGCCGCTTCGCCATCCCCTTGAACCTTTTTCCTGTCCGTCCCATGCCTCACGCCCCTTCACTACCCGCCCTGCCCCACCTGGCCCAGCGCACGGAGCCCGGCCCCGTCCGCGTCCTCATGGTCTGCATGGGCAACATCTGCCGCAGCCCCACCGCCCACGGCGTGCTGGAAAAACTGGTGGCCGACGCCGGCCTGGCCGCACAGGTCACCGTGGATTCGGCCGGCACGCATGGCTACCACGTGGGCGAGCCGCCCGACGAGCGCGCCCAGCAACATGCCGCGCGGCGCGGTTATGACCTCTCGGCGCAGCGCGCGCGCCGCCTCGTGGCCCGCGATTTCGAGGAATTCGACCTGGTGCTGGTGATGGATGCAGCCAACGAAGCCCATGCCCGCCCGCTGTGCCCACCCGGACAGCACCACCGCCTGCTGCGCCTCACGGATTTCTGCACCACCGTGCAGGCCTACGAGGTGCCCGATCCCTACTACGGCGGCGCGGCGGGCTTCGAGCAGGTGCTCGACATCGTGGAAGACGCCTGCCGGGGCCTGCTCGGCGTGCTGGCGCCCGCCACCGGGAGCCGCCCCTAACGGTTGCCTGCGCGCCGCCCTGTTCGCCCCCTATCATCCCCCCATGCTTGCCAAGTTGATGGGTTTCTTCCTGCTGGGCCTGGTGCGCGTGCTCACCGGCTCGCAGGCGCGCTGGTATGGCTGCCCGCCCAAGGCGGAGCAGCGCATCTACTTCGCCAACCACCAGAGCCATGCCGACCTGGTGATGATCTGGGCCGCGCTGCCCGAGGAACTGCGCAGCATCACCCGGCCCATCGCTGCGCGCGACTACTGGACGAAG
>JAANMX010000443.1_pt1 | contig 55202 bp, 54 predicted proteins | sample 7279681 | NCBI WGS metagenome assembly JAANMX01 (sample SAMN14094542, study PRJNA606508) | bioreactor metagenome | isolation source: A lab-scale SPAN reactor treating ammonium-rich wastewater day 351 | place: Ireland: Galway | collected 2018-01-01
GCCTGGCACAAGCCAGCAGTTCCCAGAAAGCCGTTGCCGACGGGTCGTCGGGATCGACGAGCCATTGCAGGAACGCCGGCGCCGCCGCGTTCGACGGCTCCGCTCCCGGCTCGAGCTGGCCGAGAAGCCCCGCAAGCAGACACCAGGCGCGATGGCGCGCCGGATGCTCCGCGTCGCCATCGGCGAGCGTCGCGATGCGCAAGCCGGCTGCAGACTGCAGTTCGTGATCGACAACGCCGGCGATGCCGACGGTCTCCGCAAAGCGCCTTGCCCGCGTCAGCAGTTCGTCTGCCTCCGTGCCATCGCCGTCGGCAGAGGGGTCATGCGTCGAAGGCAAGGACGCGCCGGTAGCAGGAGTGCCGGCCACCGGCGCCGATGTACTCACCTGAGGCTCGCGGCCGCCCTTCGACCGAAGTCCCATGCGAAGCGAGTCGATGGGTTCGCCGAGGTGATGCGCCAAAGCGACTTCGCAGGCCTCGCAGGCGGCGGAGACGCTGAAGGCGCCGGTGTGCGGGTACTGCTGCGCGATCCGTCGAAAGACGGGTTCGAACACCTGGCCGTAGAGGTCGTCCTCCGTGATCGAGCTTCGCGACTGGGCGTAGCGCTTCAGCGCGTTCAGTCGCGGCTGCATCGTCTTGACGTCGAGGCCGGAGAGATCGGTCACCGCCTCGCCGATGGTTCGCAACCGCTCGGTGGCGAAGAGATGCAGACCGAGCGTCGCGGTGTTCACCGCCAGGCCCAGCGCGTGGAGCGCGTCCTCCAGCGGCCGCAGCGTCAGGGTGCGGCCCTGCTCCCGTTCGAGACGAGACTTGAGCGCGACGATCCCGCACGCCTTGTCCCAGAAGGTCATCTCGCCGCGCTGTTCGTTCTCGATCAGGTGCGCGGTGAGGACGTGGCTCTCCGATCGCCACGGCCGAAACAGCACCACCAGCTTTCGGAAGCGCGGATCGCGCGTCTCGGCCCACAGTTGCCGCAACGCCAGCAGCCGCGTGTTGCCGCCGGCCTCGACTATGAAGTGCGACTCGCCGGGGCGGCGCGTCACCGTCAGCGGACTTCGCAGGCCACTGGTGCGGATCGACTCCTTGATGTCGTCGAACTTCGCGTTCGACGCGCGCCGCGGGTTGTGCTCGTAAGGCTGGATCTCGTCGACGGCGAGCTCGATCTGCGATTCCGTTCGCGGATCACTCTGACCGGCGAGATCGCGGGCGTTGTTGCCCGGGTTTCCGACCCGCAACGACTCGGCCACCAGTCTTCGGCGCTCGTCGACCGACACCTTGCCGTTCATGCCGACCGCTCCTCTGTACGCGAGTCGCCGGCGTGAACGCCCTGCAGGCTGGGAATCAGTTCCCAGGCGAGCTGGTGCATCACCGTGGACGCGCTCGGCATGACGCCGTCGCGTCGCGGCTCGTGCCGGTGCACCGGGATCCGCAGCGTGGCGGCCTCCTTGTAGGCCTTGGCGTGCGGCACGACGGTGTCGAGCACCGACACCCTGCCCTTCAGGCGGATGAAGTCCTCGCGGATGCCGCTCGCGATCAGGCGGGCGTCGGCCGTGCGGTCCTGCCGGTAGATCACCGCCTTTACCGGCCCGAGCGTGGCACCCAGGGCGCTGCCCGGCTCCAGCCGGTCGAGCAGTTCCATCGTGCCGTCCTTGAACTCGCGCGCCGATAGAACCTCCGGCGTGATCGGCGAGACGAGGATGTCGGCAGCCATGAGCGCCGCGTCCTGTAGCGGACCGATGGCGCCCTGCGTGTCGATCAGGACGCAGTCATAGGCGTTCGCCACGACGGCGGCCTGCAGCGCGAAACGCAGTCGGAAGCCGCGGTCGATCCGGTTGAGCAGCCAGTTTGGAAGATGGCCCTCCGGGTCGTCCGACACGACGATGTCGAGGTTCGGGAAGACCGTCGCCGTGATGCACGCGGCGGTCACCTCGCCGCGCAGGATCACCTCGGTGAGTCCGGCCGCCGGCTGCGGCGTCGCCAGTGGGAAGTACTTCGACAGCGAGGGCTGGACGTCCGCGTCCACGAGGAGGACGCGCAACCCCATGTCGGCGAGCAAGGCGCCGAGGTTGGCCGTGAGCGTCGTCTTGCCGACGCCGCCCTTGGTGCTGGTGACGGTGAACTTGATCATCGATTCCGTGCCGATTCAGGTCGGTCATCAGGCATACGGAATCGCGTGCAAAAGTGTCGGGCTACTCCCTCAGATAGTCGCCAAGCCCCTGATCCGCGAACACCCGACGGATGCGTTTGATCTCCTCGTACAGGGTGCCGCGCGGGATTCGGAGCCGCTCGGCGGCCTCTTTGATGGTCAGTCCCTCCTCGCCGAGCATCTGGCACAACTGCCGCTGGATCGGTGTGAGCCGAGCCAGGGCGCGGCCAATGTCGATGCGTGCGTGCTGACGATCAACGACACCGGCTTCGTCCTGCTGGGCCGACTCGTCGTCGGCCAGCAGGTCGGCGAGCGTCAGGCCATCGTCCGAGCCGTCGAGCGCAGCATCGAGCGACAGTGCAACCTGCTCGCCCGCGCGCTTCTCGGCCGCCTGCTCGCGGATCAGATCCGTGAGTTTGTTGCGGATCACCTGGGCCATATAGGCCGTGGGCGGTGCCGCCGGATCGGGTGCGAGCTTCCGGCGCACCACGATCCAGTGCGCCAGGCACTCCTGGACCAGATCGTCGAACTCCTCTCGGGCGAGGCTTCGCGATCGCCTCCTGAACTCGCCCACCAGCTTTTTCGTGACCGCGATCTCCCATCGCTGGAGACCCTCTCCTGCCTTGAGCGCCATGGCTCTCCCCGTCGGTTGGCTGACGGGGAGGAGATCGAGCGGGGCTCAGCGGAAGGAAAAGAGCGACAGGCGACCTAATTCGTAGGGCCGACGAAGTAGCGGGGAGACGTATCCCGACACTTTTGCGCCGGATTCCGTACCCGGATCCCAAGGGGCTTCGATAGATCTCGAAGGGCGGCGACGCATGGCGACAGACGCCAGGACGCCAAGGCGATGTCCCCCGGGGTTGCGAAGCGCCACGTCGGTGGCGGCTACGCGAGGTCGAAGGTGTGAAGAGTCGGTCGAGGGTTACCGCGCGGCACCCAGCGGGGCGTTACGCAGGCCTCTCGGCCAAGAACGGGGGTGCGAATGAAGCGCGGGAATCAGTTCACGGAAGTGGTGCGGGCCGTCGGCACCGCGAAGCAGCAGGCGACGCCTGCTGCACTCGACGGGGTCATCAACGACGACCGGGACGCCGACCGCAATGGCGCCGCGGCACTTCGGCAGGCGGCGCGTGAGATGGAGCCGCCGGGCGCGTTCGACGCGCGAGCGATCCGGGATCTGCACAAGGCAGCGCCGACCGACCCCAAGGGACTGCGTCGCACGATCCGCCGCAGCGAGCTACGTCAGATCGTCCCGCTGGCGGATTCGACCATCTACGAGCTGGAGCGCCGCGGCGAATTCCCGCAGCGGTTCTACCTCACGACACGCTGCGTGGTGTGGGACCTGGCCGAGGTGATGGCCTGGCTGCAGAGCCGTCGGCAGGCCGGGAGCAACGGGGTGAAGAAGGCGGCGGTGCCGGACGTTCGAAGGAGGATGCGCCGGACGGTCGGCGCCAAAGGCTAGTGTTGCGATTCCCGCTAGCGACCATTCCGCTCACCACAGCACCCAGAGCGATGACCCTGAGACGCGAACCGGCGCCATCAGCGGTGCGATGGGCCGCAGTGCGAGTTACAGCGGACGGCGAAGGTAGACCTGGGATCGGCAGGGGACGGCCAACGGCAGACATTCGCGCCCGCGCAGGCAAGCAGTCAGTCAGACCTTAGCGAGCCCAACCTTGTCTCGACCCTCCAAGGCATTCAACGCCGCCAAGAGGCGTCGCGCGCCATCCTCAATCGCATCGGTGCCCAGGAGCGCATAGCCCATGACAAAGCCAGCGGGCCGCTGCACAGCCGTGCGGGACCGAGTGCGCGTCGGGAGGTAGAGCGGCCCGACCGGATAGACCCGCACGCTGCGCTCACGCGCCGCCTGCACCAGCGCTGTCTCTGCACTCGCCGGCAAGCCCGGGATCCAAGCCACGAGGTGCAGCCCACTGGCCGCCCCCTGGATCCGCACGCGATCGCCAAAGTGCATGGCGAGCGCATCCGTCAGCGCGCGCTGTCGGGCCTGCTGCAGGCGTCGCATGCGGCGCACGTGGCGGTCGTAGCTTCCATCGTCCAGCAGCACGGCCAGGGCGCGCTGCAGGCCCGTGGCAGCGTGTCGATCCGCAACCCGCTTGGCGGCAACGAAGGTATCCACCAAGGTTCGCGGCAGCACCATGTAGCCGAGCCGAAGCTGTGGCGACAGCGTCTTGGAGAACGTGCCGACGTGGATCACGCAGCCGCGACGATCGAGTGACAGCAGCGTCGCCTCCGGCCGCACCGAGTAGCGGTACTCGCTGTCGTAGTCGTCCTCGATGATCCACGCATGCCGTCGTGCGGCCCAGGCAAGTAACGCGCTGCGCCGAGCCATCGGCATGAAGGACCCGAGCGGAAACTGATGCGTCGGGGTGACGTACGCCACGCGTGCCGGCCCGAGCGCCGCCAGCGCGTCGGTCCGCAGCCCGTGTTCGTCGACGTCCACGCCCAGCAGCTTGGCGCCGCAGGCCTCGAAGGCATGGTGCGCCATGCGGTAGCCCGGGTTCTCGACGATCACACTCTCGCCGGGATCGACCAGCAGCCGGGCGCACAGGTCCAGCGCCTGTTGCGACCCGTTGACGATCATGATCTGCTCGACGCTGCAGGACACGCCCTTGGTCCGGCTCAGGTGCGTCTGCAGCGCACGGCGCAACACGAGGTTGCCGCGCGGATCCTCGTATTCCAGTCGATGGACGCGCTGTCGCTCGACTGCACGAAGTGCCTTCAGCCAGGTCTGGGTTGGAAAGTCGCCGCCAGCCAGGGGGCCGTAGACGAAGTCGATCTCCGCCGGCGCGGTCGGACCCGCATCGCGGATACCCATCGCCGCGATGCGCCGGCCGACGGCGGACAGCCTGCCCGCCACCCGACCGGCCTCGTCGCGCTCCTGGCGGGCACCGCCAGCACGGCGCAGCGAGGCCACCGCGCCTTCGGCCACCCGGCTCATGGCGCCAGGACGGGTGTCGATGAAGCCATCGGCCGCTAGTTGTTCGTAGACCAGCGTCACGGTGCCGCGCGACAAGCCCCGCTCAGCGGCGAGCGCGCGCGAGGACGGCAGCGGCGTACCGGCCGCATAGGTGCCGTCCGCGATGCGCGCGCGGAATTCCTCGTACAGCGCACGGCTGAGTCCGCGCCGGCGATCTGGGTCAGCGGGCATGGTGGGAAACTGGTCCAGTGAGATTGTCGGGAACTGGATATTTTCCACGTGCCGGCCTCAAGGCACAGTGAGGGTCCGCCGGTCTCCGGTCGCCCACTCGCAAAGCGCCCCATGTACCTTCCCCAGCAATTCGCCGAGGCCCGCGTCGAAGAGCTTCATCGCATCGTGCGCGAGAACGCGCTCGGCATGCTCGTCCGGCCCACGGGGGCGGGCTTCGAAGCCGACCACCTGCCGTTCATGCTGGAGGCGGCGCCGGACGGTCCGGGGACGCTGATCGCCCACGTCGCCCGCGCCAACCCGGTGTGGCGAGAGATCGGCAGTGGCGACCCGGTGCTCGTCGTCTTCCGTGGCGTGCAGGGCTACATCTCGCCGAACTGGTATCCCGGCAAGCACGAGACGCACCGCCGCGTGCCGACCTGGAACTACGAGATCGTGCATGCCCACGGGACGATCCACGTGCACGACGATGAGAAGTTCGTGCGCGGCGTCGTGGCCCGCCTGACCCGCCAGCACGAGGCGGACCAGCCGCAGCCCTGGAAGATGGGCGACGCACCGGCCGACTACCTGGCCGAGCAGCTGAGCCACATCGTCGGCATCGAGGTCAGGCTGACCCGCCTGGAGGGCAAGCGCAAGCTCAACCAGCATCACGCGGTGCCGGACCGTGAAGGCGCTATCCGCGGTCTGGAGTCCGTCGGCAATGCCGGCCTGGCGCAAGCCATGCGAGACACTGCGACACCGCCCGCTGAGGGCGCATGAACCGCGACGGCCCACGCCGCACAGGAGACGACCGGGTGTACAGCGCGACCTTCACCTTCGCCAAGGGCGAGTACGACGACGAGTTCCATCGCCGCGACCAGGCGATTGCCGAGATCGCGAAGGCGATCCCCGGCTACCTGGGCGAGGAGGCCTGGGAGAACCCGGCGAGCGGGCTGATCTCGACCGTCTACTACTGGCAGACGCTGGAGGCGCTTCAGCAGCTCGTCGAGCACCCCCTGCACCGCGCCGCAAAGGACCTGCAGGGCCGCTGGATCCGTGGCTATCACATCACCATCGCGCAGGTGCTGCGCAGCTACGGCGATGGCGGCATCGCCCATCCACTCGGTGCCACGCCCCCCGGCCACGAGTGAACGAAGAAGACGCATCCATGGCGTGGCTGTTGCTGATCATCGCCGGTCTGCTCGAAGTGGGCTGGGCCATCGGCCTGAAGTACACCGAGGGCTTCACGCGGGTCTGGCCGAGCCTGTTCACGCTCGGGACCATGGTGTTAAGCGTCGTGCTGCTCGGCGTGGCGATGAAGTCGCTGCCGGTCGGGACCTCCTATGCCGTGTGGGTCGGCGTCGGCGCGGTCGGCACGGCGATCCTCGGCATGGTGTTGTTCGGCGAGCCAGCCACGGCCGGGCGGCTAGCGAGCCTTGGACTCATCGTTGCCGGCATCGTCGGATTGAAGCTGGCCAGCGCCTGATGGCACCCCAAACAACATTGCCCATCGAGATACCTTGAACATGAACGCAGACAACACCCAGCTCCAGCCCGACTCCTGGCTCGTCACCGCCGGTCGCTCCTCGGAGCCCGGATCGCCGCTGAACGTGCCGCTCGTACCTGCATCGAACTTCATCATCGGCGGCAAGCGCGAGTATTCGCGTGACGACGGCACGCCAACCTGGGAAGCCCTCGAACAGCTCGTCGGGGGCCTGGAGTCTGGGCGCTCGGTGGCCTTCGCGTCCGGCATGGCGGCCATCGCCGCGGTCTTCGATCAGCTCCACGCTGGCACGACCGTGGTGCTGCCGGACGACTGCTACCAGGGCGTCGCCGGACTGGTGGCGGCCGGCGCCGATCGCGGTCGCTGGTCGGTGCGGCGCGTGGCGCTGCACGACACGGCGGGCTGGATCGACGCCTGCCGCACGGCCGACCTGGTCTGGCTTGAGTCGCCTTCGAACCCGTTGCTCGGCGTGGCAGACCTCGAGGCGATCTGCGCCGCGCCGCGGAAGCCAGGCGCCATCGTGGCTGTCGACAACACCTTCGCCACGCCGCTGAACCAGCGCCCGCTGGACTTCGGCGCGACGGTGTCACTGCAGTCCGCAACCAAGTTCATCGGCGGCCACTCCGACCTGCTGGCGGGCGTGGCGACGACGAAGGACGAGGCGTTCTGGCACGCGCTCAAGAAGTCGCGCGAATTGACCGGTGCGACGCCGGGTACGCTGGAATCGTTCCTGGCGGTGCGCGGTGCACGAACGATGGCACTGCGGCTGCAGCGGGCGCAGCAGTCGGCGATGGTGCTGGCCGAGCGGTTGGCTGCGCACCCGGCGGTCGAGTTGGCTCGCTACCCCGGTCTGCCCTCACACCCGACCCATGCGACGGCCAGGCGGGTGCTCAGAGGCTACGGCACGATCATCTCGTTCGATGTTCGCGGTGGCGCTGCGCGGGCCGATGCGGTGTGCCGTCGTACGGGCCTGATCCAGCACGCGACCAGCCTTGGTGCTGTCGAGTCGACGATGGAGCGCCGCGCGGCGATTCCGGGACAGGAGCATCTGCCACCGTCGTTGCTGAGGCTGAGCGTCGGCATCGAGGACGTCGAGGATATCTGGCGAGACCTCGACAATGCCTTGGTCGCGACAAGCGCGTGACAGCGCTATGCGCTGAGGCCACTTGGCAGGCACGAATGTCTGCTGCTTACATGGATGATTGACCGTTGAGGGTCGAAGGCAGGTCTAGGATCTGCGCGACTGAGGGACCGGAGCAGGTCAGAGACCTGACGTTCGCGCGCAGCGATGACGTTGAGCCCGATTGCCTGCGCCAACCGCGGCGAGTCGGCGCACAGGAGAACCTCCGTTGCCGCGGCCGCTAGGAACGACTCAAATCGGCGCCGCCGTCGTCGCCACCTTCATCGTCGGCGGCAGCAGCGTCGGCGTGTGCGTCTTCCCCGCCACCCAGGCATCGATCATGTCCGCCCACTCCTGCAGCATGTGGCGGCGCTGCTCCGCGTACTCCGCCTTGTTGTAGACGCCGCGCGATGAGCGCCCGTCTTCGTGGGCCAGGCACTTCTCGATCCAGTCGCTGTTGAAGCCGAGCTCGTTCAGGATGGTCGAGCCGGTGCGGCGCAAATCGTGCACGGTGAAGGGCTCCAGCGGCAGCTTTGCTTCCTTGGCGCGCTCCGCGACGATCTGGGTGACCCGGTTGAGGGTCGCCTTCGACATGCAGCGGTCGGCGTCGTAACGCGAGGGCAGCAGGAATTTCGAGCCGCTCGCGCAGGTGCGCAGCGCCACCATGATGTCGAGTGCCTGCTGCGACAGGTAGACGTTGTGGGGTTTCCCGGCCTTCATGCGGCTCTTCGGGATCGTCCAGACGGCGTTCTCGAAGTCGACCTCGTCCCAGGTCGCCTCGATCAGCTCGCTCTTGCGCACGAGCGTGAGCAGGATGAGGCGCAGTGCCAGGCGGATGGTCGGCAGCGTCGCCGTGGTGTCCAGCACCCGGTGCATGATGCGGATCTCGGTCGGCGACAGTGCGCGGTCCTTGGCCACGAAGGTGGCGATCGACGAAGGACCAACCTCGTCGGCGGGATTCGGCGCCTTCTCGCCGTGCAGCGCCGCGAAACCGAAGACCTGCTTGACGATGTCGCGCACGTGCACGGCCGTCGCCGGCGCTCCGCGCGCCTTGATCTTGGCGCACAGGTTGCGCAGGTCTTCCGGCCCGATCTCGGACATCAGCCGGTTGCGGAAGACCGGCAGGATGTCCCGGTCGATGATGCTCTTACGCATCGACCTGGTGCTGTCGGCCATCCTGGCCTCTTCCAGCCAGCGCTTGGTGAATTCCTCGAAGGTCTGGGCCTCGGACCGTCGGCGCTTGTCGCGCTGCTTTTCCTGGGCGGGGGAGATGCCTTCGGCGATGGCCTTTCTCGCCTCCATGCAGCGCTCGCGCGCCATGAGCAGCGAGATTCCGTCCTTCGTGCCGTAGCGGCCGATGGTGAGCGTCTCGCGGCGGCCGTTGAGCCGGTAGTCGAGGCGGAACGTGATCGTGCCCCTCGGGGAGACGGTCACGTACATCCCGTCCCGGTCGGCGATCTTGTAGGTGGTGCCCTGGGGCTTGATGCCCCTGAGCGTGCCATCGGACAGCATCGGCGGTCCCTCCTCTCGGAGAAATTTTACCGTCATGCTGAAACGGTGGCTACATCTTCGCTAAGTTATTGATTTTAGTCGTCTTTGTTGCCGTTTCTTTACCGTCACTGCTCGCGTTCACATGACGGTAAAAACTTCGGATGCCGCCGGCCTCTGATTTCTACCGTCAGATTTACCGTCAACATGAAACGCACCCCACCGATAGATGTCGATAGACCACGACAGATGTTTTCTTTACGGTACAACGACTTAGGTTCAATTCTCGATCGATCTCGATTGACCCTGAAAGACGCCGAATCATTCCCACTCGATCGTCGCCGGCGGCTTGCTCGAGACGTCGTAGACGACGCGGTTGATGCCGCGCACCTCGTTGGTGATGCGGTTCGACACGCGCGCGATGAGATCGTGCGGCAGGTGCGCCCAGTGCGCGGTCATGAAGTCGGTGGTCTGCACGGCGCGCAGCGCGACGGCGTGCTCGTAGGTGCGGCCGTCGCCCATCACGCCGACCGAGCGGATCGGCAGGAACACCGCGAACGCCTGCGCGGTCAGGTCGTACCAGGACGTCCCGCTCGCGTCGCGCGTCGCGCGCAGCTCGTCGATGAAGATCGCGTCGGCGCGGCGCAGGAGTTCCGCGTACTCGCGCTTCACCTCGCCCAGGATGCGCACGCCGAGCCCCGGTCCCGGGAACGGGTGCCGGAACACCATCTCGCGCGGCAGCCCGAGTTCGAGTCCCAGCTCGCGCACCTCGTCCTTGAAGAGCTCGCGCAGCGGCTCGAGCAGCTCGAGGTGCAGCGTCTCGGGCAGGCCCCCGACGTTGTGGTGCGACTTGATCGTGTGCGCCTTCTTCGTCTTCGCGCCGGCGCTCTCGATCACGTCCGGATAGATCGTGCCCTGCGCGAGCCATTTCGCACGCGGGAGCTTCGCCGCCTCGCGCTGGAACACGTCGACGAAGAGCTTGCCGATGACCTTCCGCTTCGCTTCCGGGTCGTCGATGCCGGCGAGCGCGGACAGGAACTCGGCGGAGGCGTCCACATGCACCACGTGCACGCCGAGATTGCGCGCGAAGGTGTCCATCACCTGCGTCGCCTCGTCCTGGCGCAACAGGCCGTGGTCGACGAACACGCAGGTGAGGCGATCGCCGATCGCGCGGTGGATGAGCGCCGCCGCGACCGACGAGTCGACGCCTCCCGACAGGCCGAGGATCACCTCGTCGTCGCCGGCCTTCGCGCGGATCGAGGCGACCGCCTCGTCGACGTAGTCGTGCATGTTCCAGTCTTCGCCGCAGCCGCAAATCTCATGCGCGAAGCGCGCGAGGATCGCCCTCCCCTGCTTCGTGTGCGTGACCTCGGGGTGGAACTGCACGCCGTAGAGGCCGCGCGCGTCGTCGGCCATCGCGGCGATCGCGCAGGCGTCCGACGAACCGATCAGCCGGAAGCCGGGCGGCAGCGCGGTCACCTTGTCGCCGTGGCTCATCCAGGTGTCGAGGATGCCGTGCCCGTCGGCGTTGGCGCGGTCCTGGATGTCGCGGAAGAGCGCCGAGTGCCCGCGCGCGCGCATCTCCGCGTAACCGAATTCGCGCACGTGGCCGGGTTCGACCTTGCCGCCCAGTTCGTGCGCCATCGTCTGCATGCCGTAGCAGATGCCGAGCACCGGCACGCCCAGCGCCCACACCGCCGCCGGCACGCGACCGGCGTCCTCGTCGTAGACGCTCGCGTGACTGCCGGACAGGATCACGCCCTTCGCGCCGAAGCCGAGCACGAACGCGTCGTCGACGTCGTTCGGGTGGATCTCGCAGTAGACGTGCGACTCGCGCAGGCGGCGCGCGATCAGTTGCGTGACCTGCGAGCCGAAGTCGAGGATCAGGATGCGGTCGTGCGCGCGGGGCGTCACCGCGCCGGCAGGTCGGGCGTCGGGCATGCCGTCAGCCGGCGCGATAGTTCGGCGCTTCCTTGACGATCTGCACGTCGTGCACGTGCGACTCCTGCATGCCGGCCGAGGTGATCTGCACGAACTCGCCTTTCGCCGACATCTCGGCGACGCTCGCGCAGCCGCAGTAGCCCATCGCGGCGCGCAGGCCGCCGGTCAACTGGTGGACCACGTTGACCATCGCGCCCTTGTAGGGGACGCGCCCCTCGATGCCTTCGGGCACGAGCTTCTCGGCCGCGGCGGCGGGGTCCTCGCTCTCGAGTTCCTGGAAGTAGCGGTCGGCGCTGCCCTGCTGCATCGCGCCGAGCGACCCCATGCCGCGGTAGCTCTTGTACGAACGGCCCTGGAAGAGTTCGATCTCGCCGGGCGACTCGTCGGTGCCTGCGAAGAGGCTCCCCAGCATCACCGACGACGCGCCCGCGGCGATCGCCTTCGCGACGTCACCCGAGTAGCGGATGCCGCCGTCGGCGATCAGCGGCACGCCCGCGGCGGCGGCGCCCTCGAGCGCGAACTGGATCGCCGAGATCTGCGGGACGCCGACGCCCGCGACGATGCGCGTCGTGCAGATCGAGCCGGGACCGATGCCGACCTTGACGCCATCGGCGCCGTGGTCGACCAGCGCCTTCGCGCCGGCGGCGGTGGCGATGTTGCCGCCGATCACCTGGACGTCGGGGAAGCGCTTCTTGGTCCACGCGACGCGGTCGAGCACGCCCTGCGAGTGGCCGTGCGCGGTGTCGACGACGAGAACGTCGACGCCCGCCTCGACGAGCGCCTCCGCGCGCGCCTCGTTGTCGGAGGCGACGCCGATCGCCGCGCCGACGCGCAGGCGCCCATGATCGTCCTTGCATGCGTTCGGGTGCTCGGTCGACTTGAGGATGTCCTTGACCGTGATGAGGCCCTTCAGTTCGTTCGACGGCGAGAGTACGAGCACCCGCTCGAGGCGGTGACGGTGCATCAGCGTCTTCGCGGTGTCGAGGTCGGTGCCCTCCGGCACGGTCACGAGCCGGTCGCCCGGCGTCATGATGGCCGCCACCGGCTGGTCGAGTTCGGTCTCGAAGCGCAGGTCGCGGTTGGTGACGATGCCGACGACGCGCTTGCCGTCGACCACCGGCAGCCCGGAGATGCGGTGACGCGCGATCAGCGCGAGCAGTTCGCGCACCGTCATCGACGGCGACACGGTGATCGGATCCTTGACGACGCCGCTCTCGAAGCGCTTCACTTTCGCGACCTCGGCGGCCTGGCGCGCGGGCGGCAGGTTCTTGTGGACGATCCCGAGCCCTCCCTCCTGCGCCAGCGCGATCGCGAGGCGCGCCTCGGTCACGGTGTCCATTGCGGCGGACACGATGGGGATCTGCAGCTCGATGCCGCGAGTGAGGCGCGTGCGCAGCGAGACGTCGCGGGGGACGACCTCGGAGTGCGCGGGAAGGAGCAGGACGTCGTCGAACGTGAGCGCGGTGCGGACGACACGCATGGGGTGGGTTTCCTCGTGCTCAAAAACGGATTATACGCGGCAGCGACGGGCATACCCGAGCGGTCCTGACGGGAGTTCCGAGGTTCCGCGATCGCGGGGCCGTGCCGCCCCCTCCCACGGGCGTCGGCACGCCGGCCCGGTGGAGCGCCCACGTGGCGCTTCTCCCGGTGTCGCGCCGTCGCCACGCGCAGGTACGGTGCGCCGCCGGGGGTTCGTTGACGCCGGCCTCGCGCCTCGGGTACCGTGGCTGCATGAATCACGCGCACCCGAACCGCAAGACGATGGGGACCGCGTTCCTGGCCGCCGGCGTCCTGGCGCTCGCGCTCGCCGCGGGAGGAGCCTCCGCCACGCTCTACAAGTGGACCGACGCCAGCGGTCGGGTGGTCTATTCCGACCAGCCGCCGCCCGGTGGCGTCAAGTACGACGTCGTCGGCGGCGCCGCGCCGCCCGACAACCCGAACGCGGCCCGCGACCTCGCCAGCCAGGAGGCCCAGTTCAAGAAGGCGCAGCGCGAGCGCGCGGAGGCCGACGCCAAGGCGGGCAAGACGCGCGCGGACGCGGCGAAGCGGGCCGAAGTGTGCGAACAGGCGCGGGCGGGCATTCGCACCTACCAGAACGACAACGTTCCCGTCGTCACGATCAACGCGAAGGGGGAGCAGGTCGTCGTCGACGCGGCCGAACGGGCGCGACGCCTCGCCGAACAGCAGCGGCTCGCGCGGGAATACTGCGCCAACTGACGCCGCGCCCCCGCACCCCGCGCCGCTCGTTCTACTGCGGCAGGCCTCGCGGCGCGCGCTGGCGCACCGGCGCCTGCTGACCGGGCGCAGGAGCGACGCCGTCGTCGCGCTTGACCTCGAGTTGAGCCTGTTCGATCTTCACGTCGGAGCGCGAACGCAGCGACGCCAAGTACGCCGACGCGAAATCGCGTCCGAGCTGGTCGCCCATCCGCTCCGCCGCGAGCTTCAGGCGTCCTTCGTCGTAGGTCGAAGGCGACGTCACCTTGCTCACGCGGTAGATCGTGAATCCGCCGCGCGGGTCGGTCGCGGTCACGTAGACCGGCAGTTTCGACGTGTCGGCCTGGAAGACGCGCAGCAAAGCGTCGGGGGGGAGCGTCGCGCCCGGCTGGTTGCGCGCCACCTCGACCGGCTTGCCGAACGCGAGTCCGGCGTCCTTGTCGGACTTGCCCTGCTCCAGGAGCGCGAGCTTCGCGCGTCCCGCGCGCTCGGCGGCGTCCGCCATCGCCTTGCGCTCGAGCTGCTGACGGATCTCCGCCTTCACCTCGTCGAACGGCCGGGGCGCCGCCGCCTTGTGCTCGACGATTCTCCCGGCGATCAGCATGTTGGGCCCCGCCTCGATGGCGTCCGTGTTGCGCTTCGCCTGGATCGACGCCGGCGAGAACAGCGCCTCGACGAACGCCGGATTGTTCGCCGCGAGCGCCTGCGCCTGCGCCCGGGTGATGAACGGCGTCGTCTGCACCGGGACGCCGAGCGCCTTGCCGACGCCTTCGAGCGAGTCCGCCTGCTCGTAGACGAGATTCTGGAACTGGTCGGCCGCGGCCTGGAACCGCTCGTGCGCCAGGCGCTGCCGGAGTTCGGCCTCGATCTGCGTCTTCACTTCCTCGAACGGACGCTTCGTCTCCTCGCGGGCACCGGTGACCTTGATGACGTGCCAGCCGAACTCGGATTGCACCGGTCCCACGATGTCGCCCGGCTTCGCGGCGAACGCCGCGTTCTCGAACGCCTTCACCATCGTGCCCCGGCCGAACGCGCCGAGGTCGCCGCCCTGCGCGGCCGAGCCCGGGTCCTCGGACTTCGCCTTCGCGATCTCGGCGAAGCGTGCGGGGGCCGCGCGCACCTCGGCGGCGATCGCCTCGGCCTTCGCCTTGGCCGCGGCCTTCTCGGCGTCGCTCGCGTCCGGCTTCACCGCCACCAGGATGTGCGAGGCCGTCCGCTCGCCCGGCGAGGTGTAGCTCGCCTGGTTGGCGTCGTACTGCCTGCGCACGTCCTGCGGGTCGACCGTCACCTTCGCGGCGAGCGCGTCGACGTTCAGCACGACGTACTCGATCTTCGCCTGCTCGGGCGTCATCAGCGCGTCGGGATGCTGGTCGTAGTAGGCCTTCACCGCCGCGTCGTCGACCTTCGCCTCCTTCGCGTACGGCGCGGCGTCGATCGTCGCCTGCGCGACCTCGCGCTTCTGCTCGAGCAGCGCCAGGTAGCGTTCGGCCGACGCCTTCGCGACGATCGCCCCCTGCGTCAGCGGCTCGGACAGCGGCGCCTGGCTCATCTCCTGCCGCAACCGGTATTCGAAGAGCGCGGGCGACATGTTCTGGCCCTGCAGGACCATCCGGTAGCGTTCGGCGGAGAACTTGCCGTCCTCCTGGAACGCCGGGATCTCCGCGATCACCTGGGCGAGCTGGGCGTCGGTCACCCGCAGGCGCTCGCGCCGCGCCTCCTCGGCGAGCAGGCGCTGGTTCACCAGGTTCATCACCACGGCGTAGCGGACGTCGGGGTGGTCGATGACCGCGGAGTCGTAGGACTTGCCCATCTGCTGGCGAAGCCGGTCCGCGTGCTCGCGCAGCGCGTCCTCGAACTCGCGCCGCGTGATCTTGACGCCGTCGACCGTCGCGATCGTGTCCTCGACGCCGCTGCCGCGGAAGTAGTAGTCGACGCCGAAGAACATGAACGGCAGCGTGATCAGCGCCAGGACGACCTGGACCGCGCGCTTGTGCTTGCTCAGGAAATCGTACATGGTGGCCTGCGGGCGGATCGTCCGCCTTTCGCCCGCTTGGACCGCGGGGCATCGCGGGGGTTTCCCTCCGCGCGAACACGAAAAAGGGCGAACACGGGTTCGCCCTTGGGGAGTTGGCGGAGTGGACGGGACTCGAACCCGCGACCCCCGGCGTGACAGGCCGGTATTCTAACCAACTGAACTACCACTCCTCGTCCGGCAATGGGGCGCTGCGCGCGCCTTCATGACGTCTGGTGGGTGCTGACGGGATCGAACCGCCGACATTCGCCTTGTAAGGGCGACGCTCTACCGGCTGAGCTAAGCACCCGCGGGTGCGGTTCCTCGTCGTGCGGCCACCGGCCGCCTCAGGCTGCGCCTGCGTCCTCGCCGCGTGCGCCACCGGTCGCCCGGCGCCGCGCGCATGCTCGGCAGCCCGTTATTTTAGCTCATCCTTCAGCGCCTTGCCAGCCCGGAACCTCGGCACCTTGGCCGAGGGAATCTTGATGGTGTCGCCGGTCCTGGGATTGCGCCCGGCGCGCGCGGTGCGGCGCCCGACGTAGAACGAGCCGAAGCCTACCAGCGTGACGATGTCGCCCTTCTTGAGCGAACCCTTGATCGAGTTCACCGTCGCGTCGAGCGCACGCCCGGCGGCGGCCTTCGAGATGTCGGCGTGGCGGGAGATCGCGTCGATCAGGTCGTTCTTGTTCACGTGGGTGTCCTCACGGTGGGTGTCGCCTGCGCGCGGCGTCCGGTGGGGAGCGCACCCGTCGCGGCGGCGTCGGTTCTTCGAACGGGAATGTCGCGGCGCGCGATCGCGCGCCGACGCCGTCGTTATAGCGCCCGCGATTTTTCGCTGTCAAGCGGACAATCGCGCGCGCGGCGCGCGCTCGTCAGGCGATGCTTGAAGTTGCGCGCGTTAAGTGGTTGACAAGTCGCGCGGCGAGCGTTCGCGCGCGGCGACGAGCGGCGTCGGACGAAAAAACAACGCGCGCGGGCACGCTTCGTGCGGCCGCGCGCGCTGCCTTGAACGGCGTCCGGCGCCGACGTCAATGCTTGAGTTGCGCGCCTTCGCCTTCGCTCGCCGGCGCGGCGGGCGGCGGCGCATCGGCGTCCTTCTTCTCGTCGGCGAGCGGCACCGGCTGGCGCTCGAGCGTCGCCTCGAGCACCTGCTCGATCCAGCGCACCGGACGGATCTCGATGCGGTTCTTGATCTCGTCGGGAATCTCCGCGAGGTCCTTCACGTTCTCCTCGGGCACGAGCACCGTCTTGATGCCGCCGCGGCCCGCGGCGAGCAGCTTCTCCTTCAATCCGCCGATCGGCAGGACCTCGCCGCGCAGCGTGATCTCGCCGGTCATCGCCACGTCGCAGCGGACCGGGATGCCGGTCAGGATCGACACCATCGCGGTGGCGATCGCGGCGCCCGCGGACGGGCCGTCCTTCGGCGTCGCGCCCTCCGGCAGGTGGATGTGCAGGTCGGTCTTCGTGTAGAAGTCCGGCGCGATGCCCAACTGGCGGCTGCGGTGGCGCACGACCGACAGCGCCGCGGCGATCGACTCGTTCATCACCTCGCCCAGCTTGCCGGTGGAGGTCGTCTTGCCCTTGCCGGGCAGCGCGACCGCCTCGATCGTCAGGAGATCGCCGCCGACCTCGGTCCAGGCGAGGCCGGTGACCTGCCCCACCTGGTTCTTCTTCTCGGCGATGCCGTAGGTGAAACGCCGCACGCCCAGGTACTTGTCGAGGTTCTTCGAGGTCACCTCGACCGGCCCCTTGGCCCTGCGCGCCTTGCCCTCGCTCTCCTTCAGCAGCAGGGCCTTGACGACCTTGCGGCAGATCTTGCTGATGTCGCGCTCGAGGTTGCGCACGCCCGCCTCGCGCGTGTAGTAGCGCACGATGTCGCGCAGCGCGCTCTCGGCGACGTGCACTTCCTCCGGCTTGATGCCGTTGTTCTTCATCTGCTTGGGCAGCAGGTACTGCTTGGCGATCGCGATCTTCTCGTCCTCGGTGTAGCCGGAGAGCCGGATCACCTCCATCCGGTCGAGCAGCGGCGCGGGGATCGCCATCGTGTTGGCGGTCGCGACGAACATCACGTCGGACAGGTCGTACTCGACTTCGACGTAGTGGTCGACGAAGGTCGAGTTCTGCTCGGGGTCGAGCACCTCGAGCAGCGCGGAACTCGGGTCGCCGCGGAAGTCCATGCCCATCTTGTCGACTTCGTCGAGCAGGAACAGCGGGTTGCGCACGCCGATCTTCGACATGTTCTGCAGGATCTTGCCGGGCATCGACCCGATGTAGGTCCGGCGGTGGCCGCGGATCTCCGCCTCGTCGCGCACCCCGCCGAGCGACATGCGGACGAACTTGCGGTTGGTCGCCTTGGCGATCGACTGGCCGAGCGAGGTCTTGCCGACGCCGGGCGGGCCGACCAGGCACAGGATCGGGCCCTTCAGGCGGTCGACGCGCTGCTGGACCGCGAGGTACTCGACGATGCGTTCCTTGACCTTCTCGAGGCCGTAGTGATCGGCGTCGAGCACCTTGACCGCGTGCGCGAGGTCCTTGTTGATCTTGCTCTTCTTGCGCCAGGGCAGCGCGGTCAGCGTGTCGACGAAGTTGCGCACGACGGTCGCCTCGGCCGACATCGGCGACATCATCCGGAGCTTCTTCAGCTCGTTCATCGCCTTGGCCTCGGCCTCCTTGCTCATGCGCGCGGCCTTGACCTTCTTCTCCATCTCCTCGAGGTCGGCGTTCTCGTCGCCCTCGCCCAGTTCCTTCTGGATCGCCTTGACCTGCTCGTTCAGGTAGTACTCGCGCTGGCTCTTCTCCATCTGCCGCTTCACGCGGCCGCGGATGCGTTTCTCGACCTGCAGGATGTCGACCTCGCCTTCGAGCAGGCCGAGCAGGTGCTCGAGGCGCTTCACCGGGTCGCTCATCTCGAGGATCTGCTGCTTCTGCTCGAGCTTCAACGGCAGGTGGGCCGCGATCGCGTCCGCCAGCCGCCCGCCGTCGTCGATCCCGGACATCGAGGTGAGGATCTCGGGCGGGATCTTCTTGTTGAGCTTCACGTACTGGTCGAACTGCGCGAGCAGCGCGCGGCGCATCGCCTCGACCTCGTGCGCCGGGCCCGCGTCGATCTCGACCGGGCGCGCCTGGGCGGTCAGCAGTTCGGACAGGTCCCTCACCGACTCGATCCGGGCCCGCTGGGTCCCCTCGACCAGCACCTTCACCGTGCCGTCGGGGAGCTTCAGCATCTGCAGGACGGTGGCGATGCTGCCGATCTCGTAGAGGTCGTCGGCGCCCGGGTCGTCCTTCGCCGCCTGCTTCTGGGCGACGAGCAGAATGTGCTTGCCCGATTCCATCGCGGCGTCGAGCGCCTTGATCGACTTCGGGCGCCCCACGAACAGCGGGATGACCATGTGCGGGAACACCACAACGTCGCGCAGCGGCAGGAGCGGGAGCGAGTTGAGGTCGGCCGGGGATTGCGGTTCGGTAGACATCGTGTCCTTCGGGCGGGAGTACCCCCGGAACATGGGGGCGGGAGCACCGCCGGGCAAGGCGAGCGCGAGTATGCTGCAAATTCAATGGCTTGAGGCCATGCACGGCGCGCCGAACCGAGGACGCCTCCCGGCCGGAACCCGTGAACCATGTCCCCACGGTACCACAGGCCGCCGACCACGCCCGCAGCGGACGCGGCGCCGGCGCGCCGGCAGTCCCGCTGCCGGTTCCGGCGGCGCCGCAGGGTCGGGAGGGTCTTCTAGGCCTTGCCGGCCGCGACCTTCGCGGTCTCGGCGAACATCAGAAGCGGCTTGCCGTCGTGCGTGATCGTCGATTCGTCGACGATCACGCGCGCGAGGTTGGCGAGCGACGGCAGGTCGTACATCACGTCGAGCAGCGTCTGCTCGATGATCGAGCGCAGTCCGCGCGCGCCCGTCTTGCGGGCGAGCGCCTTGCGCGCGATGGCGCGCAGCGCGCCTTCGCGGATCTCGAGCTCGACGCCCTCCATCCGGAACATCTTCTGGTACTGCTTGATCAGCGCGTTCTTCGGCTCGACCAGGATCTCGATCAGCGCGCCTTCGTCCAGCTCGTCGAGCGTCGCCACCACCGGCAGGCGGCCGACGAACTCCGGGATCAGGCCGAACTTGATCAGGTCCTCGGGCTCCGCCTGGCGCAGGAGCGTCGTGATGTTCTTGCGGTCGTCGGGCGAGGCGACCTCCGCGCCGAAGCCGATGCCGGTCTTGGCGCTGCGCTGACGGACGATCTTCTCGAGTCCGTCGAACGCGCCGCCGCAGACGAACAGGATGTTCGTCGTGTCGACCTGGACGAACTCCTGGTTCGGATGCTTGCGCCCGCCCTGCGGCGGCACGCTCGCGATCGTGCCCTCGATCAGCTTCAGCAGCGCCTGCTGCACCCCTTCGCCCGACACGTCACGGGTGATCGACGGGTTGTCGCTCTTGCGCGAGATCTTGTCGATCTCGTCGATGTACACGATGCCGCGCTGCGCCTTGTCGATGTCGTAGTCGCACTTCTGCAGGAGCTTCTGGATGATGTTCTCGACGTCCTCGCCGACGTAGCCGGCCTCGGTGAGGGTGGTCGCGTCCGCGATGACGAAGGGAACGTCGAGGAGCCGCGCGAGCGTCTGGGCGAGCAGCGTCTTGCCCGACCCGGTCGGGCCGATCAGGAGGATGTTCGACTTCGCGAGCTCGACGTCGTCTTCCTTCGCGCCGGATTCGAGCCGCTTGTAGTGGTTGTAGACCGCGACCGACAGGATCTTCTTCGCCGGCTCCTGCCCGATCACGTACTGGTCGAGGATCGAGCGGATCTCGTGCGGCGTCGGGAGCTTGTTGCGCTCGCCCTGCGCCTCGCCGGCGGACGAGCCCTCCTCGCGGATGATGTCGTTGCAGAGCTCGATGCACTCGTCGCAGATGAACACCGACGGACCGGCGATGAGCTTCCGCACCTCGTGCTGGCTCTTGCCGCAGAAGGAGCAGTACAACAGCTTGTCGCCGGAATTTTTGTCGGCCATTCAATGACCTGCGATGGGTACCCGAGAACGGACTTTACGCCCCGGCGACCCGCTTGTGCAAGACCTGGTCGACGATGCCGTAGTCGCGGGCGGCGTCGGCCCACAGGAAGTTGTCGCGGTCGTGGTCGCGCTCGACCTGTTCCGCCGGACGCCCGGTGAAGGCGGCCATCTGCGTGATGAAGCGCTTCTTGAGGTCGATCACGTACTGCGCGTGGCGCTCGATGTCCGACACCTGGCCCTGGAAGCCGCCCGAAGGCTGGTGGATCATCACCGTCGAGTTGGGCAGCGCGAAGCGCTTGCCCTTCGCGCCGGCGGCGAGCAGGAAGGCGCCCATCGACGCCGCCATGCCCACGCACATCGTCGAGACGTCCGGCTTGATGAACTGCATCGTGTCGAAGATCGCCATGCCCGCGGAGACCGAACCGCCCGGCGAGTTGATGTAGAAATGGATGTCCTTGTCGGGATTCTCGGACTCCAGGAACAGCATCTGTGCGACGATCAGGTTGGCGGTCGCGTCGTTCACCGGGCCGACCAGGAAGACGATGCGTTCCTTCAAGAGCCGCGAATAGATGTCGTACGCGCGCTCGCCGCGTCCACTCTGCTCGATGACCATCGGGATCAGCCCGAGGCCCTGCGGTTCGTGCATGCTCATCGTTGCTATTTCCCGCGTTGTAGTTGACAAGGCGCCCGCCTCCGGGCGCGGCGCGCCTCCCTCCCGCACAAGATGGGACGCGCGGGCCCCGACGTCAAGCGGGAGCGCCCGGCAGTCAGGCCCGCGCGGGCTCCATCAGCGCCTCGAAGGTCGTCGGTCGGTCGACAACGCGGGTGCGCGTCAATACCCAATCCACGACGTTCTTCTCGACTGCGGCGGTCTCGAACTCGGTCAGGCGCTCGGGCTTCTCGTAGTGCCAGCGCACGACGGCGTCGGGCTGCTCGTAGGTCTGGGCCGCGGCTTCGACGCGGCTTCGCACCTGCTCGCGCGTCGCGGCGAGTCCGTGGTTGCGCACGAGGTCGCCCAGCACGAGGCCGATGACCACGCGATCCTCCGCCTGCTGGCGGAACATGTCCGGCGACAGTTTCGCGTCCTCGGGCTTCATGCCCTGGCGGCGCAGGTTCTCGGCGGCCGCGTCGGCCATCGCCTGCATCTCCTGCTCCACCAGCGATCGCGGCGGCGTGAACGTGGCCTTCGAGCGCAGCGCGACCAGCGCCTGGTCGCGGATCACCGTCTCGACCTTGCGCGCGAGTTCGAGTTCGAGATTCTGCGAGATCTCCTTGCGCAGGTCGTCGAGCGAACCCGATGCGACGCCGAAGCCCTTCGCGAAGGCATCGTCGAGTGCCGGGAGCGTCGGCGCCGAGACGCGCTTCGCGGTCAACGCGAAGCTGGCGCGCTTTCCCGCGACTTCCTTGCCGTGGTAGTCGTCGGGAAAGACGAGCGGAAACTCGATCGTCTGCCCGGCGCGCACGCCCGAGAGCGCCGCCTCGAACTCGGGCAGCATCCGGCCTTCGCCGAGCGTGATGGTGAAGTCGCGCGCCTGTCCGCCGGGAAACTCGACGCCGTCGATCGTGCCGGTGAAGTCGACGAGCACGCGATCGCCGTCGGCCGCGCCCCGGTCGACGTCGTGCCAGGTCGCGTTCTGACGGCGCAGCACCTCGATCGTGCGGTCGACGTCGGCTTCGGTCACGTCGACCTGCGGCCGCTCGACCGTGACGGCCGAGAGATCCGCGAGCGTGATCTCCGGATAGACCTCGAAGGTCGCGGCGAAGGCGAGTTCGTCGGGCCGGGCCGGATTCGGGGCGGGCTCGATGCGCGGCATCCCGGCGATCCGGAGGTTCTGCGCGCGAACGGCGTCGTTGAAACGCGTGTTGACCGCTTCGGTGATCACGTCGGTGCGCACCTGCGGCCCGTACTGCTGCGCCACCATCTTGACGGGCACGTGGCCCGGGCGGAAGCCCGGCACCTTCGCGGTGCGGGCGAGGTTCCCCAGGCGTTTCTGGATCTCGCCTTCGATGTCGGCGATGGGCACGGCGACCTCGATGCGTCGCTCGAGGCCGGATGGGGCGGGAGTCTCGGTCATGTCGGGTTCGTCTTCCGAAGGCGTCTGCGAATCGAGAGGCTCGCGCGGACGGGGCGTCCACGGCGTGCGTGCTACAGTCGTACCGGACGCGTCACGTCGCGTCGAACGTCGGCGGGCGGTGGCTGGTGCGAAAGGGGGGACTCGAACCCCCATGGGTTGCCCCGCCGGAACCTAAATCCGGTGCGTCTGCCGATTCCGCCACTTTCGCGGCGCACGGGCCCCGCCTCGACTGCTCGCCCCGCCGAATCCCGGAACACCACCCCGGCTGCCAAACGGTCAATTATAGCGGAATGCCGACCGACGGGCGATGCGCTCGTCGCACCCGCACCCTCGCCGATCGCGCCCTTGGACTCGCCCGACCCCCGTTGCCCGCGCTTCGCGATGTCGCGGGGTCGCCCCCCTGGTCCGTTCACGCGGGTGCGCGCCGCGGCCGTGACGCATCCTGCCGGTCGTCGGCTGGCGTGGGGGATCTGACCCTTGTCCGTCGGCCACTACGAGAATTTCCCGGTCGCCTCCCGCCTCGTGCCTCCGCGCGAGCGTCGCGCGGTCGTCGCCCTCTATCGGTTCGCGCGAGGCGCGGACGACCTCGCCGACGAGGGCGACGACCCGCCGGCTGTGCGGCTCGCGGCCCTTTCGCGCTACCGGCGCGCGATCGACGCGATCGCGGGAGGCGTCCGCGACCCGATCCTCGAGGAGGCGCCGTTCGCCGAACTCGGCCGCGCGGTGCGCGAGCACGCGCTCCCCACCGCGCCGCTCGCCGACCTCCTCTCCGCGTTCGCCCAGGACGTCACGGTGCATCGCTACCCGGATTTCGCCGCGCTCCGCGACTACACGCGGCGTTCGGCCGATCCGGTGGGCCGCCTGCTCCTCGCGCTCTACCGCCGCGCGACCGACGGCAATCTCGCGCTCTCCGACGCGATCTGCACCGGCCTGCAGCTCGCGAACTTCTGGCAGGACGTCGCGATCGACTGGACCAAGGGCCGCGTCTACCTGCCGCAGGACGACCTCGCGCGCCACGGCGTCGCCGAATCGCAGATCGCCGAAGGACGTTGCGACGATCGCTGGCGGGAGCTGATGCGGTTCGAATGCGCGCGCGCGCGCGAACTCCTCGTGCGCGGCCGCCCGCTCGCCGCGCGCCTGCCGTGGAGGATCGGGCTCGAGCTTCGCGCGGTGGTCGCCGGCGGGCTCGCGATCCTCGAACGCATCGACGCGACGGGCGGCGACGTGTTCCGTTTCCGCCCGACGCTCTCCGGCGCGGACTGGGCGCGGGTCGGGTGGCGGGCGCTCCGCTCGTCGCTCGCCCCGGGCTGATCGGGGCGATGCGAAGAGTGCCGGGGAAGCGCACATGACGCCCGACGAATACTGCGCCTCGAAGGCCGCGCGGAGCGGCTCGTCGTTCTACTACAGCTTCCGCCTGCTGCCGGAGGATCGGCGGCGCGCGATCACCGCGCTCTACGCGTACTGCCGCGAGGTCGACGACGTCGTCGACGAAGTCCACGATCCCGTCGTGGCGCGCGCGAAGCTCGCGTGGTGGCGGCTCGAGGTCGCGTCGATCTTCGGAGGAACCCCGGCGCATCCGGTGGCGCAGGCGCTCGTGCCGGTCGTGCGAAAGCACGGCCTCGTGCGCGACCAGCTCGAGGCGGTGATCGACGGCATGACGATGGATCTCGACCAGGTCCGCTACGCCGACTTCGCCGACCTCGAGCGTTACTGCCATCGTGTCGCCGGCGTCGTCGGGCTGATGTCGGCCGAGATCTTCGGCTACGAGGATGCGGCGACGCGCGGCTTCGCGCGCGACCTGGGCATCGCGTTCCAGCTCACCAACATCGTTCGCGACGTCGGCGAGGACGCGAGGCGCGGCCGCATCTACCTTCCCACGGACGAACTCGCGCGCTTCGGCGTGAGCGCGTCGGCGATCCAGGCCGCGAGGATGGAGCCCGGGTTCGTCGAGCTCATGCGTTTCCAGATCGCACGCGCGCGAAGCTGGTACGACCGCGCGATGGGACAGCTCGCCGCGCGCGATCGGAAGTCGCAGCGCCCGAGCCTCGCGATGGCGGCGATCTACCGGACGCTTCTGGACGAGATCGAGCGCGACGGCTGCCGCGTGCTCGATCGGCGCATCGCGCTCACGCCGCTGCGCAAGCTGTGGATCGCGTGGCGGGTCGCGCGGACGGGCTGATCGTGGGAGCCGCCGCCTCGATGCGCCCGCGCGTGTCCGCGCCGGTCGCCGTGATCGGCGGCGGATGGGCGGGCTGCGCCGCCGCGTGGACGCTCGCGAGCCGCGGCATCCCGGTGGTGCTGCACGAAGCCGCGCCGGTGCTGGGAGGCCGCGCACGGCGCGTGGAGCGCGCCGGCATTCCGATCGACAACGGGCAGCACCTGATCGTCGGCGCCTACGAATCCACGCGCACGCTCCTGCGGAGGGTGCACGGCGGACGCGTCGATCCCGGATTGCTGCGCCAACGGCTCGCGATCGTGCCGTTCGCGCCGGACTCGGGTTCGCTCGCGCTGCGGGCACCCCGCCTCGCGCCGCCGTGGAACCTCGCGACGGCCCTCGCGCTCGCCCGGGGACCGCGGCTTTCCGAACGCGTCGACGCGCTGAGGTGGCTTCGCACCCTCCACCTCTCGGGCTTCGAACGCGACGGCGGCGAGACCGTCGACGCCATGCTCTCGTCGCTCCCGCCGCGTATCGCCCGCGGCCTGTTCGCTCCGCTCGCGCTCGCGGCGCTCAACACGCCGACCTCCCGGGCGTCCGCGCGCGTCTATGCGCATCTGCTCGATCGCATATCGCGCGCGCCGGGCGGATCGGACTTCCTGCTGCCGATCCTCGATCTGTCCGAACTCCTGCCGGAACCCACCGCGCGGCGCATCGAGGCCCGCGGCGGCGAGGTGCGGCTGCGTTCGGGCGCCATCGTCGTCGCGGCGTCGGACGACGGCGTGGACATCCGCTCGGGAGGAGCCACCTGGCGCGCCGCGGCGGCGATCGTCGCCGTGGGCCCGCACCAGCTCGGCCACGCGCTCGCTCCCGGATTGGCCGAGCTGCCCGCCGCCGTCGATGCGCTCGCGGCGGTCGGCGCGATGCGCTACGAGCCGACGGCCACGATCTACCTGGGGTTCCGCGAGCGGCTTCGCCTGCGCTCCCGCATCCACCGCCTCGACGACGCGCCGGGCCAATGGCTCTTCGATCGCCGCGACGTCCTCGAACGCGCACCGGAAGCGGCCGCGGCGCGCGTACTGCGCGGTCTGGTCGCGGTCGTGATCTCCGCAGGAGGCGCGCACGACGATCTCGACGCCAAGGCGCTCGCGGGACGCGTGCACATGCAGTTGAAACGCCTGCGAGCGTCGTTCCCGGTACCGGTGTGGTCGCAGGTCATCGTCGAGCGGCGGTCGACGTTCGCCTGCGTGCCCGGACTGCGCCGGCCCGCTTCGCCGGTGCTCGGGCCGCGCCTCCACCTCGCCGGCGACTACCTCGATCCTGCGCTCCCCGCGACACTGGAAGCCGCGGTCGCGAGCGGCGAGGCCGCAGGGCATGCCGTGGCGCGCGCGCTGCGCCACGGATGACCGCGGTTGCGGTCGCGTGCTCGACCTGCCGGCATGACGTGACGGCGATGCGGCGGATCAGAGCTTCCGGGCGCGCTCGCGAAGCTGGAATTTCTGGATCTTGCCGGTCGAGGTCTTCGGCAGCGGGCCGAACACGACGGTCTTCGGCGTCTTGAAGGCGGCGAGGCGCTCACGGCACCACGCGATGATCTCCCCGGCGCTCGCCTCGCCGGCGTCCGGCTTCAGCGTCACGAACGCGCAGGGCGATTCGCCCCAGCGTTCGTCCGGCCGCGCCACGACCGCGGCTTCCATCACCTTCGGATGGCGGTAGAGACACTCCTCGACCTCGAGCGAACTCACGTTCTCGCCTCCGGTGATGATGATGTCCTTGCTGCGGTCGCGAACCTCGGCGTAACCGTCCGGATGCCAGACCGCGAGATCCCCGGTGGAGAGCCACCCGTGCTCGAACGCCTTCGCCGTCGCTTTCGGATTCTTGAGGTAGCCCTTCATGATCGTGTTGCCGCGGAGCATCACCTCGCCCATCGTCGCGCCGTCGCGCGGCACGCTCGCGCCGGTCGCGGGATCGGCGACCCTGACCGAGGCGAGCGTGGGCATGGCGACGCCCTGCCGCGCCATCCTGCGCGCGCGTTCGGCGAGCGGCAAACCCTCCCAGTCGCCCTGCGGCACGCACAGCATCGCAGGGCCGTAGGTTTCCGTGAGGCCGTACAGATGGGTCACGCGGAAGCCCATCGCCTCCATCGCCTCGATCACCGCGGAGGGCGGCGCCGCGCCGCCGGTGGCGACCTCCACGCGCTGGTCGAAGGCGAGTTTCGCCTCCGCCGGCGCGTGGATCAGCATCGACAGCACGACCGGCGCGCCGCACAGGTGCGTGACGCGGTGGTCGCGGATCGCGCGGAACACCGCCGCCGGCTCGACCCGCCGGAGGCACACGTGCGTGCCGCCCGCCGCGGTGACCGCCCAGGTGAAGGTCCAGCCGTTGCAGTGGAACATCGGCAGCGTCCACAGGTAGACGCTGTCCGCGGAAAGCCGCATCGCGAGCGCATTGCCGAGCGCGTTCAGGTACGCGCCGCGGTGGTGATAGACGACCCCCTTCGGGTCGCCGGTGGTGCCCGACGTGTAGAGCAGCGCGAGCGAATCCCACTCGTCGATCGGGCCGGGCCATTCGAACCGCGGATCGCCCTCCCGCAGCAGCGACTCGTAGGCCACGTCGCCCAGGCGCTCTCCGCCCGGACCCTCCGGATCGTCGATGTCGACGACGAAGATGTCGCGGCCGAGCCGCGAGAGCGCCTCGCGCATGACCGGCGCGAACTCCGGATCGGTCACGAGCGCCTTCGCCTCGCCGTGGTCGAGGCAGAACGCGAGCGTGGCCGCGTCGAGCCGCACGTTGAGCGCGTTCAGGACCGCGCCCAGCGCGGGGACCGCGTAGTGCAGTTCGAGCAGCGCGGGAATGTTGGGCGCCATCACCGCCACGGCGTCGCCGCGACGGATGCCGCGCCGCGCGAGCGCGCTCGCGAGCCTTCGCGCGCGCTCGCCGAACTCGCGGTAGGTAAATGCGAGCCTCCCGTGCCGGACGGCGACCCGGTCGGCCCACACCTCGGCCGCGCGTTCGAGGAAGCACACCGGCGTGAGCGCGACGTGGTTCGCCGCACCGACCGCGAGGTCGCGCACGAACGGGTGGTCTCCGGGCAGCGGGCCGTCGCTCACGTGCTCTCCTGCGGCGGGGGCGGTCGATTCCGGCGGCCGCGTCAACCGGTGCGCCCGGTCCGCGTCCGCTCCCGCAGCAACCGCTGCTGTTCGCGGCCCCATTCGCGTTCGCGGATCGAGTCGCGCTTGTCGTGCTGTTTCTTGCCCTTCGCGAGGCCGACCTCGAGCTTGATCATCCCGCGCTTGTAGTGCAGGTCGATCGGGACGAGCGTGTAGCCGGCGCGCTCGACGCGGCCGATGAACCGGTTGATCTCGTCGCGGCGCATCAGGAGCCGCCGCGTGCGGGTCGGATCCGCGTGCACGTGCGTCGACGCCTGGGCGAGCGGCGAGATGTGCGCACCGACGAGCGACACCGCGCCGTCCTTGACGACGACGTAGGCCTCCTTCAGGTTCGCGCGGCCGGCCCGGATGGCCTTCACCTCCCAGCCTTCGAGCGCGAGCCCGGCCTCGACGCGTTCCTCGATAAAATAGTCGTGGAACGCCTTCCGGTTCTCGACGATGCTCATGGCCGGATTGTAACGCCCGCCTTCCGATGAAACGCATCTGCCACTCGGTGCTCGTCCCCTACTCGGCGCAGGAGATGTACGCGCTGGTCGACCACATCGAGCGCTATCCCGAGTTCCTGCCGTGGTGCGCGGGCGCCCAGGTGACGGCGCAGGCGGACGGCGCGAAGCGGGCGCGCCTCGACATCGACTACCACGGCATCCGGGCGCACTTCACGACGTCGAACGTCAACAGCAGCGGCGCGTCGATCGTGGTGACGCTCGTCGACGGGCCGTTCCGGCACCTGCACGGCGAGTGGCGCTTTCGTGCGTTGGCGGAGGCGGCGTCCAAGGTCGAACTCGAACTCGCCTACGAGTTCGCGAGCGGCCTCCTCGAACGCGCGGTCGGTCCGGTCTTCGACCACATCGCCTCGACCTTCGTCGAGGCCTTCGTGCGTCGCGCGGGCGAGGCGTACGGCGAGCGATGACGTCGATCCGGATCGCGGTGGCCTGGGCGTCCGCGGCGGCGCAGGAAGTCGTCGACGTGACGCTGCCCGCGGGCGCCACGGTGGCCGACGCGATCGCCGCGAGCGACGCGCTCGTCCGCGCCGGCGTCGACGCGAAGATCGCCGGCTATGCGATCTTCGGCCAGGCCGCGCGGTCAGACACGCCGCTCCGCGATGGCGATCGGGTCGAGGTCACCCGCCCGCTCGTCGCCGATCCGAAGGCCCTGAGGCGCTCCCGCGCGAGGGACCGCCCGCTTGCGCCCGCGCGCCCGCGTCGGCTCGTTGGCAACCGTTCCTGACCGCCACGGCTGGCGCGGCCAGCCGACTTCGGCCACAATGCGCGGCCCGATGGCCCGCATCTCCGCCCTGCCCGTCCTCGCCCTCGCCGCCGTGCTCACGGCCGCGCCCGTGCGCGCCGACGTCGCGACCGCGGACGGGGCCGCACCCGCGCTCTCTCCGGTGGAAACCGTCTGGCGCGGCACCCAGGACCTCGCGATCTACGCGTTGGGACTCCTCGGCGTCCGCTACCGCTACGGTGGGGAATCGCCCGAGCGCGGCCTCGACTGCAGCGGGCTCGTGCGCTACGTGTTCGGGCAGGTCACCGGCGTCACGCTGCCGCGCACGTCGCGCGAACTCGCGAAGGTGGGCGCGCCGGTCATGCGCGACGACCTGCAGGTGGGCGACCTCGTGTTCTTCGACACCCGCCGGTTCGCGTTCTCGCACGTCGGCATCTACCTCGGCGACGACCGGTTCATCCATGCGCCGTCGCGCGGCAGCGAAGTCCAGATCTCCGAACTCGACAACCGCTACTGGCGCCGGCATTTCAACGGCGCCCGCCGGCTGATCGGCGTCCTGCCGGGCCTCATTCCGGAGGCTGCGGCGGGGGTGCCCGTCGCCGCGCCTGCCGCGGCGCTCGAACGCTAGTCGCGCGCGCCCGCGCGTTTCAGCCGCTCGACCAGCTGCTCGTCGTTGCCGCGCTTCGCCCAGTCGAGCGCCGAGGCGCCGTTCTCGTTGCGGCGGTTGACGTCGGCGCCGCGCGAGATCAGGAGCAGAGCGGTCGAGTAGCGGTTCTCGCGCACCGCCATCATCAGCGCGGTCGTGCCGTTCGGCGCCGCGGCGTTGATGTCGGCGCCTTCGCCCAGCAGCCAGCGGACGAGGTCGTCGTGGCCGCCGGTCGCCGCGTAGATGAGCGGCGTCCAGCCCCTCATGTTCACCTCGGCGCCCTTCTGGCGCAGCGCCTTGGCGATGCCGGCATGGCCGTTCAGCACCGCGAGCATGAGCGCGGTGTCGCCATAGCGGTTGCGCTTGTCGACGTCGGCCTTCGCCGCGAGCAGCACCTCGACCACCGAAGCGCTGCCCGCACGCGCGGCCGCGACGATCACCGGGTCGCCGTTCGCGTCGACGCTGTTCGGATCGACGCCGCGCGCGAGGATCGCCTTCACCTGGTCGCCACGGTCGTTCGCCGCGGCGATGGAGAGGTCCTCGAGGAGTTGCTGGGCCGACGCCGGAGGCGCGAACGCGAGCATGAGCGCCAGCACGGCAGGCAGGACGGCGGAGATGCGTCGTAGGTCAAAGGACATGGGGGTCGATCCTGAACAGTCGGAAGAAATTGGCGGAGGTCGCGTTCGCGATCGCGGCCACGTCGGCCTCGCGCAGTCGCGCGATCGCCTCGGCGACGTGCACCACCCACGCGGGCTCGTTCGTCCTGCCCCGATGAGGCACCGGCGCGAGGTAGGGACTGTCGGTCTCGACCAGCATCCGTTCCAGCGGCACGCGTTTCGCGACCTCGTGGAGGTCGCGCGCGTTCCGGAACGACACGATGCCCGAGAACGAAATGTGGAATCCGAGATCGAGCGCGGCGGAGGCCACCTCCCACGACTCGGTGAAGCAGTGCATGACGCCGCCGACCTCGTGCGCGCGCTCCTCGCGCATGATCGCGAGCGTGTCGTCCGCGGCGCTCCGCGTGTGGATCACCAGCGGCTTGCCTGACTCGCGCGCCGCGCGGATGTGGGTGCGGAAGCGCGAACGCTGCCACTCGAGATTCCCGCTGAGCCGGTAATAGTCGAGTCCCGTCTCGCCGATCGCGACGACCTTCGCGCGCGACGCCCGTTCGACGAGCGTCGCCACGTCGGGCTCGACCGTGTCCGGATAGTCGGGATGCGTGCCGACGGTCGCGTACAGGTTCGCATGCTCCGCGGCGAGCGCATGCACCCGCGGCCAGTCGGGCAGGTCGACCGAGATGCACAGCGCATGCGTCACCCGCGCTTCGCGCATGGCCCGAAGCTTCGCGGGCAGGTCGCCCGCGAGTTCGGGAAAGTCGAGGTGGCAGTGCGAATCGACGAACACGGCAGTTGTCAGTTGACAGTTGTCAGTTGTCAGTGGTTCGGCGCGGATGCGCGGCACGCAGGCACGGTGCGCAGTTGCTGACAACTGTCAACTGTCAACTGACAACTGACAACTACAACGTATGGGTCGGTCGCGAGGACGCGAGGGTCTCGCCCAGGATCTTCTCGATCGCGGCGCGGGCGGCGGCGCCGGTCTCGTCGAGCGTGAACTGGACGCCGATGCCCTGGGTCCGGCTGCCCTGCACCCCCTCCGGCGTGATCCACACGACCTTGCCCTGCACCGCGATGCGGTTGGGATCGTCCATCAGCGACAGAAGCATGAACACTTCCTCGCCGAGCGCATAGGAACGGGAGGTGGGAATGAAGATGCCGCCCCCCTTGAGGAACGGCATGTAGGCGGCGTAGAGCGCCGCCTTCTCGCGGATGTTGAGCGACAGCACGCCGGGGCGCGCGGCGCCCGCCTGTGCGGCGGCATGCTTGGGATCGGCCATGGTCAGGCGAAGAGCGTTCGGTAGTCGGAGACGAGCGCTTCGGCGACGAGCCGCGGCTGCAGCGGATGGGCGATCCGGGCGCGCTCCGTCAGGACCGCGCGATGATAGCGGCAAAGGTCGATCCTCGCCACCCGCGGCGCGAGCGAGGCGAGCGCGCCAGCCCGCCCGGGCAGGCGCAATGGCGCCCCGCCCGCCGCCACGCGCGCGAGGTCCGCGGTCCAGGCGACGATCGCATCCAGCGCCGCTGCGAGCCGCGCTTTGCGCTCGTCCTTGCCGCCCGCGTCGATCCGTGCGCCGAGCGCGATCGGCGCAAGGCGGCGCGGTTCGGAGAGCGCGTCGTACCAGGCGTCGCGTTCGTCCCGACTGCCGGACTCCGCGAGCGCCAGCGCCGCGAGCGGCGCGCCGCCCGCCTCGGCGAGCAGCGCTTCGGCGCCGACGACCCCTCGTTCCGCGAGCCAGGCCGCCGAATCCTCGACCGACGGCCGCGGCGCCGCGACGCGCAGGCAGCGGCTCGCGACCGTCGGCAGCAGCCGGCCGGGCTGGTCCGACGTGAGCACGAGCAGCGCGCCGGCCGGCGGCTCCTCCAGCGTCTTCAAGAGCGCGTTGGAGGCCTCGGCGGTCATGCGTTCCGCGGGCGCGACGACCGCGACGCGGCGCCCGGCGCGGTGCGCGCTCGTCTGCGTCATGTCGATCACCGCGCGCACGCGGTCGACGACGATTTCGGCGACCGGTTCCCAGGTCTCGCCCTTCTCGTCGTAGTCCCACAGGTCGAGCACGCGGAGGTCAGGGTGCGTGCGCGCCGACACGTAGCCGCATCCGGCGCAGGTTCCGCAGGCGAGACCCTCGGCGCGCGGCGACTCGCACAAGAGCGCCTGCGCGAGGTGCAGCGCGAGCGTCTTCTTGCCGAGGCCCGCGGGCCCGGTGACGAGATGCGCGTGGTGCATCCGATCGCGCGCGCGCAAACGCTCGACCAGCCAGTCGCGCTGCCACGGGAGCGGCGCGGGCCAGGGCTCCGGCGACGACGAGGCGGGCGCGTCGTCGCTCACAGCGCCAGCACGATGCGCGCGAGTTCCGCGCGCACCGCCTCCTGCGGCCGGGTCGAGTCGATGATGCGGAAGCGCGCCGGTTCGGCCCGCGCGCGCGCGAGGTAGGTCGCGCGGACCCGCTCGGGAAAGCCGTCGCCCTCGCGCTCGAACTTGTCGAGGTCGCGCCCCTGCGCGCGCGCGCGCTCGAGCCGTTCGCGCGACACCGCGCTCGGCACGTCGAACAGGATCGTGACGTCCGGCCGGCAGTCGCCATGCACCCACGCTTCGAGCCAGGCGATGCGCTCGCCGTCGACGCCATGGCCGCCGCCCTGGTAGGCCCAGGTCGCGTCGGTGAAACGGTCGCACAGCACCCAGTCGCCGCGCGCGAGCGCGGGACCGATCACGCGGCGGAGGTGCTCGGCGCGCGCGGCGAACATGAGGAGCGTCTCGGCGTCGTGGTCCATCGGCTCGTGCAGGAGGAGTTCGCGCAGCGCCTCGCCCGCGGGCGTGCCGCCCGGCTCGCGCGTCGCGACGACCGCGTGCCCGCGCGCGCGCATCCGCTCGGCGAGGAAGTCGACGTGCGTGCTCTTGCCGGCGCCGTCGATGCCTTCGAGCGTGACGAAACGGCCGCGCGCCGCGTGCGTCATCCGGCGCACCCGCGGACGGCATGGAGAATCGTCGGACGGCCGCGGGATCGCGTCCCGGCGGCGGACGGGGCGCGCGGCGCGCTTCGGAGAGGGTTCATCGCTTCTGGTATTTTGCCACCGCGCGATTGTGCTCCGCGAGCGTCGCCGAGAATTCGCTGCTGCCGTCGCCGCGCGCCACGAAGTACAGGTAGGGCGTCGCGGGCGGATCGACGACCGCGTCGAGCGAGGCCTGCGACGGCAGCGCGATCGGCGTCGGCGGCAGGCCGTCGCGCGTGTAGGTGTTCCACGGCGTGTCGGCCTCGAGGTCGCGCTTCCGGAGGTTGCCGTCGAACGCGTCGCCCATGCCGTAGATCACGGTCGGATCCGCCTGCAGGCGCATGCCGCGCTTCAGGCGATTGACGAGGACCGAGGCGATCGCCGGACGGTCGGCCGGCCGGCCGGTCTCCTTCTCGACGATCGAGGCGAGGATCAGGGCTTCGTAGGGTGACGCGAGCGGCAGTCCGGGCTGGCGCCGCGCCCACGCGGCTTCGAGGCGCGCGCGCAACTGACCATGCGCGCGCGCGAGCAGCGCACGGTCTCCGCTGCCGCTGGCGTAGAAATAGGTGTCCGGGAAGAACTGTCCTTCGAGCGACGGCGCGTCGATGCCGAGCGTCGCCGCGATCTCGTCGGTCGTGCGATCGGCGAGCGCGTGCGCGAGCGAGGGCTCCGCCGCGACGCGCTTCAGGAGGTCTCGCGCGGTCGAGCCCTCGACGAAGGTGATCGACGTCTGCGTGACGTCGCCCTGCGTCAGCTTCGCGAGCAGCGCGTGGAGGTCGACCGTCCCGTCGAACGCGTACTGCCCCGCCTTGACCGAACGGTCGACGCCCTTCGCGCGCGCGAGGAGCGTGAGGAACGCCGGGTGCACGAGCACGCCGTCGTCGGCGAGCCTGCGCCCGATCGAGGCCACCGTCGCGCCCGGCCGCACCTCGAGCGTGTAGGGCGTGGCGGGCAACGGCAGCGCTCGCCCGACCCACCACACCAGGAACGCCGCCACGAGGCCGAAGACGACCGCGAGCGAGACGAGCGTTCGCGCGACGAAGCGCAGGACGGAGAAGCCGGGCATCGGGGATCGGCGCACCGGGGCGCGCGGGTGCGGCGATTATAATCGGCGCATGCCGCACTCCCCCGCACGCCGTGCCCGCGGCTTCACGCTGATCGAGATCATGGTCGTGATCGTGATCCTGGGCGTGCTCGCGGCGCTCGTCGTGCCTCGGGTGCTCGACCGTCCCGAAGAGGCGCGGCGCGTCGCGGCGAAGTCGGACATCGCCGCGATCGTCGGCGCGCTCAAGCTCTACCGCCTCGACAACACGCGCTACCCGACCGGCGAGCAGGGCCTCGTCGCGCTCGTGACCCGTCCCGACCAACCGCCGGTGCCGGGCAACTGGAAACCCGGCGGCTACCTCGAGAAGCTGCCGAAGGACCCGTGGGGCCGCGCGTACAGATACCTCAATCCCGGCCTCAAGGGCGAGATCGACGTCTACAGCACCGGAGCCGACGGCGAGCCGGGCGGCACCGGGCCGGACGCCGACATCGGGTCGTGGGACGACTGACCACAGGCGTCTTTGCACGATCCCGCCGGCCGGGGGCCGGGTTCACGCTGGTCGAAATCCTGATCGCGCTCGCGATCGTCGCGATCGCGTCGTCCGCGGCCTGGCTCGCGTGGCGCTCCGGCGACGATGCGTCGCTGCGTCGCGAGGCCGATCGCTTCGCCGGCGCGATCGAGTACGCGGCCGAACGCGCGCAGTGGCGGCACGAGGACCTCGGCGTCAGCACCACGCCGCAGGGGTGGCGCTTCTGGCGCCGCGACAACGATCGGGGCGAGTGGCTGCCGGTCGCCGGCGACGACGTCCTGGCCGCGCGCGACCTTCCCGAGGGCACGACGATCGTCGCCTCGTCGGTCGCGGGACGGCCGATCGCGCCGGGTGCGCCGGTTCCGCTCCGCGCGAGCGGCCGAAACGATCCGTCGAGCTTCGTGTTCGCGTCGGGAGACCTGCGCGTGCGCGTCGACACCGACCCGCTGAACCGCGTCGCCGTGACGAAGGAGGCGCAGTGACGCGCCGCACGCCGCGCGGCTTCACGCTGGTGGAGATCCTCGTCGCGCTCGCGGTCGTCGCGGTCGCGCTCGCCGCCGGCATGCGCGCGCTCGCGCAATCGGCCGACGGCGCCGGAACGCTCAAGGCGCGCACGCTCGCGATGTGGGTCGCGCAGAATCGGTTGGCGGCGGCGCACCTCGCCGAAGCGCTGCCCTCGACCGGGGAGCGGAGCGGCGCGGCGGTCCAGGCGAACCAGGCGTTCGTCTGGCGCGAGAAGGTGGGCGGCACCCCGAACCCGGCCTTCCGGCGCATCGACATCGAGGTCGCCGCGTCCGACGAGCCCGCCTACGTGCTCGCGCGCCTGACCGGCTACATCGCGGGCACGCCGCCGCCGTGAGCCCGCGTCGCGACCGACGCCAAGGCGCGCGCGGCTTCACGCTGGTGGAGATCCTCGTCGCGCTCGCGGTGCTCGCAGTGCTCGCGACCTTCGCGTGGCGCGCCACCGCGTCGCTCGTCGACGGCGAAGCGCGGCTCACCGGCGAGGCGAAGCGCTGGCAGGCGCTCGACGCGCTGTTCGCCCGCATCGAGGGCGACGTGGCCGCCGCGCTGCCGCGCGCGGTGCGCGTGCCGGGCGGCCGCGAGAGTGCGTGGCAGGGCACGGTCGATGCGAACGGGCAGTCGACGTTCGCGTTCACGCGCGCGGGCAGCGACCCGGGCGCGGAAGGCACGAGGATCGCCTATCGCCTGGCCGGCGACACCGTCGAGATCGCGTACTGGCCGCGCCTCGACCGTGCCGCGAGCGCCAGGCCCGCGCGCTACGCGCTCGTCGGCGGCATCTCGCGCTTCGAGGCGCGCTACGCCGACGACGACGGCGAGTGGACCGACCGCTGGTCGCCGCCGCGCCGAAACGAACTGCCCGCGGCCGTCGCGATCACGCTGACGCTCGCCGAAGGCGGACGCATCGAGCGCGTGATGGTGCTGCGATGACGCCGGGCCGACAGCGAGGCGCGGCGCTCGTGGTCGCGATGCTCGTCGCGGCGATCGCCGCGGCCGTCGCGACGACGCTCGTCGTCGACGGTTCGCGCTGGCAGGCCGTCGTCGAAGGACGCCGCGACCACGCACGCGCGGCCTCGCTCGCGTCGGCCGGCGTCCAGTGGGCGCGGCAGGCGCTCGCCGACGACGCGGCGCAGGGCACGATCGACCACCTGGACGAGCCCTGGGCGATTCCGCTGCCGGCCACGCCGGTCGAAGGCGGCAGCGTCGAAGGCCGGATCGAGGACGCGCAAGCGCGCCTCAACCTCAACGCGGCCGCCGGCGAGGACGCGTCATCCGCACGCGCCCGCGAACGCCTCGCGGCCCTCTTCGCGCGCCGCGGCGTCGACCCGGGACTCGTCGATGCGCTCGCCGACTGGATCGACGCCGACGGCACGGTGCGCGAGCACGGCGCCGAGGACGACGCGTACGGACGGGACGACGGCGTCGCCGCCAATGCGCCGCTCGCGCGCGCCGACGAACTCGCGGCCGTGCGCGGATTCACGCCGGCGGTCGTCGCCCGCGTGGCCGGAGCCGTGGTCGCGCTTCCCGCCGAGTCGACGCTCAACGTCAATACCGCGCCCGCCGACGTGCTGGCCGCGATCCTGCCCGCGCTCGACGCCGAAGCCCTCGCGTCGGTCGTCGCGATGCGCCGGGCGAAGCCGTTCGCTTCCGTCGACGACTTCCGCGCGCGCGTCGCGCGCGAGTTTCCGGCGCCGGACACGACCGGCCTCGGTGTCGCGAGCCGGTACTTCCTCGTGTCCGTCCGCGCGCGACAGGGCGAAGCGGTGGTGCTCGCCCGGGCGCTCGTGGTGCGCGACGGTCGCGCCATGCCGCGGGTCGCATGGCAGGTTCTCGACTGACCGGTCGACCGCATGACGCCGCGTCCGCCGATCGGCCACCCCCTCGCCCGCGCCCCGCGCTCGCGCCGCCGTGCCGCGCGAGGCGACGGAGCCGCGCGCCTCATCTACACTTGCGCGCCATGACCACGCTGCGCGTCCTTTTGCCCTCGCCGTTCGATCCCGCGGCCGACGCGCGCTGGTGGCGAGCGAGCGACGACGGTCGCCTGCTCGACCGCGGTCTCGCGCCGCCGGGCGACTGGCCCCGCGCGGATCGCATCGAGGTCGCGGTCGCGGCTTCCGACGTGCGGTGGGTCGCCCTGGCGCTGCCGCCGATGAGCGACACGAGACGCGCGGGAGCGGCGGCGTTCGCGCTGGACGACCAGATCGCCGCTCCGGTCGAGGCGTCGCATCTGCATCTCTCCTCGCCCGCGGGCGCCGCCGGCGCAACGATCGCCCGCGTCGTCGACCGGGCGACGATCTCATGGCTCGCCGAGCGGCGACCGGCCATTGATCGCGCGGTCGCCGAGCCCGACCTCGCGCCGGCCGACGGCGCATGGCATTGGTGCGAGAACGGCGCCGGACGAGGGTTCGTCAAGCGGCCCGACGGTTGTGCGTTCGCGACTAGCGCCGGCATCGACGGCGCGCTGCCGGCCGAACTGCGCATCGCGCTCGCCCGCGCACGGCAGGAGTCCGCACCGGGGACGCCGCGCATCGTGGTCGACGCCGACGTCGCGCCCGCACAGTTGGACGCCTGGTCGCAGGCCACCGGCGCTGCGTTCGTGCGCGGCACGGCGTGGTCGCCGGAGCGCGTGCCCGCCCGCGCCTGGCGCGACGCGCCCGACCTTCGCGACGGCTTCGCCGCGACGTCGGCCACGACCGGTTCGATCGCGAAGGCGTTCGTGCCCGCCGCCGTGCTGCTCGCCGCCGCGCTGGCGTTGCACGTCGTGGCCACCCTCGGCGGCTGGCTCCACGACCGCTACGCCGCCTGGCGCGCCGACCGTGCGGTCGTCGAACTCGCGCGCGACGCGTGGATCGATGGCGTGTCCGACGCGGCGACCGCGGAGCGGGCGCTGGCGAAGCGTGCCGCCTCCGTGTTGCATGCCTCCGCCCGCATCGCGGACGACGACTTCCTGTCGCTCCTCGCCCGCGCCGCGCCCGCGCTCTCGGCGCTGCCGCCGGGCACGCTGCGCAAGCTCACCTACGGCGACGGGCGGCTCGTCGCGGAACTCGGGGGCCTCGACGATTCCCGCGTCTCCACGCTCGTCCGTGAACTCGCCGGCGCTGGACTCGCACCGGTCGCCGCTCCGGTCGGCGGCGGCGTGCGCCTCGCCCTGTCGATGGGTTCCTGATGGCCACCGGCGCGCTGCGGGAACGCTGGTACTCGCTCGCAGCACGAGAGCGGCGCTTCGTCGTCCTGGGTGTGCTCGTCGTCGGCGCCGCGCTCGCCCATGGGGTGCTGTGGCGGCCGGTCGTTGCCGACCTTCCCCGCGCCGAGCGCGAGGCAATCCGCGCCGAAACGCGGCTCGCGCACGCACGCGCCGCCGCGCTCACGGGCGGCGCCCGAGGCGAAGCGCCGGCGCGCGAACCGCTGGACGGCACGGTTCGCGCGGCGCTCGCGCGCGCCGGCGTCGCCCCCGCCGACGCCACGCTGGACTCGACTCCTGGCCGCGCGACGCTCGTGCTCCCGTCGGTGCGCTTCGACACGCTGGTGGCCCTGCTCGACGCGCTCGCGCGCGAGGCCGCCGTCCACGTCGTCGACGCGACGATCGCCGCGCGCGTCGAGCCGGGCCGCGTTCGCGCGGAACTCACGCTGTCACGCTGACGCCCCGATGGGCCGACTCTCCGCGCTCGTGCTGTTCGCGCTCGTCGTCGCGGTGACGGTGCTCGCGCTGCAGGCGCCCGCCGCATGGTTCGTGCACCGGCTCGCCGCCGCGCTCGGCGGATCGGTGCGGATCCTGGATGCCGAGGGCACCGTGTGGAACGGGCGCGGCATCCTCGCGAGTCCCGACGGCCGCTGGAAGGTGCCGGTCGGATGGCACCTGCGGGCGGCACCGCTCCTGCGCGGCGAGGTCGAGGTGGAACTCGAACCGCAGCAGGGCCGGGACACGCCGCGAGGTGTGCTCCGGCTGTCGCGCTCCGGAGTCGCGGCACGGGGACTCGTCGTCGACCTGCCCGCCTCCGCGCTGTCGAGCGCCTTCGCCGGCGAGGCCCCCGTCGCGTTCGGGGGTTCGATCCGCATCGACGCCCGAGACGTCGACATCGAAGGCAATGCGGGTCGCGGCACCGTCGCGGCGCACTGGGAACGCGCACGGCTCGGCGCCGCCGACGGCACGAGCGTCGCGCTCGGAGTCGTGCGCGCCACGTTCACGCCGCGCGACGGCGTGCTGGCCGGCACGATCGGCAACGAGGGGGGCGAGGTCGCGGTCGACGGCACGATGACGCTCTCCGCCGGCGGCATCACGCTCGACGCATCGCTCGTGCCGCGCGGGGGCGCCGGCGATTCGACCGCGCGCGTCCTGGGTCAACTGGGCCCGGTCGACGGGCACGGCGCGGTCCGCCTGCGCTGGATCTCCGAGCGACGGTAGTGAGTACCCGACGCGCGCGGCGCGCCACGCGGGCGGCCGCGCCTGTGCGCTTCGCCTCGCTCGACGCGCTGCGCGGCGTCGCGATCGTCGCGATGATCGGCTACCACTTCTCGTTCGATCTCGCCCTGTTCCGCATCGCGCGCTTCGACTTCGAGCGCGAATGGTTCTGGCTCGTCGCCCGCGCCGTCATCGTGACCGCGTTCCTCGTCACCTCGGGCATCTCGCTCACGCTCGCGCGCGTGCAGGGCACCTCGGGCGCGAAGCGCTGGCGCCGGATCGCGCTCATCGCGGCGTGCGCCGCCACGGTCAGCGCGGCGAGCGCCCTCGCGTTCCCGCGCACCTGGATATCGTTCGGCATCCTGCACGCGATCGCCGTCGCCTCGGTGCTCGCCTGGCCGCTCACGCGCGCACCGCGGCTCGCGCTCGCATCCGGCATCGCCGCGATCGCCGCGGGACTCGCGTTCTCTCATCCGGCGTTCGACACACGCGCGCTCTCGTGGATCGGCTTCACGACGGTGAAACCGCCGACCGAGGACTACGTGCCGCTCTTCCCCTGGCTCGGCGCCGTGCTCGTCGGCGTGTGGCTGGGGGCGATCCTCGCGAAGCGCTCCTTCGCGCCGCTCGCGGGGCTCGCGAAGGCACCGCGCGCGATCCAGTGGCTGGGTCGCCACAGCCTCGCCGTCTACATGCTCCACCAGCCGGTCCTCATCGGCGCGCTCGCGGTTGGACTGGGCAGGTGGCCGTGAGCAGTTGTCAGTTGTCAGTTGTCAGTTGTCAGTGGCGGCGGAGTTTCCGGGGCGGCGCGTCAAGCGCCGGGTTCAGGAGTCAGGAGTCAGTTGACAGGTGACAGTAGCGGCGGAGTTTCTGGTGGCGGCGCATGAAGCGCCGATGCCGTTTCTCGGCATGTCCGACCGCTGGAGACAGAATTACTGCGCGGCGGGTGCGGTGGCGGTGCCGGCGATCTGATATAGTGGAGGGCTATTAGGCGCGTAGCTCAGCTGGTTAGAGCACCACCTTGACATGGTGGGGGTCGTTGGTTCGAGTCCAATCGCGCCTACCATTTCCCTCGTCGCCGCCCGATTCCCGGGCGCGCGCGACTTTCCCTCAGGGCGATTCCCGCTGCCGCCGCGTGCGGTCCTGACGAAACGAGGCTCAGGCGGTCCAGCGGCCCGACCCAACCGCACGCTCCAGCCGCGCCACGTGCGGCGCGACGTCGTAGCCGTTGGCGGTGAGCCACGCATCGTTGTAGTAGGTGTCGAGGTAGCGATCGCCGCCGTCGCAGGCGAGCGTGACGATCGAACCGGATTCACCGCGCTCCACCATGCCGCAGGCGAGTTCGAGCGCGCCGCAGAAATTGGTCCCGGTCGAGCCGCCGTAGCGGCGGCCGGCGAGGCGCTCGACCACGCGCATCGCGGCGTAGGACGCGTCGTTGGAGACGCGGATCATGCGGTCGACGACGCCCGGCTCGAACGACGGCTCGACGCGCGGACGGCCGATGCCTTCGACGTCGGAGCCGCCCTCGGCGGTGACCGACGCATCCCGGCTCTGGAAGTAGTCGTAGAACACCGAGCGCTCCGGATCGACGACACAGAGCTCCGTCGCGCAGCCGTGGTAGCGGATGTAGCGGCCGATCGTCGCCGACGTGCCGCCGGTGCCCGCGCCCACGACCACCCAGCGCGGCTGCGGGTGCGGCTCGCCGCGCATCTGCTCGAAGATCGATTCGGCGATGTTGTTGTTGCCGCGCCAGTCGGTCGCGCGCTCGGCGTAGGTGAACTGGTCCATGTAGTGGCCGCCGGTCTCGCGCGCGAGGCGCTCGGCCTCCGAATACACCTCGCCGGCGCTGTCGACCGCGTGGCAGCGCCCGCCGTAGTACTCGATCAGCGCGATCTTGGCGGGTGAGGTGCCCCGCGGCATCACCGCGACGAACGGCAGGCCCAGCATCCGGGCGAAATAGGCCTCGGACACGGCCGTGCTGCCCGACGACGCCTCGACGATGGTCGAGCCTTCGCCGATCCAGCCGTTGCACAGGCCATAGAGGAAGAGCGAGCGCGCGAGCCGGTGCTTGAGGCTTCCGGTCGGGTGCGTCGACTCGTCCTTGAGGTAGAGGTGCACCCCCGGCATCGCGGGCAGGTCGATCGCGATCAGGTGCGTGTCGGCCGAGCGCTGGAAGTCGCGCTCGATGCGGTGGACGGCTTCCTTGACCCAGGCGCTAGGCATCGTGTCGGCGCGGCGCGGGGATGGTGGGTCCGCGTCCGGCGGGGCGAAGTCTCGCATCGGGCATACTGGCGGACAAGCGTGAAGGACCGAATCCCGGTTTCGCCGCGCACGAATCCTTGCGCTACAGCCTCGTCGACCTGAAGCTCGTCGTCGCGATCGCCGACGCCGGCAACGTTTCGCGCGGCGCGGCGCGCTGCCACCTCGCGCCGTCGTCGGCGAGCCTGCGCATCCGCCAGCTCGAGGAATCGCTCGGGACGCCGCTGTTCCGGCGCGAGGCGCGCGGCGTGTCGCTCACCCCGGCCGGTCGTGCGATGCTCGAGCACTGCCGGCGCTGCCTCGCCGAACTCGAGCAGATGCACGCCGACCTCGCGCCCTACGCCCAGGGCGTGACCTCGCAGGTGCGCCTGTTCGCCAACTCGAGCGCGGTCGCCTCCTTCCTGCCCGACGACCTCGGCGCCTATCTGGGCGCCCACCCGGGCGTGCGCGTATCGCTGGAGGAACACGTGAGCGAGGACATCGTCGTCGCGGTCGCCGAAGGCCGCGCCGACCTCGGCGTCGTGACCTGGGACGACGAGCACCCGGACCTCGCGTTCGAGCCCTACCGGCACGACGAACTGGTCGTCGTCGCCCCCGCGGGGAGTCCGCTCGCCGCGGGCACCTCGGTACGGTTCGCCGACTGCCTGGTCCACCCGTTCGTGTCGCTGTGGAGCGAGTCGGCGATCCATCATTTCCTCGTCGATCGCGCCGCCGCGCTCGGCCGGACGATGGACGTCCGCATCCAGGTCGCGGGATTCGCCGCGGTGCTGTCGCTGGTGCGTGCGGGCGCCGGGATCGCCGTCCTGCCCCGCTCGGTGCTCCGTCCGCTCCATGCCGACGCCCTCGCGGTCCTCGCCTTGGACGAGCGCTGGGCCCCGCGCCGGCTGTCGCTGTGTTCCCCCCGCGATCGCGCGCGCATCACCGACCCGGCCAGGGCGCTCCTCGCGGCGCTGCGCCAACGCAGCGATGCGGGCACGCCGCCCTCGCGCCCGGCCCCTTAGCCGGTCCGGTCTCCCCACCCCACCGCACGGACCTCGCCGAGCGTTCGCACCGCGCGAATCGAGGATTCGGGTGTTCCCGTTTGCCCGGGCGGCGAGTCGATGCAAGACTTCCACCCTGACGGGCACCGCGGGCGGGCCCGGCAGCACGGACGAAAGGGATACGACGATGCAGGCGAACGATCACTGGGGGCGCGTCGAGCGCGCGTTGGCAGGCGAGGCAACCGACCGTCCGCCGATTGCGCTGTGGCGCCATTTCCCGGAGGACGACCAGCATGCCGACAAGCTCGCTGCGCACACGCTCGCATGGCAGAAACGCTGGGGGTTCGACCTGGTCAAATTCATGCCGTCGGGCACCTACGGCGTCGAGGACTTCGGAGCGGTCAGCGTGTGGAAGGAACAGCCGAACGGTGCGCGCACGGTGGTGAAGCCCGCGGTCGTGCGCACCGAGGACTGGGCGGCGATCCGCGACCTCGACGTGCGGCGCGGCAGCTACGGCCGGCAGAACGAGGCGCTGCGCTCAGCCGCGCGCGAACTCGGCGGCTCGGTGCCGATCCTGCAGACCGTGTTCTCGCCGATCACCACGGCCCGCAAACTCTCGACCGACCGTCTCTACGCGGACCTGCGCCGCTCGCCCGATGCCGTCCACCGGGCGCTGCGGGTCATCACCGACGTGACGATCCGCTTCGCCCTCGACGCGCTCGACGCGGGCGCGCACGGCGTGTTCTTCGCGACGCAGCAGGCGTCATGGCGCATCCTGAACGCCGACGAGTTCGCCCGCTTCGGCCGGGCCTACGACCTCGAGGTGTTCGCGGCGCTGAAGGGCAAGGCGCGCCTCAACATGCTGCACGCGCACGGCGACGACGTCATGTTCGACACGCTCGCCGCCTACCCGGTCGAGATGCTGAACTGGCACGACCGCACGGCCGAACCCGATCTGCGCGGCGCCTGTCCGCGCTTTCCCGGCGTTCTCGTCGGCGGCGTGAACGAGTACGGCGCGCTGCAGCGCTCGGATCTTCACGGCGTCGCGAGCGAAGTCCGCGACGCGATCGCGCAGACCGGCGGCAAGCGCCTGATACTCGGACCCGGCTGCGTCGTGCCGATCTCGGTGACCGACGCCGCCATCGAAGCCGCGGTGCGCGCGGCGCGCGAGGGCGCGCCGTCGGGCTCCGCTTCCCGCTGACCGCCGCGCACGCGGCCCCACTGCCACGAGGAACGCCATGCAGATCATCCGCTGGATCACCCGCATCGCGGTCGCCGCCGCGCTCGCGACCGCCTTCGCCGCGCCGGCCATCGCGCAGGACTGGCCGGGCGGCAAGACCGTCCAGATCATCGTCCCCGCGCCCGGCGGCGGCGGAACCGGCGACACCATCGCGCGCGTGATCGCCGAGGAACTCGGCAAGCACCTCAAGACCTCCGTCATCATCGACAACAAGCCCGGCGCCAACGGCAACATCGGCGCGGCCTACGCGGCGCAGCAGTCGCCCGACGGCTACAAGCTGCTGTTCTCGTGGGCCGGCACGCTCGCGGTCAATCCCAGCCTCTACAAGGGCCTGAGCTACAACGCGCAGAAGGATTTCGTGCCGATCGTGCTGATCGCCGACGTGCCGAACATCCTCGTCGTCAACAACGACGTGCCCGCGAAGACCCTGTCGGAGTTCATCGCCTACGCCAAGGCCAACCCCGGCAAGCTCAACTTCGGCTCGACCGGCAACGGCAGCTCGATGCACCTCGCCGGCGAACTCTTCATGCGCGAGACCGGCGCGAAGATGGTCCACGTGCCGTACAACGCCCCGGGCACCGCGACGACCAACCTGATGGCGGGCGACATCCAGCTCATGTTCCAGTTGATCCCCGGCATCGCCGGCCAGGTCAAGGGCGGCAAGGTGCGCCCGATCGCCGTGATGGCCGACAAGCGCTCGCCGGCGCTGCCCGACGTGCCGACGACGGTCGAACTGGGCGCGCCGAAGCTCCTGTCGTCGACCTGGTTCGCGCTGCTCGCGCCGAAGGGCACGCCGGCGCCGATCGTCGACAAGCTGAACGCCGCGGTCAACGAGATCCTCAAGGATCCGGCGGTGAAGAAGCGCCTCGCCGACATGGGTGCGACCACGCTCGGCGGCACGCCGACGCAACTCGCCGAGCACCTGGCCGCGGAGACGGCGAAGTGGGGCAACGTGGTGCGCGCGGCGAACATCCAGATCCAGTAGACGTCGCCCCGACGACGTACCGGCGGCTCGCGGAAGGCAACGATGACCGCGGCCGTCGGCTGGGTGGGCCTGGGCAGGATCGGCCTGCCGATGGCAGAGCGCGCGCTCGCGGCCGGCCACGAGCTTCACGTGTGGTCACGCCGCGAGGACGCCACCGCGCCGCTGGTGGCCGCGGGCGCGCGTCGCGCCGCTTCGCCCGAGGACCTCGCGCGCACTTGCGGCATCGTCGCCACGATCGTCGGCGGTCCCGACGACGTGCGCGAACTCCACGGCCGCATGCTCCCGCACGCGCGGCGCGGCGCGCTGTACATCGAGATGACGACCGCCTCGCCGCGGGTCGCCGCGGATGCGGCCGCGCTCTTTGCGCGAAGCGGCGCGCTGGTCGTCGATGCGCCGGTGACCGGCGGTGTCGCAGGCGCGTCTGCCGGGACGCTCACCGCGTTCGTCGGCGGCGAGGGCGCAGCGCTCGACCGCGCGCGTCCGCTGCTCGCGTCGTTCTGCCGGCGCATCGTGCCCTGCGGTGGACCCGGCGCCGGGTACCGGATGAAGCTCGTCAACCAGGCCATCGTGACCGGCACGCTGCTCGGGCTCGCCACTGGTGCGTCGATGGCGAAGGCGGGCGGCTTCGAGGGCCCTGCCGTGAAGGACGCGCTCGGTGCCGGCACCGCGTCGGGCTTCCTGTTCGATTCGTACATCGCGCGGATGGTCGACCCGGGCGGCGCGGTGAGCTTCACGCTCGCGATGCTCCGCAAGGACGCCACGCTCGCGCGCGACGAGGCGGCCTCGCTCGGCCTCGACCCGGCGTTCCTCGACGACGCGCTCGCCGCGATCGAACGCGCGTGCGCGCTCCACGGGGCGGATGCCGGCGTCCAGTTCCTCGCGGCGGGCGGTGGCGCTGGCACGACCGGCGCCTGAATCCCCGGCACCGGGCGCGGACCGGCCGCGTCCACCCGGAGTACAATGGCGGCTTCGGTCCCGAAAAGCAGGGTCAGACTCGACTTTTCGCCAACGGGACGCGCTGCTCGGTACGCGCCCGAAAGATCGAATCTGACCCCGTTTCCGGCACGAAAGGGCCCCGGTTATGACACCGCGAACGCGTTCGCTCCCGAGGTAGAGCAAGACGAGCCCGCACTGGAGCAGGCAGGCGCCTGCGAAGCACGACAGAACGCGGCTCGACCGCGTTTTTTCGCTTCCAGGAACCCACACGCCATGCCCGACATCCGATTGCCCGACGGCGCCGTCAAGCACTTCGACGCCCCCGTCTCCGTAGCCCAGATCGCCGCCTCGATCGGCCCCGGCCTCGCCAAGGCCGCGCTCGCCGGCAAGGTGGACGGAAAGGTGGTCGACGCCTCGCACGTCGTCGACCGCGACGCCACGGTGGCGATCGTCACCGACAAGGATCCCGAGGGACTCGAGATCCTGCGGCACTCGACCGCACACCTCCTCGCCTACGCGGTGAAGGAGTTGTTCCCGAAGGCGCAGGTCACCATAGGACCGGTGATCGAGGACGGCTTCTACTACGATTTCAGCTTCGAGCGGCCGTTCACGCCCGAGGATCTCGCGGCGATCGAGAAGCGCATGGCCGAACTCGCGAAGAAGGACGAGCCGGTCGTCCGCTCGCTCTTGCCGCGCGACGAGGCGGTGAAGTTCTTCGAAGGGATGGGCGAACACTACAAGGCCGAGATCATCGCGTCGATTCCGTCCGACGAGCCGATCTCGCTCTACCGCGAGGGAGGTTTCATCGACCTGTGCCGCGGCCCGCACGTGCCGTCGACCGGCAAGCTCAAGGTCTTCAAGTTGACCAAGCTCGCGGGCGCGTACTGGCGCGGCGACTCGAAGAACGAGATGCTCCAGCGCATCTACGGCACCGCGTGGGCGAAGAAGGAGGACCTCGACGCCTACCTGAAGCGCATCGAGGAGGCGGAGAAGCGCGACCACCGCAAGCTCGGCCGCCAACTCGATCTCTTCCACCAGCAGGACGACGCGCCGGGGATGGTGTTCTGGCATCCCAACGGCTGGACGATCTGGCAGGAGGTCGAGCAGACCATGCGCCGCGTCTACCGGGAAAGCGGCTACCTCGAGGTGCGCACGCCGCAGATCATGGACCGCACGCTGTGGGAGCGCTCGGGGCACTGGGGCAACTACACGGCCAACATGTTCACGACGCAGTCGGAGAAGCGCGACTTCGCGATCAAGCCGATGAACTGCCCGGGGCACATCCAGATCTTCAACTCGGGGCTGCGGAGCTACAAGGACCTGCCGCTCCGCTACGGCGAGTTCGGCGCCTGCCACCGCAACGAGCCTTCGGGCGCGCTGCACGGGATCATGCGCGTGCGCGCGTTCACCCAGGACGACGGCCACATCTTCTGCATGGAGTCGCAGGTCGAGGACGAATGCGTCGCGTTCCACCGGCAGGCGCTCGACGTCTACCGGGCGTTCGGCTTCGAGGACGTGGCGGTCAAGCTGGCACTGCGGCCCGAGCCGCGGATCGGTACCGACGAGCAGTGGGACCGGGCGGAGGCGATCCTGCGCTCGGCGCTCCGCGCGAGCGGCGTCGAATGGATCGAGCTCCCGGGCGAAGGGGCGTTCTACGGCCCGAAGATCGAATACCACCTGAAGGACTCGCTCGGCCGCTCGTGGCAGCTCGGCACGATGCAGGTGGATTTCCAGCTCCCCGGGCGCCTCGGTGCCGAGTACGTGGCCGAGGACAACACCCGCAAGGTGCCGGTCATGCTGCACCGGGCGATCGTCGGTTCGCTCGAGCGGTTCATCGGGATCCTCGTCGAGCACCACGCCGGGGCCTTCCCGACCTGGCTCGCCCCGGTCCAGGCGGTGATCCTGACGATCACCGACCGCCAGGACGGCTATGCCCGGGAGGTCGAGGCCAAGTTGAAGGAGGCCGGCCTGCGGGTCCGGGCCGATTTGCGGAACGAGAAAATAACCTATAAAATACGGGAACATAGCCTCCAGAAGCTTCCCTGGCAGCTGATCGTCGGCGACAAGGAGCAGGAGGCGAAGACGGTGGCCGTGCGTTCCCGCGGCGGCGAAGACCTGGGCGCGATGCCGCTCGAGGCCTTGGTCGCGCGCCTCCAATCGGAGGTGGCCGCGCGGCGATGAGCGCGTTCGCGCCCATCGCCTGCGGACGGGGCACGGTCGTTTTTTTCCTCGCTACGGAGCATTGACACTGGACAGCAAGCATCAGCGCATCAATCGCGAGATCACCGCACCGCAGGTGCGGCTCGTCGGACTCGAAGGCGAGCAGCTCGGCATCGTCAGCATCGCCGACGCGCTCGCGAAAGCGGAAGCGTCGGAAGTCGATCTGGTCGAGATCGCACCGCTGGCCGAACCGCCCGTCGTCCGCATCATGGACTACGGGAAATTCAAGTACCGCGAGAGCAAGCGCGCGCACGAGGCCAAGCTCAAGCTGAAGCAGATCCAGGTCAAGGAAGTGAAATTCCGGCCGGGAACCGACGAAGGCGACTACAAGATCAAGCTGCGCAACCTGACGCGCTTCCTCTCCGAAGGCGACAAGGCCAAGGTGACGATGCGCTTCCGGGGGCGCGAGATGGCGCACCAGGAATTCGGGGTGCGCCTCCTGGAGAAGATCCGGAACGACCTCGAGCCGGTGTCGCAGGTCGAGCAGTTTCCGAAGCTCGAGGGCCGGCAGATGGTGATGCTGCTGGCTCCGAAGAAGACGCAGGTGCAGAAGGCCGCACCCGCAGCCAATCACCCCAACAAGCCCGAGGCGGGTGCGGCGAAGGCCGCGAAAGCCTCCCCGGCCGCGAAGCCGGAGAGCACCCCCGTGGGCGGCAAATAAGGGACGGCATCATGCCGAAGATGAAGACCAAGTCGGGCGCGAAGAAGCGCTTCCGCGTGCGCGGGAGCGGTTCGGTGAAGCGCTCGCAGGCGTTCAAGCGCCACATCCTCACCAAGAAGTCCACCAAGAGCAAGCGGCAGCTTCGCGGTTCCGCCGAGGTCCACGGCACCAACGTGGCGTCGGTGCGCGCGATGATGCCCTACGCATAACGGGAGCCGACGATGCCTCGCGTCAAACGTGGAGTCACCGCGCGCGCTCGCCACAAGAAGGTGATCGCGCAGGCCAAGGGATACCGCGGCCGCCGCAACAACGTCTTCAAGATCGCCAAGCAGGCGGTGATGAAGGCGGGCCAATACCAGTACCGCGACCGCCGCACCCGCAAGCGCGAGTTCCGCGCGCTGTGGATCGCGCGGATCAACGCGGCCGTGCGCGAACTCGGCATGAGCTACAGCGTGTTCATGGACGGCTTGCGGAAAGGCGGCATCGAGATCGATCGCAAGGTGCTCGCGGACCTCGCGGTCCACGACATGCCGGCGTTCACGAAGATCGCCGAACAGGCCAAAGCCTCGCGGGCCTGACCTTCGGCGCCCGACGGGCCGCCCCGGGGGCGCCGCCCACCCGGGGCTTGCGCAGCAGGCTCCGGAAACCACGGCCCATCGGGACAGGAGGGAGGCGAGCGAGCCTCCCTTTTTTTCGCCATCGATCGCACTCCCCGGTTCGCCATGACCGACCTCGATACGCTCGTCTCCGGCGCCCTCGCCGCCTTCTCCGCCGCGGCCGACTCGGCCGCGCTCGAGAACGCGAAGGCGCGCTACCTCGGCAAGGCCGGGCTCCTCACCGCCGAACTCAAGTCGCTCGGCGCGCTCTCGCCCGACGAGCGCAAGTCGGCGGGCGCGCGCATCAACGAGGCGAAGTCGCGGATCGAAGCCGCGCTCGCCGCGCGCCGCGAGGCGCTCGCCGACGCGAAGCTCGCCTCCGCGCTCGCGAGCGAGGCGGTCGACGTCTCGCTTCCGGGCCGCGGCGCGGGGTCGGGCACGCTGCACCCGCTGACGCTGACGCTCGAACGCGTCGAGGCGCTGTTCGCCACGCTCGGCTTCGAGGTCGCCGACGGCCCGGAGATCGAGGACGACTTCCACAACTTCACCGCGCTCAACACGCCGGAGAACCACCCGGCGCGCTCGATGCACGACACGTTCTACGTCGACGGCGGGCTGCTCCTGCGCACGCACACCTCGCCGATCCAGGTGCGCTGGATGGAGACTCATGCGCCGCCGATCCGGATCATCGCGCCCGGCCGCGTCTACCGCGTCGACAGCGACGCCACGCACTCGCCGATGTTCCACCAGGTCGAGGGCCTGTGGATCGACCGCGACGTGACCTTCGCCGACCTCAAGGGCACGATCGCCCAGTTCCTGCGGCGCTTCTTCGAACGCGACGACCTCGCGGTCCGGTTCCGCCCGTCGTTCTTCCCGTTCACCGAGCCTTCGGTCGAGATCGACATGAGCTTCGGCGACGGCTGGCTCGAGATCGCGGGGGCGGGCCAGGTGCATCCGAACGTGCTGCGCGCGGTCGGCGTCGATCCGGAAACGTGGCAGGGATTCGCCTTCGGCATGGGCCCCGACCGCCTCGCGATGCTGCGCTACGGCGTGGACGACCTGCGCCTGTTCTACGAGAACGACCTGGCGTTCCTGCGCCAGTTCGCGTGAGACGGTCATGAGAATCTCCGAAGCCTGGCTCCGCACCTTCGTCGATCCGCCGCTCGACTCGGCGGGGCTCGCCGAGCGCCTGACGATGTCGGGCCTCGAAGTCGAGTCGAGCGAGCCCGCCGCTCCGCCGTTCGAGCGCGTCGTCGTCGCGCGGATCGTGTCGGTGGCGCCGCACCCGAACGCAGACCGGCTGCGCGTGTGCTCGGTGGACGCGGGCGAACGCGAGCCCCTGTCGATCGTGTGCGGCGCGCCCAACGCGGCGGAGGGCATGACGGTGCCCTGCGCGCTCGAAGGCGCGAAGCTCCCCGGCGGACTGGTGATCCGGCGCGCGACGATGCGCGGCGTCGAGTCGCGGGGGATGCTCTGCTCGGCGAAGGAACTCGGCCTCGCCGACGACGCGAGCGGGCTCCTCGCGCTCGACGGCGCGCTCGTGCCCGGCACGAACCTGCGCGAGGCGCTCGCGCTCGACGACACGATCCACACGCTCAAGCTCACGCCGAACCGCGCCGACTGCCTGTCGATGCTGGGCGTCGCGCGCGACGTGGCGGCGATCACCGGCGCGAGCCTCGTGGTCCCCGACACCGCCGCGGTAGCGCCGGCGCTGCGCGAGCAGCGCGCAGTGCGCATCGAGGAGCCGGTCGCGTGCCCGCGCTTCGGCGGCCGCACGATCGAGGGCATCGACGCGTCCCGCCTCGCTCCCGCGTGGATGCGCCAGCGACTCGAACGCGCCGGCATCCGGTCGATCAGCGCGGTAGTGGACATCACCAACTACGTGATGCTCGAACTCGGACAGCCGATGCACGCCTACGACGCACGCCACCTCGAGGGTGCGCTCGTCGTGCGCTTCGCGCGCCCCGGCGAGGAACTCGTGCTGCTGAACGGCGACGTGCTGAAGCTCGAACCCGATCTCCTCATCGTCGGCGACGAGCGAAAGCCGCTGGGCCTCGCGGGCATCATGGGCGGCGAACACTCGGGCATCGCCGCCGACACGTCCACCGTCTACCTCGAAGCCGCGTACTGGAACCCGGCGGTCATCCAGGGAAAGATGCGACGGCTCGGGTTCCAGAGCGACGCGGGCCACCGGTTCGAGCGCGGCGTCGATCCCGCGCTCGGCCCCGCGGCGATCGAGCGCGCGACCGCGCTCATCCTCGCGACCTGCGGCGGACGCGCGGGTCCGGCGACCGACACGCTCGCGGAACTGCCGCCGCGCCCCACGATCCGCGTGCGCAGCGCGCGCATCGCCAGGCTGCTCGGCGTCGCGGTCCCGCCCGACGAGTCGGCGGGCGTCTTCGACCGCCTCGGGATCGCGGTGCGCCGGCACGGCGAGGATTTCGAGGTCACGCCGCCGTCCTGGCGCTTCGATCTCGCGATCGAGGAGGACTACGTCGAGGAGGTCGCGCGCGTGCGCGGCTACGACGCCATTCCCGCGACCCCCGGCGCACACGTGCAGCACATGCCCGCGCGCTCCGAGTCGGCGCGCTCGACGTTCGCGCTGCGGCGCGCGCTCGCCGCGCGCGACTGGCACGAGGTCGTGACCTTCGGCTTCGTGTCCTCCGGGATCGAACGCGCACTCGACCCCGACTCAGCGGCGATCCCGGTGAAGAATCCGATCGCCGCGCACCTCGACGTGATGCGCACCTCGCTCCTTCCCGGCCTCATCGACGTGCTGCGGACCAACGCGAGCCGGCGCGAGCCGCGGGTGCGCGTGTTCGAACTGGGCCGCGTGTTCCGGCGCGACGCGCAGGGGCTCGGCCAGCCGCTCCGGTTCGGCGGCCTCGCGTGGGGAAGCGCGTTGCCGGAGCAGTGGGGGACGCCGACGCGTCGGGTCGACCTGCACGACGTGAAAGCGGACCTGGAGGCGCTCGCCGCACCGTTCCCGGTCTCGACGACCGCCGCGCCGCATCCGGCGCTCCACCCCGGACGCTCGGCCGCCGTCGCCGTCGACGGCAAGCCCGCCGGCTGGCTGGGCGAACTTCACCCGAGGCTCGTCCGGCACCTCGAATTGACGTCGCCAGCGGTCGTGTTCGAACTGGCGCTCGAGACCCTCCTCGCCCGACCGGTGCCGCTGGGCAAGCCGGTCTCCCGCCAGCCGATGGTCCGGCGCGACCTGGCGCTCGTCGTGGACGAGGCGGTCCCGGTCGCCGACCTGGTCGCCACGCTCGCTCGCTCGGGCCCACCGTTCGTCGTCGCGGTCCGCCCGTTCGACCTCTATCGCGGCACCGGCCTGCCAGCCGGCCGGAAAAGCGTTGCGATTCTGGTGCTTATGCAGGATACTGCACGTACTTTGACCGACGCCGAGATCGAGGGAGCGGTGGAGGCGCTGTCGGACGCTGCCTACCGCGAGTTCGGCGCGACGCTTCGCCACGTGGATTCGCGATGACGCTCACCAAGGCCGAATTGGCCGACCTGCTGTTCGAGCAACTGGGCCTCAACAAGCGCGAGGCGAAGGACATGGTCGAGCGCTTCTTCGAGGAGGTGCGCATCGCGCTCGAGGCGGGCGAGAGCGTGAAACTCTCGGGCTTCGGCAACTTCCAGTTGCGCGAGAAGCCGCAGCGCCCCGGACGCAACCCCAAGACCGGCGAGGAGATCCCGATCACGGCGCGACGCGTCGTGACGTTCCACGCCAGCCAGAAACTCAAGGCCATGGTGGACGGCGCCGATCATGTCGGATCCCGGCCGGACTAGACCCGACCTTCCGCCGATTCCGGCGAAGCGGTACTTCACGATCGGCGAGGTCTCCGATCTGTGTGCGGTGAAGCCGCACGTGCTCCGCTACTGGGAGCAGGAGTTCGCGCAGCTGAAGCCGGTGAAGCGCCGCGGCAATCGCCGCTACTACCAGCATCACGAAGTGCTGCTGATCCGCCGCATCCGCGACCTCCTCTACGAGCAGGGCTTCACGATCAACGGCGCGCGGCACCGCCTCGAGCACGAAGGCGACGAGGCGCGCGCCGCGGCGGCGCGCCCGACGCCGTCCACCACGTCGGTACCCGCCCGTGCGCCGTCCGGCGCCGCATCCGGGACGGGGGGTACTGCCGCGCTGCGGCAGGAGCTGCTGGAGATCCGCCAATTGCTGGATCCCCATCGGCGCTGAGCGAATGTCCGGCCACTCCTTCCGGAACGGTATAATCGGCGGTTTCGGTCGGGGCGTAGCGCAGCCTGGTAGCGCACCTGCATGGGGTGCAGGGGGTCGGAAGTTCGAATCTTCTCGCCCCGACCACTCGAATTCCTCCGGGCGTCGACCGGATCCGGGCTCCGCGCGGCCCACTCGTCCGGCGCCTCGCGGCAGACCCGTCCGGTGGCGGTCCCGGGTCGACGTCCGCCGAACCCCCGGCTCCCTCCTCAGGATCGCGCCGCCCGGCGCCACCGCCGGGTGCGACTCTTGCTTGATCGGCTGTCCGCGCCCCTCCCAGGGAGGGTACGAGCCATGACGCCTCCGACCCCGCTGCGCACGGCCCCCACGCCCGGAACGGTCTCGGAACTCGCGTTCGCGCGGGCCCAGCGCAACACCGTCCTGATCGTCGACGACCTGTTCTCGAGCCGCCTGCTCCTGGCGGAAATCGTCCGCCAGATCGACGGCAAGCTCAACCTCGAACTCTTCGACACGCCGTCGCGCGCGCTGGAATACGCGCGCAACAACCGCGTCGATATCGTGCTCACCGACTACAAGCTGCCCGAGTTCGACGGCATCGAACTCGTGAAGCAGCTTCGCGCGCTGCCGCATTGCGTCGACGTCCCGATCGTCGTGATCACGGTCGTCGACGATCGCAAGATCCGCTACAACGCGCTCGAGGCCGGCGCCACCGACTTCCTGATCAAGCCGCTCGACGAGCACGAGACGCGCGCGCGCTGCGCCAACCTGCTCGAACTCCGCCGCCACAAGATCGTGCTGTCCGACCAGGCGCGCGTGCTGCAGTACCAGGTGGACCGGTCGGTGTCCGAGATCCACGAGCGCGAACTGGAGACGCTCGCGAAGCTCGCCAAGGCCGGCGAGTTCCGCGACCGCACGACCGGCAATCATCTGATGCGGATGGCGCGCTACTCGGCGCTGATCGGCACCAACCTCGGACTGGGCGCCGAGACCGCGCACGTGCTCGAGGTGGCGGCGCCGATGCACGACATCGGCAAGATCGGCATTCCCGACGCCATCCTGCTCAAGAACGGGCCGCTCTCGAAAGAGGAGGACGAGACGATGCGCAGGCACCCGCGCATCGGCTACGACATCCTGAAGGGCAGCCCGTCGAAGTACCTGTCGATGGGCGCGATCATCGCGCTCGGCCACCACGAGAAGTTCGACGG
>JAANMX010000447.1_pt1 | contig 54656 bp, 34 predicted proteins | sample 7279681 | NCBI WGS metagenome assembly JAANMX01 (sample SAMN14094542, study PRJNA606508) | bioreactor metagenome | isolation source: A lab-scale SPAN reactor treating ammonium-rich wastewater day 351 | place: Ireland: Galway | collected 2018-01-01
TCCATCAGGATCGCGTCGGCCGGACTTTCGCGGGCCTTGCGGACCGCCTCCTCGCCGTCGCGTGCGACCCACGCGACAGTGTGGCCGGGTGACGCGGTGACAACGCGACGCAGCACCTCGCAGGCCAGTGACAGGTCGTTGACAATCCCGACGCGCATGGGCGACCCTCTCACGCCTCGCCGATCAGGTCGGTGACGGCCCGCAGGAACGTGTCGTCGTGAAAGCTGCTTTTGGTCAGGTAGTAGTTGGCGCCCGCCTCCAGGCCGCGGAGGCGGTCCTCGTCGCGTTCCTTGTACGAGACAATGATAACAGGTAATTCGCGCAGCGCGGGCTCGCCGCGCACCGTGCGGACCAGCTCGAACCCGTTCATGCGCGGCATATCGACGTCGGTGACGAGCAGATCGAACCGGCCGCCGCGGACCGCGTTCCACCCCTCCTGGCCGTCCACCGCCAGCGCCACGTCATAGCCGTGCTGGCGCAGCAGCTGGCGCTCGACCTCGCGCACGGTGATCGAGTCGTCCACGACCAGCACGCGCTTGCGCGGCCCGGCCACCCGCTCGGTCGGCTCGCAGCGCTGCAGCGTGTGCCCCTGGATGAACCGTGCCAGCGAGCGGATCAGATCCTCCACGTCGATGATGAGCACCGGGGCGCCGTCGTCGAGGAGGGCGGCGGCGCTCAGGTCCGGCACCTTGCCGAGGCGCGGGTCGAGCGGCCGCACGACCAGATCCTGCTCGCCGCGGAACGCATCGACGACCAGCCCGTACTGGCCGCCCGAATCGCCCACGAGGACAACGCACAATTCGCTGCTGTCGGGCAGGGCGCCGGGCAGTTCGAGCACCTGCGCCGCCAGCGCGAGGCCGACGTTCTGGCCGTCGAGCAGCAGGAACTGGCAGTTTTCCAGCGAACGCAGTTCGGCCCGCGGCACGCGCAGCAGGCGGTCGATGCGGTTGTGCGGCAGCGCATAGACCTCGCCCGCGATCTCGACCAGCACCGCCCGCAGCACCGACAGCGTGATCGGCAGCTGCAGGTGAAAGGCGGTCCCCCGGCCGCGCTGCGTGGCGATGCGCACCGAGCCGCCGACCTGGCGCACGACCGTCTGCACGACGTCCAGACCGACGCCGCGGCCCGAGAACTCGGTCAGCGCCGCCGACATCGAGAAGCCGGGCAGGAACAGGAACTCCAGCAATTCCGGCTCGGTCAGCGACTGAGCGACCGCGGCGGTCGTCAGGCCGCGCTCGACGATCTTGCGCCGCAGAGCGTCCAGGTCGATACCGTGGCCGTCGTCGGCGACCGTGATGGCGAGTGTGCCGCCGCGGTGCCGCGCCTCGATACGGATCTGGCCTGTCTCGGGCTTGCCGGCGGCGCGGCGCTGGTCGGGCGGCTCGATGGCGTGATCGACGGCGTTGCGCAGCAGGTGGTTGAGCGGTGCCTCCAGCCGTTCGAGGATATCGCGATCGACCGGCGTCGCCTGGCCGTCGAGGATGAGGCGGACCTGCTTGCCGAGGCGGCGGGCGGCGTCGCGGACGAGGCGCGGGAATCCCTGGGCGCCGTCGGCGAACGGGCGCATGCGGCTGAGGAGCACCTCGCGGTAGAGCCGGCTGTTGAGATCTTCCGCATGGCCGGCGTGATCCTCGAACTCCTGCACGCGGTCGGCGAACACCGACCGGCAGCGGGCGGCGAGGCGGCGCACCTCGGCCACGACGCTGGCGAGTTGCTCGGGCGGCTGCCCGGCGGCGACGGCCTGGTGCAGGCTGTCGAGCATACCGCTGAGGTGTTCTTGCTGTTTGCGGAGCTTCAGAAGCGCGGTCGAGAAAGGCGACAGCCAGCGGGCCTGGACGAGCGATTCGCCCGCCAGGCTCATGAGCCGATTCAGGCTCTCGGCGGTGACGCGCACCACCGCCTCCTCGGTCGCCGCGGCTTCGGGCGCAGGCGCTGGCGACCGAGGAGGCGGAGGCGGAGACGCAGGCGGGGGAACGGGGGCCGGCGCGGGCGCCTGCTCGCGCGGCGCCGGCGGCGGCGGGGACGGTATCGGGGTCGCGGGCGCGGCGACCTTTGTCGTCGCCAGGAGTCGCTCGACCTGCTCCTCGTGCTCCTCCGTCCAGCGGCCCACCGCCTCCTCCTCGACAGGAATGAGGGTGACGAGGAGGCGCACGACGTCGAGCAGTCGCGCCGTCTCGTCCGGCGTCGGCGCGCGGCCGCGGTCGCGCGCGGCGCTGAGCGCCCGCTGCAGCGTCTGGCACAGCCGCGCGGCCGGCGCCACCTGGACCAGGACAGCGGCGCCGTGCAGCAGGTGGGCGGCCTGGAGCAGCGGTCCGAGCGCTGCGGCCGACGACTCCTCCGTCAGTGCCAGCAGGCCGTCGCGGAGTGTCAGGCCGTGCAGGCGGACTTCCTCGCGGAACTGGTCGAAAATGCCGTATTCCTCTCCGGATAGCACGGATTCCGGCGCGATGTCGATCGGCGGCGGAAGCGGTGCCACGACGGCCGCCGGTTCGGACGCCGTGGTCGGAGGAGGGAGCGGCGTCGAACGGCCTTCCGTGATGGTCTGCAGCTGGTCGGCCAGCGCGGCCACCTGCGCCTCGTGCTGCGCCGACCAGTCGGCGACGGCGTCCTCTTGCAGTCCGCCCAGCGACGCGAGAAGGTCCGTCGCTCGCAGCAACACATCAACGTCCGCAGGGATGAGGCGGATGCGGCCGTGCTGGGCGGCGACCAGGGCGTCCTCCATGACGTGCGCCAGCCGCACCGCAGGCTCGACGTTGACGATACGCGCTGCACCCTTGATCGAGTGGGCGGCGCGCATCAGCGGCTCGATGCGTTGCGGGTTGGTCGGATCGCCCTCCAGTTCGACCAGGCCGGCGCTCAGCGCCGTGGTGTGGGCGCGGGCCTCGTCGCGGAACAGGCCGAACAGGGACAACTCGCCGTTCATCGGATCTTGTCCTGCAAACTCGGGAACAGACGCTCGGCGTCGAGCAGGCCGATGCTACGCTCGCGATCGCGGAAGACGCCTGCCGTCAGCCGGCCAGCGGCCAGCGCCACAGTCGGCGGGGTGGCAGTCAACTCGGCGCGCGCGAGCCGCCGCACCTGATCGACCTCATCGACCGGGAACACCCAGTGCTGCCCGCCCCACGCCGTCACCAGCAGGCGGTCGCTCCCCCCACCCCCAACCCCTCCTCCACCAGGGAGGAGGGGGGCAAGAGAACCCCTTCCCCCTGGTAGGGGGGAGGCGGGAGGAGCCGCGCCGTGGATGCCGAGCAGGTGGTCGAGGTGGACGCACAGATGCAGCTCGCCGCGGATGTTCACCAGGCCGGCGAGCAGGCCGCGGCGGTGCGGGATGCGGTGGACCGGCCGCGGCGGCGCCACCTCGACCAGAGCCTGCACCGGCAGACTGAGCCATTCCTCGCCCAGGCGGAACGTCAGCACACCGAGCAGGTCGGCCGCGACCTTTTCCGGCGGCGCCGCCAGTCGCGCGGTCCACTCTTCCAGGTAGCCCGGCGGCGACGCGCCGTTGAGGAACTGCCGGCCGGTGCGGGCGAACACCGGGCAGTTGTGGCAGTGGCCGACCGTCTCCAGTTCGGGGCAGGAGCGGTCGCCGCGCAGGCCGATGCGGTTCCAGCAATCGCCGTTCAGGGACGGGACGGTGGTCAATTCTCTCATGACTCGGCCTCCCGCCGCAGGCGTTTGAGGCGCTGCCGCAGCCGGTCCGCCTGGCCCGCGTCGCCTCCAGACTCGTACAGCAGCAGCAGGTGAACCAGGGCTTCCTCGTGTTCGGGATCAAGGTACAGCGCCTTCTGGAAACAGCGCGCCGCCTCCGCCCAGTCCCCCGCCGACTGACGCAGGATGCCCAGCAGGCTCAGCGTGTCCGCCGACGGCCCGGCGCGCTCCAGGTGCGTCGAGCAATCTTCCAGGGCGGCCGCGAGCCGGCCGTCGTCGGCGTGTCGCCGCGCCCGCGCCAGCAGCGAAATCGGCATGTCAGAATCTCTCCCCCCGGCCCCCTCTCCTGCAAGAGGAGGGGGAACAAGAGCGGCGGTGGGAGCGCTCGATCCCTTCTTCTCCCCCTCCCCTGCAAGGGGAGGGGGCCGGAGGGAGGGGTTTGGCGTCGGCGCCGGGTTGGTGAACGAAGGCCAGGACAGCGTCACTGTGGGCGCCGGTTCCGTGGCGCGGCGGTAGACGAACGCCGATCCCGCCGGGACGAACTCCGGGTCCAGCGCCGGCAGGCTTTCCGCCGTGCCGGTGGCGACCAGACCGCCCGGCGCGAGGAGCCGTTTCAGCGTCGCCAGCACCTGCCGCCGCGCCGCGTCGTGCAAGTAAATCAGCACGTTGCGGCACAGGATCAGGTCGAACGGCGGCTCGCCCTGGAGCAGCAGCGGGTCGAGCAGATTGCCCTGCCGGAACCGCGGCACACTGCGGATCGACTCGCACAGGGCGGTCCCTTCCGGCCCCTCCCGGAAATAGCGGGCGTGCAGCGCCGGGCTCATCTCGCGGAAGGCGAGCGCGCCGTAGATTGCATGTCGCGCCTGACGCAGGTTCCGCGGACTGATATCGACGGCATCGATCGACCAGGCCGGCGCCGGCAAGCCCGCCTCGGTCAGCGCGATTGCCAGCGAGTACGGCTCCTGCCCGGCGCCGCAAGGGGCGCTGAGCAGGCGAAACGGCACGCTCGCACCGCGGCGCCGCGCGAGGACGTGGCTCGCGATGAAGCCGAACAGTTCCGCGCCGCGGAAAAACCAGCTCTCCGGGACGACGACCTCCTCGACCAGCGCCAGGAACTCCTGCGGGTCGCTCTCCAGCCGCAGCGCGTAGACCTCGAGCGCGTCGAGGCCGAGCAGCGTCATCCGGTCGTGGACGGCGGCGCGGAGCGCCTTGGGGCCGACCGTTTCCGGGGCCAGGCCGAGGCGTTGTTGCAGCAGGGCGATCACGGGGTCGGGGGGCATGCGGACTCCTCCGCGGTGAGCGCGCGCAGCTGCCTGCGGCCGGCCTCGGGTAGCAGCTGGTTGATGTCCATCAGGCGGAACACTTCCCCGTCCGCGACGGTCAGCAGGCCGAAGTTGGGCTGCCCCGGCGTGCAGAGCGAGGGCAGGCGGGAGGCGTCAGCGGGCAACTCGCGGACATCGGCGACCTGGGCGGCCAGCAGGCCCAGCAGGTCCGCCGTCTCTCCGGCGGGGGCGGCCACGAGGATGATGCGGCTGCTGAGAGCGGCGGGGCACTCGCCGGCGCCGGCCAGCGCGAACAGATCGACCACCGGCACGGCGCGGCCGCGGTGCAGGAACAACCCCGCCAACCACGCCGGCGCGCCCGCCGGCCGGTGCAGGCGCACGCGCGGCACCACCTCGACGACCGACGCCAGCGGCAGCACCAGCCGGTCCGGCCCGACCTGGAACGTCAACACTCGCATGGCTGGCCCGCCTCTCGGCTCAAACGCGGAATGCGCCGATCTCCTGGTTGAGTGTCTCGACGGCGGCACGCAGATGGCCGGTCGCGCGGTTGAACTCCTCCAGCGCCGCCTGCGTCTGCTGCGTCCCGGTCGTGATCTGCGCCATCGCCTCGCTGATCTGGCTCGCGCCCGTGGACTGGTTGCGCATTCCCTCGTTGACCGCCTGGAAGCGCCCGCTCAGCCCCTGCACCTGCTCGATGATCTGTCCCGTCTTGACGTTGATCTCGCCGATCCGGCCGACGCCGCCGCGCACCTCGTCGGCGAACTTGTCCATCTGCATCACGCCGGCCGTGACCGCCTCCTGCATCAACCGGACGATGTTCTCGATGTCGAGCGTCGCCACCGCCGTCTGGTCAGCCAGGCGGCGGATCTCGCGCGCCACGACGAGGAACCCGCGGCCGTACTCGCCCGCCTTCTCGGCCTCGATGGCGGCGTTGATCGACAGCAGGTTCGTCTGGTCGGCGACCTTCGTGATCGTCGTCACGACGACGTTGATGTTGTCGGCCTTCTCGCGGATCGTTGCCAGCTTGCCGGAGATCGACGCCGTCGAGTGGACCAGTTGCTGCATGACGCCTTCCATGCCGCCGAGCTGGGCGCGACCGCTGGTGGCGAGGTCCGCCGCCTGGCTGGCGTTGCCGTACACCTGCTCCATTGTCCGCGCCAGCTCCTGGCTGGTCGCGGAGATTTCGCGCACCGCCGCCGCCACCTCGGTCGTCGAGGCCGACAGCCCCTGGGCCGTGCCCTCCTGCTGCCGGGCCGTCGCCGCGATCTCAGAGGCGGTCGAAAGCAGTTCCAGGCTCGACTGGCGGATCTTGCCCACCATCGACTGGAGCCGGGCGATCAGCGCGTTGATGCTGTCGGCGAGCTGGCCGAACTCGTCGCGTGAATCGACCGCGACGCGGACCGTCAGGTCGCCGGCGCCGCTGGCCATCTCACTGACGCGGCCGGTGAGGAGCCGCGTTGGGTTGAGGATCGCCCGGGCGATGAGCACATTCATCGTGACGGCGCCGACGAATACCACGACGCCGACGACCCACATCACCCGCTGCCAGAAGACGGTGTTCGCGCGTGCCTCGGCCTCCTGGGCCGCCGTGTCCTTGTTGATCAAATCCAGCGCGTGGGTGACAGCCTTCATGTGTTCCTGGTAGCGGGGTACGATCTTCTCCTGGAAGACCTTTTGCGCCGCCGTCGTGTCCTTGCCCCCGGCCAGCGGCAGCAGCTCATCGCGGGCCGCCCGAAACACCTCCTGCGCCGGCGGATCTACGTCCTGTTCCAGTGCCTGCCGGATCGGGCCGTCGGGCAGGTCTTTCTTCCAGTACTCGAACCGGCGGCGATACTCCTGCTCGAACGTCCGCAGCTCGCCGCTCACCTTCCTGACTTCCTCGGGGTTGCTCGAATCCGAGACCGCCTGGATGAGCAAATATGGGCGGGCGATCGCGAGCACGGACGGCGTCAGCTCCGGGGCGAGTTCGCGTGCGCGGAGGACTTGCTTGTACACCGGCCCGCCGATCTGGTACGTCGAGAGCAGCCACAGAGCCAGGGCCAGAATCGTGAACAGGCCGACGGCGACGACCACCACTTTCGCGTACAACTTGGTGCGAATCGACACGTCTTTGAAGCGTTGCAAGGCCGCCTCCTCCCCTTCAGGCCCGACTCTCATCTCAGCCAGTATAAGCCACCCGGCCGGTCAGACGCTACAGCGCGGGCCGACCGTAGCCGGTGCGCAGCCCAATCTCTTTCCATAATAGTCGCTACATCCCCACCCGGCGGCCGAGGGTCACAGTCGGGCGTCGAGGATCGAGAAGTCGTCGGCGAGTGTGTCCGAGCCGCGCAGGTCGCGAATCGCGAGGTAGAGGCGCTCGGGCAGATCCTTCGCGTCGAGCGGGAACGTGGTCATGAACGCCAGGAAATCGCCAAGCTTCCACATCGACCCGTCGGGCTTCTCGATCTCGAAGACGCCGTCGCTGTAGACGAGCAGGCGGGTGTACGGGCCGAGAGGGACGGAGCGCGACTCAAACGGCACCTCGGGCGGCATCATGCCGATCACCGGATCGAGCGCCTCCAGGCGCTGCAACGGGGCGCTCCCCGCGTCCGGCCCGGTGTACAGCAGCGCCGGCGGGTGGCCGGCGTTGCCGTAGCGCAGCGTGCGGTCGGGCTTGCGGAAGACGCCGTACCAGATGGTGAAATACTTGCCGTTTTGGCGGTCCATCTGGAAGACGTCGTTGAGGCGGCCGAGTACCTGCCCGGGGTCGCGGAAGTCGGTGTTCGGCAGCGACCCGCCCGACAGCATGTTGGCCGCCGACACCGCCAGCAGCGACGAGCCGACGCCGTGCCCGGACACATCCAGCACGTACATCACCAGGTGGTCGGCGTCGAGCCAGTGGTAGCCGAACATGTCGCCGGCGAGGTCGCTGGACGGGACGTACTTCCAGTCGATGGACACGTCGCCGGCCAGTTTCGGCGGCAGGAGGCTGCGGACGTAACGCGCCGCCTGGTCGATCTCCTCGGCCATGCGCTGCTGGCTCTCGGCCAGCTGGCGGTACGCCTCGTTACGCTCCAGCAGGTTGAGGTAGCTGCGCGAGTGGTAGCGGATACGCGCGATCAGCTCGATCCTGTCCGGCAGCTTGACGAGGTAATCGTTGGCGCCGAGGGCAAACGCCTGCGCCTTGATGATCGGCTCCTCCTTGCTCGACAGGACGATCATGGGCGTCTGGCGCGTTGCCGCGTTGGCGCGGAAGAACTTGACCAGGACCAGGCCGTCGATGTCCGGCATGATCAGATCCTGAAGGATCACGGTCGGCCGTACCTCGTTGGCCATGCCGATGGCCCGGGCCGGATCCTGGCAGAAGTGGAGGGTGATGTCCGGCTCGCTCGCGAGCATCTGACGGATCGACGCGCCGACGATCGCCTGATCATCGACGAGCAGGACGGAGAGCGGGCGCACGCCCGGGGCCGGGCGCGGCGTTGATTCGCGAGCAGTCATGGCTGGCTCCGCCTGGCGGCGATCCCTGAACCGCTATTATGGCCCCGCGACGACGCCGGACAAGGACCGATCCTGCCGCCCTTCCTCGCCTGGGTTGTCCTCATCTTACTCCCGTTCTCATTCCTCCGCCCCTGGCTCAAAGCCCGGTGCGCGGCCGCGGTTCCTTGTAAGATGTTCGCGAACAGACGGCAGCCGCGCCGAGCCACGGCGAGGGGCAGCGCTCTCCGAGTGAGCGTGAGAACCGGAAGAAGAAGGGCGAATTGGATTGAGGCGCCTTGAACGCCCGGTTATCGTAGCGGGCAGCTGGACCGGGACGTGGCTCGGGCGCGCACGTGCGCGAAGACGGCTTCCTGTACGCCCGAGGACCGTGCCACCCATGACGCCGGACCGAGTCCAGTACCGTATTCAGGGGGAAAGCCATCGTGAAAGTCCGTCATTTGCAATGGAGCCTGTACCTTGCCCTGGGGGCCGTGCTCGGCGCTGGCGCGGGGATCGCGCACTTCCACGGCTCGCCGGGGCAGCAGGCGTGGGCGCAAGCGGCGGCGGCGCAGGGCGGCAAGGAAGTGGACAGGAGTAAGGGCAGCGTCCTGCCGATCCCCGAGCCGACGTACAGGCCGATCACGGCGATCGACGCCCGCAAGGCCAAGGCGCCGCCGCGCTTTCAGGTCAAACCTCCCAGAGGGGCGCCCAACATCGTCATCGTGCTGATCGACGACATGGGCTTCGGCCACCCCAGCGCCTTCGGCGGGCCGATCCGCATGCCCAACGCCGACAAGCTGGCGAAGAGCGGCATCAAGTACAACCATTTCCACAACACGTCGCTGTGTTCGCCGACACGCATGGCGTTGCTCACCGGCCGCAACCATCACTCGTGCAACACGGGCGCGGTCATGGAACTGGCCACTGCCTTTCCGGGGAACACGGGCATCCGACCGCAGAATGTGGCGACGCTGGCGGAGATGCTGCGGCTGTGGGGCTACATCACCGGCGCCTTCGGCAAGTATCACGAAACACCGACCTGGGAAGTCAGCCCGTCCGGCCCGTTCGACCGCTGGCCGACCCGTTCCGGGTTCGATAAGTTCTACGGCTTCATCGGCGGGGAAACCAACCAGTGGGCGCCTCTGATTTACGACGGTGTCACCCGGGTCGAAACGCCGAACGACCCCAGGTATCACTTCACGACCGACATGACCACCAGGGCGATCGAATGGACGCGCTCCCATCGGTCGCTGACGCCCGAACGGCCGTTTTTCATGTACTTCGCGCCCGGAGCGACCCACGCACCCCACCACGTCCCCAGCGAGTGGATCGCCAGGTACAAGGGCAAGTTCGACGGCGGCTGGGACAAACTGCGCGAGGACACGCTGAAACGGCAAATCAAGCTCGGCGTCGTCCCGAAGGGGACCAGACTGGCGCCGATGCCCCCGGGCGTGCGGCCGTGGGATAAGCTCTCGGCCGACGAGAAGAAACTGTTCGCCCGCCAGATGGAAGTGTTCGCGGCCTTTGGCGAGCACACCGACCACGAGGTCGGCCGGCTCATCGCGGCCCTGGAAGAGATGGAGGTGATGGAGAACACCCTGTTCTTCTACATCCTGGGCGACAACGGCTCCAGCGCCGAGGGCGGGCTGATCGGCACGCTCAATGAGACGCTGGGTCTGAACGGCCTGGTGCAGTTTGAAACGGTCGCACGCCAGCTGGCGCGGCTGGCAGAACTGGGTGGTCCCACCACCTACAACCACTTCGCCGTCGGCTGGGCTGTCGCCGGCAACACGCCGTTCCAGTGGGTCAAACAGATGGCGTCGCATTTCGGCGGCACTCGCACCGGCATGATCGTCCACTGGCCCCGGGGGATCAAGGCGAAGAACGAGGTGCGCACCCAGTTCCACCACGTCATCGACATCGCCCCGACCGTGCTCGAAGCGATCGGCGTGCCGCAACCGGACGTGGTGGAGGGCTTCAAGCAGCGACCGATCGAGGGGGTGAGTATCAACTACTCCTTTGCTGACGCCCGGGCGAAGGATCGCCGCACGACGCAGTACTTCGAGATGTTCGGCAACCGGGGAATCTACCACGAAGGTTGGACGGCGTGTGCCCAGCACAGCATTCCCTGGGACATGACGCAAAAGCTGCCGAAGTTCGCGGAGGATCGCTGGGAACTTTACCACGTCGCGAAGGACTTCAGCCAGGCCGACGACCTGGCCGCCCGGCACCCGCAGAAGCTCAAAGAATTGCAGGCGCTCTTCCTGGTCGAGGCGAAGAAGTACAACGTGCTGCCGCTGGACGATCGGCGCGTGGAGCGTTTCAACCCGGTCCTCGCCGGCCGACCGGATCTGATGTTCGGACGCAAGAAGCTCACGGTCTTTGAGGGCATGACCGGCATGATGGAGAATGCCTTCCTCAACGTGAAAAACGCCTCGCACACCATCACCGCCCAGGTCGAGGTGCCCGCGGACGCCAGGGGCGTGCTTCTCGCCCAGGGCGGCCGCTTTGCCGGCTGGAGCCTCTACCTGAAGGACGGCAGGTTGTCCTACGCCTACAACTGGTTCGGCATCGACCGCACCACCATTACCTCCAGGGGCGCGGTGCCGGCTGGGAAGGCGACCATCCGGTTCGCGTTCGCGGCCGACAGCGCGAAGCCCGGCACGGGCGGCAAGGTCACGCTCCACGTCAACGACCAGAAGGTCGCCGAGGGACGGCTCGAACGAACTGTCCCCTTTATGTACTCGGCCGAGGACGGCGCCGATGTGGGCATGGACGACGGCACGCCGGTGACGGAGGCGTACCGGCCCGGTCCGCCGAGTCGCTTTACCGGCCGTATCCGCCGTATCGACATCGAACTGAAGTGACCGCGCGCCGGATCGGGGGCCGAGGTGTCACGACCTCGGCCCCAACTCCACGGGGACATGGGCGGCACCCAGGCCGGGCATCAGGACGGCGGGCCTCTCCCAACGCAGCAAGAGGTGTGCCGATGAAAATCAGTTTCCGCGCGCTGAGGATTCTTCGGCGGAAGCGGCAGACGCTTTCCTCCGGGGACACCCCGCCGGCGCCACGCTGGCTGCCGCGCTGGGCGCTCCCGCTGCTCTGCACGGCCGCCGCGGCGGTCGCGACCTTCTTCCTCTTCAACAACGTCCTCCTGACGAAACTCCCGCGGGCGATGCTCGGCAAGTGGGTCGTGACCGAGGGCGAGATGAAGGGAGCGGTCCTGGAGTTCTTCCGCGACGGCACCATGTTCGCCGCGGTGGACATGAAGGGGAAGGCGGGTCTTATCAAGGCCCGCGTGGCGGTGGACGGCGACACCCTCCAGAGCACCACCGTCAACCCCTTGACCAGACGCGAAGAGACAGATATACAGACAATCGTCACTCTGACCGACACCCATTTCGCGATCGAGGACCGCAAGGGCAACATCATCCGGATGGAACGCCTCCGACCCGCCGACTGGTAGGCGCGCGAGCGGCATTAGGACTACCGGACCAAACCCCTCCCCCGCCCCCTCTCCTGCGCGGAGAGGGGGAGCCAGACCAGGTTTGCCCCTCTCTCTCCGTTGTGGGGAGGGGGCGGAGGGGTTGTCTCAAAGTCCTTAACAGAAGGCAGGGGAAGTTGACCTGCGTGGACCGAGAAGGGCAATACGATTGCAGGGAGGTTCGGCGTTGTGGTCACCATGGACGAACATGCTCTGGAGGAGCGGAAGATGCTCATCGCGAGGAAGCGAGCGCTGGCTCTTTATGTGGATAGAGCCAGTCAGCAGTGGGTCGTGCTGGATCCGGAAGGAAACTTCTGGTTGATTCCGTCGGTCGAAAATCCCTGGGACCATCGGCAACCGTTTGATCCGACCGAGGAAACGGACCTCGAGCCGATCCCGGGGCATTACAAAGACATGCTCGGCCTGCCATTTTAGCACGAAGAAGAGTGCCCCATGACCGCCGAACACGCGCGACTCGAAGCGGCTCGCGAACAGCAGACGCCCTGGAGAAAATGGGGGCCGTACCTGAGCGAGCGCCAGTGGGGGACGGTGCGCGAGGACTACAGCGAGGGCGGCGACGCCTGGAACTACTTCAGCCACGATCAGGCGCGATCCCGCGCCTACCGCTGGGGCGAGGACGGGCTGGCCGGCATCTCCGACGACCACCAGCGTCTGTGCTTCGCGCTGGCGCTGTGGAACGGCAAGGATCCCATTCTCAAGGAGCGCCTGTTCGGCCTGACCAACAGTGAGAGCAACCACGGCGAGGATGTCAAGGAGTATTACTTCTACCTCGACAGCACGCCCACCCACTCGTACATGAAGTACCTCTACAAGTATCCGCAGGCCGCGTTCCCTTACGCTGATCTCGTCGAGACGAGTCGTGCCCGCGGGCGCCATGAGTTCGAGTACGAGTTGCTCGATACGGGCGTTTTCGACCAGGATCGGTACTTTGACGTGTTCGTGGAATACGCGAAGAAATCGCCCGAAGACATCCTGATCCAGATCACGGTTTACAACCGCGGGCCGGAACCGGCCGAACTGCACGTCCTGCCGACGCTATGGTTCCGCAATCAATGGTCCTGGCACGCGAGCCCCGACCGGCCGATCCTGCAACAGTTGGCCGGTCCCTCCTCACCCCTCTCCTTCGAGGGGAGAGGGGGTGGGGGTAAGGGGGCCAGCGTCATCGAGGCGACGGATGCGAAACTGAGCGAACGATACCTGTACTGCGAAGGGAATGTGCCCTTACTCTTTACCGAAAACGAAACGAACACGCAGCGCATCTTCGGGGTGCTGAACCGAAGCCCCTACGTCAAGGACAGTATCAACGATTACATCGTCCACGGTCAGAAGACAGCCGTCAACCCGGAGCGTAAGGGCACCAAGGCGGCGGTACACTATCGGCTGACGGTCAACCCCGGCGAATGCCAGGTCGTCCGGCTCCGACTATCCGACGTCGCGCCGGCCGAACTGGCCCGTGACAACAGCGAAGGCGCCACGCCGTTCGGCGGCCATTTTGGCGACGTGTTGCAGGCCCGACACAAGGAGGCTGATGAGTTCTACACGGCCATCACGCCTCCGTCGCTCAACGCCGACGCGGCCAACGTCATGCGCCAGGCGCTGGCCGGGATGCTGTGGTCGAAGCAGTTTTACTATTACGACGTCGATAAGTGGCTCGAAGAGCGCGGGTCCGATCCATTCAAGCCGACGCGCAAGGCGGCGCCGCGCAACGACCACTGGCATCACATGTACAACGGCGACGTCATCTCCATGCCCGACAAGTGGGAGTACCCCTGGTACGCGGCGTGGGATCTCGCCTTCCACGTCCTCGCGCTGACGCTCGTTGATTCGGACTTCGGCAAAAAGCAGCTGAAGCTGATGCTGCGCGAGCGCTACATGCACCCCAACGGCCAGATCCCGGCGTACGAGTGGAACTTCGGCGACGTCAATCCGCCGGTCCACGCCTGGGCCACCATCTTCACCTACCGGCTGGAAAAGGGGCAGCAGGGCGCGGGCGATAAAGAGTGGCTCAAGAGCTGCTTCCAGAAGCTGCTCCTGAACTTTACCTGGTGGGTGAACCGCAAGGACCGTGCAGGGCGGAACGTGTTCGAGGGCGGGTTCCTGGGACTCGACAACATTGGTGTGTTCGACCGCAGCGCGCCGCTGCCGACCGGCGGCTATCTGGAGCAGGCCGACGGCACCGCGTGGATGGCGCTGTTCTGTCAGAACATGCTCGAAATCGCCGCCGAGCTGGCGCTGACCGACCCGGACTATGCCGACATGGCGCTGAAGTTCTGCGAACACTTCCTGTGGATCGCATCGGCGATGGCGCACCTCGGTGGCGACACGGGCATGTGGGACGAGGAGGATGGGTTTTTCTACGACGTGCTCCGACTGCCCGACGGCCAGGCGCAGCGGCTCAAGGTGCGGTCCATGGTCGGTCTGCTCCCACTGTGCGCGGCCACGACGTTCGAGGGCGAGTTGCTCGCGAGGTATCCGGAGGTTGCGGACCGGCTCCAGTGGTTTCTGGATACCCGCCCCGAGATCTATGCCGCGATCCACGACCCGCGAAAGGTCGGCCCGACGGGACGCCGGCTGGCCTCGATCCTGGACGAGACGAAGCTCCGCCGGGTTCTGGTGAAGATGCTCGACGAAAACGAGTTCCTCAGCCCGTTCGGCCTCCGTTCCCTCTCCCGCTACCACGCCGATCATCCCTACGTCGTTTCCGCCGGCGGTCAGGAATACCGGGTTTCCTATTTGCCGGCGGAGTCCGACACCGGCATGTTCGGCGGCAACTCGAACTGGCGCGGCCCGATCTGGATGCCCGTCAACGCCCTGATCATCCGTGCCCTGCTGCAATACTATACGTACTACGGCAACGACTTCACCGTGGAATGCCCCACGGGGTCCGGGCGGCTCATGAACCTGTACCAGGTGGCTGAGGAGATCGGGCGCCGACTCGCCAACATCTTCTTCAAGGATAACGACGGCCGGCGGCCGGTCCAGGGCGGGTCGCGCAAGTTCCAGGAGGATCCGCACTGGCGCGACTACCTCCTCTTCTACGAATATTTCCACGGCGACAACGGCGCCGGGCTCGGGGCTAACCACCAGACCGGCTGGACGGGCATCATTGCCCGGATCATGCATCTGTTCGCCACCATGAAGCCGGAACTGCTGCTCGCCGGTGGGAAGCAGGCGTATTTCGAGTCACAGGCCCAGGCGAGGATCGCTTCTCCTGCGGTCGGTCGATGAAGCAAGCCGCACAGGAGCCAGGCCCCATGAAAGCGCCCCGCTATCCTTCGCTGTACCAGGTCAATACGCGCGTCTGGCTGACCGAATTGTCCCAGGCGCTGGGCCGCGCTTCTTCCACGAGGGGCAGTTCGCTGGGCGAAAGAAACGGATCTCGCCCCCCCTGTGCCGCCGCCCGCACGAGGCCGTCTTCGCGCTGACGAAACCGACGCAGGGAGAGTGAATCATGATCCAACTGAAGCCAGGCGTTGCCTTCGCCGCATGCGTGCTGGGGTTGTTGCTCACTGGCTGCGATTCGACTCCGCCGATCGTGCAGACCGGGCCGCCCGTGGTCACGGTAAGCCAACCGCTCGAGAAGGAGATCGTCGATTACGACCAGTACACCGGCCGGATCGAGGCGGCCGAAACGGTCGAGGTACGCGCGCGTGTACGAGGCGAGCTAACGCAGATTCACTTCAAGGACGGCGACCTCGTCGAGGGCGGCGAGAAGGGCGGCAAGAAGACCGTTCTCTTCAGCCTCGACCCGCGCACCTACAAGGCCGCCCTGGCCGTGGCGGTGGCGAAGAAGGCGAACGCCGAGGCGAGCCTGAAACTGGCCGAATCGGAGTATGAGCGGAATTACGCCCTGGCCCAGACCAAGGCCGCGTCGGCGCGCGACGTCGAGGTGTGGCTCGCCAAGAAGGGCATCGCCCTCGCCGAGGTCGGCCAGGCCGAGGCCGACATTGAACGCGCCAAACTCGACGTCGAGTTTACCACCATCAAGGCGCCGATCAGCGGGCGGATCAGCCGCGCCCTGGTGTCCAAGGGCAACCTCGTTAACACCGGCGGCGGCGACACGCTGCTGACAACCATCGTCTCGATCGATCCGATCTACGTTTACTTCGACGTGGACGAACGCTCCCTGGAGCTGTACCGCGAGCGGCGTGCGAAGGAGTTGGGGGTAAAGGCGAAGGAAACATCAGTCATCCCGGTGTTCCTGGGCCTGGCCATCGACGGCGACCGCTTCCCGCGTGAAGGGAAAATCGATTTCGCCGAGAACCGCCTCAATCCCGCAACCGGCACGATCCGCGTGCGCGGCGTCTTCGCCAACAAGGACGGCCGACTCATGCCCGGCCAGTTCGCCCGCGTGAAGTTGCCGGTCGGCAAGAAGTACGAGGCCCTGCTCGTGGCCGATCAGGCCATCGGCATCGACCAGGGCCAGAAGTACCTGCTGATCGTCAATGACCAGAACAAGGTCAAATACCGGCCGGTCACGCCCGGCCGCCTCGAGGGCGACCTGCGCATTTTCCCGCCGGGGGCCGGCCTCAAGCCCGGCGAGTGGGTGATCGTTAACGGCGTCCAGCGCGTTCGGCCCGGGATCGAGGTCCGGCCAGAGCGTGTCCCGATGCCGACCCGCTCGGCGGTCAACGACAAGGTCGATCCGGGAAAGAAGATGAAGAAGTAATTGCAATGCGAACGGACACCAGGTGCTGAGCACTGAGGAGCGCAGGGTTATGATCTCTCACTTCTTCATCGACCGGCCGATCTTCGCCGCCGTGCTGTCGATCGTCCTCGTTATCGTGGGCGTCGTCGCCCTGTCGCAACTCCCCATTGCCCAGTACCCCGAGGTCGCTCCGCCGACCGTCCAGGTGTCCGCCATCTATCCGGGGGCCAACGCCCAGGTCGTCGCCGACACCGTTGCCACGCCCATCGAGCAGGAGGTCAACGGCGTCGAGAACATGCTGTACATGTCCTCGAGATGTACCAATGACGGCCAGATGTACCTCGACGTCACCTTCGCGCTGGGCACCGACCTGAACATGGCCCAGGTGCTCGTCCAAAACCGCGTGGCGGTCGCCGAGGCCAAGCTCCCGGAGGAGGTCAAACGCCAGGGGGTGACGACCAAGAAGAAGTCGCCGAGCATCCTGCTGTGCGTCAACCTGATCTCCCCGGGCGGGCGCTACAACCAACTCTACCTGAGCAACTTCGCCACCATCCAGGTCAAGGACGCCCTGGCCCGCCTCAAGGGGGTCGGCGACGTGACCTTCCTCGGACCGCGCGATTACAGCATGCGCATCTGGCTCGACCCGGAGAAGCTGGCCCGGCTCGGCATGACGCCGGCCGATGTGATCGCCGCCGTCCACGAGCAGAACGTCCAGGTCGCCGCCGGCCGCCTCGGCCAGGCGCCGACGCCCCCCGGCCAGGCGTTCCAGCTCACCGTCACCACCCTCGGTCGGCTGACCGATGAGGAGGAGTTCAGGAACATCGTCGTCAAGGTCGGCAAGGAGGGCGAGGTCGTCTACCTCAAGGACGTCGTCAGCACAGGCCCCGCCGACAAAGAAGGCCGGTCCACGACGGGTGTTGAGCTGGGGGCCGAGAATTACGACGTCGGCAGCTACCTGGACAGGAACGAATCGGTCACCCTGGCGGTCTTCCAGCTGCCCGGATCGAATGCCCTGGAGACGGCGAGGCTGATCCGCAAGACGATGGACGGGCTGCGGGCGAGCAACGTCTGGCGTGAGGGGATCGAGTACCGCATCGTCTACGACACGACCGTCTTCGTCGAGGAGTCGATTCACAGCGTCTTCCACACGCTTATCGAGGCGTTCATCCTCGTCTTCCTCGTCGTGCTGATTTTTCTGCAGAACTGGCGGGCGACGCTGATCCCGATGGTGGCCGTGCCGGTGTCGCTGGTCGGCACGTTCGCGTTCATGGCGCTGTTTGGGTTCTCGCTTAACAACCTGTCGCTGTTTGGCATGGTGCTGGCCATTGGTATCGTCGTGGACGACGCCATCGTGGTCGTGGAGAACGTCGAGACGCACCTGGCGAAGGGTCTCAGCCCGCGCGACGCAGCCCGCAAGGCCATGACAGAAGTGACGGGGCCGGTGATCGCCATCGCCCTGGTGCTGTGCGCGGTGTTCGTGCCGACGGCGTTCATGGCCGGCATCAGCGGGCAGTTCTACAAGCAGTTCGCCCTGACCATCGCCGTCTCGACCGTCATCTCGGCGTTCAACTCGCTGACCCTCAGTCCGGCCCTGTGCGCCCTGCTGCTCAAGCCACACGGGCACGGGGGCCACGCGCAGGATGCCCTGCCACGCCTGGGCATCATCCTCATCGGCGGGCTGCTGGCGGTCGGTTTCCTGACGCCGTACGTCGGCCCGCTCGTCGGTCTGCCTTCCGGCGGGCACGCGAGTCCCGCGGCCGAGGCGCCTGGCCCGGCCCTCGTCTGGAGCGTGCGTGCGGCGCTGTTCGCGGTCGGGGTTGCGGCCGGGTGGCTGGCCGCCCGACTGGTCAACCTGGTGCTCGGCAAGTTCTTCGCCGGGTTCAACCGCGGATTCGACGCAACCATCAACGGCTACGGCCGCGGCGTGCGGTTGTTCGTCCGGCTGGCGGTGCTGGTGCTGGTTGCGTATGTCGGGCTGATGGCGCTGACGTTTCAGGGGTTCCGCACCGTCCCCGTAGGGTTCATCCCCGAGCAAGACAAAGGCTACCTCGTCGTCAACGCCCAGCTCCCCGACGGCGCCAGCCTGGAGCGGACCGAGCGGACCGTTGCCCGGCTGCGCGACCTCGCGCTGAAGACGCCCGGCGTGGCCCATACGATCAGCGTGCCCGGCTACTCGATCCTGCTCGGCACCAACCTGAGTAACGTCGGCGGCCTGTTCGTCATCCTCGAGCCGTTCGAGGAACGCAGGGGCAACCGGGCGGTTAGTGCCCTCGCGGTCATGGACAAGCTGCGCAAGCGCTACCAGGAAGTCCAGGAGGCCAGGGTGGCCGTCTTCGGAGCGCCGCCCGTGGACGGCCTGGGCAGCACGGGCGGATTCAAGCTCCAGGTGCAGGACCGCGGCGGGTCGGGCTCGACCGCGCTGGAAGGGGCCGTCCAGTCCCTGGCCGCCGCGGGCAACGCGCAGACCGGCCGGCTAACCGGCCTGTTCAGCAGTTTCACCGCCAACCAACCGCAGATCTATCTCGAGGTTGATCGCGTCAAGGTCAAGTCCATGGAGATCGACCTGGAGCAGGTGTTCGCGACCCTGCAGGCGTACCTTGGCTCGGCCTACATCAACGACTTCACGCGGTTCAACCGCAACTGGCAGGTCAACGTTCAGGCCGACGCCCGCTACCGGCTGCGGCCGGAGGACATCGGTCGGCTGGAGGTCCGCAACGCGCGCAAGGAGTTGGTGCCGCTGAGCGCCGTGCTCACCGCCCGCGACATTACTGGCCCGGCGATCGTCAACCACTACAATATGTACCCCTCCGCGGAGGTTAACGGCAACACGGTTCCCGGAACCAGCTCCGGCCAGGCCATCAGCATCATGAACATCCTGGCCAAGAAGGATCTGCCAGGCGGTTTCGACCACGAGTGGACCGAGTTGTCGCTCCAGCAGATCCTGGCAAGTGAGGATCTGCTGACCAAGCTCGTCTTCCCGCTGGCGGTGCTGTTTGTGTTCTTGACGCTGGCGGCGCAGTACGAGAGTTGGGCGCTGCCGCTGGCGATCATCCTGATCGTGCCGATGTGCCTGCTGGCGGCGATCACCGGCGTGTGGCTGACCGGCCTGGACAACAACATCTTCACGCAGATCGGCCTCGTCGTGCTGATCGGTCTGGCAGCGAAAAACGCGATCCTGATTGTCGAATTCGCGAAGGAGCGTGAGGACTCGGGGCTAAGCCGGTCCGAGGCGGCGGTGGCGGCGGCGAAGATGCGGCTGCGGCCGATCCTGATGACGTCGTTTGCATTCATCCTCGGCGTCGTCCCGCTGGTGCTGGCGGAGGGCGCAGGCGCCGAGATGCGCTACGCGCTGGGCGTGGCGGTGTTCAGCGGGATGCTCGGCGTGACGCTGTTCGGCATCTTCTTCACGCCGGTGTTCTACGTTGTCATCCGCTGGCTCACCAGCCGCAAGCAGGCGGCCCGCCCGCCGGATGAAGCGGTTCCGGCCGCGCCGCAGGGTGACGGTATGACCGCGGCCGCACGGACTGCCATCCAGCCCGCGCCGTAGGCGCCAGGACAGCGGGCGGTCCGGCGGTTGGCTGCGCGAGGGCGAACTCTGCAGCCGAGACCACTCAACAAGGAGAGCATCATGGCAGACGTAAGCAACCTGATCGGCCGGATCAACGCCGAGTTTACCGCTCTGGAACAGAAGCAAAAGCGCTCGATGGAGGAGTATCAGCAGTGGTATCGCGACCGTCAGAAGCGGCTCGAAACCTTCGGCACCGTCCTCGATGAACTCCGGGACGTGTGGCGGCCGCGCCTGGAAGCGCTGGGCAACCAGTTCGGCGAGCGCGTCAAGGTGACGCCGCGCCTGGAGCCGTCGCGCCGGGAGGCGACCTTTGAGTTCCAGTCGCCGCTCGCGCAGATCCGTCTGCGGTTCTCCGCGACGACCGACCGGGACATCACCAGGGTGATCCTCGCGTCCGACCTCGAGATCGTCCCGGTCCTGACGCACTTCGAGGCGCACAGCGAGATCGAGTTCCCGATCAATAACGTCGATGGGGTAGCTGCCGCCAGGTGGATCGACGACCGGATCGTGGCGTTTGTGCATACCTACCTGTCGCTGCACGAGAACGACCTGTATCTGAAGGACCACATGGTCGAGGATCCGATCGCGCACGTCCGGTTTCCGAAATTCGCGGCCGGTGCCACCCTGGAGCACAACGGCAAGACGCACTACTTCATCGGCGAGGACACGCGCCAGGAGTTCGCGAAGAAGCAGGGGATTGCCGTCTGAGCACCCGTGCGAAGACCTCTTCCCCCGGCCCCCTCGCAGGGGAGGGGAGGGGGAGCACAAGAGGACGGGTCGATCTGGAACTTTCTGCTCCCCCTCTCCGGGGGAAGGGATGCTGCCTTGCTCGGCAGCATGGCTCACCGGGCGATGACCGCCAACGGCCAACGACAGAATCGCGGGCCGATCACCCAGTACAGGGACGATGTATGACCCCCACGACGACCGACACGCAACGGCAAGTAGTGGATACCCGCAGGGCGCTGGCCGCGGGCGGCCTCTCCCCGGACGAGTTGCAGAAACTCGACGCCTACTGGCGGGCGTCAAACTACTTGTCGGTCGGGCAGATCTACCTGCTCGACAATCCGCTGCTCAAACAACCGTTGAAACGGGAGCACATCAAGCCACGCTTGCTCGGCCACTGGGGCACGTCGCCGGGGCTCAACTTCCTCTACGTCCACCTCAACCGGGTCATCAAGCGCGATGACCTGAACATGATCTACATCATCGGTCCGGGCCACGGCGGGCCGTCGCTCGTCGCCCACGCCTACCTGGAGGGTACGTACACCGAGGTGTACCCGAACATCGGCCAGGACGCGGAGGGGATGCGGCGGTTGTTCAAGCAGTTCAGCTTCCCCGGCGGCATCCCGAGCCACGTCGCGCCGGAGACGCCCGGGTCGATCCATGAGGGCGGCGAACTCGGGTACGCGCTGTCGCACGCCTACGGCGCCGCGTTCGACAACCCCGATCTGATCGTCGCGTGCGTCGTCGGCGACGGCGAGGCCGAGACGGGGCCGCTCGCGACCGGGTGGCACGGCAACAAGTTCCTCAATCCGGTCCGCGACGGTGCCGTCCTGCCGATCCTCCATCTCAACGGCTACAAGATCGCCAACCCGTGCTTCCTCGCCCGCATCCCCAGGGACGAGCTGGGCAAACTGTTCGAGGGGTACGGGTACAAGCCGTACTTCGTCGAGGGCCGCGACCCAACGAAGTTGCACCAGGAACTGGCCGCTGTCCTGGACGAGGCGGTCGCCGAAATCCGCCGTATCTGGGGCGAGGCGCGGACCAGGGGATTCCAGGGCCGGCCGGCGTGGCCGATGATCGTGTTCCGCACCCCTAAGGGGTGGACGTGCCCGGCGGAGATCGACGGCAAGAAGTGCGAGGACTACTGGCGCAGCCATCAGGTGCCGATGGGCGACATGGACAAACCAGAACACATCCGCATCCTCGAGCAGTGGATGAAGAGTTACCGCCCCGAAGAACTCTTTGACGCGGCCGGCAGGTTCAAGGCGGAGTTCGCCGAGCTGGCACCGCAGGGCAACCGGCGCATGAGCGCCAACCCGCACGCCAACGGCGGCCTCCTCCTGCGCGACCTGCGTCTGCCGGACTTCCGCGCCTATGCGGTCGATGTCCCGAGTCCCGGCGCAGCCATCGCCGAGTCCACGCGGATGATGGGCACCTTCCTCCGCGACGTTATGAAGCAGAACCTCGACGCGAGGAACTTCCGGCTGTTCAGCCCGGACGAGAACAACTCGAACCGCTGGCAGGACGTGCTGGAGGTGACGAACCGCTGCTACGTCGCCGACATCTACCCGGAGGACGACCACCTGGCACCCGACGGCCGCGTCATGGAAGTGCTGAGCGAACACCAGTGCCAGGGGTGGCTGGAGGGCTACCTCCTCACGGGGCGGCACGGGTTCTTCAGCTGCTACGAGGCGTTCATCCACATCATCGACTCGATGTTCAACCAGCACGCCAAGTGGCTGAAGGTGTGCAACCACATCCCGTGGCGCCGGCCGGTCGCGTCGCTCAACTACCTTCTCTCCTCACACGTCTGGCGGCAGGACCACAACGGGCTCAGCCACCAGGATCCGGGGTTCATCGACCATGTCGTCAACAAGAAGGCGGAGGTGATTCGCGTCTACCTGCCGCCGGACGCGAACTGCCTGCTATCCGTCACCGACCACTGCCTGCGCAGCCGCAACTACATCAACGTTGTCGTCGCCGGCAAGCAGCCTGCCCCGCAATGGTTGACGATGGACCAGGCAGTCAAACATTGTACGGCCGGTGTCGGTATCTGGGAGTGGGCGAGTAACGACCGGGGAAGCGAACCGGACGTTGTCATGGCCTGCTGCGGCGACGTGCCGACGCTGGAAACGCTCGCTGCCGTCGAACTGCTGCGGCAGCACGCTCCCGACCTGAGGGTGCGCGTCATCAACATCGTCAACCTGATGAAACTGCAGCCACAGGAGGAGCATCCGCACGGCCTGTCCGACAGGGAGTTCGACGTTCTGTTCACGAAGGACAAGCCGATCATCTTCGCGTTCCACGGGTATCCGTGGCTGATCCACCGGCTGACCTACCGGCGGACGAATCACAGGAACCTGCACGTCCGCGGCTACAAGGAGGAGGGCACCACCACGACGCCGTTCGACATGGCCGTGCTGAACGATCTGGACCGCTTCCACCTGGTCGAGGACGTGATCGACCGGGTGCCGCAACTCGGCGCCCGCGCCGCGTACTTCAAGCAGGCGATCCGCGACAAGCTAATCGAGCACACGGAGTACGTTCGCAAGTACGGCGACGACATGCCGGAAATCAGCGGCTGGCGGTGGGGCCTGAAGGGCGCCGCGAAGGAGCGTCGAACCTCCACTGAAGGGGACAATGTGTAGAACGGGTATTCGTGAGCAATCAGCAGGTCCGGCGAGCCGAGCGACACTTGCTCATTCTGTATGGAGCCATCCAGGAACGAGTTCCAGGGCCGGGAGGGCGAGGCGCCTGCTGTAACCCCGCCACCGGCGCCTGGGTCGGGCTTCAATCCGCACACCGGGACGATGGCCCACGGCGCGAGCAGACCCGCTGACCGGCCCAGGGGGTGAACGGTGCTCGAACTGCTTCAGCTCCTGACGAGCCTGGCGGTCCTGACCTTCGTCGTGACGAGCATGCTGACGATGGGCCTGAGCCTGGCGGCGCGCGACGTGCTCGCGCCGCTCCGCAGGCCGCGTCTGCTGCTGGTGGCGCTGGCCGCCAACTTTGCCCTTACCCCCGCCTGGGTGTACCTCCTCACCAGGGCGTTACCGCTGAAGGAGGCGCATGCGATCGGGTTGGTGCTGCTCGGTATGGCCGCGGGAGCGCCGTTCCTCCCGAAACTGGTGGAGTTCGCCCGTGGCGACCTCACCATCTCGGTCGCCGTCACACTGCTGCTCACGGCCGGCACGGTCGTGTTCATGCCGTTGACGCTGCCGCTGTTGCTCCCCGGCGTGCAGGTGTCCGCCTGGAGCATCGCGCAGCCGATTCTGGTGCAGATAGCGCTACCGCTGGCGATCGGCCAGTTGATCAAGGCTCGATCCGCACGCCTGGCCGCACGCCTGGATCCGATCCTGCGCGTGGCTACCAACGTCAGCCTGGTTCTGCTGATGGTGCTCCTTGTCGGCCTGAACGGCGAGGCGCTGGCCGGCACCGTTGGCAGCGGTGCGCCCGCCGCATCGGCCCTGCTCGTTGCCTTCTGCCTTGCCGCCGGTTATCTCCTCGGCGGGCCGGAGGAGGGGACGCGGCGCGTGCTGGGCCTGGGGACGGGCCAGCGCAACATCGCCGCGGCGCTGGTCACGGCGACGGCCAACTTCTCCGATCCGGAGGTCGTCGTCATGCTCCTGGTCGCGACGCTGGTCGGGTTGGTCCTGTTACTCGTTGCCGCGCGTTTCTGTCGGACTCATCCCGCGAGCTTGTTGAGGACGTGAATCATGATCGATCAGGACATCCTCGACCGTTTGCGTGTCAAGCCGAGGAAGCGACTCCGGCTGAAGGACCACGACACTGGCTGGGCGCAGTCGAAGGAGTTGAAGGAGGCTGGCAAGGAGACGGTCAAGGAACGCGCGCGGGAGATCCTGGAGAAGAACCTGGCGGACCTCGCCGAGGCGCAGGACCGGCTGTACGCGGACGACCGCTACGCCGTCCTGATCATCCTGCAGGCGATGGACGCGGCCGGGAAGGACGGCACAATCAAACACGTCATGTCCGGCGTGAACCCGCAGGGTTGCCAGGTGTTCAGCTTCAAGGCGCCGTCGGCCGAGGAGTTGGACCACAACTTTCTGTGGCGCTGCATGCGCTGCCTGCCGGAGCGCGGCCGGATCGGCATCTTCAATCGGTCGTACTACGAGGACGTGCTCATCGTGAAGGTCCACCCGGAGTTGCTCGAACATCAACGACTACCACCTGGGAAACGCGGCAAGTCGTTCTGGGAGGATCGGTACGACGACATCAATACGTTCGAGCGGCACCTGGTGCGGAACGGGACGGTCATCCTCAAGTTCTTCCTGCACGTCTCGCGCGCCGAGCAGAAGCGGCGGTTCCTGGAACGCCTGGACCGGCCCGAGAAACACTGGAAGTTTTCCGCGTCGGACCTGGCCGAGCGCGCCTACTGGGACGAGTACATGGAGGCGTACGAGGACGCGCTCGGCGCCACGAGCACCGACTGGGCACCGTGGTATGTCGTCCCCGCCGACCACAAATGGATCACCCGTACAGTGGTCGCGGACATCCTGACGTCGGCCATTGGCTCGCTCGACCTGAAATACCCGGAGGTGACCGAGCAGCAACGCAAGGCCCTCGCGGACGCCCGCAAACGCCTCGAAAGCGAGTAGCCGACGGCAGGCGCGGCTGACTCCGTCTGCGGCACACGTCCACGCGGTGCGGTCTCTCGAAGCTGCCGAATCGCGAGGTGTGGCGATACGCGACGAGCCGAAAGCGTCAGCGACGGGTCTGCCAACCTGTCCGTCGCTGACGCTTCCGGCTCGTCGGTGCCGTAAGGTTAACCGTGGTGGACGGCGCCGTGCGCCCCTCCGCAACAGGTCCGGTACGCTTCCTCGGGCAACTCCTCCATCGTCTTGAATGCTACCGCTCTTTCCTCCTCGCTCGACAGTCGGTCAATCGCCGGGTACAGGACGTTCTCTTCCTTCTGGTTGTGCGCGGACAGAATCTGGAGCAAGGCCTGTTCCTCCCGGTCGCTGTCCACGTCCTGCTGACGGACCTTCTCGTGCAGCGCTTCCAGGCACCGGCCGATCTCGCGGTGTTCAAACCGCATGACCGCCGTGGGGCCTTGGTCGCGCATCCCGGTCTTCTCCTCAAACAAGGGGAAGAGGACCGTCTCCTCCCAGATAATGTGCCGCTGCAGGCCGAATTTGAACTCTCGGAAAGCCTGCTTGGCGCTGGCGAAATCGGTGTGCTTCAGCTGGCGGTAGGTCTCCAGGAGTTGGTCGAGTCGGTCGTGGTCGTGCGCGAAAGAAGTTTGTACCGTCGCGTTGCTCATGGAATGCTTCCTCCTTCTTGCGGATGTCCTTGCAGTCACGGTTACACACAAAGGTCTCTGCGATGGCCTGGCTCGTGCCCTTCGGATGGTCGCGGTCAACCGAGGGTGCATCTTCGCATCCGGCGCGCCGGTTTTTTCTCCTTCCTGGAGCGATCGTCCCGGTGGGCGCAACACTGGGTAGGCTGGCCCTTCCGTTCCAGTTCGCACAGCGGGGGCACCGCGCCCGCCCGGTTGAGCAGCTGGGCGATGGTGACGCGAGCGAAGGCCCGTTCGGTGGCGGCGCACGCCTCGTCCAGCTCCCGATGGAGCGGGCAAAGGCTTGTGTGACTCTTCAGCCCGAGCGGGCATTGGCGAATGCGGGGGATGGGTTCGATGGCGCTCACCACGTCGAGGATGGACAACTCTTCCGGCGGGCACACCAGCGCGTAGCCGCCGCCCGGCCCGGACTGGGAGCGCACCAACTCGGCCCGCACCAGCGCTTGCAGAACCTTGTGGGCGTAGCGACGCGGCACGCGGGTGGCCTCAACGATCTGCTCTGCCGAGTAGGCCCGTTGCAAGTCGCGGGCGAGTACCACCACCGCTCGCAAGGCATATTCGGCTGTTTTGGGGATCATCGTCAGCACCTCCACGCCCAATTCTACACCTCGACATATAAAATGGCAAGGCCGCAATAATTTTAGACAGGCAGGTGCAGATTTACAGCCGGCCGGCCAGCCTCTCGGCAGCCCTGGGGCAGGCGGACCGAACGCGACGAGCCGGAAGCGTCAGCGACGGCAAGGTTGGCAGGCCCGTCACGGATGCTTCCGGCTCGTCGGCGCCCTTCTGTTTTGCCCGCTAACTCTTGTGCAGAGCCATCAGTTCGCCGCAGGTCGATTGGGGGTCGTCCGGGCGGCCCTCTCGGCATTTTTGATCAGGCCGATTCTCTCCACGGGGATGCGCTTGAATCCCAACTTGAACGCGGGCGAATCGTTGCGCAACTGGAAGTTGCCTTTGGCGGCATCGACGAGGTGCGGATCGACTCCCAGCAGGTTGTCCTGGAACGTAACGAAGGGAGCGGCTTTTTTATCGACCTCGTCCCACTTGCCGCCGAACTGGACATTCCGGGCAATGAGGCTGCCAGTCGGCGCGGCCGGTTCCCGGTCGAGGATTTTCGCTAACTCAGGATAGCGATCGCTGTAAGGAGGCCGATTAAATCGGATGCCGGAGAGCGTTCCTTTGTCCTTGATCTCGCGGACCCAGCTGGCCGGCCACTTGTGCGCCCAGCCGAGTCCGCGAGAGTCCACGTGAACGGCGGGCCGACAATCGACGAACAGGTTATTCTCGATGCGGTTGTCGTGACCGCCGCCGATGTAAGCGGCGCGCGTCACATCGTGAAACACGTTGCCGAAGATCGTTGTGCCGCTGTACAGGTCATCGAGATAAATGCCGATGCATCCGCGACCCTCAAAGCCGCGGATCTGGTGCAGGTAGTTGTGCCGAATGACCGTGCCGCGCATGGTCCAGTTGCGCCCGGCATAGATCGCTCCGGCATCGTTCGATTCCGTGCAAACGCGATGAATCTCGTTAAACTCGATGATGTGATCATTGCCGCTGAAATGGATCGCCGAATGCGGTGAATCGTGCAGGAGGTTATGGGCGGCGCGATTCCCGACGCCAGACAGGGAGATCCCGTGGCGATTCATGCGATTCCACCGGCTCCAGTGATGAATATGGTTGTTCTCGGCGTTGAGTCCAGCTGCTGTGAGTTTCTGACGGTCGCCGCCGCGAAGACTGATGCCGCCGTCGCCGGTGGCGTAAATGTCACAGCCAATGACACCACTGTTCGCGCCGCTAACACTCACGGCCCAGCTACCGACATTCCGCAGCGTGCAGCCAACGATACGATTGTTGGCGGCATTCTCGATGCGGATCGCCGTACCGCGGGCCGCTTCAAAGATCAGACCGCGGAATGTTACATGACTCGCACCGTTCAGGGTAACCAAACTGTCGAGGATCGACACCGTTGTCTGACCAGCCTTGATCGGCGCGGGCGGCCAGAAATAGAGAATGCCGGCCTGCCGATCGAGATACCACTCGCCGGGACGGTCAATCTCGCAGAGAAGGTTGAAGCCATAGAACCAGCGGCCCTTGCGGTAGCCATAGTGATGGTACGGCTTCACCAGGGTCATCCGCCTGGTTGCTACATCAATGGACGCAATCCGCTGCCGCTGCTCGGCCCAGTCGTGGAACCAGTAGCCGAGCACCCAGGGCTCTTTCTCGTTCTTCCAGCGCTCGGGCCGGTTGCCGTCGTAGGTAAAATCGCCTTCGACACGCCCCCTGGCGTTGCCCCAGGCAATCTCGGTCGGTCCCAGAACGCCGGTGATCTTGATGAATCCCTCGTTCGGATAGCGGGCAAGGGTCATGGGTTCATCGCGGAAGAACAACTCCAGGCCGGGGCCGCCGCGAAGCCCAAACCCGCCGCCTAACTCACCGAAATCTTTCACGCCCAGGGCGCGCAGATCCGCCTGCCTTACGTGGTCGCGGGCGGCTGGGTCGAGCTGGTCTCGCACGGTGCGGTCAGTGACGGCCTGCCAACCGATGACACGCTTGCCGCCGGAGATTCGGACCTCGTCGCCCGGACGGGCGCGGTAGACAATCGGCGCTGCTTCGGTGCCTGCGTCTTCCGCTGTCAACGCCAGCGTGCGGGCCAATTCATACATTCCGCCGTGGAGCGTCACGGTCAAGCCGCCCGGTGGCAACCGCCGGCCTTTCTTGATCGAACGGATTTCATCCCGTGCCCGTTCCAGGGTAGCAAAGGGTTGTGAAGCTGTGCCTGGATGGGCGTCGTTGCCGCGTGGTGAAACGTGGAGTTCGCTGCCGGCGAGCGGCGGCTGGACCCTGGGGGTTCCCTGCTGGGCGATCGCAGCCAGGTAGTCGAACCCCACACTGCCGATCGCGACCGTGAGGGACAGCAAAATCGCACTTCGCTTCATCGTCTCATCCTCGAATGAAGATACCTTGCCGAAACCAGTGCCGCCGCACCACTGGCGGAGTCAGCGACCGGGCCAAAGGGTGTTGATGACCCCAACCGTGCGTTCGACGATCTCCTGGCCGCCCTCGGCCCCGATAAGGCTGCTCTGCACCACGGCGCTATACCCCCCGCCGCGCGTGGCCCGCTCGGTCGGCACATAGGTTCCCGGCCCGGCCAGTTGCACCAGGAATGTCTGCACGGCCCGACTGCGCGCCTTGATCTGCACCCCGAAGTCCGTGAACAGCTCGAAGTTGTTGGTGGCGATGGCCACGTCCCCCAACCGGAGAACGTGTAACTCCATCGCGTAGGGAGGGGTCGGACCGCGCTGCTGCCGTTCGTAGCGGTCCACGACCCGCTGGTTCCAGAGCATCCGCACCCGCTGTTTAGGATCTTTCGCCAGGGACGCCACCGCCGTCTGCGCCTCCTGATACTCCTTCTCGGTCACCTTCCGCTGGGGCAGCTCGATCACCTGGACTTTGTGGACCAGCGGCGCGTTGGTCCGCATGTCCTGGCGGGCACCCTCGTAAGCCTCCTCCCAGGCGTGAACGATGCGACGGGCGATTTCTTCCAGCCGGGTGAGGCCGCGCAGCTGGCGCATTCGCTCCTCGGCAGCCTTGCGGTACATCAGGTGCGGCGACTGGTCCCCGGCTGTGCCGGTCCAGGCCAGCACGAGCAGATCCTTGCCGTGCTTCTTGCGCAGCGCCTCGCGGACCTCGTGCCAGAAGTCGGCGCTGACCACCGAGAGACCCTCGACCTCCTGCGCTGGGCAGGCGACGTTGACCGCCGTCGCCAGCAGCCGCTTGTTCCGATCCCAGAAGAACAGCACCTCCACGCCGTCGTCCTCGTGGCCCTCCAGACCGCGGAACTTCGGGTCATCCGTGCGACCGTACATCTTGGCCTGACCATCGGCGTACACCGCCCGGCGGTTCTGGGCCACGACGGCATGCCCTAGCCCCCAGCCGACACTGCCGGGCTGGCGCGCCTTCCAGGCCCGCGCGGCCACGTCGGTCAGCCGTTCGATCAGGAACGCGACATACGCGCGCGGCGGCATGACTCCCTTCTCGGGGATGCTATAGCTTGCCTCCAGAGTGACCGGGGCCGTGTGCGTGTGTGTGGCGCTGAGCACGAGCTTGTCGATCGGGAATTCGGGGATGCGTTTGAGCAGCTTCTGGCGTACCTCATCGAGGATGCCTTGACGAATCGCCACCAGGTCACAGGACACCAGGATAGCCCGGTCGAGTACCTTGTCCCCGTCCCGCGACTCCAGAGCCAGCGCGGTCGCGGTCGCCGGACTCGCCACTTTCCGCGCGATGCGTGTGTGCATCTGTCCCGCGAGTGCCACCGGCTGATCCGGAGTGATGCTCACGGTCGCTCCGCCCACCAGTAACTCGGCGGCCCGGCCCTCGCTCCCGACGCAGGCGACCAGCCCCAGGGCGGCCAGAATGGCCAGCACAGCCCGATAGCCAAGGTACGATCGGTTCATTCTCTTCCACTCCTGAATGGATGTTGCGCGTTCATCGGGCAGTGAGCGACCTCACGCCGGGCTGAGCGGGGCAGCCGCTGAGTGTCTGTCCGGTTTGTCTTTCCCCCTCTCCCACCAGGGGAGAGGGGGGGAGCAGACAGCCACTCCCGGACTGCGTCTCAGGCTGGCTTAGCGAAGCGGATGGCTTTGTCCAGTTGATTGCTTGATGGCGCCCGACCGTCTATACCTTCCTTTCACAATTTGCTTTCGCTACCATCCTTGCGGGCGCGGATCCGCTCTGCTACATTCTGCCTTTGTCGGGAGCCTCTTCCCGTGGCAGAACTCCAAACAGGGCGAGACGACAACCCCAGGCCGCGAGGTGGATCCATGCCAGCCGTGAAAGCGTGGAAGTTCGGGCAGGCGGGAGCGCCCTGCTTCCCCGATGACTTCGAGATTGTCAAGAAGGCGGTCCTCCAGGTCACCGACATCAAAAGCAACCACAACAAGTACTACGCCATCGAACTGCACCGGGCGGAGGTGAGCGGCAAGGTTCTCTACCGCGTCTTCACCCACTACGGGCGCACTGACGACCTGGAGACCAACCCGGACGCCGGCCAGAAGGAGTGCCGGTTCTTTGATACGCCGGGCGAGGCCGAGGCCAACTACCAGTCGATCTACCGGGAGAAAACGTCGCCGAAGAAGGGGTACAAGGAGATTGCGCTGGCGTCGAGCAAGATCGGATCGCAGAAGGCGCGCGGCACCAGCACCGGCGAGGTGGACGAGAAGACCCTCCAGCGAGCCCAGGCGGCGGGCGGCGATGGGGCGGTCGTCGCCGCAGTCAAGACCAGCCAGCTCCACGCCGGCATCCAGCGACTCGTGCGCTACATCTACGACGAGGCGACCAGCGCCCTGACCAGCACCGTCGCCGCGAAGATCACGGCCAACGGCATCGAAACGCCGCTCGGCATCCTGACCGTCGGCCAGATCGAGAAGGGCGAGAAGATCCTGTCCGACATGTACGACCTGTTCCAGGCCGGGCCGAAGAACCTGCGGGCGAACCTGGAGCGGCTGAGCGGCGACTTCTACACCGCCATCCCACATCGCATCGGCCGGACCCGGAACGCCGTCAGCACCGCCGTCATCGACAACCTGGCCGCGTTCGAGCAGAAGCAGAACACGCTGCAGCTGATGAAGGACATGCTGCAGGTGAACGGCGAGGGCGGAAGCGTCCTGTTCGATGCGAAGGTCGATCAGGAGTACGAGGCGCTGCGGTGCGAACTGGGGTACGTCGAGGACGGCAGCTCCGAGTTCAAGGAGATGGCCGATTACGTTGTGCGCAGCCAGGTCAAGAGCAAGAACGTGAAGGTCCAGAAGATCTACCGGCTGAAGCGCGAGACGGAGTGGAGCGAGTTCGCGAACACCATCGACAACCAGCGCCTGCTGTTTCACGGGTCGCGCATCCAGAACTGGGTCGGCATCCTGTCGCGCGGCATCCTGTTGCCGAAGATCGTCGTGAGCATGGGCGTGAACCGGACCGACGCCGGGTGGCTCGGCCACGGCATCTACTTCGGCGACGCCGCCTGCACGAGCGCCTTCTACACGACCCCGGGCCGTCACAAAACGCGCCTCATGGCGATCGCCCGGGTAGCGCTGGGCAAGATGAAGGACTATAACAAGATCACCTACGGCCTGAACGCTCCACCGGCCGGCTACCACAGCTGCCACGGCGTCCGCAACCAGGCCGGCAAGCCGTCGGAGTTCGCGGATGACGAATACGTTATCTACGATGGCAAGCAGCACCGGCTGGAGTACCTGGTCGAACTGACGGCGTGAGGCCACTCGGTCCCACGGGGCACAGCCCGTGGGCTTTCTCTCAGACACAGGAGCCCCACCATGCTGGTCAAAGTGGTCCTGGTGGACATCAATCCGCGCATGGTCCAGGCGTGGCAGGCAACCTTCGAGGAGAACCCCGAGGTCGATATCGTCCTGGGGTCGATGCTCGACCAGGAGGTCGATGCGTGGGTCAGTCCGACGAACTCGAAGGGCAGCATGGACGGCGGCCTGGACGCGGTCATCAAGAAGCGCCTTGGCGACGGCATCGAGGCGCGGGTGCAGCAGGAGATCGTCCGCCTTCACCACAGCTTTTTGCCGGTCGGCCACGCGACGTGCGTCCCGACTGGCGGAGCGGTGCCGCGGTATCTGATCTCGACGCCGACCATGACTGCGTCGTCCCAGGACATCAGCGACTCGCTCAACGTGGCGCTGGCGTGCGCGGCGGCGTTCCAGGCGGTCCACATGCAGAACGCTCGCGACCCCGGCAGCATCCGGTCGGTTGCCCTGCCGGGACTCGGCGCGAACACGGGCAAGGTGCCGGTGGAGATCTGCGCGGACCTGATGTGGACGGGGTACAACCTGTACCGCGAGCAGGAGTTTGCCGACTTCGGCGCGATGCGCGCCGCCCTGCAGGAGCAACTCGGCGACCTGGAACCCGAGGCGCCGAAGGCGAAGAAGAAAGTGCCGCCGGGCGCAGCGAAGACCGGCAACGGTCCGGCGAAGCCAGCCCCCGCGCCGAAGAAGCAGGACCTCGATTTCGACGACACGGAGTGATTTCCTCGCCAACTACCAGCCCGACCAGCCCGGAGCGCCAGCGTCGGGCTGGTGATGAGCGAGCCGAGTGGAATCGTTATGCTCTCCCGCGCACGCTTCTACAACCCGGACGGGCCGGACCGCGTCGCCGAGGTCGTGACGGCGCGGGCGACGGACCCCGACTTTTTCCTGATCGAGGTCGCGCGCGGCCCCTCGCTGGACAGGATGCGTCCGCCCGCCATCCACGGCCCGTACACGCAGGAACAGCTCGCCGCGCAGGTCGCCGCCCAGGTGCATGCCCTGCGCGGCGAGGGGTTCTGGCCATCCGGGCTGCACGCCATGCTGGAGGCGCTGGACAACTCCGCCCCGGCGGTGCGCGCTCACGCTGCCCTCCGGCTCGGCTGGCGACGGAGCCGCGACGCGGTCGAGAAGTTGCTCGCCGTCCTCCCCGACGCGGTCGATGAGACGTGTTCGCTCCTCGACGCCCTCGGTGCCATCGGCGACCCGCGCGCCATCCCGGCCGCGCGAGAGCAGGCCGCTCGTAAACTCCTGTCGCGCCGCCGTTCCGGCGTCGAGGCGCTGCGGAATCTGGGCGACGAGGCGGGGCTGGCCGAGGCGCGGCAGCAGGCGCTCGCGCGGCTTCCCGAGCCGATCCGGCAGCACGTCGAGGCGGACGTTCTCCCCGGCCAGACCATGCCCGCCGTGAAAGCGCTCGCCAAGGACGTCCTCGGAATGGAGCCGCCGCAGCGCGGCCTGGCCCTCGACACGCTGTACGAGCTGGGCGACCCGCTCGCGGTTTATGCGTGTTACGAGATCCTCAAACAGCTGCCGTTCGACCATGCCCACAGCTGGCGCTACGTCAAGAGCGTCTTCAAGCGCTCGCTGCTGCGCCACGATTTCGAGACGTTCGGCCGCGTCAGCCACCTGATCGAATCGCGCGGGAAGAAATCCAAGGGGTCGGTCGCGACGGTAAAGTCCGGGTACGACGGGGCGCAGCGCCAGGTCCGCATCTTCTCCCCGACGACCCGCGACTTCATGCGCCGGCTGAGTTGGCGCTACCTGCGCAACCTGGCGCGGCACCGCCCCGCCGACTATCCATACGCCGCCGCCGAGGCGATCGTCCACTGCACGCCGCACGACGTCCCGTCCGTCGTGAGCCTGTCGCTGGGGGCCGGGGGCGGTTACCTGATGCACCGTATCCTCCTCGGCGGGAGCAAGCGCTTCCACTTCGACGGCCGGCGGATGAGCTTCTCGGTGCGCAAGACGAAGGTTGCGCCCAACGGGCGCGAGGAGGCGTACCCCGCGCTGTGGGACACCCAGCCGCGTGCGTACCTGCGGGTGCTCAGCGCCGCGCAGCTGCCGCAGGCGCACCTCTTCGCCGTCCGTGCGGTGACGAAGAACCACCCGGACCTGCTCCAGACCGCCGCACCCGCCGAACTGGTCGGGATGCTGCGTGCTCCGTATGAGCCGACCGTCGAGCTGGCCCTCGCCGAGCTGGAGCGGCGCTTCGACCCAGCACATCCCGACTGGGAGCTGCTCGAAGAACTGCTCAACGACGCGCGGCCGCTGGCCCAGGGTCTCGGCCAGCGCTGGTTGCGGCTGACGGCGGACCTGTGGACGGGCGAGGCCGGGCGCATCCTGGCGTTCCTGTTGTCGAAGCAGCCGGAGACGCGCGCTCTGGTGCTGGACCTGGCGCGCGGCCGGCTCGGCAAGGATCTGGAGCTGCGCGGTCGGCTGGCGCGGCTGGTGCTCGGCGTGCTGGAGGGACCGGAGCCGGCGCCGGGCGTGCATGCCACGTTGGTGGACGTGGCCCAGGATCTCCTGGCCGCGGACCTGCAGGGGCTGTTGACCGTCGCCCAGCTGGCTGACTGGATCGCGCGCGGCACCCCCGTCGCGAAGGCGCTCGCCGGCCACCTGCTCGGGCTGCGGTCCGAGGCGGTGCGGGAACTCGGGCTCGAGCGCATTGTCGCCCTGGCGCAGCACGAGATCGCCGCCGTCCGCGCCGCCGCCCACAGGCTGTTGCGTTCGGCGAAGGGAAGCCTGCGCGCCGACCCGTCGGTGCTGTTCGTGCTGGTCGAGAGCGAGTGGCAGGACACACGCGGCGCTGCCTTCGACCTGCTGCGCGGCATCGACCCGGCGGCGCTCGGGCTCGACGGCGTGATGGGGCTGCTCGACTCGAACCGCGAGGACGTGCAGGAACTCGGCCGCGAGCTGGCGCAGCAGCACCTGACCGAGCTGCCGGTCGCGGAACTCGTCTTCCGCCTGGTGCAGCACCCGCACCCGGGGATGCGCCGCTACGCCCTGGAACTGGTCGTGCAGCACCTGCCGCCGGGCGACGAGCCGCTGACGCGGCTGAAGGAGTTCTGTCGGGCGGCGCTGTTCGATCTCTGGCCGCAGCGCAAGGTCAAGGAGGGTATCGTCGCGTTCCTGCGCGGCCGCGCGCTGGAAGATCCGAAGCAGGCGGCGGTCGTGTCGGCCCTGCTCGGAGACGCGGTGCGCGTGCAGGGACGGGCCGACTTCGAGAACGCCCTGGAGGCGCTGGTGCGGATCAAGATGGCCTACCCGGATGTGCCCTCGACGGTCACAGTCCTGCCGGAGGGGTTGAAGTGATCGTGCAGACGCGCTATGCCGGCCGCAGCGCCATCGTCAACGGCCTCCGCGAGGCCCGGGTGGTGTTCGCCACCAACCAGCTGCGCGAGCCGACGTTTTTCCGCGGCGACCTGACGCAGCCGGTCCTGTTCCGCGAGGCGCTGGCGGCCCTGTACCATGTCGTCGTCAGCGACTACAAGTACCGGCCGCGCGACCGGCTGGCGTTCCGCGCCTGGCTGGAGGAGCAGGACCGCAAGTTCCTCGAAGGGCTCGGCGTCAAGAGCAAGAAGGCCCAGGAGCGCCTGCGCGAGCTGGACGCCCGCCTGGCCGAGCTGAACGCCGCTCGCCGCGATCGCCTCAAGCCGTTCGCCCGGGCGCGCGGCGCGTATTTCGAGTACGTCTACGAGAACGAGTACGAGCGCGCGTATCTGTTCGACCCGGTGGTGACGGTCCACCCGGACGAGGTGTCGTTCGAGGCGTTCTCACACGACGAGAGCACCTACGCCCGGCTCGCCGCGAAGTACGAGCTGTTCAAGGACATTAAAGAGTTCGAGTGCGGGACCACCAACATCGACTTCAGCGCCCGACTGCACGGCGAGATGGAGCGGATGCGCACCTACCGGCAGACGCGCTTCGACGTCGAGCCGGGCGGATTCACGCTGACGACCGACGGCGGGGAGGGCTGCAAGGAGAAGGCGATCGACTTGCCGGAGACGTGGGTGAAGGGGTTCCTGCAGGTCCACAGCACGATGTCGCTCGGGCTGACGCGCTTCCACATGGCGCCGGTCGATCTGTTCAACATCTGCCGGTTCCTGCGCCGCCGCAAGGCGCGCACGTCACCGCGGGCGCTGCGTTACGAGCTGGAGCCGGGCAAGCCGGTGCGGGCAGTACTGGAGCCGTGGGAGCATGTCATCGAGCTTACCGCCATGTGCCCGGCCGACGGCGGGCCGCCGCTGGCGCTGGACCTGACGCCGGGGGCGGTCTACCAGGGCAACAAGCCGGTCAAGATCCGCACATGGGGCCGCGACCGGCTGCAGACGCTCGCCCGGCTGCTGCCCGTGTGCAAGCGCATCGACGTCTTCCTCGCGGGCCACGGACTGCCGAGCATCTACGTCGCGGACCTGGGGCCGCTGACGTTCACCCTCGCCCTCTCGGGGTGGACGGACAACGACTGGACCGGCGGGGCGGCCAAGTTCGACCTGCTGGCGCGGCGCCTGCTCGTCAGCGCGGCGGAGTTGACGCGGACCTACGAGGCGCTGAAGAAGGCGCACCTGGGGACGGACGGTGCGCTCGCGTCGCAGACCGGGCTCGGGGTGGAGAAGTGCCGTAGCGCCCTGTCGTACCTGTGCCAGATCGGCCGCGCGATGTTCGACCTGGGCGGCAGCGTCTACCGGCACCGCGACCTCTTCCCCGAACCGTTCACGGCCAAGGAGGCGGCCGCCGCGGTCAGCCCGGTCGCAGCGGCGACGAGCCCGGAGGAGAAGGCGGCCGTTGCGATTTACGAGGCCGGGAACGTGTTCCTGACGGCCCGGCGGCCCGTCTCGACCGGGTACAAGCTGACCGGCAGTGCCAAGAGCGGCGACGGCGCGCGGGTACGGCCGCTGGTGCATGTGGACCACGAGGGCCACGTTGTCGAGGCGTCGTGTACCTGCGGGCATTACAAGAAATACAAGATGACGCGCGGCCCGTGCGAACATATCCTGGCCCTGCGCCTGGCGCACATGGCTCGCCTGGAGCAAGAAGACAGCGAAGGAGGATGATCCGTTCGGCGAGGGGGAGCGGCCCGACGATTAGCCGTTAGCACGGTGTTACGCCGTGCGGGCTTCCGCGCTCGACAACCGTCACGCGCCCGCTCGTCACCCCGCGGCCAGGCAGTGCGCCCGGGCCGCAGCTGGGTGGGGCTCACCGAGCCCCGCGGCCCGGGCGCACTGCCTGGCCGCTTCAGTGGAGCGAGCACGTCCGGAGGATGTTCGTAACCGCGGCCGCTCTCTCTCGCCGAACGGATCAAATGATTGCAGGTTCGACCCACGGGGCGCAACCCGTGGGCTTTGCACAAGGAAAGAAGGTCGTCTCCTCGGCGAGAAGGAGCAGCGCAGCGATTAGCCGTTCGTGCGGTGTTACGCCGCACTGGCCTCCGTGCCAGGCACTCGTCACGCGCTCGGTCGTCACTCCGCGGAATTCCGGACGTGGAATTCCGCTACTGGGTCGGGTCCACCGGACCCCGCGGAATTCCACGTCCGGAATTCCGCTTCAGTGGACCGAGCACGTCCGCAGGATGTTCGTAGCCGCTGCTGCCTCCTTCTCGCCGAGCGGATCTCCGTGAGTTGCCCCTCGTTTGCCCCTCTCGCCGCCGCGTGCTACGTTTGGGGCGGCAGGCGTCCCCACACCTTCCGAACTCGAACACAACACCATGAACACACCGGCACTCGTTGCGCTGAATCCCCCCGCCTGGCTGCCCCTGGACCTGTTGTTCCCCGCCGGGATCGGCGTCGGGACCGGCTTTCTCATCGTGCTCACGTTCCATTTCCTGGTTCGCGGGCGCGGGACGCCCCAGGACACGCAGGATCCGGCCGATCCGTCGAGGGACTTTGATCCCTTCGTCCAGGGCAGTTCAAGCGAGCAGCGGAGCATTCACCGCCGGACCGGGAACACGGTGGAGATCCTTATCCGCACCCCAGGCCTGCAGACCGAACCGGAGCGCGGCTGGGTCGTTGACCGCTCGATGAACGGGCTCGGACTGGGGGGGGACCGTGAGTATCCTGGCGGAACAATCCTGGAGATCCGGCCCGCGAATGCGCCGCCGATTACGCCGTGGGTCGAGGTCGAGGTGCTGAACGTCCGGCGCACCGACGTCCGCTGGCACCTCGGCTGCCGGTTCGTCCGCATCCCGCCGTGGGCCATGCTGATGATGTTCGGCTAATCACCCCGGAAGCGCCCCTCCTTACCAGCCCGGAGCGCCAGCGCCGGGCACGGCAAGCGTCCGGTGCTGACGCTCCGGGCTGGTAAGGAGGTGTGCTCTCGGAGTGGGTTACTCCTTCTCCGTGGGCCGAGGCGCGACGGGGACGCTGGTGGGCACCGTACTCGCGCCGGGCAAGGCGCACGGTGGTGGCGTCCCCAGCGCGGTGGATAGCCGGAACTGGGCGCGGTTGTACTCGGCGACCACGTCAAGGTAATCCTGGCGGGTGCGGGCGAGAGCCTGGATCGCCTGCAACAACTCGATCGGCCGAGCCTGCTCCGGCGCCCGGCGGACGCGCTCCTCGTTCAGGTGGTACGACTCGCGCGCCGCCTGTACCCCGCGCTGGGCGAACTCCAGTTCCTTCGCGCGCGTGTAGGCCAACCGAAACGCCCGCACCACCTGCTCCGCCACCTCTGTCTCGACGGCGTGCTGCCGGAAGACCGACTGGTTGTACAGCGACCGGCGCGCCCGGATCCGGGCCAGGTCGCCGAGCCCGAAGTTCTCCAGCTGCCAGATGGCGGCGGCAGTCGCGTCGCCGCGGCCGTTGAAGTTGCCGAAGAACCCATTGCGACCGCCCCCGAACCCGCCCGCCACGTAGCCCAGCTGCAGGTTCGGTACGAGCGGGGCCACCTTCGCCGCACGCCAGTTCACCAGAGCCGCCTCGATCAGTGCCCGGTTCTCGGCCAGCTCCGGCCGGTTCAGCAGCGCGTGGGCAATCAGTTCGGGCAGCGGGAGCGTCTCGGGGACGAGGGCGACCGGAACGATGGCCGGCTCCACCGGCCGTAGCTGGACATCCGGCGGCAGCCGCAGCAGCTGGGCCAGCCGGGCCGCCAGGGCGCCGATGCGGCCGCGCACCTCCACCACCTGGCGCTGGCGGACCATCGCCTCCGTCCGGGCGCGGGCCGTGTCTGCCGCCGTCCCCTTGCCCGCTCGCTCGTGGCTCTCGGTCAGCTCCAGCATGTGGCGGGCGTTGCGCTCGGCCTCCTCCGCGATCTGCTGCAGCGCGTACGCCTGGAGCAGGTCGATGTAGGCCAGGGCGACGTTGAGGAGGAGTTCGTTGGCGACTCCGACCGCTCCGGCCCGGCGGGCGTTGGTCAGCTGACGCGCGGCCAGGGGGGCGAACAGCGCCTCGCTCAGCTCCAGCGACAGGCCAGGCCCGCCACCGACGAACAGAGAGCTGCGCGAGATGGTCAGAACCTCGGCGGTGGCGCGCTGGATCTGGCCGTCGTGACGGAGCCAGGTGGCCCCGAGCTGCAGGTCCGGCAGCCACAATACCTCGGCCCGGTCCTGCCGCGCCAGAGCCTCGCGGATGCGCTCCCGGGCGACGGCGATTTGCGGGTTCTGGGCGTCGGCCAGCTTGAGCGCCGTCGGCAGGTCGATCGGGCGCGGGTCGAGCGGCCATGCCTGGGCTGCCCGGGCGTCCGGCGCCTGCTCCTCTACGGGGGTACACGGGACGGGCGGGCACAGGTGCGCCGCTGGCGGAGGGTACGCGACCGGCTCAGGCGGGAGGGCGTGGTGGCACCCGGCCAGCAAGCCGGGGACGGCCAGCCACCGGAGGAACCGCCGGGGCGACGACCTGCGGGCCGGCCGGGTTGACATCGGTTTGCGCATGGACCTCGTCCTTGAGTGCTGAGGTGGGGAGGGCGGCGGTGTCCGTCACCGCGGGGGGCGTGCCACGGCGTACTTGCCGACCAGAGCCGGGGTGCGCCGTCTTGACGCGCTGGCCGTCGGCCAGTTCGCCCTTGTTGCTGACCACCAGTTCCTCGGTGCCGTCCAGCGGCACCTCGCGCTTACCGATCACCTTGACGACCTGCAACTCGCGCCCGTCGTCGTACCGGATCCGGACGCGCTGGCGGTAGGCGAGGCCGCCCCGCACCTGGATGACGTAGACCTCCCGGCCCTGGTTGTAGAGGGCTGTCGCCGGGATCGCCAGGGCGTTCTTGATCCGCTGGAGGGTCAACCGTACCTGGCCGTACATCCCCGGCATCAGCCTGCGGTCGCGGTTGTTCACGTCGATCTCGACCCGCATCGTCCGTGCCTGGTTGTCCAGCGAGTACGCGATCCGGCTCACCTTCCCCTTCGTCACCCAGCTGTCCTGGGTGTCGAACCGGATGACGGCCTCGCTCCCGGGGCGAACCCAGACCGCCTGCTGCTCCGGAATGTCGAGTACCACCCGGAGCCGATCGATGGCGCTGACGGTCATCAGCAGCCGCGTCTGGCCGCTGCTGGAGTTCTGGACGAAGTCGCCCTCGTCCACCCCGCGGTAGGTGATGACGCCGTCGAACGGGGCCTGGATGCGGGCGTACTCGGCCAGCACCTGGGCCTTGTGGTGGTCCTCCCGGGCGACGTGAACCTGCGCCTGCTTTACGGAGAGATCGGCACGGGCGGTGGCCAACTTTGACGAAACGACCGCCCGTTCCGCCTGGGACGCCTGGACCTTCGCGAGACTGCTCTCCCAGTTTGCCTTGGTAGCGTTGACGTGGTACTGCTTCTCGTCCACCAGTTCCTGAGTGATGGTCCGATCCCGGGCCAGTTCCTGGAGCCGCTTGTACTGTTTGAGCACGAACGTGTGCTCGGAGATGGCGCGGTGGACGTCCGCCTCCGCCTGTCTCTCCTTGGCGGCGGCGGCGCGAACGGCCGCCTCGGCGGTGGCGATGGTGGTGGCGGCCTGCTCCACCTCGGCCTTGCGCTGCAACCAGACGGCCTGTTTCTGCTCCAGATCCTGCAGCAACTCCGGGGCGTCGATGACCAGGAGCGTTTCCCCGGCCGCGACCGGCGAGCCGATGTCCTTCTCCTCCGCGTTCAGCTCCGCCAGGTGGAGTGCAGCCAGACCGCGGACCAGCGACGCGCCGGGCACTACCGCCGGACCGGCCCCGGTCCCGCCCAGGATCGAGGCGACGAGCGCTGCCTGTGGACCCGGCTCCACCTCATGCTGGACTGACTTCAGATACCCGGAAACCTTGGCGTACAGCTCCGCCTGAGCCCACGGGCGGAGCGAGCCGGGCAGCTCGACGGACCGCACCAGGGTCTTGCGAATGGGGAAGACCGTTTTCACCGGGATCGCCACTCCCTGGCTGGTGCTCAGCGGGGGCTCAGCAGGCCCTGGCGGGGAAGACCCGCCGACCCGCAGGGCAAACGCGATCCCCGCGCCGGCGGCCAGGGTCAGGACTGACCCCATGATCCAGCCCGAGCGGCCACGACCGGCCGCCGACTGCGGTGCCAGCGCAGGGGAGGCTCCCTCAGGCACTGGGTTCGGTCCCACGCTCCCGTTCGTGTGGTCCACCGGCACCTGCAAGTTCGTCTGCTGGGTCATGGCTCTCTTCCCTCGGATCGCCAGGCTTCCACTTCTCAGGTGTTAACCAGCCGCGTGTGAGCGAGGTGGGGCGACCGCTCGCACGGCTGGTACAGCCAGGTTGTTTCTGGGAAAGCCCACGGGTGGCGTCCCGTGGGCCAAAGCTCCGGAGACTCGGCCCACGGGTTACGTTCCGTGGGCTTTCCCAGAAACAACCTGGTCGCGGTTGAACACAGTATACAGGATCGGAACCACGAACAGCGTCAGTACCGTGGACGCCAGCAGGCCGCCCACCACCGCCCGGGCCAGCGGAGCGTTTGCCTCGCTCCCCTTCGCGGCGCCGATGGCCATCGGCAGCAGGTCCAGAAACGTCGCCAGGAACGTCATCAGGATCGGTCGCAGTCGGATGGCGGCCGCTGCCGTGATCGCCTGGTGGACGGTCACGCCGAGCGCCCGCTGGCGGTTGGCGAAGTCCACCAGCAGCGTGCTGTTCGCCACCACGATGCCGACCATGAAGATCACTCCCATCGCCGACTGGACGTTCAGCGTCGTGTTCGTCACGTACAGCGTAATGAGCACACCGATCAGCCCGAGCGGAACGGCGAACATGATGATTAGCGGGCTGAGGTACGACCGGAACTGGGCGACCATCAGCAGGTACACCAGGACCGAGGCCAGGATCAGGCCGAAGCCGAGGTTGCCGAAGGACTCGTTCATGCGCTGGAACTCGCCGGACATGCGCACGACCATGCCGCGCGGCAACTCCAGGTCGGCGAGTCGGGCCTGCACGTCCGACGCTACCCCGCCGATGTCGCGGCCGTCCGTGTTGACCATCACACTGATCACGTTCGCCAGGTTGTCGTGCGTCAGCTCGGCCGGGGCGGCCGTCCGCTGGAACGTCGCGATTGTTCCGAGCTTGACCACCTCGCCGGTCCGGGTGCTGTGCAGGGCGATGTTCTTGACCTCCTGCAGGTTGGTGTGGAGCCTGTCCTCCGGGTACTGCACTCCGATCCAGTACTGGTTGCCGTTCGTCGGGTCGAGCCAGAAGTTGCGGTCCACGACGACCGACGAGTTCAGTGCAGTCGTTACCGTTCGGAACACCTCCGGGACGTCCAGGCCGAGCAGCTGAGCCTTCTTTCGGTCGATCTGGATCAGCATCTGCGGATAGTCGGACCGCTGCAGGATGCGGACGTCGGCCGTCCCGGGGATGGTCGCGACCCGGTCGCGGATCTCGCGCGCCTTGGCGTTGGCGTCGCGCAGCTTGCCGCCGGCCACCTGGATCTCCAGCGGCGACGACGCTCCGTAGTTCAGCGCCGCCGACACCATGCCGCCGGTGTCGAAGCTGAGGCGCAGGTCGGCGAAGTCCGAATCGAGGTACTGCCGCTCCTCGAAGCGCTTGCGCAGCAGGGAGGCGTACTCCTGGGCCGTGCGCGATCGCTCGTCGTGGAGCTGGATCTTGACGACCGCGTCTTGCGGGCCGGAGTTGGCGGTGTACGCGCTCGACCAGTTGGTCGCCGTGCCCAGTTCGGCGATGATCATGCGTAGGTCCGACGGGGCGATGTGCTCTTTCAGGAACGCCTCGAACCGGCCGACCCGCTCGTTGGTCTTCTCGATCTTGGTTCCGGTCGGGCAGCGCAGGTAGATGGTGATCTGGCCGCTATCGACCTGCGGGAAGAACTCGCGGCCGATCAGCGGCAGCAGGCCGAGGGACGCGACGAACAGCAGGCCGACGCCGCCGAGGAACAGGCCGCGGTGCCGCAGCGCCAGGTGGAGCAGCCGGCTGTAGCGCGTCGTCAGCCCGTGCAGGAATCGCTCCACCCCGTGATGGAAGCGGCCGAACAGGCTTCCTCGCACCCTCCCGGCCCCTCTCTCCCACGAGGGGAGAGGGGGGCCGGGGGGGTGCGGGGGCTGCGGGTGGCGCTTCAGCCACGCGGCGCACCGGGTCGGAACGAACGTCAGGGCGAGCAGCAGCGACGCGATCATTGCGAACGCCACCGCCAGGGCCAGCGGCCGGAACAGGAACTTGCCCATCCCCGGCATCAGGGCCAGTGGCACCAGCACGATAATCGTCGAGACGGTCGCGACCATCGCCGGCTGGGCGACCTCGCCGGTCCCGTCCAGCGCCGCCTCGGCCGGCGCCTTGCCCAGGCCGAGGTGGCGGTGCGTGTTCTCCAGCACGACAATCGCGTTATCGACCAGGGGGCCGACGGCCAGCGCCAGCCCGCCGAGTGTCATCGCGTTGATCGTGTTACCGGTCGCCAGCAGGGCCGCGATCGCCGCCAGCACCGCCAGCGGGATCGTCAGGACGGCGATGATCGTCGAGCGGAAGTCGCCGAGGAAGACGAGGATCATGCCGGCCGCCAGCAACGCGCCGAGGATGCCCTCGTGGACCAGGGCGCCGATCGCCTGGCGGACGTACACCGACTGGTCCATGACCACGTCCAGCTTGACCCCATCCGGAGCCCGGGCCTTCATCAGCGGCAGCTCTTTCTTGACGCTCTCAACGACGGCCAGGCTGCTCGCCCCCTGCTGGCGGTAGACCGGGACGTACACCTGCGGCCGGCCGTCGATGCGCACCAGGGCGGTCTGCACGCGGCTGGCGTCCTTCGCCTCGCCAACGTCCTTGAGGTAGACCTGCCGGTCGCCGACACGCTTGATCGGCACCTCGTTGAAGTCCTCGATATTGACGACCACGGCATTGGAGTCGAGCTGCACTTCCTCGTCGCCGAACTTGGTCGTCCCGCCGGCGAGCATGGTGTTGTAGTCACGCAGGGCGCGGACGACGTCGAGGGGGGTGATCTGCCGGGCCTCCATGTCGGGTGGCCGGACGTAGACCATGACGGCCCGCTCGCGGCCACCGAACGCCGTCGGCGCCACCACGCCCGGCAGTCCGCCCAGCTGGTTGCGCAGATCGACCCGGGCGAGATCCTGCAGTTCCGGCTCGCCCAGCCGCCCGTCGGGGGACGCCACGCTCAGGACGCACAGCGGCAGCGTGGCGGTCGGGTCGAACGGACGAACGATGGGCGGCATGGTGCCGGGCGGGAGAGTTTTGAGGGTGCTCAGGGCCAGTGAGTTGACCTCGGTCAGGGCGGCGGCCGGATCGACGTCATCGCGGAAGTAGAGGCGCACGATGCTGATGCCGACCATCGACTTGGACTCGACCTTCACCACCCCGGTGGCCTGAGCGCACCAGCGCTCCATGCGCGTGGTGATGTTGCGGTCGATGGCGGAGGCGGGCATGCCGTTGTAGAAGGTCAGGATGAGCACGCCGGGGCTGCGGAATGCCGGGAGGATATCGACCGGGATTTGCGCGACGGCCACCGCCCCGGCCACGCAGCACATCAGGGCCGCAACCACCACCGCATAGGGGTTGGCAAAAGCTGCTTTAACGAGCCACATTCGGATACCTCGAAACGGAGCCGAGGAGCGGGCAGAGCAGCCAGGTCAACCGCGGGGTCGGTCGTATCCCCGGCGAGCAGTCAGGGTATGCCGGCGCTGGGTCTGGTGCGTGCGAGGAGTGGATCGGAGAAAGCGGCTTCGGGGTCGGCAGACCTGCGGAATGAGGAGCCTCCGCTTCAGCGAATGGCCCGCATTTGTTCCTGGGCCTCCTGATGAGGCTCGAACGACCCACATGCGGAATTCCCTCGATCTGGAAGGGGGAACCGGGCCGGTGGGTGGGCATTTCTCATGCCGTCGCAGCCGTCGTCCGCAAGACACTTCCAATTAATGATTTGCAACAGATTGCTGGCAAGCCAGCCCGACTCGATGGCCGTGAAGTGCCCTCGCTCGCGACGGTTTTTCGTCCGGGCGGATGGTTTTTGACCGTCCGGGACCGGCCAGAAAAACGCAAGGCCCGCAGCATGGTACTGCGGGCCTTGCGCGGACAATCCATTCTCAGAAGACGGCAGCACTCAAAAACCGAATCCTAACCCGCCGAAGCCACCCATCATTCCGGGCATGCCCATGCCGTAGCCGCCCATCATCCCGGGCATGCCCATGCCGTAGCCGCCCATACCGTAACCACCCATACCGTAGCCGCCCATGCCACCCATACCGTAACCACCCATGCCGCCCATGCCGTAACCACCCATCCCGTAGCCACCCATGCCACCCATACCGTAACCACCCATCCCGTAACCGCCCATGCCACCCATCATGCCGCCCATGCCACCCATCATGCCGCCCATGCCGCCCATCATACTGTTCATCATGCCCATTTGTCCGGCCATCATGGGTTGGCCTCGGCCGGTCAGCGAGGCGAAACCACCGTTACCGCCGCCCATGCCGCCGTAGCCACCGCCCATGCCGCCGTAGCCACCGCCCATGCCGCCGTAGCCACCACCGTAGCCACCGCCCATGCCGCCGTAGCCGCCACCGTACCCACCCTGGCCGTACCCACCGTAACCACCTTGACCGTACCCGCCGTACCCGCCCTGGCCATACCCGCCGTAGCCACCCTGTCCGTAACCGCCCTGTCCGTAACCGCCCTGGCCGTAGCCACCCTGCCCGTAGCCACCCTGGCCGTAACCGCCTTGCCCGTAGCCGCCCTGCCCGTAGCCGCCCTGCCCGTAGCCGCCCTGCCCGTAGCCGCCCTGCCCGGTGCTGGAACCGCCCTGCTTGCCCATGGCGGCCCCGGAGAACTTGTTGATCAGCGGTCGAGCGTTCGGCTTGATCGTTTTCTGAATCGGGCGAAGGATGCCCTGTCCCTGCACCGAACTGTCGGGAAGCAGAACCAGGGCCGCGGCGAGCGCAGCAATGCCGGCCAACGTCCGGACGCGATACAGATAGGAGGTCATGCGGGATTCCCCTGTGGGCGTAACCTGAAAAGTGGAATGAGGAAGTGTGCCCCGTTAACGGAGCACGCCTTCGCTCGCCGCGCGAGGCGGGACAGGGCGGGTTAGGCTCGATCGTCGTGACAAGCCCGGCTGTGGGTAGGTTCATCCGCGCGGAGCGCTGGATGAAGGGGGTTGGTAGGGACCACAAGCCTATGCTGGATTATACCACGAAAGGCAAGGGGGGAAACGCCGATTGCGGCTGTTTCGGCCAATTTGTCGCAAGGCAATAAATAACAATGAGTTGATGCGTTAAGCGCAGGTGGACAGAACCCGACGAGCCGGAAACGTCGGCGACGTGGTCGTACTGGTCCGTCGCTGACGCTTCCAGTTCGTCGGTGTGCTGATACGCACCGGACCTGGCCCACGACCGCGACGGTGGGCTGCAAGGAACGTCGCCGCGCGATACAACGAAGGAAGCAACCGCTAATGCTGTCCGCCCCGGCTTCCGCCCCCCCTGGCCGCTGCACCCTGATCGTGAGGACGCTCTCATGCGCCGAGTCGTATCCCCCTCCCTTCTCCTCACCCTCTTCCTGGCGAGTAGCGCGACCGCACAGGCCGGCGGTGAACCCGCGGCTGGCGGCCGCAACCTCGACCTCCGCCCCGGCGATCACATCAGCCTCATCGGCAACACCCTCCCCGACCGGATGCAGCATGATGGCTGGCTCGAAACGTACCTGCACAGCCGCTTTCCCGACCACCGCCTCGTCATCCGCAACCTCGGCTTCTCCGGCGACGAGCTGACGGTCCGGCTGCGTTCCAAGGATTTCGGCACCCCCGACGAATGGCTGCGGCACACGAAGGCCGATGTCGTCTTCGCCTTCTTCGGCTACAACGAGTCGTTCGCCGGTGACAGGGGTCTGGAAAAGTTCCGCACGGACCTCGACGGGTTCATCAAGCGCACCGTCCAGCAACAGTACAACGGCAAGAGCGCCGCCCGACTGGTTCTCTTCTCCCCCATCGCCCACGAGGATCTGCCCGATCGGAACCTCCCCAGCGGCAGGGAGAACAACGCCCGGCTGGCGAAGTACACCGCCGCGATGGCCGACGTCGCCCGGCGGAACAACGTCTCGTTCGTTGACCTCTTCACCCCGACGCAGCAGCTGTACGCGAAGGCCGCCCGCTCGCTGACGATCAACGGCGTCCACCTGAACGAGCGCGGTAACGAGGCGGTCGCCCAGGTCATCGACCGGGCGCTGTTCTCGCAGGCTCCCGCCCCGAAGCGCGAGACGGCGCGCCTGGACGCGATCCGCAGGGCGGTCCTCGACCAGAACTTTTACTGGTTCAACCGCTACCGGACCGTGGACGGCTACTCGATCTACGGCGGCCGCGCCGACCTGCGCTTCGTCGGCGGGCAGACCAACCGGGTCGTCATGCAGCGCGAGATGGAGATCCTCGACCAGTTGACGGCCAACCGCGACCCCGCCATCTGGGCCGCCGCCCAGGGACGCGAGTTCAAGGGCGACCCGAACAAACACGCGGCCTTCATCCCGGTCCAGAGCAACAAGCCTGGCCCGCTGGCGGGGGGCAAGCACCTGTTCCTCGACGGCGAGCAGGCGATCCAGCAGATGAAGCCCGGCAAGGGGCTGAAGATTAACCTCTTTGCGTCCGAGAAGGAGTTTCCGGACCTGATCAACCCGGTGCAGATGACGTGGGACACGAAGGGCCGGCTGTGGGTGGCGACCTGGCCGACGTACCCGCACTGGAAGCCCGGCGAGCCGATGAACGACAAACTCCTGATCCTCGAGGATACCGACGGCGACGGCAAGGCCGACAGGTGTACCCCGTTCGTCGAGGATCTGCACTGCATCACCGGCTTCGAGTTCTGGAACGGCGGCGTCCTCGTCGCCCAGGCGCCCGACCTGATGTTCCTCAAGGACACCGACGGCGACGGCAAGGCGGACGTGCGCCGGCGTGTTCTGAGCGGCATCGACTCGGCGGACACGCACCACACCGCGAACAGCTTCCAGCTCGACCCGGGCGGGGCTCTCTACTTCCAGGAGGGGACGTTCCACCATACCCAGGTCGAGACGCCGTGGGGGCCGCCGGTGCGCTGCGTCAACGCGGGCGTGTTCCGGTACGAGCCGCGCGCCCAGAAATTCGAGGTGTACGTCAGCTTCGGGTTCGCCAACCCGCACGGCCACGTCTTCGACCGCTGGGGCCAGGACATCGTCGTGGACGGGACCGGGGCCGTCCCGTACCACGGCACCCTGTTCTCCGGCCAGACCGACTTCCCGCAGCGCCACGGCCGCCCGCCGCAGGTGTACAAGCAGAAGACGCGGCCGTGCGCCGGCATCGAGATCCTCTCCAGCCGCCACTTCCCGGAGGCGAACCAGGGGAACCTGCTGGTCGCGAACGTGATCGGGTTCCAGGGCATCCTGCAGTACCGCCTCGTCAGCAAAGGGGCGAGCTTCGAGGGGATCGAGGCCGAGCCGATCGTCTCGTCGAAGGATCCGAACTTCCGCCCGGCCGACATCAAGATGGGGCCGGACGGGGCGATCTACTTCTCCGACTGGCACAACCCGATCATCGGCCACATGCAGCACAACCTGCGCGACCCGAACCGGGACCGAGAACACGGGCGCGTCTACCGCGTCACTTACGAGGGGCGGCCGCTGCTGACGCCGCGGAAGATCGCCAGCGAGCCGGTCGCGAAGCTCCTCGACCTCCTCAGGGAGCCGGAGGACCGGGTGCGGTACTGGACCCGGATCGAGCTGGGCAGCCGCGACACGAACGAGGTGATCGCCGCCGTGGGCAAGTGGGCGGACGCCCTGGACCGCAACGACCCGGACCACGAACACCACCTGACGGAGGCGCTCTGGCTCCACCAGAACCACAACGTCGTCAACGAGGATCTGCTCCGGCGCATGCTGCAGGCGCGCGACTTCCGGGCGCGGGCCGCGGCGACGCGCGTGCTGTGCTACTGGCGCGATCGGGTGAAGGGGCCGCTCGGCCTGCTGCGCACGCAGATCAACGACCCCAGCCCGCGCGTCCGGCTGGAGGCGATCCGCGCCCTGAGCTTCTTTCCCCTCACCCCCGGTGGGAGAGGGGTTGGGGGCGAGGGGGCCGACGCGGCCGTCGGCGTGGCGGTCGAGCTGCTCGCCCACCCGGAGGACCAGTACCTGCGCTACACCTTCAACGAAACTCTCAACACGCTGGAGCGGCGCCTGGGCGGCGGGTCGAGGCTCGACCGGACCAACATCGCGGCCAGCCTGCTGCGCATGCTCGACCAGGGGAAGGTGCCGGCCGAGCGCCGACCGGCGCTGCTGGAGACGGTCTGCCGGCACGGCGGCGGCGCCGAGCTGAAGGCCGTCTGGGAGCAGGCGCGGAGCCCCCTCGGCTTCCCCCCGGCATTGCGTACCCGCGTCCTGGGGTGGCTGGCGGATGCGGCGATCGCGCGGCGTGCCCGCCCGGCCGTCGAGGCCGGATCGGTGCGCAAGCTCCTCACCGACGTGAGGGGTGACGCGGCCCTGCTGCCCGAGGCGATCGAGCTGGCCGCGGCCTGGAAGGCGAAGGAGGCCGCGGGCGAGCTGCGCGCCATCGCCCGAGATCCGAAGACGGCGTTGAAGGCACGGCACGCGGCAGTGGATGCTCTTGCCACCCTGGCCGACCCGCAGAGCCGCAGGACGCTGGACGACCTGGCCGCGCAGGGCGCTCCCCTGGCGGTGCGCTTCCGGGCGGCCGCGGCGCTGGCCCGGCTCGATCTCGACGCCGGGGCGACGGCGGCCGCCGCCGCCCTGGCCCAGGCCCGCGACCGTGACGACCCATCGTCACTGGTGGAGGCGTTTCTGACGCGCAAGGGCGGGCCGGAGAAGTTGGCCGCGGCGCTGGCGAAGGCAAGGCCGCCGGCCGACGCGGCCAAGCGCGTGTTGCGGGCGATGTACCTGGCCGGGCGCAACGATCCGCCGCTGGCGAACGTCGTCAGCAAGCTCGCCGGGCTGGAGGCCGCACTGAAGCCGCCGACCCAGGAGGAGGTGCGCCGGCTCATGGTCGAGGCGACCGCCAAGGGCGACCCGGCGCGCGGCGAGCGCGTCTTCCACCGCGCCGAACTGGGGTGCCTGAAGTGCCACGCCGTCAACAAGGCCGGCGGCCACATCGGCCCGGACCTCGGGCCGCTCGGCGGGTCGTCCCCGCTCGACTACGTCATCACGTCCATCCTCGATCCGAATGCCTCGATCAAGGAGGAGTACCTGACGAAGATCATCACGACCGCGTCGGGGCAGGTCATCACCGGCGTCGTCGCGGCCCGGGACCGCAACCAGGTGACGCTGAAGGACGCGACCGGCAAGCTGGTGCGCATCCCGAAGGCGGACATCGAAACGGAGGGGAACGGCAAATCGCTGATGCCCGAGGGCGTGACCGGCATCCTGACCCGGGCCGAACTGCTCGACCTGATTGCGTTCGTCGGCTCCCTCGGCAAGCCGGGCGGTCCCAACGCGGCCAGCCCGGCGGAGGCGGTGCGGCGCTGGGTCCGGCTGCGGGAGGTGCCGGCGGTGTTGAAGGACGTGCCGAATCGCGACGTGCTGCGCGATCACCTGCTGCGCGCCGCCCCGGAGGCGTGGGAGACGGTCTACGGGCGGGTGGACGGCGCGCTACCGCTGGACGACCTGGGCCGGCCGGGGGACGGGCCGATCTACCTCCAGAGCGAGGTGCAGGTGGCAGAAGGCGGCCCGGTCGCGATTGCCGTGAGCGGCAAGGTTCCGGTGACGCTGTGGGTCGATGAAGAGCCCTTTGAGAAGCAGAGGCGAACGGTCGTTCAGTTAACGCCTGGCCGTCACCTGCTCACGCTGCGCCTCGAGCCGGGGGCGGCGCGCACCGGGGCGCTGAGGATAGACCTGACCCGCCCCGGTGGTTCGCGGGTCCGGTTCGAGGTGGTCCAGGGCGAGTGACGCCCGCGGCGCGAAAGAACCGCACCAGTCCGGCGCTGGCGCTCCGGGCTGGTGCGGTTCTTTCACGCCGGGGTAATAAGCGGGCCACCACGCGCCAGGCCGCAAGCAGCACGAAGCAAGTGCAAGGCGATGCCGTCTCACCCGTCACCGCTCCACGTCGGCGATCTGCACCTCCACCTGGCCGGGCTGCAGCGGGATCAGCTTGGGGCGCGGCACCATCACCCCGACCACGCTCCCATGCCGCTGCAGGAGCTGGCCGAACGTGAGCGTCAGAAAGGCGTGCAGGCACGGGTCCGGCTTGCTCGCCAGGTACGCCCGGACGTGGCGGCGCATCTGGTCGTCGTAATCGCGCTGGCTGTGGGAGTGCAGAGTGTATCGCCCCTCGTGCCGGCGCAGGTCGCCGTCGAACGCGGGGTTGATGTGGAACAGCTCGTGGACCAGGGTGAGGAATTTCTCGTCGAACGACTGGTCGAGGAACCGCGGCAGGCAGAAGGTGACGAGGTAGAGGAACTCGTGCCCGCCGAGGAAGTAGCGCTGGACCTGGTAGACGACGCCGCGGCGTTGCCGGGTCAGGCGGCCGTGGGGGAAGCGCAGCGGGGTGACGCGCGCCTGCAGGCCGTGGGCGTGGCCGTTGCGCGCCTGGGTGACGGCGAACAGGAGACGCGCCACATCGATGTGACGCAGGGCGTCGCAGCGCGCGACGAGGTCGGCGCAGAGCTGGCGGACGTGAGCGCAGAAGTCGAACGGCTGGCCCGGCTTGCCGGACGTGGCCCACGGCACCGGGGCTGGTTGCGGAGCCCGGCCGCGGGCCGCCCCGGTCGCGCGGATGACGCGCACCGGCAGCGGGTTGTCCGGCTCGCTCCACCGCAACACCAGCGCGCGTTCCGACCTCGTTTCCTTCTTGCCCAGACGGCGGGCAGCGGTCACGCCTCACCTCCTGATCCTGCGGCCGGCCGTACGAGCCAGGAACGGTCGTTCGGCCTCAACTCTGTGTACCCGCGATCATCGGTGCGCCGCGCGCCGCCGTCAAGCCGGTTTCCGAATTCCTCGGTCGGCGGGAGAGAGTCCACAGGATGCGTCTCGTGAGCTTGAGGCTATCGCCCTTTCCCTCATCTCCCAACCCCGACGCGGCCGCACCGTCCCGGCAAATCCATTAAACTCCCGCTCCTCGGTACGACGATAAAACATGGGTTGACACACCCAGCTTCGCTTGCGCGAGGGGGCCGGTCGGGTCAGCGCGCGAGGGGACAGACTGGGCGAACTCGGGAGGGCTGGAGCCATGACGGATTTGCGGCGGTGGCTGCGCCTGCGTGCGGCGGTGCTGGCGCTGGCGGTGGCCGCGCTGGGCGGGTGTCAGACCTACAACATGGCAACGTCGATGACCCTGCCGAGCGGGCACTACCTGGAGCACTACCCGCAGTACATCCCGCCGACGCCGACGTACCCATTGCCGCGCGAGTTGCTGAACCTCCAGGACGCCGCCCTGCGACCGACCCCGGCCGGCCCGCGCCCGCTGCTCCCGGGGGCGCCGCCGGTTCCGCCCCCGCTGGTGCCGCCGCCCATCCCGTGAAACGGCAGGGGACTCGTTCCCACAACGCGCGCACGGCGGCCGCCAACCGCCGTGCGCGGGGACCGCCGCGCCTCGTGCAGGTCTTGGGAAAAACGTTCCGCGCGCTTTCCTTTTTCATTGCAAGTCGTTCCGACTCCCGCCTACAATACACTCACTCCACCGCGCTTTTCCGGTGCTCCCTTATCCGCCCACGATGCAGGGGGATTTAGAACCCCTGAGGGTAATCGTGGCGCGGTCGGGGTGTGACCAGCTGACAACTGAGGGTTTCTCCGTCCCGCCCCGGTGCTTTCGAGCCCGGCGCGCGGTAAACTACCACAGGAAGGACGGTCCGCCAGGTGTCTCCCCACCGGGACGCAAGGTCGATCCGGGACATCGCGTTGAGTGTCAAGGGACACTCCCACCTGCCCCGCACGGCCTCGTCCGACACCTGCGACGACTCCTTCCTCGGAACGGCTTCTCACAACCGACGGGAATGAGGTCGTCACATGAAACTGAACCTGGTGGTGTTGTCCGAGGGCAAGGCGAAGGGGCAGGCAATTGCCATCACCCTCCCGCAATTCCTGATCGGGCGCGACCCGCAGTGTCAGCTGCGGCCCGCCAACCCTGTCATCAGCAAACGCCACTGCGCGATCCTGATCAAAAACGGCAAGGCGTTCATCCGCGATTTCGGCAGCACCAACGGCACTTTCGTCAATGACGAACCAGTCAAGGGTGAGCGGCAACTGCACAACGAGGACACTCTCAAGGTCGGACCCCTGCTGTTCCGCGTCGCTCTCGAAGCCACCCCTCCCGTCAACAAACCGACCCCCCCGCCGCCGAAGGCGAGCGCCCCGACCGACGACGATTCGGTGGCCGCGATGCTGCTGTCGCTCCAGGACGAGGGGGGGGCTTCCCCTCCGGGCGAGGTGGACGCGGACGGCGTTCCCTCCGGCAGCACGATCCACGAGATGATGTCCCCGCTCCCGCCCGAGGAAGAGAAGCCGAAGGAGCCCGAGGGTAAGGAAGCGAAGAAGGACGCCAAGAAGGACGCCCCCAAGGGCGGGAGCGGCGACACGGCGAAGGCCGCGGCGGCGCTCCTGGAGAAGTACACCCGCCGGCCGCGGGCGTAGTCCGCGGCGCGTGTCCCGTCGCGAGAAGCCGGTCCGGACCAAAGGTGCCGCGACCCCGGAAGGGAGGCGCGGCACCTTTTCTGCTTTTGCGGCCGCGCCGAAGGCGCGGAGAAAACACTTGAAGAACGGGCGTTCGGGGCACAATAGACTTACTGCACAATAGGTAGCAGGGATGCTGAGGCAGGGTTTCCCCCACCCCAGGCTGGTCAGGAGAACATCAGGTTATGCAGCCCGGCGACGTTC
>JAANMX010000450.1_pt1 | contig 54505 bp, 59 predicted proteins | sample 7279681 | NCBI WGS metagenome assembly JAANMX01 (sample SAMN14094542, study PRJNA606508) | bioreactor metagenome | isolation source: A lab-scale SPAN reactor treating ammonium-rich wastewater day 351 | place: Ireland: Galway | collected 2018-01-01
CAGTCCTTTTTCGCGTGGAAGAACACGAGGCTGAACGCGCCCGTATCGTCGTGGCAGGCAATGCGATAGGGCAGCCCCTTGCGCTTTGAGGGGCTGTGCTTTCCCACGGTGAGCGTCAGCGTCGCCACGCGCCCGTTCTGCGCCTGCGCCACCCCGCCAGAAAACCGCCGATCCACAAAATCGACAGGCCGATGCCACAATAGGTCGAGCACCTTCGGCCCGCCGACAAGTTTCTCCAGAAGCAGCGCATTGCGCGGCCCCACCCCCGGCAGGATCGCCAGAGGCCGGAAGAGGGGATCGAGATCGAAGGGACGGCTCATAATCCTGTCAGGGTTCGGGCGGCGCCAGCGCGGCTTCACGCTTGATCTTGTGGCTCAGCCGCACCGCGTAATAGCTGATCCCCACGAGCAAAAACCCCATCAGCATGATCGCCAGCGGCCAACCCGTAATGTCCTTGAAATATTCGTCCGTGTAATAGCCGAGGAAGCCCAGAAGTCCGAACGTGCCGACCAGCAGCATCGTGCGGCTGTGCATCCGCACGCTCACCCACATGAGCGAAATCGAAACGGGGAGGAGCAAAATATCCAGCGCCGAATGATGGACCATATCGTAGACCGACCACAGCAAGCCGACCGCGCCGATGAAATACCAGAAGGCGGCGATGGGTTTATGAATGCTGCGGTCGATACTCCACGCGACCATGAGGATGGAAAGACTCATGCCCAGACCGAATATATCCTCGTCCACCTCGCACCGCTCCATCAGGATTCCGGCGAAGGCGTTGAAAAACAGATACCCGAAAAACAAAAGCGCGGTGCGCCGGAACGCAACGAAGCACAAAAGATATTGCACCGCCAGAATCCCGAAAATGACCAGCGCGGCGAGCTGCGTGTCGTTCCCATCGGCGTATTCATCAAGAAAAACGAACATCCCGACCGGCTGCAACACGGCGGCCTTAAGGAAGAGGGGGGTAGAGGCTGCGCGGAACCGCTCGTCCTTGAGCGTAATAATGCCGAACAGGAACGCGCCGATCCCCGGCCCGAAGGTGATGGTAACACGCGCGAATGAACCGAGGTCCGACCAAATCATGGCCATATAGAGCCCCAGCCCGCCGAACACGAAGACCGCCCCAATATACCCCAGAAGGCGCGAAAGCCACGCCGCGCTTTTATCCTGAAGCCCCGCGCGGGTCATATAGGCCGCGATCTCGTCGGGCGTAATGCCGTTGGCGTGGGCCAAGGCGACGATTTGCGCAAGCGCTTGAGCCTTTGCTTCGGGAAGAGGGGGCGCACCCGTCATGGCTTTTTCTCGTCCGTGACCCAGCCGATCAGCTTGCCGCCGCCGCGATAAAGTTCGCTATCGGGCTCGATGGGGAAACGGTGGCGGTCCTTGATAAAGGAATACCGATATCCGCCCGAAGCGCCGCCGCCGAAAATCGCCGTCATGAGGTTGCCGCCCCCCCGGTAATCCTCGCGGAAGATGAACCCGTCCGGGCTGGTTGCGAGGCCGCTGAGAGTTTTTCCTTCAAGCGCGGGAATGGGTTGCACCGACGGCTCGGTCAAATCGTCGATCTTCGGCATCTCAATCTGCTGACCCTTTTTGGTCTGCGGATCGAACAGGTAAAGCTGCGGCAGGTTCCAGTGCTGGATATTCGCCTCATTCTTGGGCGGTAGGAAATGAAGTTCCGCAACGCCCGCGTCGCTGATCTGTATCCGATAGGGATATTCGGGATTATGGCTGTAATAGTAATTGAACGCGAAAACGGCCTTGTATCGCGGCGGGTCGATGGGGTTCATCGGGAAATTCGCCGAAACGAAAAACACCGCCGATAGAATGATCGGCAGCGCCAATCCGGCGATCAGGACGAAATGCTCTTTCAAAAACGCTTTCATGGGGCGGCCATCCTGCTATGCTGTGCGGGTTTCAACAAAGGGTAAACCGCGCATGCCGCAGAATCAAGACGCTTCGGATGAACCGGAAATAAACCGCAAGAAACGGCTCATATTCCGCTCTTGGCACCGGGGCACGAAGGAGATGGATCTGATTCTGGGCAGCTTCGCCGATGCCAACGTCATGGGCTTTGGGCCGCAGGAGCTGGATCAATATGAGCGAATCCTGACCTATAACGATCCGGATTTATACGGCTGGATTTCCGGCGCGGAACAGCCGCCCGCCAATATCATCGACGATGTTTTCCAGAAAATCCTCGCGCACCGCCTGCCGAAAAAATAACGGCGCAAAAGCGAGTCAAAGATCGTGATACTGGTCCTTGCGGGCCAGAAGCTTCTTGGGCAGCCGAAGACCTTGCTTTTCGGCGATCTTGAACATCGCGCGCTCGGAAAATCCGCCATAGATCCGGTTGCCGTCATCCTGCACCGCCCAGTCTTCAAGATCGGCGATCGCACACGTGTAAAGCCGCTCCAGCGTTCCCTTGTGAGTCACGGGCGGCGTGACCAGCCGCACTCGCAGTGAATCCTCGCCCTCGCGTCCCAGAACCTCGGCCCACAGATGCTCCACCTGATCCGTATTCGAGACAAAGTAAAGCTTAACAAGCGCATTCTCCGGAAATTTTTCATAAAGCTCGAAAAACTGCGGCAAAGTGGCCTTGGCCTTCTCCTCGGCCTCGATCATCAGCGGGTCATCCGGGTCGGTCATCAGCGGCGCATATTCCGGCAACGGCGAGACGACGTTCAGACACACAGCCAGACCGATGATCGACAAAACAAGAATGACAAGGATAAAGGTCAAAGACTCTCTCCAAAACAAACCCGGCTAAAAGTAGGCAGGCTCTAAAAAAATGGCGCTTATACCGCTTTCACAAAAACGGCGCGGTAAGCATATCCGCGGAAAAGGGACTCATAGTGCAGCGTGCCCTTTTTGTCCTGCCCCATACACTTAAGATATTCGAGAATCTCAGGCTTGTGGTAGACATGGAACATCTTCAGCCACCAGAACAGGAATTTGCGGAAGAGGGGCGGCATCCCCTCCTGCCCGCCGAAATCGACGATATGAATCTCCCCGCCGGGCGGAAGAAGGTCAAGCGCATGATCAAGCGACTCCTGCCACGGCGGAATGATCGACAGCGCATAGGAAAAGACGATCTTGTCCAGAGGGGCCTCAAGCCCGAACAGGGCGGCTGGGTCGAAGGTTTGCGAGAACGCCTGCCGCAGCATAATGGCGTCCCCGAACCCTTCGCGCTTTATGTTGCCCTGCGCGGTCTTGAGCATTTCCTCCGAGGCGTCCAGCCCGTAAAACTTTGCCTGCGGATATTTTTTCCGCATGCAGATCAGGTTGCGCGCGGTGCCGCAGCCGACTTCGCACACCGTTTCCCCGGCGGAGGGGCGCAGACGGTCGATCAAAATATCGCGGCCCAAGAGATAATATTTACGTGACGCATCGTATACGTGCCGTGTCCAGCGGTACATGCGGTCCATGCTCTGCCGGGCCTGCTCTTCGCTTTGCTTGAGGGCGCTGCTCATCCGAAAAAAACCTCGTCAGGCGGCGATCTTGTCGCTCTGCTTCTTGGAATTGATATAGGTGTGGAATCCGCCATAGATCGACGAACGGTCCTTGGCGACCGCCTCGGGCGACCGCACAGGGTTGTAGTCCCACAGCCCCAGGAGATCGGAGGGCAGGGAGCGCGACAGCGGACTGTCCGTTCCCGCCGTGCGGAAAATGACGCGCGCGCCCGCAGCGGCCGTGCGGCTGACATGCGTCCAGAGGTCGGTGAGCTGCTTGTCGTTCATCCAGTCCTGCGCGTCAAGAAACACGAAATTCTCGAAACTTTCCTTGCCCTGATCCGCGAGGAAGTCGGTGATCGAGGCGTGAATGATCTGCGCACGCGAAGCGTTGGCCTTCAGCGTTTCGTAATGCTGTTCCATCAGGTAGCGCGGAATGGCCTTGCGCTTTTCGGTATCGTAACCGCGCCCGAACGCCTGCCACGCAAAATAATTGGTCTCGATCGGGAAGTCGCAGGACATGCGCTCCAGTCGGGCTTTCAGTAATCCGGCCATGTCGCCGCCCGCATCGTTGTTAAGCTCTTCGAACTGTGCCGGGGGAATGCCGAGGCCGTAAAGCGAAACCGGCATGTTGCACAATTTGCGAACCATCTTCTTGTCGAACAGAGGCCCGAGCGTGCGGTTGAAGATCACGCGCTGCTCGTCCATCGTGCGCGCCTTCAAAAGGTCGCGCGGGTCCTGCCCGTAGAATTTGGCGATGAAATGAACCGTGGCGATAAAGCTGCCGAGCAGGCCCTGCTTATAAACGTTCTTGCGGAAGAAATTGATGCGCCGACCGTGGCGCAGGGTCCGCTTTTCCCAGAAATCGCGCGTGAAACTGTCCAGATGCGGCGCGATATAGCGGTCGTAATTCTCGATATTCTTGGGGGAGTTCGCATGCCCGAAAAACAGGAAGAAGCTCTCATAGTCCGGCAGGTGCTTGACCGCCGCCAGCTTGAGCCGGCCGAGCGCCACGTGCGCGGGGTTGAGGTCGATCGCATGAATGGATTTCGGGCTTTCCGTGAGGTAGTTCATCACGTTGCAGCCGCCCGAGCAGATCGTCATGATCCGCGAATTCGGGCCGATATTCATGGCTTCAATGTCCACTTCCGGGTCTTCCCAGATCTGCGGGTAAACGAACCCGCTGAACATCAGGGTGAAAAGACGGTCCTGAATCCCGCGCTTCGACACGGGCTTGTGACCGTGCCCCTGAACGGCATCTTTAAGAAGCTTTTTATTCGCAACAGTTGTATCGTCGCTGGTGGCGGAGGCTTCAGCACTCATATCTCGGGTGTCCCTGACCTTAGCTATCCCTTGAAATAGACTGAAACCTATATATAAAAAACCGCAGTAAGGCAAATGACAATTAGGCGGCAGGGCGCAGAGTTTTGTGAATAATCAGGCGGAAAAAAAAGCGGCCGGACAGGCCGGGCCGGTCGTCTACGGCGCGCCGGAGGGCCATGACGCGCGGCTGATGGCACAAAAGGCCCGTGCCCTGATGCCGCAGGACCGCATTCTTGTGCACGTGGCGATGGACGGCAACCGCCTCGCCGCGCTGGCCGAGCATATCGCCTTTTTTGCCCCTGATATTAAGGTGATAACGCTCCCCGCCTGGGATTGCCTGCCTTATGACCGAGTCTCGCCCCATGCCGATATCGTGGCCACGCGCGTGGCGGCGCTCACGGGGCTTCTTGAATGGAAACGCCAGCCCGAACGCTTCCCCCGCATACTTTTGGTCAGTTTGAACGCCGCCGTCCAGCGCGTCATGCCCGCCGAAGCCCTGCGCGAGGCCAGCTTCGCGGCGCAAAAGGGCAAAACCCTTGATCTGAACAGGCTCCAGCTCTTTCTGGTGCAGAGCGGCTATACCCGCACCGAAACCGTGCGCGAGACGGGGGAGTTCGCGCTGCGGGGCGGGATCATTGATCTTTTCCCTGCCGCTTTCGAGAATCCGATCCGAATCGATTTGTTTGGCGACGAGATCGAATCCATCCGCGCCTTCGACCCGATTACGCAAATCACACTCCCGGGCGGGGATATAAAGGACTTCGCGCTCGTCCCGGCAACGGAGTTTTTTCTGGATGAAGCCTCCGTCACGCGCTTCCGCAGCGCCTACCGCGAACGCTTCGGGCCGCAGGCGGCGAACGATCCGGTCTATGAATCCGTCACAGCGGGCCGCCGCCACAGCGGCATGGAGCATTGGCTGCCGCTGTTCTATGAAAAGATGCAGACAATCTTCGACTATGCGGGCGACTGCGCAATCACCTTCGATTTACACACACACGACGCCTTTAACGAACGTCTTGTGCAGATACGGGACTTTTATGCCTCTCGCAAAACGATGCTTGACGCCGCGCAAAAAAAATCTGCGAAGAAAGACACCGCCGCGCCCTCCTACCACCCGCTGCCCGTCAACGCACTCTATATAGAGGAAGGCGAGTGGGCGGCCCGCACAGGCGAAGCAGCGGAATTCTCACCCTTCGGCGCGCCCGGAATCGAGGAGCCGCAAGCGGGTGAAGCCCGCAAGGGCCGGGATTTTGCGGATGTGCGGGCGCAGCCCAAGGGCGACGTCTTCGCAGCATTGAAGCAGCATATCGCCGCGCTGGAGCAGCAAAATAAAAAGGTGATTGTCGCCTGTTACGGCGAAGGCTCGCGCCAGCGCCTCGCGGGGCTGATGGACCATGCGGGCATCGGCCCAATCAAAAATTGTGCAGGCTGGGAGGAGGTCAAAGCCCTCAAGCCCGGCCAGACCGGTATGGCCGTTCTCGGCCTGGAGCATGGTTTTGCTGCGCAGGATCTCGCCGTCATCAGCGAGCAGGACATCCTCGGCGACCGGCTGGTCAGAAAATCCAAGGCCCGCAAAAAGGCCGATAACTTCCTGCGCGAAGTGTCCAGCCTTGCCCCCGGCGATCTGGTCGTGCATGTCGATCACGGGATCGGGCGTTTTGTGCAGCTTGAAACCGTCAGGGCCGCCGGAACCTTCCATGATTGTCTGAAGCTCGAATATGCGGGCGGCGACCGACTCTTTGTGCCGGTGGAGAACATGGAGGTGCTCTCCCGCTTCGGCAGCGACGAGGGCACGGTCGAACTCGACAAGCTCGGCGGCGCGGGCTGGCAGGCGCGAAAGGCGCGGGCCAAAAAAGACCTCATGGAAATGGCTGATCAGCTGTTAAAAATCGCCGCGCAGCGCATTCTCTCAAAGGCCGACAAACTCCAGATTTCAAGCGACGTATATAACGAATTCGCCGCAAAATTCCCCTATCAGGAAACCGAAGATCAGGAACGCGCCATCGACGACGTTTTGGCCGGCCTCGCCGCCGAACACCCGATGGACCGCCTCGTCTGCGGCGATGTGGGATTCGGCAAGACGGAGGTCGCCATTCGTGCCGCGTTCATCGCGGCCATGTCGGGGGCGCAGGTCGCGCTTATTGTCCCAACGACTTTGCTCGCCCGCCAGCATTACCATAATTTCACGAAACGCTTCGCCGGAACCACCATCAGGGTCGAACAGCTCTCCCGCCTCGTCGCGGCGAAGGACGCAAGCAAGATCAGGGAGGGCCTTGCGGATGGAACCGTCCAGATCGTGATCGGCACCCACGCCCTCCTGAGCAAAAGCATAAAATTCCAGAATCTCGCGCTCCTGATCGTGGACGAGGAGCAGCGCTTCGGCGTCAAGCAAAAGGAAAAGCTCAAATCCCTCAAGCAGAACGTGCATGTTCTAACCCTCACCGCCACGCCGATCCCGCGCACCCTGCAAATGTCGCTCACGGGCGTAAAGGAAATGAGCCTGATCACAACCCCGCCCGTGGACCGCCTCGCCGTGCGCACCTTCGTCATGCCGCACGATCCGGTCGTGGTGCGCGATGCGCTGTTGCGCGAACACTATAGGGGCGGGCAGAGCTTCTACGTCGTGCCGCGCATCGCCGACTTGCCGGAGATCGAGGAGGAGTTGAAGGAAACCGTCCCCGAAATCCGCTTCATCTCCGCGCACGGCCAGTTGTCCGCCACGGAACTCGAAGACCGGATGGAGGCGTTTTACGACGGCCGCTACGGTATCCTGCTCGCCACCAACATCATCGAAAGCGGCATCGACATCCCCACCGCCAACACCATGATCGTCCACCGCGCCGATATGTTCGGCCTCGCGCAGCTTTATCAGATCCGGGGCCGCATCGGCCGCTCGAAACAGCGCGCTTACGCCTACATGACCTACCGTCCCGGCGTAACGTTAAACCCGAACGCGCTGCGCAGGCTGGAAGTTCTGGAAACTCTGGACACGCTCGGCTCCGGTTTCCAATTAGCCAGCCATGACATGGACATACGCGGCGCAGGCAATCTTTTAGGTGAAAGCCAATCCGGCCACATCCGCGAAATCGGGGTCGAACTTTACCAGCAAATGCTCGAAGAAGCCGTGGCCGCCGCGCGTCAGGGCGCAGGCGCGGATTCGGGCGCCGTGATCGAGGAACGCTGGTCACCGCAAATCGCGATGGGAACATCCGTATTAATTCCAGAAAGTTACGTAAAAGATTTAAATGTCAGGATGAACCTTTATCGTCGCCTGAGCGACCTTCTGGAGCCCGCCGATATCGAATCCTTCGCCGCCGAACTGATCGACCGCTTCGGTCCCATACCGCCGGAGGTCGAAAACCTGCTCGATATATTGAAGATCAAGCAGCTCAGCCGGAAGGCTGGAGTCTCGAACGTCGATGCGGGGCCCAAAGGCGCGGTCATTGCCTTCCATAACAACAGCCCGCCCGATATCCCCGGCCTGATGAAATGGATGGCCGAACAACGCGGCGCGGTGCGCCTGCGCCCCGATCAGAAACTCGCTGTCACCCGCACGTGGGAGAATGTCGGCCAGCGCGTTAAGGGGGTCCAAAGTCTGCTGCGCGAACTGGGCGATTTTTCCTCAGCCGGATGACATAAGAATTTGGCGTTTTGGCCAAATTGTGCCATGCTGTGCGAGTTATCGAAGACAGGATTCCTGATGTCGTCACGCCTTTATGTCGAAAACCGCATTCGCGAAGCGCTGAAGAAAGCCAGAGGAAACAAGAACCTCGCGCGCCAGCAACTCATCGCCTGGACCTACGAGGACGCCAAGCTGCTCCACGCGCTGACACGCCCGCATCTTGATGGGATCATCGCCTATAATATTGACCGCCTGCTGTCCGGACGCGGTGAAGCCGCGAAAGAGGAGGGTGTGAACGCGAAAACGGCCCCCAAGACCCCGCCGCCCGCCGCCCGCAAGGCGAAAGTGGATGATTTCGGTATGGAGCTGTTGCGTGCGGTCGCGGCATCCGATGCGGCCATTTTTGGGCAGGAAACGGGCGCTCCGCCCGCTAAGCGCGGGCAAGCCTCCCGCCGCCACGTCGATGCGCTCATGAAAATGGCGGCGAGCGTCGAACGCAAAAAACCCAAGACTGACAAGACCTGATCCATGACAGCCGTGGACCTGACGGCACTGGCCAGAGATATCGGGTGCGAATCCCTCGTGCCCCTGCCGCGCGACGTATCCCCGCGTCAGTATTACCGGGGCCGGCAAAAGGGCCGCAGCATCGTGGTGATGACTTATCCGCTCACCGTCGAAAGCGGCGCGGAGCTGCGGCAATTTATAAGGCTCGCCCGCTGGCTCGCGCAAAAGGGAATCAGGACGCCGACGGTCTACTCCGAGGATATGACGAACAACCGCGCGGTGATCGAGGATCTGGGCGATACCAGCTTCGGGAAGGCGCTGAAGGCGGGCGCGGACAGGGCGGAGCTTTACACGTTGGCTGCCGATGCGCTGCGCCACCTGCGCGGCGCGGGCGTCCCTGATAATCTGGAACCGTTCGAACATAGCCGCATCCGCCGCAACGTCCGCCAGATGCCCGATTATTATATTGCCTTCACGCGCGGGCAGGCTTCGCCGGAAGCGCTGACGAGGGATTTTCTGGAGATTTGGAATCAAATCGAAAAAAGCCTGCCACCCTGTCCGCGCGGCTTTCTGCACGGCGACTACCATCTGGAAAACCTCATGCTTCTGGAAAAGGGTGAAGGGGTTGCCCGGTGCGCCCTCATCGACTTTCAGGACGCGCTGGAAGGCCCGATCCCCTACGATCTGGTCAATCTTCTGGAAGATGCCCGCATGGACGTGCCGGACGAGCTGTCGCAAAACCTCATCGCCCGCTACTGCGAGGGGATGAGCGCAAAGGAGGAGGAGATTTTCCGCCTTTGGTACCGCGTTCTGGGCACGCAATTCCATTGCCGCGTCATCGGCCTGTTCATCAAACTGGCCGCCGAGCAGGGCAGGGATGAATACCTGATCCATATCAGCCGGTTGCAAAATTACATTAAAAAGGGAGTTGAACATCCCACCTTGGCCCCCCTGAAAGGCTGGCTGGCGAAAGAAGGGGTTGATTTTGCCCCGATAAAGGATTTGAATGGGGCCGAAATCCGGGAAAAATTCCGGATGATGGACAAAAAGTAATAACTGCACTGCACGTAACGTTAGGAGAAAACCATGTCGCTCGTTGCCGACCGCCTGAGCCGGATCAAACCGTCCCCCACCATCGCCGTGACCAACAAGGCGAAAGAGCTGAAGGATGCCGGCCGCGATGTGATTGGCCTCGGCGCGGGCGAGCCGGACTTCGACACGCCGGACTTCATCAAGGAGGCCGCCTATAAGGCGATCCGCGAAGGCCAGACGAAATACACCGCCGTAGACGGCACGCCGCAGCTGAAAGACGCGATCATCGCCAAATTCAAGCGCGACAACGACCTGACCTATAAGCGCGAGCAGATCACGGTGGGCACGGGCGGCAAGCAGGTGCTCTATAACGCCCTCATGGCCTCGGTGAATCCGGGCGACGAGGTCATCATCCCCGCGCCGTACTGGGTCTCGTACCCCGACATGGTGCTGCTGGCCGAAGGCACCCCCGTGGCCGTGGATTGCCCGAAGGAAAACAACTTCAAGCTCCAGCCGAAAGACCTCGAAAAGGCGATCACGCCCAAAACCAAATGGGTGATCCTCAACTCGCCCTCAAACCCGACGGGCGCGGCCTATTCGTGGGACGAGATGAAGGCCCTGACGGACGTGCTGGTCAAGCATCCGCATGTCTACGTCATGACCGACGATATGTACGAGCATCTGGTTTATGACGGCTTCAAATTCTGCACCCCCGCGCAGGTCGAGCCGAAACTCTACGACCGCACGCTCACGGTGAACGGCGTCTCCAAATCCTATTCCATGACCGGCTGGCGCATCGGCTATGCGGGCGGCCCGACGCCGCTCATCAAGGCCATCGCTATCATGCAGAGCCAGAGCACGTCCAACCCGTCTTCCATCTCGCAGGCCGCCTCGGTGGCCGCGCTGAACGGCGACCAGAGTTTCCTGACCGAGCGCAACGAAAGCTTCCGCCAGCGCCGCGACATGGTTGTGAAAATGCTCAACGAGGCCGAAGGCATCGAATGCCTGACTCCCGAAGGCGCGTTTTATGTCTATCCCTCCTGCGCGGGCTGCATCGGCAAGACCACGCCGGACGGCAAGCTCATCAAGACCGACGAGGATTTCGTAACGTATCTGCTGGAATCCGAAGGCGTGGCCTGCGTACAGGGCACGGCGTTTGGCCTCGCGCCGTATTTCCGTATTTCCTACGCCACCTCCGCCGAAGCGTTGCAGGAAGCCTGCAAGCGCATCCAGCGCGCATGCGCAGCCCTCAAGGGCAAGGCGCAAGCAGCCTGAGTCTCTGTTTGGATAGGAAGTTTAGCTAAAAGAGTTGAACGGCCCTTTGTCGTCGTCGGAATAGTGCCCGATGCGCACAAGCTCATGCTCATAAGCCTCGGTAAGGGTTTCAGCATGATCCTTAAGGTAGTTCACGATCTCCTCCGGCACCGTCAGGTCAATCAGACGCTCAATAATCGAACGCCGCACCGGCGGATCAAGCAGGGGGTTATGCTGCGCCCGACAAAGCTTAACCTCTGCCCGTTCCAGTTGGGCGGCCTTTTTGGCCGTCTCGGGGCAAGAGAAACTGTCATCCGTGCTGATAATAAACGTTTGCGGGATTGTGATCGCAGACGCACCGCTCGCCAACTCCTGATTTTTGCGCTCGAAATAACTGCGCCCATACTCGGCGATTTCAAGAATTTGCCCGTGCGTAGGGCGAATGGCGGGGTTTTCTTCATAAAGCAGCCGGCTGAGTCCTCGGAAATAATAATACATACGGTCCATGAAAGGCGTCCCGGCCAGCTCGTTCTCGTGCTTGCGCGCATGACGGGTGTAAAGCTTGTTCAGGCGAGGATGATAAAGGGCCGAAGAGCCCGAAGTATCAAAAAACGGCGCGGTATGAAACGCATGTTCGATGGGCGGCATCCGGCTCCCGTCAAAACGCGCGTCGATCAAAGCATGCTGGAACAACATCCCGCTGGTGGAATGAGTCATCAGAAAACGCGGCAGATTCTCAGGGAACGCCTGGAAAAGCGGGGAGTCAGGCGAGAATGTGAAATGCTTGATCCGCTGAAGCGAATCCTCAAGTGTGCCGACCTCAAGCCCCGGGTTAACCAGACTGACGGACAGAACGGAATACCCGGAATCGCGAATATCCTGTATGGCCTCCATCTTGTCGAGCGCACTGGTCTTCCAGCCGGGCAGGTACCCGACAACCCCGCGCGGCTCGTGGGCCGGAATCACAAAAACCTCGGCGTGTTTTTTGCCGCTGGGCCCTAAGTAATCGAACGCGGTTTGATCCCAGTCTTCTGGAAGCCGGAGCTGACCACCTGCCAGAGAAGTCATCCCAAGCACCGCCGCCGTGGGAAGTCCCATAACGGTACGCCAGAGCTGCTTTAGAGAATAATCTTTTTCAACGGTACTCTTTAAAGCAACCACGCCACCTTACCCTGTCCGCTCTTCTTGTCTTGTTTTTTCCTGAGCCATGCGTAAATAGTACCAAAAAAAAACGTAAGATACACGCATTTACCGGAAAAACCCCCGAAAAAGAAAAACCGGGCAAAAGCCCGGCAAGTTGAACAGGGAGGTTTTACGTCTGAGAGACGAAGGATCCTTGCGGACCCTGACAATCTGTCGATTGTTAAATAGAGTATATCCGCAGCATCTAATGAAAAACCAATGCTATTTTTGCACTCTACCCATGCAAAATACACATGGCTTAAAATCTGATTCATGCAAAATAAGGGGGTGCCGTCGGCTTAACGTTCCAATTCGGCGCGAACCGTGTTGAGCAGATAATCTCTGAAAACCACGATTCTTTTGGAATTCCGTCGTTCCTGAGGATAGACGAAAAACATATCAACACTGGGAATCTCCAGATCGGGGAACAACGGTTCCAGATCGGGGTCGTGGCGGCTGACGTAATCGGGCAGGGCGGCAATGCCCACGCCCTGTTTCACGGCGGCGTAACGTGCGCTCATAGAGTTGAGCATCATGACATTCGGATTGTTTTCGTGCTCGATTCCCAGCGTATTGAAAATCCAGTTAGGCCGCACGAAGGGCGTTTCCATCCCGACCGGATGCCCGATCATGACGTGGTTGCGTAAATCCTCCAGCGTCTTGGGCTGCCCGTGGCGCTCACGATAGTGTTTCGAAAGACACAGGCTGAAGCGCAGCGTCGTGATCTTCTTTTCGATGACGTCGGCCTGCTCCGTCTTCTGCAGCCGAATGCCCACGTCGGCCTCCCGCCGCATCAAATCGTAAACCCGGTTATCAAGCAAAAGCGTCACCTGAATCTTCGGGTAAATATCCTTAAACCCGGCCAGCTTCGGCACCAGCCAGCTTGAGGCGATAAAGTCCACGGTGGTGATGGTCAAAAGCCCCTCGGGCAGCAGCCGCGAATCCGAAAGCCGCGTCTGCGCGTCTTTCAGTTTTTCGAACACGTCCCGCGCCGCCTCGAACAAGATCTCGCCCTGCTCGGTGAGGACAAGCCCCCGCGCGTGACGGTGGAAGAGGGGATGCCCCAGATTGTCCTCCAGCGCTCCGACCTGCCGGGAAACGGCTGATTGGCTTAGGTTCAGGATTTCCCCCGCATGGGTAAAACTCCCGGCCTCGGCGACGGTTTTGAAGATTTTCAGCTTGTCCCAGTCCATAAGCGTCTTCCGGGGTTAGAAATGAAAGAGTTGATTCTACTCCGCCGCATGCGCTTGCGAACCGGCCTTGTCCTGATGGGCGAGGAAGCGGTCGGCCTCCAGCGCAGCCATACAGCCCAGCCCCGCCGCTGTAACAGCCTGCCGGTAAACCGAGTCGGTCACATCGCCAGCCGCAAACACGCCAGGAACCGAGGTCGCCGTCGAATCCGCCGCCGTGATGACATAATTGCTCGCGTCCATATCCAGCAAGCCTTTAAACAGCTCGGTCGCCGGGTCGTGCCCGATCGCCACGAACAGCCCCTGTTTGGCCAGAACGGACGTCTCGCCCGTCTTGACATTCTTGACCCGCAAGGCGTTCATGCCCGCCTCATCGCCCAGAATCTCCTCGACAACCGTATCCCAGATCACCTCGACCTTGGGGTTGTCGAACAGGCGCTTTTGCATGATCTTCTCGGCCCGCAGGGAATCCCGGCGGTGGATCAGCGTCACCTTGGAGCAGAAATTGGTCAGGAACAGCGCCTCCTCGACGGCCGTGTTGCCGCCGCCTACGATGGCGACCTCCTTGCCCCGGAAGAAAAACCCGTCACACGTGGCGCAGGCCGAAACGCCCTTGCCCCGGAAGGGGCCTTCGGACTCCAGCCCGAGCCAGCGCGCCTTCGCGCCCGTGGCGATGATCAGCGTATCCCCGGTATAAATCGCGCCCGAATCGCCGAACGCCTTGAATGGGCGGGCAGACAGATCGACCTTCACGATATAGTCGTTGATCAGCTTCGTGCCTACATGCTCGGCCTGCAATTTCATCTGCTCCATCAGCCACGGCCCCTGAATGACATCGGCAAAGCCGGGATAATTCTCGACATCCGTGGTGATCATGAGCTGCCCGCCTTGCTCCATCCCGGTCACCAGAATGGGGGAGAGGTTGGCGCGCGCCGCGTAAATCCCGGCCGTATATCCGGCGGGTCCGGACCCGATGATCAGAACTTTGGTATGAATGGGGTTTGTCATCTGCCCTTTTTACTCCTTATAAAACCGTTTGGCAGCCTCAATAGTCGCCAATTTCAGCCGAAAATCATTCGTCGGCGACAGGGTGGGGGTTTCACGGTCGAATCGCGAAAACCGCCGGGAACGTAATGCCACAGATCGGCCCTGTTTGAAAGTTGTAATTATATTTCAAAAAAGCTTGCATCGCTGAAGGCAAGTTTATACAAAGCTCCGGTCAAAACAAACACGGAACCTTGTTTTGGCGTCACGGAAAACGGAAAGAACGCAGTATCAAACCATGAAAAAAACCAAACTCGATAAGATCGACCGCAGGATTCTTGCGGAACTACAGGAAAACGGACGCATCACCAACGTTGAACTCGCCGGCAAGGTTGGCATCTCGGCCCCGCCATGCTTGCGCCGCGTCCGCGCGCTTGAGGAATCCGGATATATCAAGGATTACCGCGCTCGTCTGGACGGCGCCGTTCTGGGCTACAGCGTCACGGTCTTTGCGATGGTCCGCCTGACCAGCCAGGCCGAACCGGATCTCGTGCGATTCGAAAAGCACGTCAAGGCGTTGCCCATGGTCCGCGAATGCCACATGCTGGCGGGGGAAGTCGATTTCATCCTCAAGATCGTGGCGAAAGACTGGGACAGCTATCAGGAATTCCTGAAAAACGAGCTGACCGGCGCCCCGAACGTGACCTCGGTCAAATCCTCGCTCTGCATCCGCGCGGCGAAGGACGAGCCCGGCGTGCCGATGGATTAGGTCAAACGAGCCTTTAAATCTGTTTATTAAAGTTCGGACTCAAGCCCGGATTCGTCGTGTTCAAATCTGTTATGCTTGAGGAAGCTTAGCACTTGCTGCATCACGCTGGGGTTGAACATCATCAGCGTGTGCGTGGACGGCACGACGATATGGTCGGTCATCCCCTCGATTTTTGTGCGCTCTACGGGAACGATCCCGTCATGTTCGCCGGGCAGCACCCACGGGGCGAGGGGGTTAATCGAAAAATTCCCCGCGATGACCCCGATCGGATAGTCAATCGTCCCGTCGATATGCTTGTGCTTCGTGGTGAGCTGCGCCCCCGCAGGCCCGAACAATTTCTCATAAAGTGGGGCCAGCACCTTCGTTTCAGAAAGCCAGTCCGCGAACTCGCTGCCAGTATTGGGCGGGCCGAGCATAACAACGCTTCCGAGACGATCCGGCTTGTATAGAGCGATCCAGTAACGCGCGATCAGGCTTCCCATCGAATGCGTCACGAAGTGGATGCGCGTTGCATCGGCGTAATGCGGGCTTTCGGTGATTTTGGCATGCACAAAACCGGTCAGATCTTCGAGCGTCTGGTGCCGCGAAGGGTAGGCGATGTTGAGCGTGTTATACCCGTGCTTTTCGAGATAGAGGCTCATCGGCATCATATCCACCCTGTTGCGGAAAATTCCGTGCAGCAGAATGACAAGTTCTCTGGGTTTTTGAGTGTCAGGGCCGTTCATCGATGCGGGGCTCCATATCGTCTTATAAGGATTTTCAGGTTTTGCGGCGCACCCGGCGCACAAAAGCATGAACATAAAAAATACCGGAAAAAATAACGCACGCCAGAAAAAACAGGGCGCAGCGTCACGCGGCATCGGCCAGCGCTCCGGCCCACGGCGCGATATCGCGCAAGGCGCGCTGCGAAAGCGCCTTTTTGCGGTCTTTGCCTTTATAGAATTTGCGCTTGCCGCGCGGGTCGATAAAGAACGCCTCATCCTCGCGCAGCGGTGGAAAGAGTCCGAAATTGATATTCATCGGCTGGAAGGTTTCAGCAATCGCTCCGCCTGTGATATGCCGCAGCAACCCCCCGTGAGCCGTCGTTTCCGCAGGTGCAGCACGGTTGAGGCCCAGAATATCCTGCGCAGCAAACCGCCCCGCCATCAGCCCGACGGCGGCGCTCTCGACATAGCCTTCGCAGCCCGTGATCTGCCCTGCGAAACGCAGGCGCGGTTGAACTTTAAGGCGAAGGCTGTCGTCCAGAAGCTTGGGCGAATTGATGAAGGTGTTGCGATGCAGGCCGCCCAGCCGCGCGAACTCGGCGTTTTCAAGTCCGGGGATCATCCGCAGCACGCGCACCTGCTCCCCGTATTTCATCTTCGTCTGGAACCCGACCATGTTATAAAGCGTGCCGAGCGCGTTATCCTGCCGCAACTGCACCACCGCATGCGGGCGTTCGTCCTTATGCGGGTTGGTCAGGCCCACAGGCTTCATAGGCCCGAAGCGCAGAGTCTCAATTCCACGCGACGCCATGACCTCGATGGGCATGCACCCTTCGAAATAGGGCGTGTCCTTTTCCCATTCTTTGAAATTGCCATATTCCGCATGCAGCAATTCATGCACAAACAATTCATACTGCGCCTTGTCCATGGGGCAGTTGATATAATCCTTGCCCGTGCCCGCCGGGCCTTCCTTGTCATAGCGCGACTGATACCACGCAACACCCAGATCAATGCTTTCCGTGTGCACAATCGGCGCGATCGCGTCAAAGAACGCCAGCGAATCTTCGCCCGTCAGCGCACGGATCGCCTGCGCCAGCGGATCGGAGGTCAGCGGCCCCGTTGCAATAATCACGTGCTCCCATTCCGCAGGGGGCAGGCCGCGCACCTCGCTGCGATCGATCGTAATGAGCGGATGCGCCTCAAGCGCCTGCGTCACGTGCTGCGAAAAAATATCCCGGTCCACCGCGAGCGCCCCGCCCGCCGGAACGGCCGCGCGGTCGCCCTCGCGCAGGATCAACGACCCGCACAAACGCATCTCCTCATGCAGCAACCCAACAGCGTTATAATCCTTGTCGTCGGAGCGGAACGAATTGGAGCACACCAGCTCCGCGCATCCGCCCGTCTTGTGCGCCGCCGTGCCGACCGTGGGCCGCATCTCGTGCAGGACCACGCGCACGCCCATCTGCGCCGCCTGCCAGGCCGCCTCGCTGCCCGCCAGCCCCGCGCCGATAATGTGAAGGGTTTGAGTCATGCGCTAGAACATGCCCGGATCGTACGAAAAAACAAGAGAAAACTGAAGATCAGGCGCACGAGCTTACGGCTCGACCCCTGAAAACTCCGGGTCGATGATGCCTTGGTTTCTGTAAATGGGCGAATTTTTGAGCGAAAGCTCCAGCGCCCCGACGGTCGCGGAAGCCGGCAATCCGTGGGCCTTGAGATGGGTCTTGAGCTTGTCAAGAATGGCGTCGGCCTGAATGGTATTCTCCCCCTCGTGTAACGCCAGCGCCAGCGTCTCCATGAACGGCACATAGGCCGGATCGTTCTCGGGAAAGGGCTGCGCGTCGAGGGCGCGATCGAGAATCTCGACCATCCGGCGGTATCCGCCGCCGTTGCGGATCAGGAATCGCAATTCCTTGTTCACCAGCGCCTCTTCAAGCGGGGACGACGGAGCCTCGGGCGCGGCAGGAAAATATTGTTTCAACATGAGCAATCAAGCCTTTATAAAAATTTCCCAAGAATCTATCACAACCTTGAAGCCTAATTCCAGAATTCTTCGCGCTCCGGCACGCGGGAAAAAGCGATCTTAGTCCCCACGTAACCCGAGAGCGTTTTGGGCGGCAGGCCGATGCTCACCGTCTCCGCGCGGTAGCGTTCGTTGAGCCGATCAAGCGCAGCGGTCAGAGCGGCGTTCTTCAAATGCTGCGCCCGTGTTTCAGCCTCATTCGTCTCGAAAAGATCGAGCGTCACCTCCTGCGGCGCGCGCAGATCGAACAGGATGACGGAGACTTTCTTGAGCCGCAACCCGTCGCGCGATGATCTCGAAAGGCCCGATGAAGTGTTGAACGCCGCCATCATCTCCGCCCACAAATCCTCAAGATGCTGCAAGATCGTGAACGGGTCGCTCGCATGAGAAAAGCGCCGCTCCCCGCCCCAGCGGGCGTAATCACAGCTGCGCACGCTCAAATACAGCCGCCCGGCGGAGAGGTTTTTGCGCCGCATCCGGCCGCTCGCCTTGCTCAGCAGCCTTCGTGCCATCTGCCGCGCCGCAGGCGGCGACCGCAGGTCGGGATCGAGGACGCGGCTATGCCCGATCATCGAATTTTTGCTCTCCGGCGTTTCGAAATCATAACCGTGCAGCCAGTACCAGAACCGCTCCCCCTGCACGCTGCCCCAGATCTTCCGCGCATGCTTGGGCGAAAGGTTCCAAAGATCGCGAATGCTGCGCACGCCCGCGCGGTTCAGCCGCCGTTCCATATTCGCCCCGATCCCCGGCAGGTCGGTAAGCGCCAGGTCGAACAGCGGGCCGGGCAGATCCTCCTGCCGCAAAATCGTCAGCCCGTCCGGCTTTCTCATATCGCCCGCGATCTTGGCCAGCAGACTGTTCGGCGCGACCCCGATGGAACAGGTGATCGCGGGGCCGACATGCTCCCGCAGCCCGCGCTTGATCCGCCGCGCAACCTCTGTGGCCGCCTCCACGCTGCGCCGGGAAGGGGGCAGGCGCGAGGAAAGTTCGTCGATCGACCAGATTTTGTTGATCGGCGTGTGCAGCGCGACTTCGTCAACGATTTTATGATGATATTCGACATACTTGTCATGCCGCGCGAGCACGCAGGTGAGGTTCGGGCACATCCGCTTGGCGTCCTTGATCATCGTGCCGGTCTTGACCCCGTAAGCCTTGGCCTCGTACGAGGCCGCAATCGCGCAGGTATAATCCGTCTCCATCGGCACGACGGCGACCGGCTTGCCGCGCAGGTGCGGGCGCTCCTGCTGCTCCACGCTGGCGAAATAGCTGTTGAGATCCAGAAAAAGCCATTTAAGGCCCGGTTCCCGGTTCATGGGCAAAAAACCTGTGTTGTCGGTGCGGCAGGGAAATTAAACCAAAAAGAATAGAACAAATAAAGAACATTTTTGAGCGAGGCTTGCGGAAACCCCGTGAAAAAGGTTCAATAGAAGTGGAGAAACAAAAGGATAAGAATGTCCGCCCCGATCTCAGACAGCCGCTTCCACATGTGGCGCGCCGTGTTCGCCATGGCGCACGCCGATGGGAAAATCACGCGCGAGGAAGTCGAGTTCGTGGATCATTACCTTGAGAAAATTCCCTTCAGCCCCGCCCAGAAAAAAGTTTTGAAAGACGATCTGATCCACCCCAAAAAAGTCGGAGAGATGCTGACAGGCGTTGCCGACGCGGGCGACCGCAGCGATTTCTTCCAGTTCGCCACCATGATGGCCTGGAGCGACGGCGATTATGACCTCCGCGAACAGGAAATCGTCGAGCGTCTCGCCGCCGAGCAGGACGGCCTCAAAAACCGGGCGCAGATCCTCGAAAACTTGCGTCAGGCCAGAACGGCGGGCGCTTTGCGCCGCGCTCTGGAAAACGAGGAATACAAGAGACACGCCGGAAAGATCGCCAGCCTGTCTTCCATCGTCCGCCACGTCGTGCCGTGGATGGAGGCCGGGGATTTCCACGCCCCCGACAAGGAAATGTTCAAGCTCTGGCGGGCCGTCTTCTCGCTGGTCCACGCCGACCAGAAAGTCTCGCCCGAAGAGCTCCAGTATGTCGAGGCGATGGTCGAGGTCTTCCGCTTTACGGACGACCAGAAAGAGGCCATAAAGGAGGACATGAAAAAGCCGCGCGACGTGGTCAAGCTCTTTAAGCAAATCAAGAGCAAGGCGCATCGGCGGCAGTTTTTCGTCATGGCCCGCACGATCGTCTGGTGCGACGGATTCCTGCACGAACTGGAAAGCAAGGCGATCCAGCGGGTCGTCAAAAGCATCGGCGAGGAAGCGAAGGATTATGCGAACGAGCTGCGCTGGATTGAGAGAAAGCCGACCATGGAGGCAGATCTCAGTCCCGAAAAGGCCGAAGAGCGTATGATGCAGGACGTTGTGGCCAAGATGCTGGTCTTCTATAGGGATAGCGAATCATGAACATAAAAAACCCGATCATCATGACGGAAAGCCAGTTCTGCATGTGGCGGACCCTGTTCGCGATCGCCCACGCCGACAATGTGCTGGCCTCCGGCGAAATCGAATATATGGCGAAAATCCTCGAAGAGGTGAATTTCACGCCCGAACAGACGGGCATCCTCAAGGACGACATCACAAACCCCAAGGATATCGACCAGATGTTCGCGGGCGTAAGCGACGTTCAGGACCGCATCCAGTTCTTCGATCTGGCCCGCAGCCTAGTCTGGGCCGACGGTGATTTCGGCGCGGAGGAGCAGGGCGCGATCATCAAGCTCGCCCGTGCGCATTTCCTTAAAACCGACGTGGACGACCTCGTCGGCAAGATCAATCTGGAGCTTGAGGACGACTACGTGCCTGCCCGCAGGCAAAAGAAAAGCGACAACCAGAGCAAGGAACAGAGGTTCCGCAAGACCCTGTTCTCGTTCCGCAACCGTTTTCTGGAAAATATATCGCGCTGACAAGGCGCGGCGGCACTGTTACCGGAAAAACTTCGCCAGATTCATCTCAGGATAAAAAAGCGTACCTTGCCCGGCCAGCGGGGGAGGATCATCGTATCCGCGCCCGTTATAGAACAGCCGCACATATTCGGCCTTTTCCGGCCCTGCCGCCACGCGCACGGCCAGATCGTTCCAGCCGGCATGCGTGGTGCGGCTGATGTAAATAGGCCCGCGCACCCGGCGGATCAGGCTGACCGGGGCGTACCCGCCTCTCTCCGCCTTCAGGACGAGCAGGGCGCAACCCTCGTCCCCGCACCAGTGCCCGTAGGGCCCGTTGAGGTAAACCAACCCCTCCCGCGCCCCGTCGCCGTTCAGGTCGAACCGCGCATATTCATAACGTGAGGATGGCGGCGCACCCGTATCCGCAAGGTAACGCCGCACCGCCGCGTGCAGGGCCTCGTCGCCGCCGGATTGTGCGGAAGGCGGCGTCCGGCTCGCAGGCTCGCGCCCACCGCCGCACCCGCCGAGCAGGGCCGCCAGAACCGCGACACTCAAAAACCTGAGAAGTCCATATCGGGAAATCATGGCTAAAAGACTAGGAAATCCTGCGCCCTCTGGCCATGCCCTGCCGCCCCGCCATACACAGTTTTTTCCCGAAAACGGGTTGCACCGCTTAAAAAGCCGCATTAATCTGCACCCCTGAAGTAAAATTCCCAGGAGACGCCCTCACTATGACCTTCGTCGTGACCGAGGCTTGTATTAAATGTAAATATACGGACTGCGTTGAAGTCTGCCCCGTCGATTGCTTTTATGAGGGGGAGAATATGCTGGTCATCAACCCCGACGAATGTATCGATTGCGGCGTGTGCGAGCCCGAATGTCCGATCGAGGCGATTTTACCCGACACAGACCCGAAAGCCGACCAATGGCTTGAGGTCAACCGCATGTATTCCGACACGGCCCGCGCGAAGGCGTGGCCAAATATCACGACCAAGAAAGACCCCATGCCTGAAGCCGAAACAATGAAGGATGTGCAAGACAAGATGCGCGACCACTTCAGCGACAAACCGGGCGAGGGCGACTGATTTATTATAAAAATGAACACGAGCAGATAAGGATTTAAACCATGAATTTTCCGGCTGTTAAGAATAATGACTCCAAGGCGCTGATGCCGCAGGCAGAAACGCGAGGCCATATCTATGGAAGTATTCTGGAAACAATCGGCGCGACCCCGCTGGTGCGCACCTCCCGCTTCATGGAGGAATACGGGCTTCAGGCGGACATTCTGGCCAAGCTGGAATTTTTCAACCCGCTGGCTTCGGTCAAGGACCGCATCGGCTTCGCCATGATCGAGGAGGCCGAGCGCGCGGGCAAAATCAAACCGGGCCGCACCGTCCTGATCGAGCCGACCTCCGGGAATACCGGGATCGCTCTGGCCTTCGTCGCCGCCTCCAAGGGCTACCGCCTCATCCTCACCATGCCCGAAAGCATGTCCATCGAGCGCCGCAAGATGCTGCGCTATCTGGGCGCGGAGCTGGTTCTCACGCCCCGCGAAAAGGGCATGCCCGGCGCCATCGCGCGGGCCAAGGAGCTGCTCTCCGAGCATGACGACGCCTTCACCCCCGGCCAGTTCGTGAACCCCGCCAACCCCCAGATCCACCGCGAAACGACCGCACAGGAAATCTGGGCGGACACGAACGGCGGCGCGGATATTTTGATTTCCGGCGTCGGCACGGGCGGAACCCTGACCGGGGTCGCGCAGGTTCTCAAACAGAAAAAACCCGGCTTCAAGGCCTACGCGGTCGAACCCGCCGAAAGCCCCGTCCTCTCCGGCGGTTCGCCGTCTCCGCATAAAATTCAGGGCATCGGCGCGGGCTTCGTGCCCGACGTTCTGGAGCAAGGCCTGATCGACGGTGTCATCAAAGTCACCAGCGACGAGGCGTTCAAGATGGCCCGCGAACTGGCAAGGCTTGAGGGTATCCCCGGCGGCATTTCCTCCGGCGCGGCCATGGCCGCCGCCCGCGAAGTCGCGCAGATGCCCGAAAACAAGGGAAAACAGATCATCGTGATCCTGCCGTCCTTCGCCGAGCGTTACATGTCCACGCCCCTTTTCGACGGGCTGGAAGAGTAACCCCTAGGCGCGCTCTAAGGTCCGCAGCCTGTATGGCCCATCGGACCGGGCGATGAAAAGCGGCAGGTAGGCTTCGTGATAATTCTGGCCGAGCGTCTCCAGAGGCGCGAGCGCGTCCAGAAGCCGGACGGCGGAAGATTTATCCTTCGTCAGTTCCAGCGACCCCACATCTAGCTTGGCCATCCGCAAATTCAGAATCATGCGCCGCACCGGGGCCAGAACGGCATCGGTGACCATAAGAAACGGCTTGAAGACGACCCGCGCGACCGCGTTCGCCTCCTGAAGGACATGGAACGGGAAATAGCCCAAAAAGCACAGCAAGGTGAAGAACAGCACGTCCTTCGTATAGAGCCGCTGCACGGCCTGCGCGATGAACGCCTCCTGCAAGTCGGGATCAAGCTGGTGGTAAACCGCCGGGGAAATCAGAAGCTTTGATTGCTTGGCCAGCCCCTGCAACACCACCGCCGTCACCGCGCCCGGCGGCATGTTGTCGGCATCGTTGATGATATAAAGCGAAGGCACCGGAAGGCCGCGCGAAATGCACTGGTTCTCCAGCCTTTGATAAAACGGATCGTTCGGCCGCAGCTCAAAGGGCACGGCCCCGAACATCTGCTCGGCCTGATTAAAATCGCGGTAAACGAAATAGAACGCCCCGGCCAGAGCGAAAAACAGGAACTTCAGGTAAAACCGCACGAATTTGATCTGCGTCTTGCTCTCATACAGCATATCCTGCGCCGAACCCGGATCGAAAACGAAAGCCGCGAGCACAAAGCACGCAGAAACCAGCGAGACGAAAATCAGAATACCGATAAGAAAATAAACCATCATCAGGCCCGAAATGACCTGATTGTTCCACTGGATCCGTTTGATCTGTCCTTGAAAAGCCTCTGTAGTCATAAAATACCCCGTGAACGAAACGACGGACTATATTCAACCACAAAATCAGGCGCGTTTCGCCTCTTTTGGTTCCTGAACGCCCAGCTTTTCCTGCAGGGAGGAGCTTGAGGTCGTGTATTCAAAGCGCAGCTTCTCGTTCGGGCGGCAATAACGGAACGCCTGCCGCGACATCAGCGCCGCCTCGTGGAACCCCGAGAGAATGAGCTTGAGCTTGCCCGGATAAGTGCAGATGTCTCCGACCGCGAAAATCCCCGGCTGATCCGTTTCAAACTTTTCCGTATCGACGGGAATCAGGTTGCGCTCAAGGTTCAGCCCGAAATTCGCCAGCGGGCCGAGCTTCATGGTCAGACCGAAAAACGGCAACAGCCGCTCACAGGGCAGGGCGGCCACGCCGCCTTCGGAGTCTTCGATCTCCACGGCCTCAAGAATGCCGTTGGCCCCTTGAAGCCCCTTGATCTGCCCGGCATGGAACCGGATTTTCCCGGCGGCCTCAAGCGCGCGCATCTTGGAAACGCTGTCCGGCGCGGCGCGGAACTCGTTCCTTCGGTGAACGAGAGTTAAAGACTTGGCCAGCGGCTGGAGGTTCAGCGTCCAGTCCAGCGCCGAGTCGCCCCCGCCGACGATCACGAGATCCTTGCCCCGGAAATCCTCCATGCGGCGGACCGAATAGAAAACAGAGGTGCCCTCATAGTCGTCGATGCCCGGAACAGGGGGTTTCTTAGGCATGAAACTGCCGCCCCCGGCGGCAACCACGATGCACTGCGCATCGAAGACCGTCCCGGTGTCGGTCACAAGCGTCCAGCGCCCGTTTGCCTGCCGCTCCAGCTTTTCGGCCATCTGCCCCAGATGGAACACCGGCTTGAACGGGGCGATCTGGGCCATCAGCCCGTCGGTCAATCCTTGCCCGGAGATTTCAGGAATGGCGGGAATATCATAGATCGGCTTTTCGGGATATAGCTCCGCGCACTGGCCACCCGGCTTGTCCAGAATATCGACGAGATGGCATTTAAGGTCGAGCAAGCCCAGCTCGAACACGGCGAACAGCCCGCAAGGACCTGCGCCGACGATGACAACGTCCGTAGTGATAGGGTGGGCTGCGGTGTCTGGGGTGGTCATGTCTGTCCACTAAAGCTTAAGCAATCTGGGGGGTGTCATAGGACATTCCCCCCCGGATGTAAAGCCCGTTGAGGCCGGGGATTAACCCTTGAGCAGCGCCTTGAGCGCATAAAGCGCCTCCAGCGCCTCGCGCGGACTCAGATTGTCCGGCTCAATCGTTGCCAGACGTTCTTCAAGGAGACTGGGTTCGGGTGGGGCAGGGGGCCGAGCGGCGGAGAACAGCGGCAAATCGCCCGCTAGAGCGGTGAGCTTCCCGGTCTGATCCTTGTCCTGCAATAAGGTCAGGATCGCCTGCGCCCTCGTCAGAACCGGCGCGGGAATCCCCGCCAGCCGCGCGACGTGAATCCCGTAGGAGCGGTCGGCGCTGCCCTCGATGACTTTATGCAAAAAGATAATGGAACCTTTCCATTCCTTCACCGCCATCGCATGGCACGAAAGCCGGGGCAGGGAGGATTTAAGCGAGGTCAGCTCATGGAAATGCGTGGCGAACAAACCCCGGCATTGATTGACGTTATGCAAATGCTCGACGCACGCCCACGCGATGGAAAGCCCGTCGAACGTCGCCGTGCCGCGCCCGATCTCATCCAGAATCACAAGAGAGCGCTCGGTCGACTGGTTGAGAATGGCCGCGGTCTCCACCATCTCGACCATGAAGGTCGATTGCCCGCGCGCGAGATCGTCGGACGCCCCCACGCGGCTGAACACCCGATCTATGATTCCAATACGAGTCGAATCGGCAGGCACAAACGATCCGGCCTGTGCCATAATCGCGATCAGCGCGTTCTGGCGCAGGAACGTCGATTTCCCTGCCATGTTAGGCCCGGTCAAAAGCCACAATCTTTGCTGCGGCTCAAGGATGCAATCGTTGGGGTAAAACGCCTCGCCTTTCTTGCGCAAAGCCGCCTCCACCACGGGATGCCGTGCACCCTTGATCTCGAATGAAAGATCCTCCGTGACCTGCGGGCGTGTATAGTTCATCTCCGCCGCAAGTTCGGCCAGTGCCGCAGCAACATCAACCCGCGCCAGCGCATTTGCGATACGCGAAAGATCGCCAGACAGCGCGCAGGTTTTTTCAACCAGCATGTTAAAAACGGAGAGTTCGATGGCCAGAATTTTCTCTCCAGCCGAAAGAAGGTCGCGCTCGATCTCGGCCAGCTCGGGTGTCGTAAATCGCACCGCATTCGCCAGAGTTTGCCGATGAATGAAGGGGTTAGCTGCCCCGTGTTCATCCGCCTTCGCAACCATCAGCGCATCGGCCCGGCGCGGCGGCACCTCGATAAAATAGCCCAGCACGTTGTTATGCTTGATTTTCAGCGCGTCGATTTTTGCAAGTTTCTGGTATTTGTTTTGCAGCGAGGCAATGACGCGGCGGCTCTCGTCGCGCAGCACGCGCAGCTCGTCCAGTCGGGGATTGAAGCCTTTTTTGACAAACCCGCCATCCCGCGTTTGGCTGGGCGGCTCGTCCACGATGGCCCGCTCGAGATCGTCCAGAAGATGCGAAAGCCCGCCGCTGATTTCGGTCTTGCAGAGAAGCTGATCGAGCGCTGCCGGACGCCCGTCGGCGGTCATCAAGGCCGCGCGGAGATTGATCGTTGTCGTGATGCCGACACGGATCGCGCGCAAATCGGGGGGAGTTCCGCGCCCCGCCGAAAGCCGCCCCAGCGCCCGCTCGATATCGGGCAGAAGTTTGAGCAACGTGCGGGCCTCCCGCCGTGTCTCCACCTGCGCGGCGAAAAAGGAAACGCGGTCAAGCCGTCTTTCGATCCGCTCCACATCGAAAAGCGGCGCGGAGATAATGTCTTGCAGCAGCCGCGCCCCGGCCCCCGTCAGAGTCCGGTCGATCGTATCGAGAAGGCTGCCCTTTTTCTCGCCCGACAGTGTGCGCAGCAATTCAAGGTTTCGCCGCGTCGCCCCGTCCATCTCCATGAACCCACCCGCACGGACAGAACGCAGCCGATCGATATGCGGAATTTTCCCCTTCTGCGTCCGCTCGGCATAGGCCAGTAAACACCCCGCCGCCGAAATTTCCCGTTCCCCGAACGCGCCCAGCGCATCCAGCGACCCGACATCGAAGAAACCCTGAAGCCGTTTCTGAGATTGCGCATGATCAAAATACGATTGATCAAGGTTTGTCAGAATTTTAGAATAAGAATTTAAAATCTTGCTTGAAGAAAGATCGCTAACCGTAGCTGTCAGGATCTCCACCGGGTCCAGCCGCTCAAGCGCCGCCCCCAGCGCGTCCGCCTCCACGCTCTGCGCGAAGAACGCCCCCGTCGAAAGCTCCAACCATGCGAGGCCATACCGCCCGCCTTCCCCGCCGGAGAGCGCGCAGAGATAATTATTCCGCCGCGCATCCAGCAAATGATCCTCAGTCAGCGTCCCGGGCGTGACCAGCCGCACGACCTCGCGCTTGACCAGAACCTTGGAGGAGGGCAGCCCCTCGCGCTTGGCCCGGGCCTTGGCCTCCTCGGGCGTTTCCGTCTGCTCGCAGATGGCGACCTTGTGCCCCGCGCGGATCAGCTTGGCCAGATAAGGCTCATAGGCGTGGATGGGCACCCCGCACATGGAAATGTCCCGCCCCTGATTCTTACCCCGCTTGGTGAGCGCGATGTCCAGAACGGCGGCGGCAATCTCCGCATCCTCATGGAAAAGCTCGTAAAAATCGCCCATACGGTAAAACAGCAGGCAGTCGGGATGCTCAACCTTCAGGCGGTGATACTGCGCCATCATGGGCGTCATGGGAGATTCGCCGGGAGAATCCTCGGGGGGTGTCGACTCAAGTGCTTGCGCCATAGAAAAAGTCTTACGCGATTGGCGCAATCTTGCAAACAGGGAATTGGCAAAGGTTATAAGCCGGGCGCTTAAAGCGCGGGCTGCAACTCCGCAACCGCCGTCTCAGTCGGCATGAAGTTTCCCGAGCTGTGAACGGACGCCTCGATGCTCCGCAGCGCCGCCACGACAGCCTTGAGATTGGCAACCGTCATCGTATGCCGCTTCGTTCCGCTGAACTCGGGATACGGCGACTTACGCGAGGAGGTGGAGTTGGTGAAATCGTTAATGAAGGTCGAGAGGTGATACGCCTTGTCCTCGTCCTTGTATTTCGGGTGGCTGGCCATGTAATCGCCGTAGACCTTGATCTCCTGCAACTGGTCGGTCAACTTCTCGGTAAGCTCCGCCAGCGTGCGGGCGGCTTCCCCGCCGCGTGATTTCTGTCCCATGACCTTTTCAATCTCGTCCAGCGTCGCGTGAAGGGCGCGGCACTCGCCGTAAGTGATGGAGAAAAAGGGTTTCGGCAGATTGCCGTGTCCCGGGCGGCTCGCCATCGGCGGCACGCAGATCGGCGTGTACAGCGCGATATACTCCGCCGGATGCCGGATGAAATCCGAGACGTTCAGTGGGGCAAGAGCGGTGCGGAGGGCTTGAAGCGAGTTTTTGAAATCTTTGTTCATGGCGCAGGTCTATCGTTAAAATATTAAGATTACACAACACTATAACAACAAACTGGTTAACCAGCTGTTAAGGTTATTGCGATAATACGGCCAATGTCAGGGAAAAAACGCCTAGCCTGTTCCGGTCGATCCGAACCCGCCGGACCCACGCCCGGTCTCATCGAGTGTTTCTGAGGCTTTCCAGAGAATTTGGGTGTAACGCGCCACGACCAACTGGGCGATCCGCATACCCCTTGTAACCGTAAAAGGCTCCGGCCCGTGATTGATCAGGATGACCTTGATCTCCCCCCGGTAATCCGCGTCGATTGTTCCGGGCGTATTCAGCACCGTCACGCCGTGATTGAGCGCCAGCCCGGAACGTGGCCGGATCTGGGCCTCGAACCCCGGAGGCAGGGCAATAGAGATTCCCGTGGGAACCAGAACCCTCTGCCCGGAGGCAAGAATAAAGTCCTCTTCTATGGCGGCCGTAAGATCCATCCCTGCCGACTGCGCCGTGGCATAGGACGGCAACGGCAGCCCCGCAGCATGGGGCAGAGGCGTAAGCGTGACTTCGACGGGCTCGTTATTGGCGTTTGCCGGGGCGGCGTTTTTGGGAGGTGTCATGGCGTCCGAACTCCTGAGTGATGCGTTCGACCAGTTTGGCGGCTATCGCCTGCTTACTGGCCCGGGGCCATTCTTCGCTGGCCGACCGGGTGAAAAGTGTAACGTGATTCTCATCCGCCCCAAACGCCTTTTCGCGCCCCTGCGCGTCTGGCCCGACCGCGTTCGCGACGATCCAGTCGCAGCCCTTGCTCTTGAGCTTGGCCTTAGCGTTTTTCTCCAGATCGTCCGTCTCGGCGGCGAACCCGATCACCAGCCTGGGCCGCCCTTTTTTAAGACCCGCGATGGACCGCAGGATATCGGGATTTTCCGTCAGGTTGATTTCGGGCGCCGTTTTCCCGCCGGACTTTTTAATCTTTTTGGTCTGCGGTTTCGCCGCCCGCCAATCGCTGACCGCAGCCGCGAACACGGCGATGTCGGCGGGCAGGGCCTTCTCGCAAGCCGCCAGCATCTCCGCCGCGCTTTCGATATGAACGGTCTTCACCCCCGCCGGGTCGGGCAAGGCAACCGGCCCGGTGATAAGCGTCACAATCGCCCCGGCCTCTTGCAGCGCTGCGGCGATGGCATGGCCTTGCTTGCCCGAGGATCGGTTGCCGATGAACCGCACCGGGTCTATGGCTTCAAAAGTGGGCCCGCTGGTGACCAGCGCCTTCAGCCCCGCGAGTTTTTTCGGACCCAGAGCCGCCTCGATAGCCTCAAGAATCTCGGCGGGTTCGCTCATCCGGCCCCAGCCTGTCTCGCCGCAGGCCATGTCGCCCGCGTTCGGCCCGATCTGCCGCACGCCCCGCGCGCGCAAGACGCCGTTATTGGCCTGTGTCGCCGGGTTGTTCCACATCTGCGGGTTCATGGCGGGCGCGATCAGGATCGGCTTGTCGGAGGCCAGCAGAACCGTGGAGGCCAGATCGTTGGCGAAGCCGTTCGCCATTTTGGCGATCAAATCCGCGCTCGCGGGCGCGACGACGATCAGGTCGGCCTCCCGGCTGAGGCGGATATGCCCCATCTCCGCCTCGTCGGTCAGCGACCAGAGATCGGTGTAGACTTTATGTTCCGAAAGCGCCGACAGGCTGAGTGGCGTAACAAAATGCGCCCCGCCCTCGGTCAGGACGCAACGCACCTCCGCACCCGCGCTGCGCAGCAGCCGGATCAGTTCCAGCGCCTTGTACGCGGCTATGCCGCCCGAGACGATCAGAAGAATCTGTTTGCCCTGAAGTATGCCCATCTCAATCAAAACCTGAACATTAAGAAACTTATAGAATCATATACGCCCGCACAAAAAACCGCCAACAATTAAGAAGGCCCCGCCGAATGGGCGGGGCCGTTCTGAAATCTTGCAAGCGGCGCCGGAAATTACTCCAGACCCAGTTCCTTGGCGGTATCTTCCGCGGCCTTTTCGGCAGCGTCTTTCAACTCCTCGGTTGCATTCTCAAGGCCGGAAGCAGGCGCGATATCTTCGGCAGAACCGGCAGCCTCGGCAGGTGCGATTTCGCCCTGAATGGCAGCTTCAGCCGGAGCGATCTCTCCAGCGATAGCGCCTTCGGCAGCAGCTTCAGCAGAAGGAGCGGGAGAAACTTCATCGGTAGAACTTTTCTCGATCACCTCTTCCTCGATGGCTTCGATATCGGCGTTCATCTCGGCTTGTGCTTCGCTGGCAGGAGCCGGAGCGGTATCAGCCTGGGCTGCGCCTTGGGGGATGTCCTTGGAGAAATCAACGCCCATGTCGCTTTCGCCCGCAGCGGGTTCAATTCCGGCCACGCCGGGCTGACCGTCGCGCTGGCTGGAAATAGCCATGATGCCGACGAGGCCGATAGCGAGTACGGCCGTGGAATAAATAACGGATTTTGTAAAGTTGCTCATGATGCCCTTCCTGTGGAATTCTAAAAATTATGCGGTCTTCGAGGTTCGCAAACAATTGCTTCCTTATAGACGAAAGTCAATCGAAAAAGAAGAAAAATCTGCAATTATGAAAAATAATTTAGGCCTTCAAACCCCGGTGAACAGCCACGATTCCCGCGCTAAAATTGCTGTATTCCGCGCGTTTGAACCCGGCCTTTTGTAAGCGCAGCTGAAGCTGCCTTTGGGAAGGAAATTTGCGGATACTTTCAACCAGATAACGGTAACTTTCGGTATCGTTTGCGATGACCTGCCCCAGCCTCGGAATCACGGTATCTGAGTACAGGCTATAGAGCCGCGCCAGCCCCTCCGGCTCCACGCGGCTGAATTCAAGGCAGTAAAACCGCCCGCCGGGCCGCAGGACGCGGTAGGCCTCGGCCAGCGCCGTATCAATATGGGTAACGTTCCTGAGCCCGAATGCGATGGTATACACGTCAACGGACGAATCGGGCACGGGCAGCGACTCGGCGTTTCCCGTCACCCACTGGAAATCGTCCAGCCAGCCCCGGTCCAGCGCCCGGTCCCGGCCCACGGAAAGCATGTTGTCGTTGAGGTCGCATAGAGTAATTCTCGCACCCGGCCCGGCTTTCTCACGGATGCGGAAGGCGATATCGCCCGTCCCCCCCGCCACGTCGAGATAATGCATCGGGCGCTCGCCCACCTTCGCCCGCGGCCGGATCATCCGCACCAGCCGGTCCTTCCAGATCCGGTGGATTCCGCCCGACATCAGGTCGTTCATCAGGTCGTAACGCCGCGCGACGCTGTCGAACACGCCCACAACCTTTTCGGTTTTCTCATCCGGCGTGACTTTTGTCTCGCCAAACCATATGCTCTCCGGATTCTTCATCTGTCTTAGTCCCTGCGATGATGTTAGGTGTTAGCATATGAATCTGGTAAAAGCCATGGCCACGGTCGCCGGGATGACGGGCCTCTCGCGGATTGCGGGGTTTGTGCGCGACATTATGACCGCCGCCATTTTGGGCGCGGGTCCCATCGCCGACGCGTTTTTCATCGCGCTCAAACTGCCCAACCTGTTCCGCCGCATCACCGCCGAGGGCGCCTTCAGCGTCTCCTTCGTCCCGCTCTATTCTAGGACGATCGAGGACGAGGGCGAGGAAGCCGCCGAACGCTTCGCCGGAAACGCCTTCGCGGTCATGTTCTCGATCCTCTCGGTCTTCACGGTCTTGGCCGTGATCTTCATGCCGTACATTTTGTATGCCATCGCGCCCGGCTTTGCTGACGACCCGGTGCGCTATGAATACGCGGTCGAATTCTCAAGAGTATCGTTTCCCTATCTGCTCCTGATGTCCCTGACGGCGCTGCTGGGCGGTGTGATGAACGCGCATCATCGTTTTGCGCCGTTCGCCTTCGTGCCCACGTTGTTCAACCTCTCACTCATCGGGGCGCTGCTCCTCAGCAGCCATTTCCACACCCCCGGCCACGCCCTCTCATGGGGATTGCTGGTCTCAGGATTTTTACAACTCGGCTTTCTCTGGTTTTGCATGAAGCGTGCGCACATCAAAATCGTTATCACCCGCCCGAGGCTGGACGACAAGGTGCGCCGGGTTTTCCGCCTGATGGGGCCGGGGCTTGTGGGCGCGGGCGTAGTTCAACTCAATCTCTTTTTCGATATTATGATTGCGTCCTTTCTGGCCGAGGGCGCGATTTCCCACCTTTATTATGCTGACCGCCTGAACCAGCTGCCGCTGGGCATCGTGGGGATCGCGGTCGGAACGGCGCTGCTCCCCTTGCTCTCGCGCGCCCTCGCACGGGCAGTGAAGGAGGGGCAGGAAAACGGCGAGGCCCGCGACCTGTTTAATCGCGCTCTCGAATATTGCCTGCTGCTGGCTCTGCCTGCCGCCGCCGCTCTGGCCGTAATCCCGCTGACACTGATTACCGTGCTGTTCGAGCGCGGAGCCTTCACCGCCGCCGACAGCCAGACGACGGCGGCGATCCTGGCCTGCTATTCCATCGGCCTTCCGGCCTATATCGCCGCCAAGGTTTTTTCGACCGTGCACTGGGCGCGCCAGGACACGAAAACCCCGGTGAAAATCTCGATCATCGGCGTTCTCCTGAACATCGTGGTCGCAATCTCCCTTGCGCCGTTCTTGGGCGTGGTGGGGATAGCGCTAGCCACAGGCCTGACGGCCTGGGTCCAGTACGTCCTGCACGTACGGGCGGTGAAAATCCTGCCGCAGGCCAATCTGGACGAGCGTTTCCGCCGCAACTGTCCGCGCATCGTCGCCGCGACTTGTATAATGGCGGCGGCCCTGTATATACTCGCCGTGCTTTTGCAGGACTGGACCTTCGGCGCCTCCTCGGCCTATAAATTCGCGGCGCTGGCCATGATCGTGTCCGCAGGAGGGGCCGTATACGCAGCGTCGGTCTTGAGCCTTGGCATTCTGAGCATGAAAGACATTAAAAGAAACTTGAGAAGAAAAAGCGCGTAACACCATGACCAAACGAATTTTATCGGGCATGCAGCCCACCAGCCAGCTCCACCTCGGAAACTATCTTGGGGCGCTGAAAAACTGGGTGAAGCTGCAAGAGGAGCCGGACGCGCACTGCCTCTATATGGTGGCCGACCTCCACGCCGTGACCGTGCCTTATGAAAAGAAGGACCTGGCCGCCGCGACCCGCGAGATCGCCGCCGCCTTCATCGCCGCCGGGATCAACCCCGAAAAATCCCATATCTTCGTGCAATCCAGCGTCCCCGGCCATTCCCAGCTTATGTGGATGCTGGCCACCATGGCCCAGATGGGTAAGCTCGAACGTATGACGCAATTCAAGGACAAGGCCGGAAAGAACGCCGAGCGCGCCGGGCTGGGCCTTTTCGCCTATCCGGTCCTGATGGCCGCCGACATTCTGGTTTACCGCGCCACGCATGTTCCGGTGGGCGAGGACCAGAAACAGCATCTGGAGCTGAGCCGCGAACTGGCCTCCACCTTCAACACCCGCTATGGCGTGGAGTTCTTCCCGCAACCCGATCCGGTCATCACCGGCCCCGCCCCGCGCGTGATGAGTCTGCGCGACGGCACCCAGAAAATGAGCAAGTCTGCGGAATCCGACATGACGCGCATCAACCTGACCGACGACGCCGACACCATCGCCAAAAAGATCAAAAAGGCCAAGACGGACGAGTTTCCGCTGCCTCATTTTAATTCTAAAACCACGCAAGTAGTAAACGCTCTAAAGGGCGATTTACTGCCTGATGGACTTGAAGCCCTCAAGAACAGGCCTGAGGCGCTGAATCTTGTGACGATCTACGCCGCCTTGGCCGAAAAAACCAAGGAAGACGTACTCAAAGACTTTGGGGGCGAGCCGTTTTCGGTCTTTAAACCCGCCTTGGTCGATCTGGCCGTGGAAAAACTTGGCCCCATAACGGCCCGCATGAAAGAGCTGATGGGCGATCAGGCCCAGATCGACAAAATCCTTGCCAAAGGCAACGAAAAAGCCAATGACGAGGCTGGCCCGGTGATCCGCGAAGCCATGAAAATCATGGGCTTTTTCCCCGGTTGACGGGGAAACAAAGGAGTTTTTTCCTCACCCTCCAAATTCTGAGGTGCAAAACCCCAGATTATGGTTTATTATGACGGACATATCCGCCGTAGCCCGACTGCGGCAACACGATTGAGTTAACATATTTGGGATAGCGTTCGTTATGGTCTTCTTCAAACGGTCTTTCATTCTCGCCGCTGTTTTTTGTGTTATCGGGGTCAGCTCCGCAAAAGCCGAGATCTTCTTTGTTGAAGATCAGGTAAATCGTTTCAGCCTGACATTTCCCGATCTCTGGTCCACCACAAACAACCAGAAGCCGGACGACAAGCTGACTTTGGTTGGCCCGGGCGAGCCCGATTTCGCAACGTGCCGCGTGCGTGTGCGCGAGGATCGCCGCTTCCTTGTCTACCCTCGCAAATTCGCAGACTCGATTCAGAAGATCGCTTACAGCAGAGATTTCTGGAACAGCTATCTTGGCGAATACGACGACGTGCAGGTCGATAACTTTAACGAGCCCGGTGGTCTGGGCAAGGGCTTCGGCAGCTTCACGGAAGCGACCTACACCACCGCCGAAGGCGCGATTATGCGCAAACGCGGCCTGATGTTCGCTTCCCTTTATCATGACCGCGCCTACATCGTGGATTGCTCGGCCGAAGCCAGCGTTTATTACAAATGGCGCCCCGCATTCATGAGCATCGTCAAATCGGTGGACTTCGAAAAGATCGTGCATGAACTGCCCAGCGGAAATTACCGCCCGTTCCTGCTGGACCCCGAAGTCGTAATCAACGGTGCCAAAAAGATCGAGACCACCCGCCACTAAGCTCTAGGCAGATTCAAAGAGATACAAGACGGCTCCCGGGAAACTGTGGAGCCGTTTTACATCCCGAACAAATCGCGCGAAAGACCATTCCTTCCTTGTCAGAATCCTCCCCTTCGGGCATTGTCTAGCCATTGGGGAAAAGGGCCGTGCAAATATATCTTCCCATCGCCGAAATGTCCGTTCCGATCGAGTTGATCGTTATCTTGGGCACGTTTGTAGGCTTTGTCTCCGGGGTATTCGGCGTCGGGGGTGGATTTTTGACGACCCCGCTCCTGATTTTCATGGGTATTCCGGCCCCCGTAGCCGTGGGGACGCAATCCTGCCAACTCGTGGCATCGGGCATCAGCGGCGTCATGGGATACTGGCGCAGGGGCAACGTCGATTTCCTGATCGGCACGGTGATGTTGGTCGGCGGGATGCTTGGCTCCGTTGTCGGCATCTTCTTTTTCAGCCTGTTCCGGTATATGGGGCAGATCGACCTCATGATTTCGCTGCTCTACATCATCCTTCTGGGCAGCATCGGACTGATGATGCTCTTCGAGGGCTTCTTCACGATGATGAAGAAAAAAACCGTCCGCTCCGAATTTAACCGTCTTAAAAGTCCGCCGCTCATTGCGCGTTTGCCCTACAAGATGCGCTTCGCGCGCTCAAAGCTATACATCAGTGCGCTGGTCCCCGGAGGGATCGGCTTCTTCAGCGGCTTCCTCGTCTCAACGATGGGGGTCGGCGGCGGCTTCCTGCTTGTTCCCGCGATGATCTATATTCTGGGGATGCCGACGCTGCTCGTGGCCGGAACCTCCCTCTACCAGATTATTTTCACCAGCGCCTTCGCGGCGCTCATGCACGCCTCGATTAGCCAGACCGTAGACGTGATTCTGGCCTTCTGGCTGATCGCCGGAGGGGTCATCGGCGTACAGCTGGGCGTACTGGTCTCCCGCCGCGTGACGGGCGCCCGCGCCCGGGTCATTCTGGCATTGTTGGTTTTGGGCGTCTGTCTGCAACTGGGCATACAGCTCTTTATCGAGCCCGCCAACCTGTTCGAGGTCGTCATCAAATGAGGCGCGCCCGCACAGTATTGCACGTCTTGATGGTTCTCACGATCTGGCCCATGGTCGCCCATGCGCAGGAAGATCCGCCCAAAAAGGTGCTCAGCATCGAACTGGCTTTCGACCATATCGACGTGACCTCCGGCTTCTCAGGAGCACAGATCGAAGTCTTCGGCCACCGCCGCGATAAATTCACCGACGTGGCCATCGTGGTGAAAGGCCCGGAGAAAAACATCATCGTCTGGAAAAAGGCGCAGATACTGGGCGCATGGATCAACCGCTACGGCATCCGCTACCGCCGGGTGCCGCTCTACTATGGTTACGCCCACACCGGCGGCGAGGTCTTTGAGAATCAGGAGACTATGGGCGAGATCGGCCTCGGCATAGACGGGTTGATGAAAGGCAAGGCGGACCTCAAAAACCCCGCCACCAAGACCGACGCCTATCAGGCCGCCTTGGTCAACTCCATGCGCGCCAAGAAGGTCTATCCCGAAGAGCCGCAGCAGCTCAACTTCATCAACGACTATTTCTTCCGCACGCGCTTCCTGCTGCCCGCGAGCGCGCCGACCGGAACCTACAAGATCCAGAGCTATCTCTTCAAGGACGGGAAGCTGATCGAAAGCGATACGGATACGATGAAGGTCGAGCAGGTCGGCCTCAACGCCTTCGTCCACGAAAGCGCGCAGGACCACGCGGTGCTCTATGGTATCGTGAGCATCCTGCTGGCGCTGGCCAGCGGCTGGTTCGTAGGGATTTTACGCGTAAGGCCGTAAGCGTTATAGTTAAAGGCATTTTTAAACAACAGAAGGATCACGATATGGGCAGGAAGAAGGAGGAACAAAAAGGCGGAATTTACCTGCTGGTCGTCGATGTGACCGCGGAATTCAACGTGGCCGTCGATTACGCATCCGACTTTGCAAAGGCCAATAACGGCGAGATTGCCCTGCTGAACATTATCGAAATTGACCATATCGACCATTGGGGCAACATCGAGGGCAAGATGAAAAAGGAAATGCGCGCCCAGGCGGAAAAGATGATCTGGGAAGCCGCCGGCCGCATCACCCACCGCACCGGGCTGATCCCGATGGTCTGCATCGAGGAGGGCAAGCGCAGCGAGGCGATTCTGGAAACAATCAACCGCTACCCTGAAATCTGCATGCTGATCCTCGGCGGCGACTCGCAATCCAGCAACCCCGGGCCGCTGGTGACCTATTTCGCCGGAAAGGGCCTCTCGCGCCTGCGCGTGCCGCTGATGATCGTCCCCGGCCATCTGGAAGTATGAGGCTTGAATAAACCGCCCTAAAGGTTTAAACCTGCGCCGGATAACATAATATCGCAAGAAAGAAGGTCCGCCATGTTCATACAGACCGAACCGACCCCCAACCCGGCCACCGTCAAATTCCTGCCCGGTCAGACCGTGCTGGAAGCCGGAACGATGGATTTCGCAGGGCCAGAGCAGTCTGGGCCTTCACCGCTCGCCAAGCGCCTCTTCGGGCTGCAGGGCGTAGAGCGCGTCTTTCTCGCCCGCGAATATATTTCCGTAAGCAAGGCCGCCGACACCGACTGGACCATGCTCAAGCCCATGGTTCTGGGCGTCCTCATGGATCATTTCTCGACCGGCGCGCCGGTGCTCGACCCCACTTTCACCGCCGCCGAGACGAAGCCGACGGAAGACGGAGACGAAATCTCCGCGCAGATCCGCGAACTGATCGAAACGCGCGTGCGCCCGATGGTCGCGATGGATGGCGGCGACATCGTATTTGAATCCTTCAAGGACGGCATAGTCACCCTCCAGATGCGCGGCGCCTGCTCGGGCTGCCCCAGCTCGACCATGACCCTCAAGAGCGGGATCGAACGGATGCTCCGCCACTATATCCCCGAAGTCACCGAAGTCCGCGCGGCCTCCGAGGACGACTGGGCATGATTCAGGCCAAACCGCGCGGCCTCATTCTGGCGCTGGATACCGCCATGGGCGGCTGCGCGGTCGGAGTCTATGATCCGCACACGCAAAAAACGCTCTCATCGTTGCAGGAGCCGATGATCACGGGGCAGGCCGAACGCCTCGTGCCGATGATCGAGCAGGTTCTGGAAAATTCAGGCGCGGCCTATCAAGACCTTGCGGCGGTGGCCGTCACGCGCGGCCCCGGCGCGTTTACCGGACTGCGCATTGGGCTCGCCACGGCAAAGGGCCTCTCGCTCGCTTTGGATATTCCGGCGGTCGGCGTCGAAACCTTCGAGGCGCTGATGAAAACACACAGGCGCACGGGAGCGGAGCAGGGCCGTGTCGCGATCCTGATCGAAACCAAGCGCACGGATTATTACGCCTGTATCTATGATGAGGAAGGGCACCCGGTCGCACAGGGCGCATCGCAATCTATGGAAAACGTTTTGAAGGATTTTGAGAATCACCAAAATCTGACTCTCGCAGGCGACGCCGTAAGGCGGTTCGTTAGTGAAGCAAAGCAAAACGGCCTGTCACAGTCTTGGGTGATTACGGAAATAGCTATGTGCGATCCGGCGGCGGTCGCGCTCTGCGCATTCGATAAAATGAGCGCGAACCCTCAGGAACGCGCCATAGACACGCAACCGCTCTATCTCCGTGCGCCGGACGTGACCATGCCCGCAGTCAGCCGAAAGATAGTTTCACAGTAAACATAAAATAATCGCAAAAAATAATTCTTATTTTGCTTGCATGAATAGTCGTATTGTGGATATTTTCTACCCGGGCAAGAGCCCTTCAATAATATCAAATAAGCATACGGAAGAGTATAATGGTTGAAAATAAAGCAGAAAAACTGAACGATGCGATCGGGCGCGAGGATCTCCTCGCCATGACGACTGAGATCGTCGCGGCGTATCTCTCCAACAACACTCTGGCGGCTGGCGAAGTCTCCGCTGTGATAGAGCAGGTTTACAAAACGGTCGCCAATCTGAACACCGAAACCTCCGTAACCGCTGATCGCCCGCAGCCCGCAGTGCCCATCAAGCGCTCGGTCACACCGGATTTCATCATCTGTCTGGAAGACGGCAAAAAGCTGAAAATGCTCAAACGCCACCTGAAGACCGCCTACAACATGACGCCCGAGGAATACCGCGAGCGTTGGGGCCTGCCTGCCGACTATCCGATGGTCGCCCCGAACTACGCCCGTCGCCGCAGCAAGCTGGCGAAGGATATCGGTCTCGGCACACGTGGCCGCTAAAGAGTTCTAGGATAACGCCTTGCCGCGGTCTCTGGCTGCGCGCAGGGCGCTATCGAACAACTTCTGCATTGCTGCATCACCCATCAGGATATCAAGCGCCGCCTCGGTCGTTCCGCCGGGGCTTGTAACATTCTGGCGTAATTGAGAGGCCGGAATTTCAGGCGCGGATTCCGCCAGCGCCGCGCTGCCGATCACCGTCTGCCGCGCCAGCTTCATGGCCGTATCGGGTGGCAGGCCGAGCTTCTCGCCCGCCTTGGCGAGGGTTTCGATCAGAAGGAAGACATACGCCGGGCCGCTGCCCGAAACGGCGGTCACCGCATCCATAAGCACCTCGTTCTCAAGCCAGACGAGCATCCCCGAGCACCGCAGGAGTTTTCCAGCCGCACTTTTCTGTTCCGCGCTCGTATGCGCATTGGCAACCGCTGCGATCACGCCGCGCCCGATAGAGGCCGGGGTATTCGGCATGCTCCGCACGACCGGAGTTTTTGAACCCAAAATCTCTTCGAAAACCTTAATCGGCTTGCCGGCAGCAATCGAAAGATAAAAAGTGCGCGAAAAATTATAGCCCGCAAGCTTCTGAAGCACCGCATTCAGGATTTGCGGCTTGACCGCCACTATGACGACATCGGGATCTTTGTGGAATTGATCGGGAAGTTCCTTGAGGCTTTTCACCCGCGGATCGTTGGCAAAAGAATCGGGCAGGGGGGCCGGATCGACGACAATGAAATTCGAAGCAAGCTTTTGCGCCAACCAGCGCTCAAGCAGAGCGGAACCCATCTTGCCGCACCCCAGAAGAAGCAGCGTATCGATCATTGTATCGTCTGCTTCGGTCATCGGGCGCTCCTTTATGTTTTGGCTCAGGATTCTCCGGCCGTTTCCATGAGGGCCAGCGAGAGGCTCTCCGAATTCGCGGCTCCGGGCTTCGAAAGTAAATGGAAAACCGGATAGAAACGCTCACAATGGGCAAGCGATATGTCAATCAGATCCTCGAAATAAGCGTTGCTCTCGTTGAACTCGTAGCCGCGCATCAGGCAGGTCTGGCGGTAGGAGGGGACCAGCGTCTTACGCGCGATCTCGAAATGCCCCATCCACGATTCTTCATTCATATCCAGCACGGCCGAGGCGGCCATACCCATATTGTCATGACGCAGGGTCATCTCATACTCACATGAAAACTGAAGGGCATTCAGATTTTTTTGCCAGACAAACAGGAGCTTGTAATTGCAGGAACGTCCCTTGACCTGAACCATCAGGCAATCGTCGTCCGTGCGATCATAGACCCAGTTCTGGTCGCACAACAGCTCTTCAACACTGTCCAGAGGATTGACGGCGCTTGATGCGCTTTCCGTTCTTCCAACCATCGCTAACTAACCCCTAACGCTTAATCTTTTTCAACAAATCCGTAACAAAAAAACAAAATAAAATAATCTTCGGGCCTAGCCCTTCTTTTTAGCCGTCTTGGCTTTGGCCGCCGGTGCTTTAGCCTTGGAAGGCTTGGGCTTGGGCTTCGCCTTGGGCGCGGGCTTGCTTTTAGGCGTCACGCCCTCAAGCGTATCGATCCGCGTCTTGAGAATCTCGATCTCCGCCAACGCGGATTCAAGCATCACTTCAAGCCGCTCCAAATCCGCGCGGGGTACAAGGTCGATGCCTTGTGCAAAGCTGTCGATTCGGCTGCGGAAATTCTCATTCGCCTGTTTACCCGCCTCGCCCAGAAGGGTTGCCGCCCCTCCGGCCAGTCGTGCCAGATCGTCCAGTAATTTATCCCGCGATACCATGCCGCTTCGGCCTTTATCTGAAAACCGCGCGTTAGGTAACACGCCCTGCAAAAATTTGCAAGAATAATGACCCTTTTTTGCATTTTTTACCCCCTTCTTGCTGTGCATAAAGAGCAGGTGGGACCGGGTTTAAACCTCAGTAAATGCTTTAAACATTGAGCTTTCCATGGCACCCTCGCACGAGTGCGCTTATGAAACGATTTGATGGACAAAAAGGGAGAAGGAATATGGCCAAAAACGTAATTTGCCTTTGGTATGATGGCGCGGCGGAAGAGGCGGCAAACTTCTACGCCCGGACTTTCCCGGACAGCGCCGTCAAGGCGGTCCACCTCGCCCCCGGCGATTACCCGGACGGCAGCCAGGGGGACGTGCTGACGGTCGAATTCACCGTGCTCGGCATACCCTGTCTGGGTCTGAATGGCGGCCCGATTTTCAAACACAGCGAAGCCTTCTCCTTTCAGGTCGTGACCGAAACGCAGGAGGAAACCGACCGTTACTGGAACGCGATCGTCGGTCACGGCGGGCAGGAAAGCCAGTGCGGCTGGTGCAAGGATAAATGGGGCCTGTCGTGGCAGATCACCCCGCGCGTGCTTCTGGAGGCGGTGGGCGACCCGGACCGCGCGGCCGCCAAACGCGCCTTCGAGGCGATGATGCAGATGCGGAAAATCGACATCGCCGCAATCGAGAAGGCGCGGCGCGGATAGGGCGCCCACAAGTCGGGAATCAAAGCGCGGAGAGAGCCCGAAGAAAGGGGTTTACAAAACCCGTCCCCGGGCCGATAAAATCCCCATGGCCATCCCGTTTCCGAATATTGATCCGATCGCCTTTAGTATAGGCCCGTTCGCCGTGCGCTGGTACGCGCTCTCCTACATGGTCGGCATCCTGATCGGCTGGCGCTACGCGCTGTCTTTGGCTGCACGGGGGCAGGGGCCGGAAGGCTCGCAGCCGCAAACGCCGACCGTCTCCGACATCGACGATTTCGTCACATGGGCCGTTCTCGGGATCGTCCTCGGCGGCCGCATCGGCTACGTGATGTTCTATGCGCCGGAGATCTTCCTGAATAATCCGCAGGAAGTGCTGATGGTCTGGAAGGGCGGCATGTCCTTCCACGGCGGGATGCTCGGCGTATTGCTGGCGATGATTCTGTTCGCAAGGTCGAGGGGGATTCCCTTCCTGCGTCTCTCGGATATCATTTGTGCTTGCGCCCCCATCGGTCTGTTTTTCGGGCGCATCGCCAACTTCATCAACGGCGAACTCTACGGGCGCTTTACGGATGTAAGCTGGGGCGTGATCTTCCCCGACGGCAGCGGCCAGCCCCGGCACCCCAGCCAGCTTTATGAGGCGGCGCTGGAGGGTCTGGCGCTCTTTATCGTTCTGGCGCTCATGATCCGCCGCCCCGCCATCCGCAACCGCCCCGGCCTCGTCTCGGGCGTGTTCCTGCTGGGCTACGGCGCGTCGCGCATGTTCATCGAAAACTTCCGCGAACCGGATATCCAGATCGGCTATATCGCCGGGTTCATAACGATGGGCCAGATTCTCTGCCTGCCGATGATCCTGATCGGAATCGGCGCGATCATCTACGCGCGTAAATCCCAAGCCGCCACGCCATGACACCGCTGGAAAAAATTCTGGCGGAGAGGATCGCGCAACGCGGCCCGGTCACCATCGAAACCTTTATGACCCTCGCGCTCGGCCACCCCGAGCATGGCTATTACATCACGCGCGAACCCTTCGGGCGCGGCGGCGATTTCACGACCGCCCCGGAAATCTCGCAGATGTTTGGCGAACTGATCGGCCTCTGGTGCGCCGACATCTGGATGCAGATGGGCCGCCCCGGAAAATTCATTCTCGCCGAAGCCGGGCCGGGCAGGGGGACCCTGATGGCGGATCTGCTCCGCGCGGGCCGCTCCGTGCCGGACTTCGTCGAGGCAGCCGAAATTCACCTGATCGAGACCAGCCCGGCTCTGCGGCAAAAACAGGCGCAGGCGCTGGAGGGCTTCAATCCCGCCTTTCATGACACTCTGGGCGATCTGAAAAATACGAACGTTCCGGTGATCTTGATCGCCAACGAATTTCTGGACGCGCTCCCGGTCCGTCAATTCGCGCGGATCGAAAACGCATGGACAGAACGCGCGGTGGGCTTCGGCAAGGACGAAGGGTTTAAATATGTCTGGATCGACGCGCCCGAAGAGTGCCTTGAAAACCTCCCCCGCGAGCCGCAGGAGGGCGAAATCTATGAAATCGGCTCCGCCCGCGATGCGTTCGTCAAAGACGCTGTGGACCTCACAAAACACGGAGGCACGGCCCTGTTCATCGATTACGGCTACACGAAATCCGCCCCCGGCGACACGCTGCAAGCGGTAAGGGATCACCGCTTCCATAACGCATTGGAGATGATCGGCGAGGCCGACCTCACCGCCCACGTCAATTTTGAAACCGCCGCCTGCGTTGCGCGGGAAGAAGGCGCAAATGTCTTCGGCCCCGTCACACAGGGGCGCTTCCTGCTATCCCTCGGCCTTTCGGAACGCACGCAGGCTCTGATCAATGCCGTGTCCGCGCGTCTCAGGGATGGCCCGGAAGCGCAGAATGCGGTACAAGACATAAAGTCCGCCGCGCTGCGCCTCAGCGGTCCGGCGGGCATGGGTCAACTTTTCAAGGTGCTATGCGTAAGCCATGACAAAACCCTCCGCCCGTCCGGCTTCTGAAGACATTCAATTTTTCACGCAGGACGGATTTTCAAAAACCCTGCGCCCCGGCGTGTCCTATGGCTTCTTTGGCCGCAAGGGCGGGATCAGCGGCGGCGTGTTCGCGGGGCTGAATTGCGGGCAGGGGTCCAATGACGACCCGGAAAGCATCGCAAAAAACCGCAGCCTCGTCGCCGGGAAAATCGGCATAACGCCGGAAAATCTGCTCTCCCTCTATCAGGTCCATGCCAACGCCTGCCTGACGGTGCAAACGCCATGGCTGCCCAAGGACAGGCCGAACGCCGACGCGATGGTCACCGACCGCCCCGGGCTTGGCCTCGGCATTCTCGTGGCCGACTGCGCCCCCGTGCTGTTCCACGGCACCAAAGCGGACGGCTCGCCCGTCATCGGCGCCGCCCACGCCGGCTGGAAGGGCGCGGTCTCAGGCGTTCTGGAGCAAACCGCCAAAACCATGATCGAACGGGGCGCGGAGCCGCAAACCCTCGCGGCCTGCATCGGCCCCTGCATCGGCCCGCAATCCTATGAAGTCTCGGCGGATTTCGACAAGCCGTTCCTTGAACAGGACGCCGGGGCCGATCGCTTCTTCCGCCCCGCGCAGAAATTCGGCCACCTGATGTTCGACCTCCCGGCTTATTGCCTCTGGAGGCTTGAAAGCGCGGGCATTCAATTCGCCTTCGATCTGGGCCGCGACACCTTCGCCGACGAGGTGAATTTCTACAGCTACCGCCGCACGACGCACCGCAAGGAGGCCGATTACGGGCGCCAGATCGCGGTGATTGCTTTGACTTTATAGGCGGCGCAATAAAAATACGGTTGATTTATCGCCCCCATAACTTATATTTCGCTGGGTTAACGGGGCGTTTTAGGGCACATAATGGCGACAAGCATGGCCGGGTCATACACACACACCATGAAGCTGATTTCCGGTAATTCGAATCGCGGCCTGTCGGAGGCGATCTCCTCTTATCTCGATGTTCCCCTGACCCAGTGCAATATCAAGCGTTTCAACGACATGGAAGTGTTCGTGGAAATCATGGAGAACGTGCGCGGCAAGGATGCGTTCTTCATCCAGTCCACCTCCTATCCCGCAAACGACCACCTGATGGAGCTGCTGATCGCCATCGACGCGCTGAGGCGCGGATCGGCGCGGCGCATCACCGCCGTCATCCCGTATTTCGGCTACGCGCGGCAGGACCGCAAGACCGGGGGCCGCACGCCGATCTCGGCCAAGCTGGTCTCCAATCTCATCACCGCCGCCGGGGCTGACCGCGTCCTGACCCTTGATCTCCATGCGGGGCAGATTCAGGGATTCTTCGATATCCCGGTGGACAATCTGATCTCCGCGCCCGTCTTCGTGCCGCATATTAAAAAGAATTACGACGATAAGCCGCTCTGTATCGTATCGCCCGACGTGGGCGGCGTATTCCGCGCCCGTCTTCTGGCCAAGCGCCTGAACGCCGATCTGGCCATCATCGACAAACGCCGGGAAGATGCCGGAGTCTCCGAAGTGATGAACGTTATCGGCGACGTAGACGGAAAATCCTGCATCCTCGTGGACGATATTGTCGATTCCGGCGGAACGCTCTGCAACGCAGCCGTGGCCTTGCGGGAGCAGGGGGCAACCGATGTAGCGGCCTATGTGGTGCACGGCGTTCTTTCCGGCGCCGCCGTGGATCGGGTCACCAACTCCCCCCTCGAAAAGCTGGTGATTACCGACAGCATCGCCGCCACAGAGGACATGAAGAAATCCAAGAAAATCGAGCAAATCAGCATCGCCAGCCTGATCGGCGAGGCCACCCGCCGGATCTTCGAAGAACGCTCGATTTCTGAGCTTTTCAAGTGATTTACCCAAAAAACACTTGATAAATCCTGCCATTTCAGCTTATTTAGCGCCAGTTCGTGTCCGGCACCCCTGGAGGTCGGCACGCCTTTAAATATCGAAAGGTTATTGAAATGTCTAAGAAATACGCTTTAAAAGCGGCAAATCGTGAGCGCGCAGGTAAAGGGGTCGCACGTTCATTACGCCGCGAGGGTCGCGTCCCCGCCGTTGTGTACGGCGACGGGAAGGAGCCTGTTAAGATTTCCCTGCCCCTGAACGAATCCACGATCGAATACCGCCGTGGTCATATGTTCACCACCCTGTGCGATCTGGACCTCGAAGGTAAGGCGCACGTTGTTCTGGCCCGGGACGTGCAGCTGCACCCCGTGACGGACTTTATCGAGCATATCGATTTTCTGCGCGTCACGCCGAAAACGAAAATTCCGGTCTGGGTGCCCGTTCACTTCATCAACCACGAAGATTCCCCCGGGATCTTCCAGAAGGGCGTTCTGAACGTCGTGCGTCACGAAGTCGAACTGATGTGCAGCGCGATGGACATTCCCGAGTCGATTGACGTTAACCTGGCCGGCAAAGACCTTGGCGATGCCGTCAAGATCAGCGACGCCAAGCTGCCCGAGGGTGTAAAGCCCGTCATCTCCAACCGTGACTTCACCATCGCAACGATTGTTGCGCCGAAGGTCGGCCCGGATGAAGATGAGGCCGCCAAGGCTGCTGAAGGCGACGCTGCTGCGGCTGCTCCGGCTGCCGCTGCTGCCCCTGCCGCTGATAAGAAGTGAAACTTCTCGATCTGATTTTGAAAGGCGCCGGGTTCCGCAAAAACGGTCCGGCGCCTTTTTCCGACCCGCAGCAAACCGCAGGAGAAATTCCCGACATGTGGCTGTTCGCAGGACTGGGCAACCCCGGCGACAAATACCGCAATCACCGCCACAACGTGGGCTTCATGGTGGCGGACGCCATCGCGCACAAATATGAGAGCTTCGGCCCCTTCCGGTCGAAATTCGACGGCCAGATCAGCGAGGGAAAAATCAGGAACGCCAAGGTCGCGCTGCTCAAGCCGAAGACCTATATGAACCTCTCCGGCCAGTCGGTGGTCAAGGCCGCGCATTTCTATAAAATCCTCCCGGATAATATCATTGTGTTCCACGACGAGGTGGACCTCCCCCCCGGCGAGATCCGGGTAAAAAAGGGCGGTGGCAACGCCGGGCATAACGGCCTCAAATCCATTCAGTCGTCGCTCAGCACCCCCGATTTCTGGCGCGTGCGGATCGGCGTGGGCCGCCCCCCGATGGGTGGCGACGTCAGCAACCACGTGCTCGGCGATTTCTCCTCGCACGACCGAGAATGGCTCGAAAAGGCGCTGGCCGATATGGCGGACCGCGCGCCCGATCTACTCTCCGGCGATCCGGCGCTGTTTGCGAAAAACCTGAAGCCGAAGACGGAAAAACCAAAAAAACCGAAGCAACCCAAGGAAGAAAAGGAACAAGAAGATGGGCTTTAATTGCGGGATCGTAGGCCTTCCCAACGTCGGAAAATCGACTCTCTTCAACGCGCTGACCGCGACGGCGGCGGCGCAGGCGGCGAACTTCCCCTTCTGCACGATCGAGCCGAATATCGGCCGTGTTGCCGTGCCGGACGTGCGCATGGAAAAACTCGCCAAAATCGCGGGCTCGCAAAACATTATCCCGACCCAGCTTGAATTCGTGGACATCGCGGGCCTCGTGAAGGGCGCCAGCAAGGGGGAGGGGCTAGGCAACCAGTTCCTCGCCAACATCCGCGAGACCGACGCTATCATCCACGTCCTGCGCTGCTTCGAGGACGATGACGTGATCCATGTCGAGGGCTCGGTCGATCCCCTGCGGGACGAGGAGGTCATCGAGACCGAACTCATGCTCGCCGACATGGAAAGTCTCGGCAAACAGATCGCCACGATCGAGCGCCGCGCCAAATCCGGCGATAAGGAAATCAAGGGACAATATGAATATATGCTGCGCCTCAAGGAGGCCCTCGATCAGGGCAAGCCCGCGCGCACCGTATCCGTGGATAACGAGGATCAGGCCCGCTGGATGAAGCTGTGCCAGCTCATCACGTCAAAACCCGTCCTCTATGTCTGCAACGTGAAAGAGTCCGACGCGGCAAACGGCAACGAATGGACCAAAAAAGTCTCCGAGATGGCCAAACAGAAGGGCGCGCAATATGTGGTGATCAGCGCCGCGATCGAATCCGAAATCGCCCAGCTGGAATCCGAGGAGGAAAAATCCGAATACCTCGCCTCCATGGGCCTGACGGAGCCGGGCCTGAACCGCGTCATCGGCGCGGGCCACAAGCTCCTGAACCTCCAGACCTACTTCACCTGCGGGCCGAAGGAAACCCGTGCCTGGACCGTGCGCATCGGCGCGAAGGCCCCCGAGGCGGCGGGCTGCATCCACTCCGACTTCGAGCGCGGCTTCATCCGGGCCGAGGTCATCGCCTTCGACGACTATATCGCCTGCAACGGCGAAAACGGGGCAAAGGAAAAGGGCAAGATGCGTCAGGAAGGTAAGGAATACGTGGTGAAAGACGGAGACGTCATTTTGTTCCGGTTTAACGTCTAAACCAACTTGCTCATTTCAGAGAATATCAAGCAGTCTCATAATCGCCTAAAATACCTGATTTTAAAGCGTTTTATCCTCTCCTGAGGAATCACCCCCTCGCTTGTCATCTCACAGAAAACCGGGTACGATACCGGGTACAACGTGAAAATGCCCGTTTCAAAAACCGGGTACAGAGCAAAGGGGGCGATATGCTTACAGAAACGCAGTGCAGAAATGCAAAACCGAAGGACAAACCCTACAGACTGCCGGACGGCAAGGGACTGTATCTGGAGGTTAAGCCCAACGGCACGAAGGCATGGCGTTATCGCTTCGAGCTTGTGCATGAGGGCAAGCGCAAGGAAAGCATGTTCGCAATCGGAGAATATGTTTATGTTCCGGGCAAGGAAACCGAGGAAGAGACGCAAACCCGCCACAATGACCGGCGTTTTACCTCGGCGGAGGCCCGCAGGGAACGGGACAAAGCGCGGGCGATGGTCAAGCAGGGGATCAATCCGGCCCATAACCGCCAGCTTGATAAAATCAAACGGGAGCATGAGTTTTCCAATACCTTCGACGCCGTGGCGCGGAAATGGGTCGCCCTGCGGGATTGGGAGGAAATCACAAAGAAACGGAGGCTGGACATGCTGGAGCGAGTTGTGTTCCCGCATATCGGGGCGTTGCCGGTGCGCCAGATTACCTCCCTGCATATTCTGGATATTCTCAAAAAGGCCGATGAAAAGAACGGCCCGTCCGTCAAGGATGAGGCCAAGCGCACTATGTCGGCGATTTTCGAGTTTGCGATTGCCAATTTGATGGTGGAGGCAGACCCGGTTTATCCCGTCCGCCGTTCCCTCCCGGCGAATAAAACGCAGCATAAACGGCCCCTTCCCACGGAGGAAATCGGGGAGTTGCTGCGCGATCTGGCCGGGTACGAGCGGAATTTTCAGGTGGTGTCCGCTTTCAAGCTCATGTGGCTGACATTGTGCCGCCCGAACGAGATTGTCGGCGCTCGCTGGGAAGAAATCGACCTTGAGGAGGGCATATGGCGCATTCCCGCCGAGCGCATGAAAAAGCGCAAGGAACATACCGTCCCCCTGCCGAAACAGGCGGTGGAGGTGCTGGAGAGCATGAAGAAATTTACCGGCCACCGTCCGCATGTGTTCCCGCACAGGGACAAGCGCGACGAAGCCATGACGGACAACGCTTTCCGTCAGGCGCTCAAGAATATCGGCTGGTCTGGCCGCTACAGTCCCCACGCCACCCGCACGACCGGCAGCACTCGTCTTAACGAGATGGGTTTTCCCGCCGACTGGATCGAGCGCCAGCTTGCTCATACGGAGCCGAACGCCGTGCGCCGAACATATAACCACGCCGACCACTTGGAAGATCGCAAAAAGATGATGCAGCGCTGGGCGGATTTGCTGGACGTTATCGAGCGAAACGAGGGCGGCGGCAAGGTGATCGTGGCGAATTTCGGGAAAGCGGCCTGATATGCCAGTTGCCGACAGTCCCTATATCTTCAAATTCAATCGTCCCCTTTCTGAAATCAGGGACGAGGATACGGCTATCGCTGTTTTAAGCGGGCTGGAGCCGGAGTTTTTTATCAGGGCGAGAGGATTGAAGAACAAGGCTGCATCGGGGGCCAGCGATAAGAAGTTTGCGCGGGATTATTCCGCCTTCATAGCTGAGGAAAGCTCCAGATTTTTCACTTTCGAGATCGCTTACGACCGGATCAAAGCGAAACGCCTCTGGAACGGCGATTTTCAAAACTATCTGGCGGCTTTGCACAATGACGGGGTTTTCCTTGAGCGGGACGTTTACGATTACCTGAAATCCGAAGGTTTTGAGCTTCGCTATGCGGACAATTCCCCCGTCATGCAGTGTTACCGCACGGCCCTTGCCCGGAAGTTATGGACGCTGGACGAGGCCGTGAGCCTGTTTGCCGGAACGGAAATCGACGGCTACGAGTTTACGGATTTGCGGAAAGAAACCGTAGCTATCCGCAAACTTGATCCGTCCTGGCAAAATCTGGGCGGAGACCGAGCGGAAATCCGCCGCCGTGAATGGTGCTACGAGGATAAAAACACCGAACGCTGTGAAATTCTCCGTGACTGGCTTGCAAGGCACACTGCCGCCGATAAGAAAATGGAAGCGAAAGAGGTAAACGGGGAGAGCCTCTATAAACCGAAAGTGATTGTGGACTGGCTGCGTGAAGTCACAGGGCAGGAGCCGGTTCCGGCTCTGGATGAGCTTTTATCACCGCAAAAGGGATGTATCAGAAAAAACAATACCGCCTCAATATCCGAGCATCGGCGGGTTTTTGATGAATTGCAGGAAGAATATGCACAAAACGGCAAGCGTCTTGGGCGAGACGATGAAGCCAAAGAAATGAGAAAACGCTTAAAAACTAAAGGTTATAGCCGTGAATGGCATAGAAAGTTGCGCGAAGAATTAAAATTGGAACCGGGAAGAACACCTTCAAAGTCAGAAAAAGTTGGCAGAAAAAATTTGGCATAGAAACGTGGCGGTATTTTTTACGCTGCCATATTTGCCACATTAGCGATCTGACATTTTCCGAGAGATGCTGAGAATGCTTGCGATGTCGTGAGCGGTGTTTATCAGCAAAAAGGAAAATGAAGTCATGCAAGAACAATCAGAAAAAGAGCAGTCTGGCCAGCCAGCGCCCCAGACAGATAAATTTCCCGAAACCGGCTATGTCCGGCAATCGGAATTGATCCCGAACCCCATTCCTTTTTCACCCGCTACCCTTTGGCGGAAGGTAAAGGATGGCACGTTTCCGGCCCCTGTTAAGCTCTCCGAGCGCGTTACAGCGTGGCGCGTGGAGGATGTCCGCGCGTGGATGCAGTCGCTTTCCCATGACAGGGGGTAAGCATGGAGCAGGAACAAAAAGAAAGCCCCGATTGCAGCGGGGCTTGCGAAAGTCGTATTCGTGACCGTGATTATAGCCTGTCATTTGAAGAAATCAACGCCGCTGCGCTTGCGGCTCGTCTTCCGGCGCAATGGTATCCAAAGGCAAGGCGATACGGCTGGAGCCTCCGTATCGGCAATTTGGCGGGCGATCCCGGTTCCTCTCTCTGGATATGTCTTCGCACTGGCGCGTGGAAAGATCATGCCTCCGGCGACAGCGGCGGCGATCTGATAAGCCTGTATGCTGCCCGCGAAGGGATCGGCCAGAGAGAAGCAAAACAGCGGATTGCAGAGGATTTAGGCCGTTGTGGACAAACCCGGCCTGAGCGCAGTTACGATCCCAAAAAGCGCGATAACGGAAAACGAGCGCTGGAGCTTTGGAGAGCTTCCGGCCCTATGGAAGGGACGCAGGCGGAACGGTATCTGCATAACCGTGACATATCATTTTTGCCGCCGTCTCTGCGGTTTCATTCTGCCGCCTATCACGGCCCGACCAGGCAAACCCACCCGGCAATGATCGCCGCAATCACCCGCTGGCCTGAAAAGTCGCCTCATGCCGTTCATAGAACATTTCTTGACGGCGACAAGAAAGCCGGAATTGAACCCAACCGCATGATGCTGGGAGAAATCGGCGGCGGTGCTGTGAGACTTGCACCCGCCCATGATGTTCTGTCTGTGGCGGAAGGCATAGAAACGGCGCTGAGCTTTCAGCAAATGACCGGCATTCCGACATGGGCCGTGCTGAGCGCCAGCAATTATATCGGCCTGATACTGCCCTCCGGGGTGAAAGAAATCACTATCGCGGCAGATCACGACGACCGGGGGATACAGGCGGCGCATGAAGCGGCGGAGCTTTGGTCATGGCAAGGCCGCATGGTGCGGGTGATATTTCCGCCGAAAAAAGGAAAAGATTTTAACGATATGCACAGGGGGCGGGAGCAATGAAAAAGGATGTTACGGAGGCGATGAAAAACGCCAAGGTTTATAAAGCAAAAAAGCCGGATTTGGGGATTTCGTACAGAAAGATTTCCGATGTAGAGATGAAGCCCATTTCATGGCTTTGGCCGTATCGCTTTGCGCGGGGAAAGGTATCCATGATTGCCGGTGATCCAGGTCTTGGAAAATCCCAGCTTACCGCGAGTATGAGCGCTATCGTTACGACCGGCGGAGCATGGCCTGCCTCTGCTGAGCGGAGCAAGGTCGGCAACGTGGTCATTCTCTCTGCCGAAGACGATGCAGCCGACACGATCCGGCCAAGGCTGGAAGCGGCAGGAGCGGATATTGAGCGCGTATTCGTTCTGGATGCCGTCAGAGAGGGGAAAAGGCACAGGAGTTTCACTCTCGCCGAGGATTTGCAAAAACTTGAGGCAGTGCTGAGCGAGATCGGCAATGTAGCGCTGGTTATTATTGATCCCATAACGGCGTACCTGGGCGGGGCCGACAGCCATAAAACAGCCGATATACGCGCTTTACTTGCGCCTTTGGGCGATATGGCCGCAAGGCATGAGGCGGCGATTATTTGCATTTCCCACCTGAATAAGGGCGGATCGTCGCAGGCACTCATGCGTGTTACCGGATCATTGGCTTTCGTGGCGGCGGCACGGGCGGCTTATCTGGTTGCCAAGGATCAACAGCAGCCCCAGCGCCGTTTGCTTTTGCCGATTAAAAACAATATCGGCAATGACCGGATGGGCTTTGCTTTCAGCATCCAGTCCCAGATTTTAGCCAGCGGGATCGAAACTTCCCGTGTCGAATGGGAAGGGCAGGAGATCGATATTCCGGCAGATCAGGCTTTGTCCGATAACGGTGAGAATGCGTCTGCCAGCGTGGTCGATGAGGCGGTGGAATTTCTGAGAACGCTTCTGGCGGAAGAACCGATACCGTCAGCGGAGGTCTTTGACAATGCCAAGGCTATGGGTTTTTCCAAAATGTCCGTGCGCCGCGCTGCAAGCGATTTAGGCATTGAAAAACATAAGGTTGGCTTCAAAAACGCAAAGTGGGTATGGCAACTCCCCGTCTCGAAGATGGTCAAAAATAACGAAGATGCTCACGATCAAAACTTGAACACCTTCGAGGAAAAATGAGCACCTTCGATGAAAACGGAAAACATCATATCCGCCGATTTTGTACTGACACAGGCCGTGATCGACGAATATCAGGAACGCGCTGCGATCATGGAATTTGACGCCGGGATGTCCCGAAAAAAGGCGGAGGCCGAAGCGTTCGAGAGTACGAAAGGAATGTGTTACGATGAAGGAAATCGTCTAAAGTAGAGAAAAATAGACATGGCGCGAGGTTACAAAACAGGAGGAAGGCAGAAAGGAACGCCGAACCGCATGACGTCAACTGCGAAAGATGCTTTTCAGCTTGCTTTTGATGAACTCGGCGGCGTCCCCGCGATGGTGGAATGGGCGAAAGGCAATCAGGAAGTTTTCTACAGGCTTTATGCGCGGTTGATCCCGATGCAGCAAGAAATCAGCGGGCCGGAGGGGGAACCGGTCGAGGTCAGGCAATATCCCGCGATTGATGAATGGCTGAAACAGTTTATTACAGAGGATAAAACCTCGCCGGATCAAGCGCAGCCCGATGAACGGAAATATCAAAGGCACACTGTTCCCAGACGCACGGAGACTGCATGAACGGAACTATAAAAGGGCAAACGAGCGGAGTTCCTCTGCCCAATGAACGTACATCCCTCTGGCGTTTTTACGGGAGGGTGTTTTCATGCTCGATCAGGCGGCAGATCGTCCCCGAATTGCCGTCCATGTTCAGAAAAACCACTCGCGACCCGTCCGCCCGATCCCCGTAAACCATGTCCTGTCCAAACATAAAATTGCGGATGCCCGGCTCATCGATGACTTTTTCTCCAGCCTGCCAACACACGAGGTCGGACAGGCGTTTTTCCTGTGAGGTGGCTATGACTGGCAGCTGGGGTTTTTCATTGCGTCCGTTGGCTAACGTGTCGGCAAACACGGGCACTGGCATGGCGCAGATCATAGCCACAAGGACAAAAACACATAATTTCATTGCTCAACTCCCTTTGATACGGAAACGGCTACCAAGGTTGTGACCCTGGCAGCCGGGGAGTTAAGAACCGTCCTAGAACGGCGCAGC